>Ga0118677_10007451_pt1 | contig 18046 bp, 14 predicted proteins | sample AliMusrvi5mmetaG_FD_86154 | JGI IMG/M metagenome (GOLD analysis project Ga0118677, IMG submission 86154) | reverse complement strand
GGGATGCATGGGGTAGTAATGTTAGGGACGTTTTTCGGTGTGCAGGACCCACTGGATTCCGCCGAGGAGGTGCTGTCTGAAGGTCGGGTCCGAGTAAGACTCGATTTTGTGGCCCAGGGAGGTGTAGAAGGCGCGTGCGCCATCGGCTTCATGGCACCAAGCCAGGGGGAATTGGCCGTTGAGTTGGCCGAGGTTGGGTTGGTTTTGGGAGAATTTTTCCAAGGGAGTGGATGAATCGAGTGCCAGCAGGACCTTGAGGTCGGGGTTGAGGTTGGTGAAAAAATAACACTCATCGCTCCAAACCCAAGTCTTTCCCAGATGCGCCGTGGCGGGATGATCGGCATCCAGCACCTTGATCGTGAACTTTTGCAGCGGCGCATGCACCAGAAATTTTCCGCCCTGCACCTGTTGGAAATACGGCCAATCGCGTTCCGAACCGGTCGAGGAATGGATTCCGACAAAGCCCCCGCCTCCTTGAATATAGGCCTTGAAGGCTGCGCGCTGGTCATCGCTGGCGAAGGCCTCGTTGTTAGAATTGGCAAACACCAGCGCCTTGTATGGCTTCAGACTGGCTGCGGTGAACACCGCCGGGTCGTTCGAAACCTCGGCCACGAAGCCGTTGTCAGCCCCAAGTTCTTTGATGGTCTTGGCGCAGGCAGCAATGTTGTCGTGCACAAACCCCTTGCCGTCCTTGGTGAAGTTGCGAGTGTACACAAGCACCTTGTCCGCTGCCGGCAGAGGCATGCTGGCAAGCAACAAAAGTGTGAGACTGGCAAAACGGAAGGATTTGGGCGTGGTAGAAGGCATGGCTGTGAAGCCATTAACGACTCCGCAAACACCAATCTTGCATCCGGTGGTGGCTCCGCTTCAGTGAGCAAAAGCTGGGATGCCGACTCGACGGCGGCATGCTTCTTCCGGCGCTCAGAGCTTGGCAACCCGGCCGACATCAGGCTTCTGCCGGATGATGTTGGTGAGCATGGCCCGGCAATGGGCGTAGCTCGTGCGTTGTCTGAGAATCTCCGCACTGCGGGTGAACGAGCCCCATTGGACGACGGTCATTTCGACCTGGCGGCTGCCCCAAATGTTCATCAAATCCTTGGTGGGCTCGTAAATATCCACCGTGGCATTGCCAGCTAGCGCCGAGCCGTAGTCGTCCACCACGTATAGGTAAGGCAGCCCGGAAATGCGGAAAACCGTGCCCACCGGGTAGAACGACCAGTCAGCAGCAGCGCTGCGCACCCGGTCGGTGTAGCGCAACGGTGTGCCGGTGGCGTTGCTGTTGCCGTAAACAATGTGGTCGGCCTCACTGGCCGTGTAGGCGGTCGTGCGTATGATCCGGGTGCGGTCGGCAAAGGCGTACACCGGCATGTGGTGGCGGTCTTTGGGCTTGGTGGCCGCCGATGCGAGGGTCTTGGCGCTAGGCGCTGCCGTCGGAAAACTCTCCGTGCGGCTGAAAAAACTGCCGAACCCACCCAGGCCCTGAAGGGAAGATTTGGGGAGAATGGCCAAACTTGAATTGCCGCAACTGGCAAGAAGTAGGGTGCTTAGCGCTGCGGCAGCGAGGGGAAGGCGTCGGGAAATCATGGGTAATGGGAGAAAATTAAATCGTCTGCGTTTTTCGGACGTCCAGAACATGTAAATTCACTCCCCCCCCCTACGCAACCCAAAAATTCAGGTGTTAGTAAAAACCTCGGATTTTCCGTCATAATCCATTCTTTTTCAATGGGTTAATTTTTGAGAAATAGATCGATTTTGGGCTGAAATTGACGCAAAGTCGCATTTTCGTTAGAAAAAATGGCAATTTTGAGGGATTTATATGTGTTGTTGGACCTCTGAGGGCGGAGAGAGACTGGGGTGTAATGGGGGGGGCATCCGCGTCAATGAAAATTTGGCGCTTGGCATGGTGGGTGGGCTGGATAGGTTGCGGCGCATGTCGGAGTACGGATTGGATCTGGCCATCATCGGGTCGTATTTTGCAGTGATCGTGTGGATCGGTTTTTTTTGCAGTCGGCGCAGTGGCAGTGTGGCGGATTTTGCGCTGGGCGGGCGTTCGATTCCATGGTGGGCGGTGCTGGCGTCGATTTTGGCCTCGGAAATCAGCGCCGGGACGTTTTTCGGCGCGCCGGGCGAAGGGTTCAAGCTGCGCAACTACACCTATGCCCAATTGATGCTCGGCTACCTGCTTGCCAGGGTGCTCGTCAGCGCGGTTTTCATTCCCGCCTATTACAAGCATAACGTGGTGAGTATCTACGAATTCCTCGAGATCCGCTTCGGCCCGCGCACCCGCCGCATGGCCAGCGCGATTTTCCTGCTCACTCGGACGCTGGCCAGCGGCTCCCGGCTGTGGGTGCCGACGCTGTTGCTGGTCGTCATCTGGAACCAAACTCACCCTGATGAACCCATGGGTACCTGGTCGCAATTCTGGTTTACCGGCGCGGCGCTGGTGCTCGTCAGCCTGTTGACGGCCGCCTACACCGCCGTGGGTGGCATCAAGGCGGTCATCTGGACAGATGTATTGCAAATCGGCGTGCTTTTTGCCGCGCTGGGATTTTCCCTGTGGTATTTGCTAGGGCACATTCCGGGCGGTTGGGAGGGGGCGAAAGGATACCTGCAGGAGCCCGGCGACCTGCGCTTGTGGCAGTGGCACGGTGATGCCCCCGCTGCCACCACTTGGGGGAAAATCAAGAGTGTGCTGGCCACTGAGTACACCGTGTGGGCCGCTTTGTTCGGGTCGTTGTTTATGACGTTGGCCACCCACGGCACCGATCAGGACATGGTGCAGCGGATGCTCACCGCAAAAAACCAACGCCAAAGCGCGCTCGCCACCATTCTCTCAGGACTGGCGGACATACCGGTGACCTTCGCGGTTCTAACGATCGGAATCCTGTTGGCGGTTTACTACGGCCACGTGGTGGACGATCCGCGGTTGCCGATGGCGGCGGGTCTGAAGGATCACACCCGGGTATTTCCCTACTTTGTGATCGATGTGATGCCGGGTGGCCTGCGCGGGTTGGTGGTGGCGGGGGTGCTGGCGACGACGATGGGTTCGCTAGGCACGGCGATGAATTCGCTGGCGACGAGTTACGCGCGGGATTTTCATTTCCGCTGGTTCGGCACGCCCAACGATGAGCGCCAGCGGGTGCGCATCATCAAACTCAGCACCCTTGGCTTCACCGCGCTGCTCATCGCCGTTGGGCTGGCCACCGCGCTGGTCAAGGCCTGCCACCCGGGTCTCAGCATCATCGGCATCATTCTCGGGAGCTTCGGCTACACCTACGGCTCGTTGCTGGGCATCTTCATGGTCGGATTATTCACCCATCACCGTGGCAGCGAGGCTGGTAATTTATTAGCCATGACGGCCGGAATGGTGGCGGTGGCGATTTTGAGCAACCTGCCCAACGAGCTCGCCAAGATGCTTATCGGGCACGACCTCTACGACAACCCCAACTGGTTGCCCATCATCGAATTCCCTTGGCGGATTCTGGCTGGCACGCTGGTGACGGCGGCCGTGGCCGTTTGCTTTACGCCGACCACTCGCGCAGACGAGCTGCGGAGAGTTTGACGGCCTCCTCGCCGGCAATCTCAAGGGTGGTGGGACCATCAAAGCCACTGGCTAACAATTCTTTGACGATGGCCTCGATGCCAACGATGCCCTCACCCAGAGCGATCAGGCCCATGCCGCAGCCGAACTGGGTGCCGCGAACGGCCAGGCACTCGGCAGGCATGTCTTTCCAGTGCACATGTTTGATGCGCGGGCCGAAGGTCTTGATAAACTCCAACGGATCGCCGCCGCCGAGCCACGAATTGCCGGTATCCAGATTGATCCCAACTGTATCTTCGTTGCCCAACGCGTCGAGGATGCGGCTCATGCCGTCAACCGTGTCGGTGAGAATGCCATGCGGCTCCAGCAAAAGATCGATCCCCAGAGCCTTGGCCCAGCGCACAGGTTCGTGGAGTTTTTCGGCAATCGAGAATACCCGCTCGGCGTCGCTGAGATGGTGCCCAAAGGCGGTTTTTGGATCGCCTTCGGTGGTGATGACTTGTTTGACGCCGAGGAAATGCGCGAGCTTGATGGCCTTGATGATCTCGGCGGTGCCGTAACGGTCCGGAGAACTGGGATCAAGAAGGTTGGCGTGAGCGCAAACACTGGTGAGTGTGAGGTTGAACTCACCCACCATGTCAAGGATGGTGGCCGGATGGGAGTCCAGGCTGAACGAGGCGGAAAATCCGTACTCGGTACCGAGCGTGGCACCATCATGATTGTCTGTTAAGTCCGCGAAATCGAAGCCGAGTTGACGGATCAACTCAAATTGACGCCGCATCGGCGAGAACGGTTGGATGAGGGCGAAGCAGCCGATTTTCATGGTGTTATGGTTGGGGGGAATGGTTGTTATTTTGTTGGGTTGAGACGAGTACTTGGAGTCCTTGAAAAGCCAAAGTTGCTGTCGTTAGGTCAAGTTTCCTGCTTGTGTCTTCTAGCTTGTGTCTTGGGTCTGAGGGGCAGCCTCGCTAGGTTTCATTTTGCCATGCGTTCGGCATCGGCTTGGGTGGCGGGCCAGTCCTTGGCTGGCGGCAGGGTGACTTTGCCAGTGGCGGCCCATTCGCTGCCGCGTTGGAGCAGGCTGCGCCAGGCGGTATTTTGCATGGCGGAGGCATCGTGCCCGAGGAAGATGGCGAAGCCGCGGGCACCATCGACTTCGGTGGTGAAGAGAAGGTTGTTATGCTTGGTGGGATCCTTGGCAACTTCGTTAGGCGCAAGGGGAGGGGAGGAGGTGGCCAGCGCCTTGACCCCGGCAGCGACGCCGGTATTTTGCCAGAACTCATCGCGGATCCAAAACGGTTCGAGGCCGGCGGTGACCGGGCTCTTGGCATCGGTGAAAAAGATTTTGGCGACGTGAATTGGGCCGTGACCGGTGCCATCCTGCCATGATCCGCAGGCGAGTTTTTGAAACTCCGGCCAATCGTAAAACATCGAGCTGCCGGCGTGGACGATGACCAGCCCATGCCCCTTGCGGAGGTGCTCCAAAAAGGCCTTCTTCATCGCGCCATCCCACACCGGAACCGAGGCATCCTTGCCGAATGTGTTGAAATTGCTCAGGATCACAGCGTAGGGCTCGAACGCTTGCGGCTTCATGCCCGCCACGTTCTCTTCGACGTCCACAGTGAAGCGCCCGCTCTCTTCCAACGCAGCCTTGATCACCGGCGTGGTTTGCTGCCATGCGTGGTTGTTCGCCCCGCTCAAAACCAGCACCCGCCATTTGGCTTCCTCCGCCCCCACCGGCTGGCTTGCTAATCCCGCAAATACCAGCACCCCGCAGGCCCGCCGCAGCACATTCATCAAGCTCAGAGCAATCATCGCCGCAAGCTAACACCCGCAACGACCCAAAAACTTTCAAAACCATCCACTGGTAAATATTGCAAGATTGATTGTTAGATTGACGATCCGGTGTTTGCCGCATGCACTGACGGCATGAATGGTGGTCGCGACGGGCGTAAACACAGGCATGTGGATCGAGAGATTTATGTGCCGGATCCAGAACGCACAAGCTACGTTTTTGCAGCCATCTGGGCGATGCTGTGGGCAGGGACCTTCCTGGCGTCGTCGCCGTGGGCTGGATACCATGGGGTGCTGTTAGGAGGAGCCGGGCTGTTGATGTGGCTATACCCGCCGGTCGTGGTTTTGCCACGATTGTGGTGGTTTTTGGCAGGGGCCTTTGTGTTAGCGGGGGCTGCGGCGTTTTTGCCGGCTGGCTGGTTCACACTTCCGGAATGGCGGCAGCGACTCGGGGCGTTGGGCCTGGACACTGGCTCGTTGGTCGTCATCCAAGCGCGCCAGGCGGCTGAGACGTTCGGGTTGTTCGCTATCACCTTGGTCGGCGGCCTCTGGCTCGCGGGCCAGCGGCCGTCGCCGGACCAAGTGCGCCGCTGGGCGCTGGTATTCGGCGTTGGGGTGGCGGTTTACGCGATTTTAGCGAGGCTCCTGCAAGCCGCACCCCAAGCCGACAACCCCGGCGGCGAGATCCACTACGGGTTCTTCACAAATCGCAACCACACCGCCACTTACCTCGCCATGGGGGCCGTCTGCGGCTTGGGCAACGTGCTTCAGGCACTGCGTGACAAGCGGTTTCTCGCCATGGCCCTAGCGCTGGTGGCCACCTGCGTGTGCCTGTGGGCCGTCGCTGCTTGGTCGATGAGCCGTGGGGGCGTGGTGCTGGTGGGCATCGGCGGCCTCATTTGGTTGCCCATGCTTGGTGCGCGCTACCTCGGCAAACACGGGCTTTGGGCGATGGGATTGCTGGCACTGGCCGCCGCCGGACTGTTTTTAATCGCCGAAAGCGGTGTGAAAAAGCGCATTGATGACACGATTGACCAGGCTGGCACCGCCATCCATCAGGCTGACGCGCTGCCCGCGAATCAGAGGAAATCCACGTTGGATGCCTTGCATGACCTCGATCTGCGCCTGCCCATTGCGCTGGACACCCTCAGCTTGATCCGCGATTTCAAGTGGACTGGCATCGGGGCGGGTCAGTTTTATTACGTATTTCCTCAATATCGCAAGCTCTCGGCCGTCGCCAATGATTCCGACAGTTACCACCCTGAAAGCGACTGGCAGTGGATGGCTGCGGAGGCCGGGCTGCCTGCCACACTGGCCTTGGCGGCCTTGGTGATTGCCGCCTTTTGGAAAGCCCGTGCTGCCATTCTAAGCGGCAGGGATCGCGCCTTGCGCAGCGCTTGCCTCGTGGCCGCCATGCTCGTCCCACTCCACGGGCTTTGTGATGTGCCCGGCCACCACATCTCTTTGGCTTGGAGCGCCGCGTTCCTCTACGTCCTCGCTCTCCAGTCCCCCATGCCCGCCGCGCTGACCCTCGCTCCGCGCCCATGGCCCTTTCGACTGGTTCCCATCTGCCTGCTCGTCGCGGCCGCCTGGCTCGCACTGGCCCAATGGGGCGGCGCACCCCCACCTGCCCAAACCGCTGCCTCCAGCGCCTTGCTAGCGGCGCAGCGCCTCTATCAGGAGGACCAGGTGCTGCAGAAAGCGGCGCTGGCGGCTGGTCGCCCCTATCAACCCGCGCCTGCCGAGGACCGCATTGAAAAAGCCCTAGGCATTTTGGCGAAAGTGACGCCGGTGGCCCCGCTGGACCGCGATTTGTGGCGCTACCAAGGGTTTTTGGCGATGCATTTTGACGATAAATACGCCCTAGCCGACCACTGCTTCGCCCTGGACCGCTCGCTCGATCCAACCTGGGTCGAGGGCCCCTTGCGCCAAGCCCAGTTCTGGGCCCCGTTCGACGCCCAACGCTGCGTCGATCTGTGGAGCGAAGCCCTCCGCCGTGCCGCTCAACTCGACAACCTGAAGCCGGGTGGCCGGTGGACAAAAAAACAAATGCTCCAACGCATCCGGTTGATCGCCAAGGGCAAACCTGAACTTGAAATTCTCCTCCCGGTCGAGGAATAAGCCGGATTAGAATTTCCAGTCGTGCTCGTCGAGTTCGCAGACGCAGGCGGCGAGCAGCAGGATGCAGGCGGCGAGGTCATCCTTGTGGCAGGACTCGATGCTCTGATGGATGTGGCGGGTTGGAATGGACACCGCGCCGGCGATTGAGCCGCCGCTGACCATGCGCTGGAGGCTGGCGGTATCGGTGCCACCAGCAGCGAGGATTTCCGGCTGCCACTTGATTTTGTGGCGTTTGGCAGCCCCTTTCATGAATTCGATCATGCGGTAGTCGCAGATCACCGAAGAATCCATCAGCTTGATAGCAGCGCCGTCGCCGAGCCCGGTGCAGCGTTCCTGGGGGGTGGAGCCGGGCACGTCGTAGGCGATGGTGGTGTCCAGGCCGAAGGAGAAATCCGGTTGGATTTGCAAGGCGGACGCTTGAGCGCCACGCAGGCCGACTTCCTCCTGGACGGTGAAGACGGCATAGAAGTCGTAAGCGGGTTTGCGTTTTGAGCGTTTGAGTTCGCGCAGGGTTTCGAGCAAAACAAACACCGACGCGCGGTTGTCCAGAGACTTGACGTTGACGCACTCGCCCAACTCCATCAGCGGCGAGTGGCGCGTGACAAAATCCCCAACCTCCACAATCTTGTCCACTTCCGCCTTGGTCATGCCCACGTCAATAAAGTAATCCTTGATCTGCGGCACCTTGTTCTTCTCCTCAGCCGTCATGATGTGCACCGGCTTGGATCCCATCACCCCAAAAATATCCTTGCGCCCATGCAAAATCACACGCTGCGCCGTAAGCGTCTTGGGGTCAAAACCACCAACCGGATTGAAACGCACAAATCCCTTGTCGTCCACGTGAGTGACGATGAAGCCAATTTCGTCCATGTGCGCCGCCGCCATCGTCTTCTTGGCCGACGAACGGCCTTTTTTCAGGGCAACAACACTGCCAAGGTTGTCAATCCGTACCTCATCGGCGAGCCCCTTCAGCTCGGCCAAAACAAGGGCTCGGATTTGTTTCTCGGATCCCGGCGCACCGGGGGCTTCACACAAATGCGGCTTAGCAAGGAGACGTCAATGGGCATGGCGGGCCACAACCTATCGACCCGTCAGGGTTTGGCGAGTGGTAAATCTGCGAAATTCGGAAATTTTCACGGCCAAAATTGTCGCTTGCCGGGTGAGGGGCGGGCGGATTACGTTCGGCCCATGAAGAAGCGCTTGATGATCGACTTGGCGAGCCTGCCCGAAGACGGGAAGTGCTTTGTGGGCGAGTTGCTGCCGGAAGTGTTCGACCTGCCGGCAGGGGACGCTCAGGCGGTCGCCCCCCTTGAGTATGATTTGTGGGCTCAGCGCTATGGATCCGAGTTGCTGCTGACGGGTGGCCTGAGCGCGTGCTTCGAATTTACCTGCGTGCGTACCGTCCATCCCTTCCTCCAGACGATCCGGGTCGAGAATACCGCCATTTCCTTGGAAATTGTTAGTGAAGGGGATCTGGACGTCACTGAAGCCTTACGGGAAGAGGTATTGCTGCACTTTCCCCTCGATCCAAAATGCGAAATTGGGGACCTTGCGCAGGGGTGCGAAATCGATTCCCGATATTTAGCAGTGGACAAAGCTGAAGAAAGCGGGCAAGAGACGCCGCTCCGCGCCGAGTGCGACGACCGATGGTCGGCACTCGACAACCTCAAGGACCTCAAGGACCAACCCTAAACCAATTAAAATATTATGGCCGTTCCAAAGCGCCGCCAATCCAAAAGCCGTCAGAAAATGCGCCGAGGCGCAACCCGTTGGCGTGCCCCCATTTTCAAGAGCTGCCCTGAGTGTGGAAGTCGTGTGCCATCGCACATCGCCTGCCCAACTTGTGGCTATTATCGTGGCCGCCAAGTGCTGGACGTCGAGGCGAGTTGAAGCGCCCGCTGGTAACAAGCCACAGGTGTTGCGCCGGGATATTCCGGCGTGGTGTGTTGGTGTGTTTTGAAACCCGCTGCAGCAAACGCACATGCCTATGAAATTAGCCTTGGACGCCATGGGCGGGGATTTCGCCCCTTCGATCAATATCGGCGGGGCCATGGAGGCACTGCGCCTCTATCCAAAACTCAAGCATCTATTCTTAGTCGGTGATGAGTCAGCGCTGAGGGACGAGTGTGCCCGCCAGGGGCTCGAGTTGCGTGATCCGCGGGTGAGTCTTGTGCATGCCCCGGAGGTCATCGGCATGGCCGAACCCGGTGCCAAAACCGTCCGCCGTAAAAAACTCTCTTCGATCAACGTCGCCATGGATCTGGTCAAGGCCGGACACGCCGACGCTTTCGTGTCTGCTGGCAACACCGGTGCTGTGGTGGCTTCCGCCACCTTGAAACTGCGCACTCTCAAGGGAGTGGACCGCGCGGGTATCGCCACGGCCATCCCCAATGAGTACGGCTTGTGCAGCATCCTCGATGCCGGAGCCAACCCCGAGGCCAAGCCGGAACACCTCGTCGCCTACGCGGTGATGGGCACCGCCTTTGCCCACCACGTGCTGGGGGTCAAAAACCCGCGGGTCGGACTCATGTCCAATGGCGAGGAAGACGAAAAAGGCACGGCTTTCACCAAGGAAGCCTTCAAGCTCCTCAAGCTCACCCCAGGGATCCATTTCATCGGCAACGTCGAGGGCCACGACTTGTTTGAGACAGAACTTGATGTGGTCCTGTGTGATGGCTTTACCGGCAACGTGATGCTCAAGACTGTGGAATCCACCGCCAAGGCCGTATCCAAATGGCTCAAGGCGGAGATCACCGCCAGCCCGCTGCGGATGCTTGGGGCTTTGATCGCCAAGGGCGCGTTCACCGCCCTCAAGGAAAAAGGCAACTACGAAACCTACGGCGGCAGTCCCTTACTCGGCGTCAACGGCGTAGTCATTATCGCCCACGGATCGTCCTCTGCCTTGGCCGTTCGCAACGCCATCCGCGTCGGTATCGAAACCGCCGCCCATCGTGTCAACCCTCGCATCGAAGAGGCCCTCGCCGCCATTCATCCGACACCGGTTAGCAAAATTTGAAATTTAACGGCTGTTAAGCAACTTCGCGCTTGTGGCAGCGGCAACGGCGTTTCACTCTGCGGCCGCATGAGTGAATTGATCAACTCCCTTAGCGTGTGCATCGCAGGCACTGGCAGCTACGTTCCCGAGAGGATTCTTACCAACGCCGAGTTGTCTCAGCTTGTAGATACGAGTGAAGAGTGGATTCTGAGCCGCACTGGCATCCGCGAACGACGCATCGCCGCCGCCGATGAAACCACTTCCCAAATGGCCACCCACGCGGCCCGGCGGGCTCTCGAAGACGCCGGCCTGAGCGCCGAGGAGTTGGAGCTCATCATCGTGGCCACCATCACCCCGGACACGCCGACGCCAGCGACGGCCTGTTATATTCAACAAAATCTAGGAGCCAACCGGGCTGTGGCATTTGATATTTCCGCAGCTTGCTCCGGCTTCCTGTATGCGATGAAAATCGCCAAGCGCTTGATTGCCTCAGGGGCCTTTAAGAATGCCATCATCATCGGTGCCGAGAAGCTTTCCTCGGTAACCAACTGGGACGACCGAACCACTTGCGTATTGTTTGGCGACGGTGCCGGTGCTGCGGTGCTGCGCCTTGCCGCCCCGGAGGAAGGGGCGATTCTGGCCACCGAAATGGGCACCGACGGCAATCTCACGCATTTGCTCAGGATTCCCGGCGGCGGCACCGCCTGTCCGATCACCGCCGCCAACGTCAATGACCACCTTTTCACCCTCACGATGCTCGGCAAGGAAGTCTTCAAGCACGCCGTCAATCGCATGAAGGAAGCTGCGGAAAAAGTCATCGAACGCGCCGGTCTCACCGCCGAGTCCATCGCCTGCGTCATCCCACACCAAGCGAACTTGCGCATCATCGACGCCATCGCCGATCGTCTGGCCGTGCCTAACGATCGAGTCTTCGTCAACCTCGATAAGTACGGCAACACCTCTGCAGCTGCCATCGCCATCGCCCTCGATGAGGCCAATCGCAGCGGCGCTTTCAAGCGCGGCGACAACATCGTACTCGTCGTCTTCGGTGCCGGCCTGACGTGGGCCGCCGCCGCCATCCGCTGGTGAGTACGCTGGATTCGCTGGTGAGGAAATTTTGCATGATTCTGACGCCCCCACCGATTTTCCTGAACGATCCCGCCGGTCCAACTTGATGGACGACTACTGATCTAGTTTCAGCAGCAACACGCGACCGTCGAGCATGCAGGGCAAGGTGAGAACCGAGGTTTTCGAGTCGAAGTAGAAATCTGCGGGTCCGCCAACCGGCCCGCTGGGGACGTCGAGGGAAACCACGCTTTCGGGGGTCTCTCCAGACCAGAAGAGCTTGCCTTCGGGTTTGCCGCTAACCCAGTTCATCAATATCGCAGACGTACAGGGTGTTCTTGACCACGACCATGCCCTTGGGGGCGTTGAGACTGCCGATGAATTTGAGTTCGAGATTTTCACCCTTGGCATCCATGCGGCTGATGAAGCCGTCGCCGATGTCGAGCTCAGGGTGTTTTTGGCGATTTTCAACGGCCTGCGGATCAAAGTGAGGTATGCAAGTGTCAACAGCGGCTAGGAAGAATGGCGGTGGTTGATTCCGCAGGCGCTCGACCACAACGGGGGGCGCTGGCATGTGCGGGCCTGGTGCGAAACGAATAGTGAGTTCTGGCTCTTTCGAGTCCTGTCCCATTGCCGTCTTGAGCCGCTGTGGGGTGGCAGGCCAACCGACCCACAAAATGGTGAGGTGGCTCTGAAGAAAATTTCTTGCAGGCTCGGGATGAGTGACTATTTTGCCGCCTCCCCGAGGAAAACCCCTTGTAAACCCATTTGCGATGTTCCGGCCGTTTGGCTGGAGCGCTGCGGTCTATGTGCCGCTATCAGCAGTCATCCGAGCAACCCAAGAAAGTATAACCTGACAGGACCATGAGAAAACCAATGACGAGTCATAGACTTGGAGTCGCGTCTCCGCAGAATAGCAACAATCCATCAGAACATTGTGCCTTGAAACTCATGCACAACCGAATCCCGGGCGCCACAACACGGTCCGCCGTCGCTGCGGCCGCTCTGCTGGCGAATAAGACCCGCCCCGTCGCCTGGCTGGCGGGCCTTCTTGTCCTCCTTGCCGGTGCCGGCTCCACCATGGCCGGCGACACCTACTGGTGGCGCGGCGCTAGCAGCACATGGGGTACGGCAAGCAATTGGTCGAAGAACACCCAGGCTGGTACTGGAACCCAAGCGGCACCGCCAGGCAACAATTACACCGATTACATTGCGTTCAATGCCAACAATGTTTTGAGCACTGGCACGACCTGCAAGTTTGGTAATAACGAGACTGTTTTGGGCGTCATCTTTAACAACTCCAAAGGCGCGGTCTTGCAACAAAACACCACCACGAAAACGCTGACGGTCGGCAGCGGCGGCATTACCGTCAACGATATATCCGGCGCAATTGGAACCGTTGGCTCCACCAGTGGCAACTTCAGCTTTGTGCTCGGGGCCTCGCAAACTTGGGCGAACAACTCATCTGGCACACAGGTATTCAATGCCACCGGTGTGACGGGTATTGCAAGCACTCCGGTAACCCTGACGTTGAGCGGATCAAACACCGGTCCCAACGCCATAGGTGGCCCCCTCGCAGACGGGGCGACCGGTGGAACTGTCTCGGTCATTAAGAGCGGCGGTGGAGCCTGGCAGTTGACTGGCACCAACAGCTACACCGGAAGCACAACGGTTTCCGGTGGGACGCTTTTGGTCACCGGTTCTACGGCCAGCGGCAGCGCAGTGGAGGTGCAGAACTCCGCTACTTTGGGCGGCTCGGGCACGATCAACGGGACTTTGACGGTTGACGCCGGCGGCACCATTCAGCCGTCCACCACCGGCAGCGTCAGCACGCTGACCTTCGCCAACGGGGCGTCGCCCACTTATCTCACCGGTCCCAATTATGCCAGCTTGAAGCTTCGCGCATCAGGCACTTCTTTGGACAGCGTTGCCTTCAGTGCGGCCGCAGCCCATAGCGTTGCCAATTTGGATCTGCACATTGACTGCGCTGGCTTAAGCGGCGCGGTGTCTGGAGCCACGATTTACAGCGTGGCCAGCGGCGACATGAGCAGCGCCGCTTTTCACAGCATCTCTCTCGACAATAACTCCGGCGGATACTCGGCAACCCCTCATTACAACGCCACGACCATCACCGTGGATTTGAGTGCATCCGCTTCCCCGACCCTTAGCACGTCGGGCACCCTGAGTGCGCTTAGCACAACGTATGGAACCGCCTCCGCGTACACCAGCTTCAGCGTTTCCGGCGGTAATCTATCCGGGGCTTCCGGCAATTTGACATTGAGCCCGCCGGCGGGTTATGAAGTCTCGTTGAGCAGTGGCTCGGGATACTCCACCAGTCTGAGTGTTCCCTACTCGGGTGGCACTCTTGCCTTGACGTCCATCTATGTTCGATTGGCGGCGACTGCGGTTGTTGGGAGTTATTCTGGAAGCATCACCATCAGCGGCGGCGGCTCCAGCGCCGAGGAGGCAACGGTCTCCAGCAGTGTTAGCTGGGCGACGCCGACGGTGACGGTGACGGTAGGCAGTTATAACTACAGTGGCAGTCCGCAAGGGCCGAGTAGCTACACGACCAGTCCGACTGGCGACACAGGGTTGGCGACGTGGAGTTATCAGGGTGGCGGCTATGGTCCAAGTTCGGCTCCGCCCACGGCACCTGGCACCTACAACGCAACGGTGTCGCTTGCTGCGGACAGCAACTTCCATGCCGCATCGTCCAGCCCAAGTGCTTTCACCATTAACGGTGGCTCCATCACCGCTCTGGCGACGCTGCCGGGCGGCCTTTCGACGTCCTATGGCACGCCTTCCGCAGCACTGGGAGTTTCAGTATCCGGGGCGGGCTTGACGGCAAGTATTACAGCCACGGCCCAGACCGGCTTTGAAGTATCCAGCGACGGTTCCAGCTACGGGGGCAGCGCTTTCATATCGGAAAGCGGTGGCAATGCCAGCGGTACGTTGCTTGTGCGTTTGGCGGCCGTGGCTCCGGCTGGCAGTCACGACTCGCAGACCGCTGTGATTCTGAGCAGCCCCGGAGCCACTTCCGTGAGTGTGGCGACCAGTGCAGGCGGCAACACGGTGAGCAAAGTCGATTCGGCCGTGACGACGTGGCCGACGGCGAGCGCGATTCAGATTGGCCAAACGCTGGCCGCATCAACTCTGAGTGGCGGATCCACATCGACCGATGGTACCTTTGCCTGGACAAACCCAGGCACAGCGCCAAACCTCGGAACTCAGTCGCAGAGCGTGACGTTCACGCCGAGTGACCCGAATTTCAACACCACGAGCGGCACGGTGGACGTGACGGTGCAAAACGGTAGCGGATCGTGGGCCGCCCTCGCCGGCAATTGGAGCGTCGGAGCTAACTGGGTCAACAGCGCGATCGCCGACGGAGCTGGCAACACGGCCTTGTTCACCAATACGCTTGATCAAGCCCGCATCGTCACCATGGACACTTCGCGCTCGTTGGGCGTCTTGAACATCGGCAACGTCAATGGCAACAATCAATTCACGATCAGCGGTGGCGAAGGTGCCACGCTGACGTTCGATAACGGCAGCGACCCCGCCCAGTTATGTCAAATCAACAAGGGTGCGCACAGTGCCGTCACCGTGCCGATTTTGTTAAACAGTTCGTTGAACATCAAGAACGAGACCACTCAGACGGCCTCGCGCTGGGATTTTAACATCAATAGCAATATCTCCGCGAATGTGGCTGGTCCGCTGATTGTCTCTAACATCGGCACCACCGGCACTTTGACGATACGCGGAAACATCGCCGATGGCGGCGGCACATTGGCCCTCTTGCAGAACAGCCCCACTCCATTGAGTTTGCTTGGCACTAACACCTACAGCGGCGGCACCACGGTCGCTCAGGGCACGCTCAACTTCTCCGGCTTCAACGCCCAACCCTCCCATGGCACCCTGGCTATCAGCGGTGGGGCGACCGTCAATTTGTCCAACTTGGGGGTAAATGCGACCACGCCTCCAGTTGGAGTGACTGGAGCTGGCGCGTTGAACGCGATCCTCAGCGGGGGATATTATATCGACAATGAAATGACTTATGAGATGAGCGGGTTCACCGGCATTTTGGACATCAGCGGTTCTGGAGCAAGACTGACGATGAACCCGCCCTTTGTTAGCCCGGCGGCTGGAGGCACGATCAGAGTTGAAAGTGGCACGACGGCGTACTTGGGATGGCTGGGCAATAGTTTGAATTGCTCTGTGGAACTCTACGGCACGGATGACGGCGAAAATCTGGGACAACTGCGCGTGGAAAATAATGACCAGCAAAAGGGTCCGGTCATCCTCAAGGCCAACTCCTCGATTGGAAGCGCTGGCGGCACCGGCTTTGTCGGCGGGGTGATTAGCGATGGTGGCCTGGCCTACGGCTTTGCCAAGGTCGGCGGCGGCACACTGGCCCTCACCGGCACTAACACCTACACCGGGGTCACCACGGTGAGTAACGGCACACTGTTAGTCAATGGTTCGCTCGCAGCGGGCAGTGCGGTCACTGTTAACGGCGGCACACTGGGTGGCTCCGGCATCATCGGCGGCTCGGTCACAGTCAGCGCTGGTGGCATCATCGCCCCTGGCGCTTCCACCGACGTTCTTACCGTCAGCGGCGACGTTGGCCTCAACACCGGCAGTCTCGCTATCGCCATGGACGACACCCAGACGCCCCAGAGCGGCAAATTGGTGGTGGGCGGCACGCTCGGCATCGCCAGCGCCATCCTCAATCTGGCAATTGTCGGAACACCGACTCAAGCCGCCTACATCATCGCCACTTACGGCGGACTCAGCCCCTCCGGCGGCCCGTTTTTGGCCGTCAACAACCTGCCCGTCGGCTACGTGCTCGACTATGCTTATGGCGGCAATCAGATCGCCATCAAGCAGTTGAAGACATTTTATGAAAATTGGGCCAACGGCGCGGCCTTCGATGGCTACGCCCAAAATGACGGAGTCAGCAATGGCTTGGCATGGTTGTTAGGGGCTCCGTCGTTGCCTTCGTCGTTCAACGCCAGCGGACTGCTGCCCAAGCTGACGAGCGACAGTGGCAAGCTGCTGCTGACGTTTGATTGTTTGAGCGCAGGCAATCGCGGTGCGGTGTTGCTCGAAGTGCAGTACAGCAAGGATGTTGGCATATCTGATCTGTGGAGTGGTCATGAGGCGGAGGTGCCCGGCACCGTCGGCACGTTCGACGTCGGCAACGTGAACTTTGTCACCACCGCAAATGGCGACCTGATCCACGTCGTTGCGACGATTCCGGCGAGCGAGGCCTCTGCCGACGGCAAACTTTTCGCCCGCCTCCAGGCGACCGGGAACTGAGAAAATTCATTTGAAAGGAAAATCTCCAGCAAGGGCCGTGTCACAAAACAGGATGCGCTGTAGTTTGCAATTTACCTCATTCACATCGGCGGTCACAGACATGGCGCTACATGTGGCCCCGTGAGATGCCTTGCGCTCAACGTCCCTTCACCGGCCCAATCGTCCCGCCGGGTACAAATTCAGCTTTGGTTAGTGTCTGGCGCAGATCGGCTTGGCCACGGCTGATGTTGGCGGCCCAGCGGACGATACGCCGTACTGCTGGCCGGGTATCCCAGCGGATGTGGGTTACCATCGGCTTGCACCATGCGAAGGCCGGATCGTTGTCGCTGCAAATCAGTGACATCTCTTCGGGCACCAGAATTCTCCGGTGGGCGAGAAACTGCAGCGCGGCGAAAAAGAACGGAGCCTCGTCAATGATCATGGCGGTAGGCGGCGTGACCCGCAGCAACGTGTCAAGGCACCCATGAAAACCGTCGATGGTTTCCTCCCAATCCGGTAGATGGTAAGGGCCGGACGCAACGCCATGAGATTCCAATTCATCAAGAAAGGCCCGCTCACTCTTCCCCGGTTCCGGCAGTCGCCGCTCGCGACGGGCGAGCAGCACGATGCGGCGATGGCCGAGCCCTAGCAGATGGCGGGTGGCCGCGGCGACGACGGGTGGCTTGTCCGGCCCGATGGCGGCTATCGGGAGTCCCTCGCGGCGCCCGAACAAGGCGAATGCAGGCATCGGCTGCGCCACAACCCACTCCAGGAGTTCGCGCGATCCGGCGGTCACCACCCAGGCATCCACATCCAGTCCCGCCAAGAAGCGACTGATCCTGGGGACGTTCATGCCGAGTTCCGTCAGGGATTTTTCGGCGAAAAAGGCGGTGTGACCCGCCGCAGCCAGCAAATGCTGCAGTTCGATCATATATCCCCCGGCTAACGAAAGCGGATCGTATTTCAGTAATGCCACACGCAGCGGGTGGGTCGCCTTGTCCTCGGCAATGACGATTCGCCGCCGGTGTCCGGCCCCTCGACCTGCCAGAACTCCCTCGCCCTCCAGTTGCCGCAGTGCCGCCTCCACGGTTTTGAAATTGACCTCCAGTTCCTGTGAAAGCTGGCGACTCCCCGGCAGTTCTCCGCTCCAGCGACCCCGCGTTAGTTCTCCAAGCAAGTGCTCCGCCACCTGCTCGGCAATCGTCATGCAGCGCCTCCTGATCATCACCGAG
>Ga0118677_10006410_pt2 | contig 18049 bp, 21 predicted proteins | sample AliMusrvi5mmetaG_FD_86154 | JGI IMG/M metagenome (GOLD analysis project Ga0118677, IMG submission 86154) | reverse complement strand
TCCAGCCCGCCTTGGTCAAAGGCGGCGTGAATGGCCGGTCGCAGGGTTTGCTCATCGTAACGCATCGCAGGGTATACGTCAGACAGATGCTTAACCTTTCTTAAATACCTGAATAGTTACTTCGCCTGAAGGATCACCATCTGCCTGATGTTTTCCGTATAGTTACCGTTCATCCCCACCGCATGAGCTTGATAGGCCGCAATCAGCTTTCCGAGATCATCGATCGCCTTGGGAAGATTCTTGGCATCGATCTGACCTTTCGTAACAATACTTTCTGCATTATCATAAGACTCTGAAGCCGCGCCTACTGTGACGGTCATCTTTCCGAGAACATCCTTGAATTTATCGGTGTTGGCTTTTCCGATGTCCAGCAGCTCCTTGGATTTTCCTGCCAAGTCCTGGGAAACGAAATTATCCTGTAATTTGGCGATGTTGACGGAGGCGGCAGAAGTATCTTCATCGATGACCTTTTGCGCAGCCTCAACGACTGTTTCGGCATGCTCCTTTTGCCGCTCAAGTTTTCTAACATCGTCAGACAGCTTCTTGATCTCTTTCTCACTTGAAGAAATTCTACTATCGAGTTCTGGTCCTTCCATTTTGGAACCAACTTCCGCCTCTTTTCTATCAGCCAAAGCTCTATTATACGGGGAATCAGGAGATTCGATCATTGCCTGATTCATGGTATATGGAATGTCTTGATTCTGTCCGATTTCGAGTTCCTTCTTTCGGCCCCTGGCATCCAGCAGAGCTTCCCTGCTCTTATCCAGTTCCGCTTTATTTCTAGATATTTCGTCCTCTATCAGTTTTGCGTCCTCCTCGGCTTTTAGCTTCCTTTTCTTGGCATTCTCCAGTTGCTCTTCCTGGGATTGAATTGCTTGAAGCATTGTCAGTTCGCGCTTTTTGGAGGCTAGTTCCTCGGCGGCCTCCAACTCCTTAACCGCATCGACCTGCTGCCCCAGAGCGACGGCTATGTTGTGTTGGGCCGTTGCCAATAAACCCGCATTTTCCAGCGCTGCAGTTCCAAACTCATTAATAGCCTTCTCGGTATTGGGAAACTCCTGGGTGAGGAGCCTGGTGCTATCCAGACTATCCTTGAAGCCCATCGCCATTTCCGTTATCCGTTCGAGGTGCGCATCAGTGACAGTTTCCCCGACCTTTTTGATGTTCTCATCAATCGCCTCCTGCATCTTCTTTGTCTCCTCGGCCGCCTTTTCATGGGCTTCCTTGAAAAATCCCACGATGATGGGGATTGCAGTTCCCACGGCTGCTGCCGCGCCTACAATGCCCAGGCTCATTTCTCCGGTCAGCGATCCTAACAAGCGCATGCCCAGGCCGGTTTCGTGCAATCCCTCGCGCAACTCGCCGCCGGTCATGAGGGCGATCATGTGCATGCCCTCGAGAATCTCGTGTTGCTTCTCGCGATAGTTCTCGTGCTCTCCGGTGCCGGTCTTCACCTCATGCGTGAGATTGGCGACCGCCGCCTGGGCTTCCACCGCGCCGGAGTTGTCGGCGGTGGTGGCAATATGGATATCAAGATTTGGCATGGCTGGTTAGGGTGAAGTTCAAAGGCAAAAAGACGGATCAATTCAGTTTGCGGAAGCGCATTTGGGAGCCGGCGCAGAGGGTGATGGCGTAAGTCGCGGTCGAGCTGAAGATATCCAGGGAGACGGGAACGGCCGGCGTGGTGGAGGTGGTTTGCATGATGCCTCGAACACGGATGGGATAGAGGGTGTTGATCGCCGGCGGTGCGGTGGCATTGGTGCCGGCAACTGCATAGGCGGTGTACACGGCGGCCGTGGCGGTCGCTCCTTCCGTGACGTAGGAGATATAGGAGGTCTGCGCGGCGGGGCCGTTGAGAGTCCAGCGCGGGAACACGCCGGCGTTGGAACTCTTTACTAACAATAACAGCTCGAATTCATAGGTCGCCGATGGTTCGAGAGTGACGGAAAACCCGCTGACCGTCGCAGGCGTCACAGTGGAGTTGGCCACGTCCGTGGGATTGGTGGCCAGGATGGCCGGCCAGAGCGTGCCGGGGGAATCCGCCAGGATCACCGCGCGGGTGCCGGTGGATTGGGTACCGATGGTTGTCTTGCCGCCGGCGCCGACGATTCCGATGGTGCCGGATCCCAGCCACAGGCCGGTGCCGGTGCCATCCCCCAGGGCGACCTGGAAGCCTCCGCTGAGCGCATTGCCCGAGGAGTGCAGATACCATTGGTAGGAGTTGTCTGGGCTTCCGACGGAGTAGGTTGATAGAGAAAGCAGGGACATGGGGGTTACACGGATGCGGTTTGCAGAGTTTGGGCGGTGTGGGTGGAGAGTATCCAGGCGGTGGGCATGCCTGAAAAGTGCGCCAGGCCGGCGATGGGAAGGGAAAGGCCGGCCTCTGCCTGATAGGTTGCGAGGGTGAAAAAATCCCCGTCGGTATCGGCCGCCACCTGGGAGTTGAGTATCACCGCGTCGAGCAGGTCCCACGTCTCTCCTCCGGAGACGCACACGCGCAATTTTCCGTCCCGCGCAAGCGGGATCATGGCGGGATGGCGGATGGCATATCCGGCGGCCTCTGCGTGGCTGGAGTGCTCGACGCCGCGCGTCCAACTCAGCGGCCGGCGCGCGCCTCCCGCCGCGCTGGTGCCTCCCCAGGGGCTGCCGAGCGAGATATAGGCTTGCGCCTGCTGGGTGGCACAAAACTGGATCATCGCTGACAGCTGGTCGCCGATATCCAGCAGGCGCGTGGCATTGCCCGAGCTATCGATGAAGTCGATCTGATAGAGGGAGGCGATCATTCACGCAAGTCTAAAAACTTCAATCGGTTGAGGCAAGCGGAGGTCGGTTAGTAGATATACAATCTGGCGTCGCTGGCCAGCCAGCACGAAGCGCTTGTGCCTGCTGAACCGGTTCCGTAGGATACCGCGGCAAGCTCGATGGTGGTTCCACCGCCGGGGATCGCTCCGCTGGTGGGAGCGATCGATCCGCTGGTGATATTGGCGACCGCGGGAAATTCCCCGTTGGCCGTGGTGGCAACGTAGAGCGTGAGCACCGCTCCCACCTTGCGCAGCATCACCGGGCGGATGCTGGCCATGACATCCACCGCCACCCATGAGGTGGTTTGGTAGGAAGTGTCATAACCGAAGAGGCGGAACTCGGTCACGCCTCCGGTGATGTGATGGATCTCAAACCCCCATCCCTTGGCGGATAGAGCATTGGCGTTCGCCGCGGCCGGACCGGTTCCGGGAACTCCTCCGCAAATGAAACGCACCACGCCGGTATCGATCGAATAGCCGCAATGCAGGATCATGGATGCATCATAACTCTTCGAGCAATCCAAGCCCGTGCCGGAAGATCCGCCCTCGGAAGATATGTCATCGAACAAAATCGCCCGGCCATAGCCCGTGGCGGTGGTTCCGGATGCCAGGGACGCATGCGAGTTGGTGGCGGATGCGCCCGATCCGCTGCCATTGTTCGAGTAGGTGAACACCGTGCCATGGCGCAGCGACCCGATGGATGCCGGGAACCTGGCATCGACCGCCGCGGTGGGAAACGCATGCACGTGGTCGGCGCGCGCCGCCGTCATCGCCGACCCCGCGGCTGCAGTGCCCAGGGCGGACGGTACGGTGGCGGAAAACAAGGCCTTGTCGCTGCGGACGGTTTCGCCGTTGTCGATGCCGAGCACATTGCGCAGGCCGGAGGCGGGAGCGGCGGCTTTCGGCGCGAAGCCATGGGCCGCGGTGGATGCATCGGAGGTGGTCAGGTCGGTGAAGGTGATGGTGGTTTCCGCCTGGGTGTGGATCGCCGCGGCATAGGCGGAGGAAGCGGTGTACGCCGCTGTTCCAAGAGTTCCACCGGAACCGATGTTGAGAGTGCTGCCATCATTGCCGGACATATTGAGCGAGTTGCTTGCGGAAAGCGTCTTTCCGCTGGTTATGGAGAGCGTTCCGGCATACGCGCTTTTCGCAGCCCACCCGGTCAGGTTGGCGGCGTAGGCTTGCACAGTGGATCCAATGGAGGCGGGTTGCAGCGCTGTAGCTGCCTGGGATCCCTGGGCTGCGGTCGCAAAGTCAGACGATGGATGGGAGGCTGAGCTTCCGATTCCTGAGATATCAGTCAACGCGATGACGCCGGATGGACTTGCCACCAATCCATAGGTTCCGTCTCCGTTCGGTAGTATTTGGCTATGAGATCCAGTTATATTAGAAGTAGTTATATCGAGTTGGAAATCTGATATGCTCAATTGTCCGGATGATGTCATATGTAAATCATTGGGCCGTAGCCGTAGGTATCCTGATCCTCCGTTAATTTCCGGAGCGGTGGTTATCGCTAATTGATTGATCAGAGATGGAGTATCTCTTGTAGCTAACGATTCAAGGAATATCCATAGGTCAGATTGCGAATCAATAGATCCCGTAATACCTCCCCAGGAAGCTCCTCCGCCCCCACCACCCAGCGACGCCAGCCACTCGGCGGAAGTGCCGGTAAAACCATTATCCACGGCAATCTGATAGGCGCTCTCTCCGGGAGGACCGGTTAGCAACGGCGGGGCGGTGGTGATGATGGGGATGGAGGTGACGAGCTTGCGGGTGACGTCGCGCAACAGCGCGAGGCGGCCGATGGCCACCGTGGCAACATCGCCGGTGGTGAGGTTCTGCGCCTGGATGTCCCACACCATGTCGCCGACTGTCAACAGGACGGTGTCGGGAGCCAGCAGGCTCACGGCAGCGGTGGAACCGGTGACGAGGATGCCCGCGCCGGTTGCTTTCTGGATGAGGGCGGCATCATCGATGTCGCGCGCCTGGCGCTTGGCGGTGAAGATGAGCGACCAGGCGCTGCCGGGAGTGAATGCCGCACCGGAGCGCGTGAGCGCGATGGAGTGGGTTACGGTATCGCCGCAGTACTGGGTCAGATTCTGCGGCGTTGTTTGAGCTCCTGCAAGCGGAGCCAGGAGACTGATAAGAAGGAATGCGATGAGATGTTTCATGGAGTTGGTGACTGAATATTTGGAGACAGGAGAATGGAGACAGGAGAATGGTGTCTCTTAGCCGACGGCGAACGTGATTTGGTCCAGAGCGGCGGCATCGGCGAGGTGGGTGACGCGCCAGATGGGATTTCCAGGATCGTTCTTATCTTCGGGGACGGCGTCGAGCGAGAGGCGGGAGTGGATGAGGATGAGGCCGATTGCCACGCCGGCCTCATTGGTGCGGATGATATAGCACCAGCCGTCCTTGTAGCGGTTGGCCTGCTTCCAGATTTGTTGCGATCCTGCCGCGGCAAGGGCCGCGGTTCCAAACATCAGCTGATCGAAGAGTTGCGGCACATACTCGACGCTGGTGAACACCATGGAGTCGCTTTGCACGACCTTGTCGACGCGCTGCTTGTAGCCGCCGTTGGGGCTGGCCCATTCGCGGGTGCGGTCCTTGGTTTTGGGATCGTACTTGATGGATGTGATGCGGCCCAGGGTGTAGTCCATCATCGAGGTGGCCGGCGTGGCCGGCGGCACGGTGAGGGAGATGGCGGCAGCCGCGGTGCCGATGAGGGCGCCGTCCGGGGCGAAATAGATTTGACCTCCGATGAGGCGCTCGATGAGGGTTCCGAATGGGGTGGCCATGGTGTTATGCTATTGGGGGTTGGGTGCGTAGTGTTGGGCGATGGAAAGGGGAGAGGGCAAGAGAATCGGCAAGTGTGGCTCAAATGCGGGCGATCTCGGCGATGATTTCATAGACGAGATACCCGGGCGCATCGGGAACGATTGAAATATCATCCACCTCGAGTCTGAGATTGGTCGGAGCGGCCGGATCCACCCAACCGTGCAGGTGCTCGCCAATGGCTTCGATGAGGTCATCCGCAGCGGCGCATCCGTCCTGCAGGATCGGCTGCACCCACAGCGAGATGGAGAAGCGGCCTCCCATGCGCAGCTTGTTGCTTTTGCGGTCGGGGTTTTTCCCGCCCAGCCACTTGATGACGATGGCGCCCTGGCCGGCGGCTTTCTCGAAACTGGCGTTGACCTGGGCAAGAAGGTCCTCCTGTCGGTTGACGGAGATATCGATTCCGGCGATGGCGTCGAGCGTGGCCAGATGGGTTTTGAGGGCATCGGATTTGGCAAGGAAGCGTGACATGGTTGAAGATTGTGGGTGGGTCCTATTGGGCGGATGAGTTGAAAGAAGAAGCCGCCGACGAATTTGCGATGACGTCGGAGACATAGGCTTCACCGGCATCGGTGGCGGCTTGGATGAGAGCGGCCATGGCGGGCAGCACGGTTGCGTCCGGATTGTGGTCGGTCCAGCTGCGCAGGACATAGAGGAGCTTGCCGCCGGGAAGAGGCACCTTGCGGGTTTTTCCGGTGCGCTTGGATGTGACTTCCATGCCTTCCACCAGGTAGCCGGTGGTGCCTGGGGCCGCGCCTTTCCTGGCGGATAGATAGGCGAGGATGCCCATTTCCCTCGGCCCCTTGCGGCCTTCGTTGCCGGCCAGCGGCACGTCCTTGGTGGGAAGGGCAAGATTCTTGACGTTTTTCGGCAGGACGCGCCCGCCGTAATAGCGCAGGGCGATGCCGCGATGGGTGAAACTGAGCACGGCGCCGGATTCATCGGCTCGGGTCTCCGAACTGCGCGCCGCGCGGCCGTAGAACGATGTGTTGGGGCTGCGGGTGTTGATGCCAAGCAAATGCGCGCTCGCCTCGCGTTCCACACCCTGGGCCATCTCCAGGTGCAGCTGGGTGCGCTGCTGGCTGGTGCGCAGGATCGCGGCAATGCCGGCGCTGGCACCGATGTCTTTCACATTGACTTGGAGAGTCAGCATGGTACTCTCCCCTCGTGAAGAACCAGCCGGCCAAGCCCCGCCCACACACCCTGCACCAGCCTATCAAGGAGCTGGCGGCCGCGGCAGCGATGCCGGAAAAAAATCGGCGCAAGGTGCGCAATGTCCACCACAAGGAGTCGATCAAGGATTCGTTGCGCCGCGGTTGGCCCGGACATGCAATCAAATAGGTAGTCACTCATTGGATTTCCTCCAGACGGATGGTCACCGTGCGCGAGTTGGTATCCTTGTTGATTTTGAGAACGCGGAAGCGGCTGCCGGTGGTATAGACCCACTCGCTTTCGGTGACCAGGGGTGGGTTGGGTTGCTTGGCCACCTCATCCCCCATCGATCTGACAAGTGGGGAGAAATCGGCCGCGGCTTGTGGATGATTCACGCTGAGGATCACGCTCCATCCCTGGCCACCGCTGCGCGCGTAAGTGGCGGCCGCGGCATCTGAGTTGGTCCAGCTTTCCAGCGGGAATTGCGGACGCGTCTCGTAGGTTCCGGCATCGATATTGCGCAGGAAATCATTCAAATCCTGGTTGCCCATGCTCATGCCGCGCCACAGTTGGCTCACCGGCGGGCTTTCGATGCGGCCCGCGGCGCGCAACAAGTCATCCCAGGCATTGGTGCCTCCCTTATCCTCATAGGCGGCGTGATCGCCCAGCCAGGTCTTGACGGCCTCGCGCTGCATCTGGCCGGCGCCGGGGAGATCATGGAAAGTGTCAGGCATTTTTCGGTCCCACAAGTCCGCCAGCTTGTCCGGGGCGTAGGGCCGCGTGCCGTTGGGATCGGTGAAGAGCAATTTGTCGCCCTTCCATTCGGCGAGGCCCTGCAGGCGTTGCGACAGGGCGTCGCGAACTTCTCGGGTGGAAACTTGCGATATCGTTTCCAATGATTCGTTCGGGCTCTTGACCGGCTTTGGTTTGGGGGGCGTCCAGGCGTCATCGATGAGCCCGAGGGCGATGGCCGCCCGGCGCGTGACACCAAGCCAGCCCATGCCGCTGCCCCAGGCAAACGGAGGATAGTCGGTGCCGATCGAGTCATCGTCTCCATTGCCGAGCTCCTCCCACACCGGATCGGTTTTCAGGGCCACCATGCGGCCGCCGAACAATTCACCGCCGGCGCGCTCAAAGCGTTCCTGCCAATCGCGCGGCACCTTGCGGCTCTCAAAACGCACCAACTCCCACGCCGGCACCGCGGATTGAGCGGCGAGCCCGCGGTTTTTCTGACCCCATCCCTGCAGCAGTTGGACGTTGGTGCGCAGGCTGGTCTGGATGCGCCGCATGGATGCGAGGTCCTTGATGGTTCCTTCCTGGCCTGGCGCGGGCAGATAGTTCTGATCCTGCAGCATCCCCTCCAATCGTTTGCGGCTTTCCTCGAGGCCACGCCCGCCACCGGCGATCGCTGCGGCTTCCGAGCGGAAGCTATCGAGAATCTCGGCGCGGCTCACCGCGGCCATGTAGAACGCCCGCTCGCGCAGCCACTGTGGCACCATTGCCCACTCCGCCGTGCGCATGTCGCCGGGCACGGAGAGTTTGGAGTCGAGGAGTTTCCAGGCGTCGCTGGGCATGGCTGGTTAGGGACGTTGTCTGATACTTAACCGGCATCGAAAAATCAGATGCCGTCCTGATATCTCCAGCCCTGCCGGTTGGGGCTCTGGTTGACGGCGGGGGCGGGCATGACGTTGGGCCGGAGGGTATCGGCTGCCGGGATGTCGGAGGCGATCTTGCGCTCGCCCTTTTCGACCTTTTCGAGGTACTTTTGAGCGGCGTCCCATTCCTTCATGCGGCCGTCGGAAATGGCAATGCCGAATCTACCTAACAACCCGTGGCGGATGATCACCGCGGCATGCCGGATGGCGGAGAGGGGAAGCAGCGTTTCATCATCGGGAAGGGTGTTTTCCGGGTTGGAACGGATGGCCTCGCGGAAGTCGGCGGTGACTTGCTCGCGGATTTCATCGAGCGGATCGCTCTGGCCGGAGGATAGATACTTGGCGCGCGCGGCGTTGTCCTCCGCGGAGTTCATGATCGATCGGGTATCGTCTTCTCGGATGGCGCGCCACATTACGGTTGGGAAAGGGGGTGGGAGGTGGCGGACTATTACGGTGCGGTCTGCCGGCGCGGTTCGGTGTTGTCAGGGCAAGGGTGGAAAATTTCAGGCCGGGGGCCGTGTGGATGATTGCAACGTCTTTGGTTCCACAACTGCCGCCCCCGGCCATTCGGTGTTATATGGTTAGGTATATGTTATTGCCGCCGGAAGTGTCAATTACGAGTTGTTGGCGTTGATGCGGATGACCGCGGCGGAGTTGGTGACCTGGACGTCCTCGGACCAGTCGAAGGCGGCGACGTCGACGCGGCCGTCATCGCGCTGATAGATGCGGGGTGCCAGCAGGGCGGAACGCAGCGAGAAGGTCTTCATGAAGCTTGGGTCCCGACGGGTCGGGTTGGGCTTGGAGATGAAGATCAGGATGGACGTGTCCAACAGGAACGAGATGCTCTCCGCCAGGCCCTCGCCGGCGGTGTTGTAGATCATCGTCGAGAGACGCGATTGCGGGCCGCCGATTTGCAGCAAGCTGACGTCGTCCAGGTTGATGGAGACTGCCTTGCCGCCAGCGGTCTTGGCTGCTTTGACGTTGGAGTTTCCCTTATAGCGCAGGAACGCGGTGGGGCCGAAGAGGATGCCGATATCCATCAGGTTGCTGTACTTGGCGGCTTTGCTCACGCTGAGGATGGCGGCATCGAGGATGGCTACCGGGTCAACCCCTGCGGAGGTGAAGTTATAGTCGGTGCCGGCACCGCCGGCGGCGAGTGCCTTGCTGATCACATCGTACTCATGGGCGAGGCCGGCGACTTCCGCCGCGTCGTCCGCGCCTTCCTTGATCGCGTCCATCGCATAGGCTTCCTCGAGGGCTTCGAGCTTGTCCACCGGCACGTCAATGGCGCGCGGGGTGCAGTTATAGGTGGCATCGGTGACGTTCCAGTCCAACTCGGTGGCGCGGCCGCGCAGCGCGCGGCGCGTGTCCGGGATGCGGAAGCGATGTTTGTCGTCATACTGCTTGAAGTGACCCACCGAGGTGGACACCTCAACAACCGGCGCGAGGAAGGCCGCGATGGACGAGATGTTCTGGCGGGCCGTGCCCTGGGCGTAGGCGCGGATTTCGGGATTGGAACTCAGGGATGAGAGACGGGGCATGATATTGGATAGTTTGTGTTAAATGATGGATGGCGGATGGGACTGGATGGTGGATTAGCTCATGAGGCCTTTGGCCACCAGGACGGCACGGATTTCGTTGACGTTCGCGCGGATGGCATCCGCTTGTGCCGCGGTGGTGAATCCGTATGGCGTGGTGTTGGTGGCGCCAGTGGCGGCGGGGGCGGCACTGACGAAGGCCGTGGGGGCGCTCTCGGGATTGAGGTAGCGCGGGAACGGGCGCATGAGCACCATTTGTTCATCCGCGCCGGCTTCCTCGGCGATGCCGGGGGAGAACAGCCGGCCGGTGGCGGCCCCCAGCGTGCACACCTTGCCGAGATCCGCACCGGTATCGAGGATGAGCGTGTCGCCCTTGGCACAGGTTCCGTTGATTCGCACGCGAACGTTACGCTCCGGATAAATGGCCATCACATCCGCGTAAGAGCCGACCGCGGCACCCTGGACAACAAGGTACAGGGCGAGGTCGGTATTGGCGGTGGGAGGAGTGATGCCGGTGCTGGAAAGCTTGGCGAGGGTGCCTTCCTTGTCCAGCAGCGTGGCGGTGGCCACGATCATGGGCAGGATGCCTGACTTGGTATCGTTTTGACGATTCATATTATTGGATGGAAATGGTTGCCAGATGATAGATGATAGATGATAGATGAAGGATGAAGTCTGATCAGACGCCGGCCTCGGCCTTGGCGGCTTCGAAGGCGGCGGAGAACGGCATCTTGCGCTCGATCACGAGCGCCTGGGCGCGGATCTCGATGGAGCGGAATTTCGCGGTGGCGGCTTCCTGTGCGGCATCGGGAGCGGAGAAGTGATCCAGACCGTCCGGAGGCGTGGCGCGGTTCTTTTGGTAGAGAGGGGCGTTGCGGGTGGCCGGAGCACCGGAGGCGGCGGCATCGGCCGTCTTTTTGGCCTGGGCGGCGGTGAACAATTTCACCGCGGTGGCGCGGTTGAGCTGCAGCAGCTCCTTGGCGGCTTCCTTGTCTTCGATCACATCGCCGAAGCGCTCCAGGTCGAGGGTGATGGCCTCGTCGCGCAGGGCCTTGTTTTCGGCCTTGAGGGTATCGATCTCCGTGTCGCGGCATTTGGTCGAGGAGGTTTCTTTCGGACCGTCCTTGGCGAGGGCGGCTTGGATCTCGGCGTCGCTGGCCGTATCCGGCAGCCCGAGGCGTTTGAGTAATTCGGCTTTGTGGTTCATCGTTGGTGGGGTTGTGGGCTGGGTGTTGCGGTTTACGCTCACCGGCCTGAGCGTGGTTAATTTGGGCCGGTTAGTCAGTCCGGCGCCGGTGAGGGCGGACGGATAGAATTTGAAGGTGTCGTCCTCATACCTGACGGGGCCGGAGAATTCCGGGGAGATGTAGCGATAGACCTTGTCAATGACCTGGGCGCGGGCGGGGGCGGCCCAGTCGGTTTCGAGTTCGAGGCCATCGCGCGCGGCGGTGTAGCGGATGCCCTGGCCCCAGCCGGCGGCTTCGGTGGATTTATCCGCATCGTGCGAAAAGTGCTCGTAGTCGATGAGGATATCCCCGTCGAAGCGCTGGGCGATACTCTCCAATTGTGCGGAGCCCAACACGGTGAGACCTTCCACCTCTGAAGCTTGCTCCACCACGCCGTACCCTGGAACGTCGTAGCCGGCCGGGATCGATACGGTTCCAGGGAATTCGCCCATGGGCGCGATGTGTACCCAGGGCTTGGACTCGCCCAGGATAGAGGTCATCGGCTGGAGTTCGCGGAAGCGGGCTGTAGCTTGCATCGTGGTGATAGGATATTAGTTAGAAGTTATTGGGAAGATCCAGAGGATGCCTCGGCGAGGGCGCGGGAGAAGAGGGGGGCCAGTTCGGAATCATCGGCGGCGAGGAAGACGCTAGCCACGTTAGAGAAGCCGTTGAGCAGACCAACCGCTGCCTTGCGCACCTCTTCCTCTTGTCTTGCGTCCGTCTTCAAGTCTTGTGTCTTCAAGTCTTGCGTCTTATCCCGATTCATCGACAACGCCGATGCAGCCGGAAACGCCGGTGGTCCCGGCACGGCTTTCGGAGAAAGCGTGTACCCGGTCTTTTCGGAAATCTGGGCATTATCGATTTGCCAACCGGCATCGGATAGGGTTTTGACGTTGGTGACCAGCGAGGACACGTCTTCGGCATCCTGTGCGGCCAGCTCGAAGTACACCAGCGGCACCTGGCCGGGGAAGAGGCGCTCGAGCACGGGTGCATCGAACTGCGCCTGGAGGATTTCTGAGACATCGAGGGCCAGCGCCTGGGCGAGGGCATCAAAGGTATCCTGATGGATGCTGGCATTGCCGCCACCCAGGCCGGATGGATCGTTGAGCATGGTGAGCTTACCGGAGGTAGCCGCCATCACGATTTGCTCATCCTGGTAGGAAAGATGTTGGAGGAAGGGGTTTTGGTCCTTGCCGCCTTTCATGCCGCTATCGAGGGCTTGGAGCGTGCCGCCGGGAAGAATCCCTTCGCCATCGGAGCCGATACCGCGCATGATGGCGAGCCACTCGCCCATCTTGGTCGGATCGTTGGCCAGTGCCGCCGACATCGATTCTGATAGAATCCAAAACACGAAAGGAATGCCGAAGCGGGCGACAAAGCTATCAAAGTCTTTCGAGGAAAGCCCCTTGCGACAAAACGCGATGAGCGCGATCTCATCAATGGGATCTTCCACCTCGCGGATGATGAAATTGGCAGAGTCGATAGGAACACCATTGATACCTCCCATCAGCGCGTTTTCCTGGAACATCCAATCACCGTAGTATCCCTGCTTGCACCAATGCCACTGCGGAACAGGAACTAGATCGATAATCGAGCCATCTGCACCGAAGTGTTTTTCGATATGCGCGAAGCCGCGAAACTCGGCAAGGGCCAGATGTTTTAATGTGGCCCGGAAAGCGTCTATGCGCTCGTACTCAGCCTTGAGCGCGGCCTTCTGGTTTTCGGCTGCCGTTTTCTGATCCTCCTTCAGGTCTGCGCGGATTTTTACATCCCAGTCGAGTTTCGTTAGCGCGGATAGAATCCTCCGCTTGGCACCGCGCAAGGTGGCATCGCGCTTTTCGATAAAGTGATAGAGCCATTGCAGGTGGCTCAAGTCCCCGCGCTGGCCCATCTCCAGTTCCGCGACCACGCGGCTCATCGTTAGACCCCGCAACGGATTGTTGAAGGAGAGCTGGTGATCGGACAGGCTGGTTGCGACGAGCTTCATGGGCTGGCGCATGCGTACGGTTTTTTTCCCCCCGGGAGCCAGAGCCAAAACAAGTGTGGCGTAAAAGACGCAAGACTTGAAGACGCAAGACGCAAGAGAAGAACAGATAAAGAAGCGCTACGCTCTCTTGTCTTGCGTCTTGTGTCTTGCAGTCATGCGTCTATCCCGCGAGAGAGCGATTGCGCCGGCCTGTCTCCTGGTTGCCCGGTAGCCAGATGCGAGAGCGGATGGGCGGCAGGGCGATGCCAGTGGGAGTCTTACCCGCATGCACGGCGAGGGCCAGAGCCCAGAAGCGATCCGAGTGACCGTCGGGGCCGGTATCGGCGGAGAAGCGGATATTGCCGGCGGAGGTGGTTTCCTTTTTGACTCCGCGTAGGTCGGACCGGATTTCCTTGCGCTCGGGGATTTTGAGGGCGTTTTCCTCCATGAGTGAGCGAACCGGATAGGCGAGTTCCTCTTTCACCTGGGGCGTGAATGTGACCTCCTCGACGCGGTATTTTGAAAATTGTTCCTGGGCGCGCTCGGCGAGCTGCATGCCAAGGCCGGTGTTATCAATGCAGCAGCGGCGCACTTTGCGGCAGGCAATGAGCGGCCACAGGATGGCCTCTTGGGCGGAGAAGCGCGTGTTCTTCAGCTCGATGCAGCGGCGGGTGAAATAGTAGCCGCCGATCTTTTCGAGGATCCAGATGACGGTGAGGTCATGGCGGCGTCCGACGTCCACGCCTATATATAACTCACCAATCGCATCATTGAGATTGAGCTTGTCCCATATTTCGTTAGGCGTGTATTCGGCGCGGGCGATGAGGTCCCACTCCAGGAAGGCGGCGCGATCATCCGCAGGAATGCACATATACTCCTGCAAAAAACTTTCCAAGTCGGCGCATTCATTGCGCACCATGTTGTAATAATCCCCCTCATCCATCTGGATCCGCTCGTCAGAAGGATCTGCCTCGTGGAGCTTTCGCTGCAATTTATAGAGGAAGCCCTGATCGAGCGCCGTTTGCAGGGTGGCGGTGTGGAGCGAGATTTTCTTAGGGTTTTCTTTTTCCTTGATCTCGCGCACCAGCTCGGCGAAGAAATTCAGGTTGCCGCGGTGGGTGGAGATCATTTCCATCTGGCCGCCCCAGGTCATGCCTGGATAGGCGATGGAGTACATCTTGCGCGGGTCCTGGTGCAAGGCGAACTCATCGAGCACGCGGTCTCCGCGCTTGCCCGCCTGGGCATTCGGGTTGGAGGACATGCTGTGGAGCACGCGGCCGTTAGCCGTTTCCATCTCGAACGCCTTGAACGGGCGTCCGCCCTCATCTTCATAGACTTTTTCCCCGAGATCCTTCGCGCCGATCTGCAGCAACTCCGCCCATTGCCGGCAATCTTGAAGGAACAACACGGCTTGACCCTCGTCCCGTGAACTTACCCAAGTATCCCAGCGGCGGTTCAAGCGGCTTTGTTCACGCACGCGGCGGTAACCCGTGGCCCACGACAAGCCGATCTGCCGACCCTTCTCCATCAACTTGAGCCGGGACGAATCCTGGATCCATTTCGTTTGATAGGGAAGGAACAGCGCATCCGGGTCTGCGGGGATGTTTTTAGCCTTTCCCGGAAAAAGCTTCCTGGCGCCCACCTTGAAGTTGACCTTCCTTTCCAGAGATGCCCTGTGCGCCGCGTGATTTGCCCCGTGCGAGGGCGATCCCCCCTCATCCGCTCCCACGACGCCTGCCGGGTGCTTGCGACGCCGTACAGACGATTTGGGTTTGATGACAGTCTTCATGACAAGATCTTCATGGTCGCTTCCATAAGTGCGATGGCCTCCGGCGATAATCCGCCTTTTTGAACCAGCGCCGTCTTGCGTGCTTCGAGCTTGGCTGCCTCGGCCTTGCGGGCCTCATCGCGGGCGACGTACTCGGCGAGCCGCACGGCTAGAAGCCGATCATTCTGATTGGCACCGGAGAGCATGGATAGAGTCTTGGCCAGACCGCCGAAACCCTTGGGGTCGGCCTCCTCGGTCATGATGAAATCTACCACCTGCTCGGCCAGTCCGGTGCGGGCGGCGGCTAGAAGGCCGCTCTCTTCTCCGGCGGTCACAGCCTCGGCGAGCATCTCGCTTTTCTGGCGTGCGGCTTTCAGTTTCGCTATATAAGGATGCAGTGCGCCGTCTCGAAAGGATGTGGCCCCCATCAGCGAGACGCTAATCCCGCGTTTCTCCGCCTCTGCCTGGATGACGCGCAAAACGCTTCCGCCGGGCGTCTTGGCCAGGGTTTCCAGCAGCTCGACGACTTGCTCGGGGGTCAGTTCAGTTTCGATCTTTGACGGCATGATAGTGGATCGTGGATGGTGGATAGTGGATGGGTGCTTCGCTCTCTTCATCTGTGATCGTCGATCCACGATCTCTTCAGACAAGCCCTTCAGCCTCGCAGTACTCGATGGCATCGGCAGTGGCTTTCCAGCGCCGAACGCCGGCAGAGAGTTTGACGGATTTCTCGGTGGCGAGTCCGCGTTGGCAGATATAGTCGATCTCGCGGTCCAGCGCTGCGTCGTCGAGCAAGAAGCCGGCAGCCTTGGCGGTGCCCTTGAGAGTATCTGCGGATATGCTCAGTGGGGCGAGGGCGACGAGCGCTTTGACGAGCGCGTCGCGTAAGATTTTACGTTGTTCCGGTGTCATGGGGTCTTGCGGGTACCGTTGATAAGGGTATTGTTTGAGAATCGCAAAAGATCGACTTTGTTGCCCAGGGAGATAAGAGTTTGCTCGGTGAGCGCTTGGCCCTTGACCAACTCGGCCGTCTTGAGCGCAATCTCGGTGATGCGTGTATGCATCTGGTTACGGCAATCGTGAGCGGAGTTACGCGAGGCCTCGGATTCGCGCCCGAGGGACTTTTTGACTTCGTGCACATCGCTCTCGACTTTTTGGATGGATGCTTTCAGGTCATCGCGCAGTGCATCGATATCATCCTTCCAGGCGCTATCGGCTCCACGCTGGTCCTTGCGCCACGCAAAATAGAACTGCGAGAGCTGCAGGAGGATGATGGCGGCCATGCCATACATGGCGGGAGTGATATCTGTGGGCATTGGGTTGATGGGGCAGGTATGATGGTTGGCGAGAAGAGATGATGGCTAGTGGAACCGGATGACGAGGGTGGCTAGGGGATTGCTGGTCTCGTCCAGCTCGAAGTTATGGCATCGGATCGTGTCCGGCGGGAAATGATGAAACAGGTCGGTGAGGTTCGTCTTCATCTTGTGACATAGCGAAAAAAATTGCGGGCGGGCGGAGGCAACCAGCCAAAGTAATCCTCCGCCCGCCACGTTTCAGCCCTTGGTGGCGGAAAGGGATAGCGGCCCGGTGGCCTTGATGCGGCCGTATAGGGTCATGGCGAAGCCAAGCAACCCAGAGATGTTGGCCACAGCGCTGGTGATCTGGTCGCCTGCGTTGGCGATATCCGCTGCAGGCACATTGAGCTGATAGCGCTGGCACAGAAGGCTCACCAGCATCAGCGCGGCACCGATGAGCGTCTTGGACGTGAAGAAAGGTTTGGCTTGCATAGGAGCCAAGGATTCACACGCGGGGCAGGGCGGCGGCGAGGGCTAAAACAAGTGTGACAGGAAAGATACAAGACTTGAAGACACAAGCACAAGAGAAGAGCAGATGAAGAGGAGCTTCGCTCTCTTGTCTTGCGTCTATGCACGGTGAAGTGGCTGCAAGGGGTAGGTGATGCCGTTGAGAACCGCCGGCTTGCCGATAAATACCTCATAGCGGATGACACGCCGGCTCTCTCCTCCGGTACGGCTGTTGGGATTGACTCCTAATAATCTAGCCATGGCAGCGGATATCTCGCCGTCCTTTGTGCTAGGGCCTAGGTCTCCGAGGATGCCATGGCCACATTTGCCAGTGAGCGTGTGGGTGCAAGTGACTGCGCAGCCCAGGCCGACGGGCGCCACCAGGTCGAGGATACCGATGGGAATGACCACGTAGGGAATGATCTGTGCGTTAAGGGGGCGGCCTAAATAGCGGTAACTGGTTTGCGCCTGCCAACACGGATCGTCATCCACGTTGGGGCCGCCATCGCTGTCGATATCGGCGTCGGCCGTGAATTCGATCGCGCCGTCGGCCCGAAGGAACACGGGACCTCCCTGGATCATTTTAAGGAATCGAGCACCAGGAGGCAAAGGGCTGAGCGGGTTCATGGTTGGCGGGGGGAGAAAGGAGGGAAACCGGTCCGTGGCGTTGTGTTAGCTGACTTGGTATGTGCTTGCCTCGCGGTTTCCAAAGGTTATTTGGCGTCGCCGATGATCACGGCGCGCCGGTAGGAGTAGTCCGAATGAAACTTCTGGCCAGAGCCCAGCATCTGGCCTTCGGCAAAGGGATAGATCACCCCCGGCCTCAGGCTCACCGTGGGCGGATCGTACAGGGCGCTATGGTTGGCCGAGGCGTTGCTTGCGCTGGTTGAGCCGTTCGAGGCGCAACTTGGCAGCAGGGCTGCCATCAGCAGCGAGAGCGTCCATTTCATCTTCGTAGGCATTGCGGGTTTCCTCCTTGTGGGTGGCCATCTCCCATGCCACGCGTGCGCAATAGGCCTTGCAGCCTTCCGCCAGCGCGGCGAGCAGGGCGGTTAGCAAGGGGATCACGGCAGGTCGGGAACTGCGGCAACCGCGCTAGTGGGCTGGTGGGTGGCGATGTAGGCCGCAGCGGCCTCTTTCGCGGCGAGACCCGCGGCGGTGGCCAGCGCCACCGTAAAGTCCTTGTCCGGCACGGTGACCTTGCTCACGGCCTTGCCCGTGAGAGGGTCAAGATGGGTCGTCGTGCTACACGCGGGCAGCAGGACCAGGCACAGGAGCAGGATGAGCAACAAAATCGGTAGGCAGG
>Ga0118677_10007449_pt1 | contig 18052 bp, 7 predicted proteins | sample AliMusrvi5mmetaG_FD_86154 | JGI IMG/M metagenome (GOLD analysis project Ga0118677, IMG submission 86154) | reverse complement strand
GTATAAGAGACAGATCTATGACATCTCAAACAACAAAAGACAAAAATCAATCTCTCGCCAACGACATGAAAAATGTGTTGAAACTGGAAACGTTACCCATTGCCATTTCACTTTCTAATGAGCCTCCCGATGGAGTAGAACAGTTAAAGGGCGATATGCGTTTTTGTCAGATGCTCGACAAGGTGAGGTTCGATGGAGATGTGTTTTATACCACGGCCTCTGACCATAAATGTGATGGCGGCTCCAGTAGTTGTGGGATGAAAGAGATGAGCGACTGTATTAAAACAGGAGAATTCCTCTGCAAAATGGGCCTCTTTGGTAATAAAAGAGCTGCAAGAAGGTTCATCAATGCTAATCCACGCATAGAAAGCGGTACTGTTAAAGTCACTACCTTTGCCCCACTGGAAAAAGCTACTTTCGAACCTGATGTGATAGTCCTTATCTGTAATGCCAGGCAAGGGATGTTAGTGACTGAAGCTTTTGCCTATGAAAATGGCAAAAGAACTTTGGGCCTGACGGGGCCTCCCATATGCTCATCAATGGTGGCAGCTCCTTATCTGACGGGTGAAGTTACTTATAGCTTCGGCGACCATGGCGCACGAAATTATATGAAAATAAAAGATGAAGAAGTCTTTGTGGGTATCCCGGCAGAACTCTTAAACGAAATTGTAGAAAACCTTAAAAAATTGTAATTAAATGAAAAATATCAGATTAACATTTTTTGTTCTAATATTATTAAGTTTCTCTGTTTGCAAGGCACAAGTCAACGATGGTGTGACTTTTAACAAGGAATATGTTATAGGACCGGTTCTTAAGCTTGATGAGTTTATGAGGCTAAATAAAAATGAGCTACGCCAGGATAGCATCTATAATCAATATGATAAGGCCATGGACACGTTAAAAGTTGCCGATTCAATTCAAAAACTAAATAGTGTTTTCAGAAAGAAAGATTTCCCTAATAACAGAAGCAGAATATTTGCTGATACCTATAATAATGGGAAAATGGAAACAAAAGACTCAACGTTTAGTCTTGGTTTATCTACACCCTGCGATTGTTATACTACCCAGGACACCATGTTCGTTAAAATGGGCCTTGGCTTTTTTGGCGGCTTTGGGTTTAATATAGAAGTCGTTAAAAACAATTTTCAATCCTGCTTCTTTGAATATATCGACGATGTAAAGCCTTACAAATACAACCTTGAGGATACAGCTACTTATAACTTCATTATTGCCAAAAGCAAATACCAGTTTCTGACCTTAGACAAGCTCCCTGAATTTAAACCCGGCCAGCAGCTAACAGGCTCCCTGACGTATACAACAGAAAACTATTATGCACAGTCGGCAGGAGATAAATACAACGCCATTTATGTTACCGGTAAACTTTTCTTTACTTGTAAAATCAGGGAACGAACTCAGTTTGACGCTCTTATGGAACGAAAAAGATAAGAGTTAAATTATATAATTTTTGTAATTTTTCAATACGAATGTTAAACACAATTTTTATATTCTATATCCCTATATCTTTATACCTTTATACCGTTATATCTTTCTATACACCTAAATAGTAACAAATTTTATTTACATGAAAAAATATATACGAAATATATTAATAGTAACGATTCTTTTGTTGCCGCAAACGTTGCTGCTGGCACAGGAAAAGAGCAACAGCACCCTTGATCCTGTAGACTATCTTTCGATAGGGGCGCGAAACTGTTTCAGCTCTTTTTTTTCAGGTAAACGAGCGTTTGTGGGAACAGGTGCCGGAGGACAATTCGGATACAGGATTGCAAAGAATTTTAATTCGCATTATTTTGCCGATTGGATTGTAAGCAATGTTGCAAATCTTGCCCAGCGATTTGATTTCCACAGCGGCTTTTCGATGATGCCCGAGGTAATTTCTGCACCGGCAGGAAAAAATCATATTTCTTTATTCCCTCTTGCCGGCATTTGCATTGACTATACAAAGCTTTCGGTGACAACAGGCAAAACGAAGGCTCAATCGCCAAGATTTGTGGAACGCTACAGCTTTGCCTGCCAGATTGGCTTTGGGGCGACACTTCCTGTTTCCAACCGTTTGGATATTTCTCTGGAAGCACATTATATGCTGCACATCGGGACTTGTGTCGGAATTAATCTTTTAGATAACAATGAGGTTCAGCTCCTTCAAATGCAGCCTGGCGGAAATGTGTGCCTCGAAGGACATTATGTACTGGCATTAAGCATGGATTTTAAACTTTTTAAATTATGAGAAAAAAAATAATCCTGAGTTTGATGTTGATGATGGCTCTGCCTAATTTTCTGACAGCCCAGAAAAATGATTCAACTACATCCATCAGCAGAATTCTGATGTTGCAGGCTACTATTTGTCCCGGGCGTATGTTTTATCACGGCGACATGTGGAATTCCTATTTCAATTCCACGCTTGAATGGTGTTTTGATAACAGGGTATCTATACGTGCCAATGGCTTTTATTTTTTTTCTACCCAGGGCAATTACCGGCCATTTAAAATGAATCACAGCCTTATGCTCGGTGCATTTTATCATTACCCCAAAAGAAAGTTTGACTATTATTTTGGAGTAGAACCGGGTGCTGCGCTTATACAACAATATTCCTATACTTTTAATGACAGCACTATTGTTAACCCTCCAATAAAGGTTTCTCCTTTAATAACGGCATCTACGGGAATAAACTATTTCTTTTGGAAATACATGAACATCTTTGCCGCAATTAAATTTGTTCACGGGACATATATTCCTCCTTACGGTAATTCTATTCCTTTGGATGAATTGCGCATTTCGGCAGGCATAGGCTGGCATGTACAATTCAAACGAAAAGGTTCAAACATCTGGGTGGGAGGATTCGAATAAAGAATGAACTAAAACTTTAAAAACAATAATTATGAAAAAGAACATCAGAGCCCGGATTTTTACTCTGATAATATTGATATTAGCAATGGGTATTACTAGCGGCTGTAAAGATAAAGAGAAAATACCCCCTGTTTTAACAACATCTGTTGTTACAGGCGTTACCTCTGTATCTGCTACATGTGGTGGCAGTGTTACCGGAGGTTGTAATTTGATAAGTGCACAGGGCGTCTGCTGGAGTACGGGTGCAACACCTACCATTGACGATAATAAAACCTGCGATGAAGCTTGCGGCGAAAGTTTCACCAGTGCCATTAAAGGATTAACACCCAATACAACATATTATGTAAGGGCTTATGCCACCAACGATATAGGTACTGGATACGGTAGTGTGTTGTCGTTTAAAACTCAGCAAGGGTTTACTGTAGCTGATATTGATGGGAATGTATACAATACCATTGTTATTGGCACACAAACGTGGATGCTCGAAAACTTTAAAGCAACAAAATACAGTAATGGAGATGCTATTGCAAACGTTACTGACAGCGCTTCTTGGATAGGTCTTTCAACTGGCGCATACTGCAATTATGAAAATAAAGCCGGTAATTCTGCAACCTATGGCCGGTTATACAATTGGTTTGCTGTAAACGACAGCCGAAATATTGCTCCTACAGGCTGGCATGCTGCTACTGCTACCGACTGGGCTACACTTATTGATTATCTGGGGGGTAAAGATGCCGGTGGCAAGTTAAAAGAAGCTGGTGTAACGCATTGGATAAGCCCCAACATGGATGCCGACAACAGCAGTGGCTTTACCGCTCTGCCGGGAGGCTACCGCTTCAACGACGGCTTATTCAGTCGTCTGGGTAGTAATGGCTTTTGGTGGACTGCCACAGAAAATAATTCCTTAACAGCCTTTTACAGAAAGCTCGGTACCGATCATATGGACTGTGATCTCGACACCCTTTACAAAGTTGATGGCTTAAGTATTCGCTGTCTGAAAGATTAATGGTTGACGCGCGGAAGTCGCGCGTCTCCAGACGCGTGACGACGTGTTTGCACGCCTCCCAACATCGCGGTTGCGCGTCTCCAGACGCGTAACACTACAGCTTCACCACCAACTTCCCTTTAACCACTTGCATCTTCCCATTACTTACAGACAAGCTGTAAATCCCTGTTACCAACTGACTTACATTTATGCTGTATGATCCGGAGCCATCTTTTACAGTCATCTTATCAGAAAGTACAATCTGATTAAGCATATCCGATATTTCAACAGTATAAATATCAGGGTTTAGGTTTGAATAGACAATAGTTAAATTATCTTTTGCCGGATTGGGAAATACATTTAGTGTAAAATCTTTATATCCAGCTACTGATATGCATATATCAAACGTAATGTTGATGGTGTCCTGGCCTGAACAGTTGGCATTATCACTAACTATTAACATATAAGCCGATAACCCTGAGCCGCCTACCAAAGTATCCAGATAGAGTGAATGTGTGTATGAAAGCGTGTCGTTGGGCAACTTTATCCAGATATAACTGTACCCGCTTCCTGAAGGGCCTATCAGGGTTATATTCTGATTCTGGCATATGGTGGTGTCAGCACCCAGATGAACAGCAGGCAGTGAATTTTCAACTATATCAATAGTGCCGGTCATATTGGCACTACAATAAAGAGATGTGCTGCTTACAGTATAAGTGCCTGTTGTTAAGTTGTTCCATATTAGGCTGCTACCTGTTCCTGCAACAGCTAAACCTTCAGGAGTGCCATTTTTCTTCAGCTGATAATTAACACCTGCCTGTGAACCATTTAAAGTAAGGCTCGACCCGGCTTCGCCAGCACAATAACTGCCACCACCTGTTAAGGAAAATATATCTTGTGTTGCGATAACTGATGTGCCGCTCATAACCACAGAACAGAAAGGAGATGCCGCATCTGTTGCCATTACAGTATATGTTCCTGTGGGCAGACTATTCCACACCAAAGCGCTGCCTGTGCCATTAATGAGAGCTCCTACAGCAATACCATCTTTTAAAAGTTGATAGTTAACACCGGTCTGAGAACCGCTCAGCGTATCATTAAGGCCAGAGCTGCCAATACAGAAAATGCCCCCTGCACTGAGGTTAAATAATACAGGTGTAGGATTGATAGTAACTGTAAAACTCATTGGCGTACCCGGGCACCCAAAAATTGTTGGTGTAACGTCTATTGCACCTATAATATTGGCCCCCGTATTATTTGCCGGTGCTGTCCATGCTGCTATATCACCCGACCCACTTGCTGCAAGTCCTATGTCTGTAGTTGTGTTGGTCCATGTAAAATTAGCACCAACTGGGTTGCTGACAAAGTTTTGAATATTAATAAGTGATCCCGGACATGCTTCAATACTGGCCATTTGATTAACGCTAGACGCAGGGTTGATAATAACGCCAAAACTCATAGGTGTTGCCGAATTACACCCATTAAGAACAGCCGAAACATTTATAATGCCTGTAATATTAAATCCGGTGTTGTTGGCAGGCGCAGTCCATTGAGATATATTCCCTGTACCACTTCCGAGAAGTCCTATCGCGGTGTTTGAATTAGTCCAGGTGAAAGTGGCTCCTGAGGGAACGCTTATAAAGTTACCAATACTTACAGGTGAACCGGGGCACGCAAAAACATTAGATATCTGAGTAACTGTAGGTGTTGGGTTAATGGTAACTGTAAAAGTCATTGGTGATCCGGTACAACCATTAAGTGTTGGTGTAACGGCTATTGTGCCGGTAATATCAGCCCCGGTGTTGTTGGCAGGTGCTGTCCATGAAGAAATGTTACCTGAGCCATTGGTCGGCAGCCCTATATTGGGATTTGAATTGGTCCAGGCAAAAGTGGCTCCCGGAGGGGCAGAGCCAAAGCTATCGATAATAATTGTCGAACCCGGGCATGCACTTATATTGACTATTTGATTAACAGTAGGTGTCGGGAAAATAGTAACTGTAAAGCTCATAGGTGTTCCTGCACACCCGTTAAGTGTAGGCGTAACAGTAATAGTGCTGACAATATTTGCATTGGTGTTGTTGGCAGCGGCCGTCCATGATGCAATATTACTATTGCCGCTTGCAGCAAGTCCTATAGCGGTGTTTAAATTGGCCCATGCAAATGTGGCACCGGTGGGGTTGCTGACGAAGTTGCCAATATTAATGGGGGAACCCGGGCAAACAGCATTATTAGATTTTTGATTAACTGTAGGTGTTGGATAAATGGTAACAGTAAAGCTCATAGGATTTCCAGTGCACCCATTAAGCATTGGCGTCACAGTTATAGTACTTACAATATTGACTCCAGTGTTGTTGGCAGGCGCAGCCCATGAAAGAATATTACCGGAACCACTTGCAACAAGTCCTATATTGATATTTGAATTAATCCAGGTAAAAGTTGCACCTGTCGGGATGCTTACAAAGGCACCTATATTAATGGGGGTGCCGGGGCAAACAGAAATATTTGTTTTTTGATTAATGGTTGGTGTTGGATAAATGGTAACCGTAAAACTCATCGGAGCACCAGTACACCCATTCAACAAGGGTGTAACAGCTATTGTTCCTGTAATATTTGTGCCTGTGTTGTTGGCAGGTGCCGTCCATGAAGCAATATTACCTGAGCCTCCGGTCACAAGTCCGATAGCGGTATTTGAATTAGTCCATGTAAAAGTAGCCCCCGTAGGGTTGCTGGCAAAATTACCAATACTAATCGTACTGCCGGGACAATCTGCAATATTAGATTTTTGATTAACAGCAGGTGTCGGATTTTCAACGATAACAACAGTGCCACTCATATCTGCAGTACAGTAGGGGGTGCTGCCATAAGTAGCTACAACGGTATAAGTGCCTGAAATCATATCATCCCACACCAAAGCGCTGCCTGTGCCACTGATAGCACTACCCTCATCAATGCCATTCTTCTTTATCTGGTAGTTAACGCCAGGCTGTGAGCCGCTTAATGTAATACTTAGTCCATTATTACCTGAGCAGTAACTGCCACTGCCTGTTAAGTTAAATACTGTAGGATTCGGACTTTCCGTTATAACAACAGAACCATTCATAGGAGCAGCACAGTTAGGGGTTGCCATATAGGTGGCCGCCACAGAATAAGTTCCCGAAGTAAGGTTATTCCACACCAGAGCACTGCCTGTGCCGCTGACAGCGCTGCCATGGTCAGTGCCATTTTTCTTCAGTTGATAGTTAACGCCTATTTGTGACCCACTTAATGTTGCACTCAACCCATTACTTCCTGTGCAGTAACTGCCTGTGCCGGAGAGGTTTAATAATACAGGTAAAGGATTAATTGTTACACCAATTGAAGAAGTTTCAGTGTTAAGACCATCAAAAACAGATACAATATAAGTTGTGCTTACTGAAGGGGTGACAACCGGATTTTGGATACCTGCACTGAAACCGGCAGGAACAGAAGACCAGGTGAATGTGTTGTTGCCTGTTCCTCCTGAAACCAGGGCATTTAATGATACATTAGTGCCTTCACAGATAGTGTTGGGCTGTGCCTCGGCAAAAACACTCAATGGACCTCCGGAGATAAGGATCATCATAGTATCAGTGTTAGCACAGGTGGTATTAACATCCTGAACATCAACAATAAACTGTGTGATAGCATTGATGGTTAAAGTGCTGGGTGATTGCAGGTTAGGATTTGCCACTAAAGAGGATGGCGTCCATGCAAAAATAAATACACCACTTCCTCCTGAAGCTGTGGCACTAAGATTTGTTGATGTGCCAAAAGGTATTGTCTGGTCAGTGCCTGCATTGACTATCGGAAGCGAATTCTGGATTATATCAATGGCGTTGTTCATAATTATAGAACAGTTAGGCACTGTACCATAAGTAGCCTCAACAGTATACGTGCCGGCAGCCAGATTATTCCATGCTAAAGCACTGCCCGTGCCACTTACAACATTACCATTATCAAAGCCGTTTTGTTTTAATTGGTAATTAATACCCAATTGAGAACCGCTTAACGTAATTCCCAATCCATTGGTGCCTATGCAATAACTACCACCACCTGTTAAATTGAAGATATCAGGCGTAGGATTAATGGTAACCGTAAAATTCATAGGCGTTCCCACACAACCATTAAGGATTGGCGTAACGGTTATGGTGCCGGAAATAGGTGTACCTGTGCTGTTGGCAGGAGCAGTAAACGAAGTAATGTTGCCCGATCCGCTGCCAACAAGCCCTATAGCAGTATTTGAATTAGTCCACGTAAATGTAGCACCGGTGGGTGTGCTGACAAAGGTGCCTATATTTATAGAAGTGCCGGGGCAAACAACACTATTGGTTTTTTGATTGACCACAGGCGTAGCATCAACGGTAACTGTAAAGGGCATAGGTGTGCCCTGGCAACTATTAATTTTTGGCGTAACTATTATTACACCTGAAATATTTGCACCTGTATTATTGGCAGGGGCAGTCCATGCTGCAATATTGCCTGTGCCGTTTTCTGTAAGACCTATAGCGGTGTTTGAATTAGTCCATATTGATGAATCGCTTTGGAGGCAGCCGCTAAAATTACTGATGTTAATTGGAGCACCCGGACAAACAGTTACATTCGTTAAATTAGTAACAGTGGGTATTGGATAACCTGTAACAGTAAAGCTCATGGGTAATCCTGTACAACCATTAAGTGTCGGTGTAACGGTAATAGTGCCGACAATATTTTGGCAGGAGTTATTGGCAGGAGACTGCCATTGAGCAATATTTCCGATACCACTTGCAGGTAGCCCGATAGCAGTATTTGAATTAGTCCATGCAAATGTGCTTCCCGTGGGGTCGCTTACAAAGTTGCCAATATTAATAGGTGCACCGGAGCATGCCGCCATATTTGTTTTTTGAGAAACCACTGGTGTAGGATAGATAGTAACCGTAAAGCTCATCGGAGAACTGAAGCAGCCATTAAGCGTTGCTGTAACATCTATAGTCCCTGTAATATTAGACCCTGTGTTGTTGGCAGGAGCCGTCCATGCTGCAATATTGCCTGACCCGCTAGCTGCCACGCCTATGTCGGTATTTGAATTGTGCCAGTCTATTGTAGCGCCAGATGGGACACTGACAAAATTGCTCATATTAATTGGTGTGCCGGGGCAAACGGCTATATTTGATTTCTGATTAACTTGAGGTGCCGTATTAATAGTAACCGTAAAACTCATAGGTGTTCCTGTGCACCCATTAAGCGTTGAGGTAACAGTTATAGTAGATGTAATATCTAAACCCGTACTGTTGACAGGAGCTGTCCATGGTGCAATATTCCCTGTGCCGCTTGCAACAATGCCTATAGCGGTGTCTGAATTTATCCAGTCGAAAGTGCTTCCTGCCGGGCTGCTGACAAAGTCGCCGATATTAATGGTTGTGCCCGGGCAAACAGCAATATCAGTTACAGGGTTTACTGTAGGTTTGGGAGAAATGGTAATAGTAAGGATCATAGGTGTACCCGAGCAGCCATTGAGTATGGGCGTAACCGTTAGTGTCCCTGTAATATTTGCACCGGTGTTATTGGCAGGGGCAAACCATGGAGGTATATTTCCCGTGCCGCTTGAAACAAGACCTATAGCGGTGTTTGAGTTTGTCCATGAAAATGTTGCACCGGCGGGGACGCTTGTAAAATTACCTACTTTAATGATTCCACCCGGACAAGTGACAATATTAGTCTTTTGATTTACAGTTACTGAAGGATAAATAGTAATCGTAAAGCTCATGGGTATTCCGGTGCATCCATTAAGCGTTGGCGTAACTGTTACAGTGCTCACTATATTTGAATCTGTAATGTTGGCCGGGGCTGTCCATAAAGGAATATTCCCTGACCCGCTGGTAGCAAGGCCTATAGTGGTGTTTGAATTAGTCCATGCAAATGAAGCCCCAGTGGGGTTGCTTGCAAAATTGCCTATATTAATGGGCGCCCCAGAGCATGCTGTAATGTTAGTTATCTGATTAACTGTAGGCGGAGGATAAATAGTAACTGTAAAACACATCGATGGGCCCTGGCATCCATTTAAAGTAGGCGTCACACATATTGTTCCTACAATATTTACACCTGTATTGTTTTGAGGGGCAGTCCATGTAGCAATATTGCCTAAACCACTGGCCAGAAGACCGATAGCAGTATTTGAATTCGTCCATGAGAACGTGCTTCCAAAAGGGCTGCTTCCAAAACCGGGAATAATAATCTGAGAACCCGGGCACACAGCAATATTAGTTATCTGATTAACAGTAGGTGTCGGATAAATAGTTACCGTAAAACTCATAGGAGGTCCGGCACACCCGTTAAGCGTTGGTGTAACAGTTATGGTCCCTGTAATATTTGTGCCTGTGTTGTTGGCAGGAGCAGTCCATGTACTAATATTGCCTGAACCGCTAGCTGCCAGTCCTATATTGGTATTTGAATTAGCCCATGAAAAAGTAGCGCCAGATGGAACACTGACAAAATTGCCTATATTAATGGGGGTCCCGGGGCAAACTGCAATATTCGTTTTAGGATTAACTACAGGTGTTGGATATATAGTAACTGTAAAACACATCGGTGTTCCCTGACATCCATTTAATGTAGGCGTCACACAAATTGTGCTTACAATACCTCCTGGACCATTGACGGGAGCAGTCCATGAAGCGATTTGACCTGTGCCATTGGCCACAATGCCTATACTGGTAATTGAATTCGTCCAGGTAAAAGTAGCGCCGGCGGGGTTGCTTACAAAATCTCCTATATTTATGGTGGCGCCGGGACAAACAGCAATATTGGTTGTCTGATTAACGGTAGGTACAGGGGTTTCAGTAATAAGTGCAGTCCCCGTCATGTCTTTGACACAATTGGGGGCACTGGTGTAGGTAGCGGTAACCATATAGGTTCCAACGGTCTTGTTGCCCCACGTAAGGGCACTGCCGGTTCCCGTCATGGCTGAGCCATCAGGACTGCCATTTTTATAAAGCTGATAGCTGACACCTGTTTCAGAGCCACTCAACGTTATGCTTGTGCCGCTTCCGCCAATACAATAGGAGGTATCTCCACTTAAGGTGTAAACAGTAGGTTTTATATTGACTATCACTTTTGATGAGTCGGTACACTCATGAGAGGCACTGCATCTGATTTTTCCTGTAAAAGTAGATGAAGAAACGATGTTATTGTAAACAGCATTCTGATACGTAGTGTTCCATACTTCAACAGCTGAAAGGAAATCAGTACCATCGAAATAATTACTCCCGTCGAACCACAAATACTCCCAGCTGCCCGAGCAGTCCTGAGGGGAACTTGCATTTAGATTAAGCGTTATATTGGTGCCTTCACAGGCTACAGTTGTATTGCTCACACCATTGGCTGTTGCCAGAACAGGTCCGGGGCTACAGGTACTAACAAATGCATGTGTTGTGCATGTCTTTGTGCTGTCTGGAAAGCTTTCTTCTATCTCAAAAGAAACAGCATGAAAACCCCCTGTGGTAAAAGTATGCTGACAAGAAGCTGATGAGGTGCACTCATGAATACCGTTGTTCTCAAACTCAATCCAGTTGCATAGCCATACATCCGGTGGCAAAGAAGTCGCGTTTAAATTCTGGACATGAAAAACGGTATTCGCATTTATGACTATGGTATCAGGATAAATTCTGTATTTAGAACAAATCTGAGCTTCTGAGAGAAAAAAAGAAAAAATCTCCAAAAAAAATAATACAGAAAGGCTTAAGAGCATTTTAGATGTAGAAGTTTGCATAAGCTATAATTAGTTTGTATGTTCGATTCAGCTTGATAATCATTGAAATATTCTTAATGATATCTTAGAACGGTAGCTCAAAATGTAAAAATATTTTGAGTGTTTGGCGATTTATTTGGGCCATCCCCCAAAGAACTTAACCATGCTGCCGTGAAACTTGTGCATACCCACGGCAGGCTGAGAAAACATGAAAATACATTTCCCGTAAATCAGGTTTACATTGTTTTTAATGGCAAAATCAATAGCCTCCGGGGTATCTGTCTTTTGCTGTAGCCATATTTGCCTGATGCCTTTTTGTGCTAATTTTTGCACATTACTTAAAGCGTCTTTTTTATTTGTCAGAAGCACTGCTGCACTAATTTCAGAAGGTAGAGCGTCTATACTTCTGTAACAAACCGAGTCTTCTATGGTGTCAGCATTAGTGTTTACAGGCACCACTTTATACCCATTTTTCTTAAGTTCGGTAAAAACCATATTCCCGAACTTCTTTTTATCGCGCGATACGCCAATAATAGCAATATGTTTCTGGCTGTAAAATTCATCTATTTGTGCTTTTGTAATCATATTAAAGGTATTTGAATTTCAAAGATAGTGATTTTGCAGCATTATGTAAAGTTTTGAATAAAAAAATTGCGAAGTTGATTTTTAAGGTTTATTAAATATGAAGAATTATACAGAGGAACACAGAGTAAATGGGAACATAGAGGGACACAGAGAAAATCTATTATGAAACGATATATTTACGAATTTTATATGCGGCAGAAGAGACAGGACTATTATGCCTTAGGGGTGAAGTTTGCAGTCAGATATAAATGAATACTGACTACTGATTAAAATAATTTGCATTTCTCTGCGGCTCTCAGCGTGTATTTTCTCCCGATAGCTATAGGGAGCGTTCTCTGTGGTTTTTCTTTGTATCTGAGCACACTGAGCCTGCGAAGTGTTGAGGTGTTGTATTACCTCTGTGTTCCTGTGTTCCCAATTACTCTGTGTATCTCCTTTATAACTAATCTTAATTTATTGAATATCAACACAATTATTCTGACACGAATTACACGAATTGGCACAAAAAGGGGATAAAAGAATGACAGGATTAACGGGATTAACAGGATAAAGAGAATAAAATACGAATTGCACGAATTAACACGAACTAATAGTTATCTGTTTTGAGATTGGAGTTTTATCACTACCGAAGACTCTGTGTCATTCCCTGTTATTGCATTATCAGTTTCAGCCCATACAACAGCATTTTATTATTCCGTATTGTTAAATAGTAAATACCTTTGCCCCAACGACTTGTGTCAATTCCTAAGGACCCGCTGCTATCTTTTATATTAATATTTTTGGAATATACTTTCTGACTGAGCATATTGGTTATATCAAGGGTATAAATATCCGGTTTAAGCTTTGAGTAAGCAATAGTTAAGTTGTCTTTTGCCGGATTAGGAAATACAGATATACTGAAATCATTAATTTCTTCTGTCGTTATACAAATATCGAAAGTAATGTTTATGGTATCAGCACCTGAGCAGGTATTAACATCACTTACTATTAGTTCATAAGATGATGTATCCATCCCATTGATTAAGCTATCTAAATATAGTGATTGGTTGTAAGAGAGCGTATCGTCAGGCAATTTAACCCAGATATAACTGTATCCGCTTCCTGAAGGGCCTATCAGTGTAATATTCTGGCTTTGACATAAGGTGGTATCTGCGCCTAAGTGAACAACAGGTGCAGGGGTTTCAACAATATCAACACTGCCTGTCATATCAGCATTACAATAAATTGAAGAAGAACAACTTACTGTATAAGAGCCTGTTGTTAAGTTGTTCCATGAGAGGCTATTTCCCGTTCCTGAAACAACAGAAACAGCGGTGGTGTCGTTTTTATTCAGCTGATAGTAAACACCTGTCTGCGAACCACTTAGTGTAACTGTCAATCCTGAATCACCTGAACAATAACTGCCACCACCACTTAAAGAATAAATGCCAGGTGACTGGCTTAAAATAGTAGAGGCATCATCTGAAGCCCAGGTATAATTGATCAGATCATCAACCCAAACGGTATAAGTTGTATTTACGTTAGGAACATCAAATGTGTCTCTTACATTGGCATTAAAACCACCGGGCACTGATGACCAAGTATAATTGTAAGAACCGGACCCGATAAATCCAATAGAAGCGCTCAGAAAAACGGTATCACCAATACAAAAATTGTCTGGTTGTGCAAGAGCATCTACAAAAAAGGAACACATTGCAATTATTTTTGCAGTGTCAGACTGAATACATGAAGTCGCATTATCTGTAACATAAACAACATATGTAACAGTTCCACCGAGAAGTACTGTTGATGTCGCTTGAGAGTCGGGGTTTACAACAAATGCAGCTGGCTCCCAGTGATAAGCGTATGAACCACTGCCCCCGGAAGCTGTTGCACTTAAAGTAGTAGAACCCCAACAGATAGTTGTTTGATCAGATCCGGCATACACAACCGGAAGTGGGTTTTCAGTAATAACTATATTGCCTGTCATGATTGCTGAGCAGTAAGGAGCAGTAGTGTATGTAGCTGTAATGGTATATATACCTGCAGTCTGGTTGGTCCATGTCAGTGTGTTGTCTGTGCCATTTAAAGCTGCCCCAGCGTTGATGCTATTTTTCATTAGCTGATAAGAGACTCCTGTCTGCGAACCACTTAGCATTATGTTTAATCCATTAGTACCTGCACAGTAACTGCCACTACCTGTTAAGTTGAATACAGCCGGTAAAGGCAAAATAGTAACCGTAAAACTCATTGGTGTTCCCATACAACCATTAAGAGTTGATGTAACGGTTATTGTGCTTACAATATTTGCACCTGTACTATTGGTCGGAGCAGTCAAAGATGATATACATCCAGAGCCGCTTGCTGCAAGGCCAATGCTTGTATTTGAATTGGTCCAGGTAAAGGTTGCACCGGTAGGGGTGCTGACAAAACAAGGAATATTTATCTGAGAACCCGGGCAAACAGCAATATTGGCTATTTGATTTATACTGGGTTTTGGATAAATAGTAACAGTAAAGGTCATAGGCACACCTACACACCCGTTACGTGTTGGCGTAACAGTTATGGTGCCTGTAATATTAGAGCCTGTATTGTTGGCAGGGGCAAACCATGAAGAAATATTGCCTGTTCCGCTGGTCGCTATTCCTATGTTAATATTTGAATTGGTCCAGGTAAAAGTGGCCCCGGAAGGACAACTGGTAAAGCTACCCAGATTAATTTGTGTGCCGGGGCAAACTCCAATATTAGATTTTTGATTAACAGTAGGTTTGGGATAAATAGTAACAAAAAAGCTCATTGGTGTTCCTGTACAACCATTAAGTGTTGGCGTAACAGTAATAGTATCGGCAATATATGTACAGGGGTTATTGGATGGAGCATTCCATGAAGCAATATTTCCGGAACCACTAGCCGCAAGTCCTATACCGGTATTTGAATTAGTCCATGTAAATGTTGCTCCTGTAGGATTGCTGACAAAACCCCCAATACTTATCTGTGAGCCGGGGCAAACAGAAATATTAGTTTTTTGAATAACAGCAGGCCCCGGATTTTCAACAATAACAACAACACCGGTCATATTTGCAGAACAGTAAGGCGCTGTCAGATTGGTGGCCACTACTGTATACGTTCCAGCTGTAAGGCTATTCCATACCAACGCATTGCCTGTGCCGCTAACACTGCTTCCCTGAGCAATACCACTTTTCATGAGTTGATAGTTTACACCGACTTGTGAGCTGCTTAATGTTACACTCAAACCATTGCTGCCTGCACAATAACTGCCTGTACCAAAGAAGTTAAACAGTACAGGTAAAGGATTAATTGTTACACCAATTGATGAAGTTTCGGTATTAAACCCATCAAAAACAGACACTATATAAGTTGTACTGACTGAAGGGGCGACAACAGGGCTTTGGATGCCTGCACTGAATCCTGCCGGAACAGATGACCATGTGAAAGTATAACTACCCGTTCCTCCAGAAACCAGCGCATTTAATGTTACATTAGTGCCTTCACAGATAGTGTTGGGCTGTGCCTCAGCAAAAACGATCAAAGGGCCTCCTGAGATAAAAACCATTAGGGTATCAGCATTAGCACAAGAAGTACTTACATTCTGAACATTAACAATAAACTGTGTGATAGAATTAATGTTTAAAGTGCTTGTTGTTTGTTGATTGGGACTTGACACCAAAGATGCCGGCACCCATGAATAACTAAAAGGACCACTTCCGCCGGAAGCTGTAGCACTCAGATTTGTTGATGTGCCGAAAGGAATTGTTTGGTCAGTTCCCGCATTGACTATGGGGCGTGGATTTACAATTACATAATCTGAAAACAGAGGACTGGGACAACCATTAATAAGTACCTGCAAATGATAGATGCCTGAATGAATAATAGGGTCTGCGTTTATAATAACAGGATTTTGCTGTGTAAAAACACTACCATTGGGCCCTGTCCATAAATAGGAAGTGTTCGGGCCAAAAATACAGGAACTCAGATTTATTGTTCCTCCCTGACATACCGGAGAGTTTGAACTTGCACTGCAAACATAATTAGGAAAAGTAAACTCCTCTTGTCCCTGGGGAATAACTAAATTTGTCAGAACTGCTCCATTTGAGCCTGGCGTTGCGTCCCATGGTAATGAACCACTTATCCATTGGCCATTTTGCCCGCCGGAAACATTGTAGGTGATATTCCCGGGAATTGATGCATTACCAAGCCAGATTACCCCACCGCCCCCACCACCACCGGGTCCGACTTTATTACCTCCTTGGTTGTCTCCACCCTTACCGCCTTTAGCAGAAATATTAAGAGGGCTTGTATAATTCTGAACATCAAGCAAAACGGTACCACCGGCACCACCACCACCTCTGCCTACATTACTTAAGATGCTTAGATTATCTATACCATTCGCAAATATGTTCTTGTTGTTTCCTGTAATGGTATTTGCCTTTATAATAACAATTCCTGCTCCATCTGTGCCGTTTGTAGGACCTCCTGTCGTGTATCTTCTGTGCCCGGAACCACCGCCACCGCCCATAAATATTTTATTTATAGTGTTTGAATAATTTAAGGATCTCCCTCCTAACCCGCCTGGGTATTGTGTGTTATTAAACGTACTGGATAATCCCCCATTGCCACCTGCGCCAAAGTTGCCGCCACCACCACCTCCGTTATACCAGGCATCCGTATTTCCTGACACCGATGGTTGGGCACCTCCTGCCCCGCCTCCATTGGCTATTGTGCCCCGGCCTCCTAATAAATTAGCCGGTAGTGTTGAAATACCATCACCTTTCACGCGATCTCCTAGCACACTAGGCATGACATAATTCGGTCCTAGTCCTGTATATATTGCATTACAGGTAAAGAGAACTCCTCCGCCAAAGCCTTTGTCCATTACAGAAATATCGGCATTTAAAATGACAGTGCCCGTGGCTTCAAAAATTAATATGCCACCAATGGTGCCATTCCATTTCAAACATTTTAACGTATCAATAACATTCACATTCTCATAGTGAGGAATCTTAACCAATTGAACATTGCCACTTGATGTATAGGAATTAATTAGAGAATCTTTGAAAATAAGCTCGCATCCTATCATGGAGTCAATTACTTCTATTTCATAATTACCTGCATTATTGTAATTAATTATACTGCCACTTGTCGTATCGTTGAGCGTATCTATTGCAGCTCCCTTCATCTGTATTATAAGCACTTTGTTACCTGTTGTCAATCCCGAACAGTTGCTCACGGTAACAGAATTTGAACAATGATTTATACTTATTACAGGAAAGTAAGAATTAATAATACCAAAAATTGGAATTGTATCATTTGTTGCCATTGCAAAATAACTGTTATTCGGGCAGGAAAAAGCATCCAGTGAGGTATTTATAACGCCTTCGCACATACACCTTGCTGAAATAATTAAGAAAAAAAGTATTAATTTTCTCATAGTTTAAAGTTTAATAAACAAATGCTAAGGTAAGTGTCATTCTGAATCCCGACGTTTACAGTCGGGATGAAGAATCTATATTTCTGAAAATGAGATATTTCGCTTCACTCAATAGGACAAAATACTTTTAACTTAATACTAAAAATAAAATGCCTGAGAAAAAAGAAAAGCATATACAAATATAAGCAATTTAAAAGATTTAAACAAGAATGTATGAAATAAACTTTAAGAATCGCTACAGATTTCACACCTACCTGCCGGCGAGCTACCGTGTGAACACAAATATAATTAAAATAAAATATCTCCGTAATAAGTTTTTTCTTCATCAGTTTAACAAAAATATTTGATTAATAGACAGTTGCCTTGTTTTTCAAAAATACAAGATGCCACAGATTCACAGATAATTATTAGTATTATTTACACAGATTTTCAAATTCGCCATGGC
>Ga0118677_10005219_pt1 | contig 18052 bp, 18 predicted proteins | sample AliMusrvi5mmetaG_FD_86154 | JGI IMG/M metagenome (GOLD analysis project Ga0118677, IMG submission 86154) | reverse complement strand
ATGTATACGGGCGGCGTCGTCGCACTCGCCGCCGGTGTGTACGCCACCTGGCAGTTTCCGGGAACTGCGGCCTGCGCGGCCTGAATTGCCGCCGCAGTCACCGTAAAGTTCGCCGCCGGTTGCAAGCTCATGACCAGCGCCAGATTGGTGGCGTTCGCAGCATAACCAAAGTTGATAGTCACGTTGGCCGTCGTTCCCAATTGCGCTGCCGTCAGCGTTTGGCCCGCCGTCATCGGAATGCCGAGCGCGTTGGCCTTCGCATAGATCAATGCGTTGGCAGCCTGCATCGAGCCGTTAACACCGTTCATGACCGCCGCACGCGAATCACCTGCCAAATTGACGAAACGCGGCAACGCGGTCGCGGCGAGGATGCCCAGAATGACGATCACAACCACCAATTCGATCAAGGTAAAACCTTTTTGACTTCTTTTCATTTGAATCTCCAGTAAATAGCTACAACCAATTTTGCACCCGCCGGTCTAGCCGACCATCAATGCCATTTTAACACCAGACATTACAGCAAGATCCGTGCCAACACGGCGAGCTGTGACTTGCGTCACAAAATCGGCAAATCACGCCGATTTCTCACTTATTAGGGTCGTTTTATCCGCATTCGTTCCGTCAAAGCCACGAATAAGCCTCGACCGGCACCAGCACCGCACCCGTCAGGCTTTTGCCGGCGCCGGGCTCAAGTTCGTCATACAGCAACTCGATGTGGTAGCGCACGCGCTTTTTCCCCGAACTGTCCGCCTTGAAATCGTCGCCGCGCCGCACCAGATAGACGAGTTCGCGGTGCTCGAGGTCGTAGTACCAGTTACCCTCGAATTGCTCGCCGACCGGCGGGTCGCGAAACTCGCCAAGGTAATTGGGCGGCTTCTGGGCAAGCAATTTGACCGGATTCACGTCAACCAGCGACGTAATATCGCCACGCCGGCCTTTCGTCAGCCGCGTTACGAATTCGAACAGCAGCGCGGTATTGACGATGTTGGCGGTGTATTCCATCGAGGTTTTTTCCGCCAGCCCGGCATAGCGCTGCAGCCGTTCGGTCAACATGATGCCCAGGATGCCGATGATCGAGATGACCACGACCAGTTCGAGCAAGGTAAAACCGCGCAATTTCCGGATATCGTTTCTCATGCCTACCTTTTGATCGCCGCCTGCCCGAGCTCCCACATCGGGAGAAACACGCCCAGGGCCAGGATCAGCACCATGATGCCGAGACCGACGATCAATATCGGCTCGATCTGCGCGCTCAGCGACTTCAGTTCATATTCGACCTCGCGCTGGTACATGTCGGCAATTTCGCCCATCAGATCATCGATTGCGCCCGACTCCTCGCCAACCGCGATCATCTGCAAAACGACCGGCGTGAAAATCCCCGAGGCGACGGCGGTGCGGTGCGGCGATCTCGGGAGCACCGGGGGGGATGCGCTCCTGCGGCAGGTGCGTCGGGAGTTGCGGCGCGCGTATGGCTGGGAGCGGAAGCCCGGCGCTGCGTTTGACGTTCCCACGGTCTATTCCGCGGAGCCTCAGGTTTTTCCGCAGAGCGACGGGACGGTGTGCGCCACCCCGGAGGCCGGGGAGAACCTGCGCATGGACTGCGCGAGCGGCTACGGCGCGGCGTGTTTCGTGACCGGGGCGTTCGGCTTCGCCGCAGCCGGCGAAGTGGTGCGGCGGATTACGGAAAGATAGTATCTTTACAAGCTCCAGGCCGAAAATTCATCCGCACACTGATTCCTGCTCTGGAAAAACCCGGAGGGTTTGCAGCGAATAGCCGGGGGTTGAGCGCCAGCGATACCCCCGGTGGGGCGAGTCCCGCCGAGTCTTGTGATGCCGAACTTCTGCCACCCCTGAAGGGGTGAGACGTGGCTGGATCAAGGGTCCGGTGGTGTCGGCGCGATCTCGCGCGCCTCAACCACCGGCTATTTGCTGGGAACCCTCCGGGTTCCTCTACGAGGCAGTGTCCACCCAGCAGGATCAGGTCACAGCCATTCCCGTTTTTATGCTGCGTGGAGTCCCGTCCCCGATCCGGTGGCCCGATCCCGCGTAAGCGGGATTAGAGAGGCTGCCAAAAAATCTTTTCGCAAAGTGGCAGACGCTCTATTCCACCGTCACGCTCTTGGCGAGGTTGCGCGGCTTGTCCACGTCGCAGCCGAGCTTGACGGCGAGGTGGTAGGCGAAAAGCTGGAGCGGGATGACGGTCAGGAGCGGCGAGAGGTAATCCGGGCAGCGCGGGACGTAGATGACGTCGTCCGCCACTTTTTCCAGCTTGGTGCAGCCTTCCGTGCCAATGGCCAGGACGGGGCCTTTGCGGGCTTTGACCTCCTCGATGTTGGAGATGTTCTTGTCGTACACCGAATCCTCGGGGGCGATGAAGACGGAGGGGACTTCCGGGCTGATGAGGGCGATGACGCCGTGTTTGAGTTCGGCGCTCGGGTGGCCTTCGGCGTGGAGGTAGCTGATCTCCTTCATCTTGAGCGCGCCCTCCATCGCCACGGGGTAGTTGAACTGGCGGCCCAGGAACATCATCGCCTTCGCGTAGGAATACTTCTCGGCGATGCTCTTGATGTAGTCGCTCTGCTTGAGAATGGAACGCACTTTATCCGGGATGGCCTGCATCTCGTCCATGATGGCGATGCCATCGCTGGTGGAGAGGTGGCGGATGCGCCCGAGCAGGAGGCCCAGCAGCGTCAGGATGGTGACTTGGGAGGTGAAGGATTTGGTGGCTGCGACGCCAATTTCCGGTCCGGCATGCATATAGACGCCGCCGTCGCTTTCGCGGGCGATGGTGCTGGCGACGTTGTTGCAGATGCCCAGCGTGCGGTGGCCCTTGCGCTGGCTCTCGCGCAAGGCGGCGAGCGTGTCGGCGGTTTCCCCGCTCTGGCTGATGGCGAAGACGACGGTGTCTTTGTTCATCGGCATGTTCCGGTAGCGGAACTCGCTGGCAAATTCGACCTCGGTGGGGATGTGGGCGAGGCTTTCCAGGAGGTATTCGCCCACCATCGCGGCGTGGCAGGCGGTGCCGCAGCCGGTCAGGACGATGCGCTCGATGTCCCGCAATTCCTTGGGCGTCAGGTTGAGGCCGCCGAGCTTGGCGGTGGATTCCTCGAGCGAAAGGCGTCCGCGCATGGCATCCCGCAGGGAGTCGGGCTGCTCGAAGATTTCCTTGAGCATGTAGTGTGGGTATTCGCCCTTGCTCACGTCGTCCTCGGAAAACTCAACGGTGCTGACCTCGAAGCCCGCAGCGCCGCCGCTGAGGGTGGTGACTTCGAAGTCGTCGCAATCCACGGAAACGATGTCGTAATCCCGCAGATAAACCGCTTCGCGGGTGTGGCCGACGATGGCGCTCACGTCGCTGGCCAGGAAGTTTTCGCCTTTGCCGATGCCGAGCACGAGCGGGCTGCCGCGCCGGGCGCCGACGAGCACGTCCGGCACGCTCTCGTGCATCACGGCGATGCCGTAGGTGCCGGTGACTTCCTTGAGTGCGCGCCGGACAGCATCGACGAGCCGCTTGCGGGTGCCGTCGCCGTCCAAGGCGTCGAAATGTTTGCCGATGAGGTGGGCCAGGACTTCGGTGTCGGTCTGGGATTTGAAAAGGTGCCCCTCGGCCAGGAGTTGATCCTTGAGCGCCTGGTAGTTCTCGATCACGCCGTTGTGGACCAGGACCAGTTTTCCGCTTTGGTCACTGTGCGGATGGGCGTTCTCGTCCGTCACGCCGCCGTGCGTGGCCCAGCGGGTGTGCGAAATGCCGATGGAACCGCAGATGGGCTCCCGCTCGACGAGATCAGTCAGGTTCGCAATGCGCCCCTTGCACTTGCGCACGCCCAGACCGCCGTTGAGGATGGCCAACCCGGCCGAATCATACCCACGGTACTCCAAGCGGCGCAAGCCCTCCAACAGGATGGGGGCTGCCTCCGATTTGCCGATATAACCAATAATGCCGCACATAAGTTTTTCTATACTGACAAAATTTATTCCTTTGGGCAACATGCAATCCCCGCAGGATCGCATCTGCCAAGATAAAATCATGAACTCCACTCATTTTTCATCATTCGCTTCGGTCACAAACTCCACCCTGGCCATCATCATGGGCGGCGGCGCAGGAACCCGGCTTTTCCCCCTCACCAAGGACCGGTCCAAACCGGCAGTGCCGCTCGCGGGCAAATACCGCATCGTGGACATCCCCATTTCCAACTGCATCAACTCTGATCTGCGCCATATCTACGTCCTCACGCAGTTCAACAGTGCTTCGTTGCACCGCCACATTGCGAGCGCCTTCAAGTTCGACCGCTTCTCGCGCTCCTTCGTGGAAATCCTGGCCGCCCAGCAGACCCCTACGGGCTCCCACTGGTACCAGGGCACGGCGGACGCGGTGCGCCAGAACCTGCAAAACTTCCTCAGCCGTCCCTACGAATATTATGTCATCCTGAGCGGCGATCAACTTTACCGCATGGATTTCCGGGATCTCCTGCGCGAGCACATTGAAGGAAACGCAGACATCAGCATCGCCACCATCCCGGTGAACCGTTCTGCCGCCACAGACCTCGGCATCATGCACACGGATGCGAGCCGCCGCATCACCCGCTTTGTGGAGAAACCCAAGGACCCCGCCGTGCTCGACGGCCTGAAAATCCCCGCCGATCTGCTCAAGAACCTCGGCCATGACCCCGGCGAGGAACTCTTCCAGGCGTCCATGGGTATTTACGTTTTCAACCGCCAGGCTCTCATCGAGGCGTTGGACAACGATTTTGTCGATTTCGGCAAGCACATCATCCCGCGCTCCATCGAGACGAAAAAAGTGCAGTCTTACATTTTTCAGGGCTACTGGGAGGACATCGGGACCATCCGCTCCTTCTTTGATGCCAACCTCGCCCTCACCGACGAAAAGCCGCCCTTCTCGTTCTTCGACACCACCCGCCCCGTTTACACCCACGCACGGTTTCTCCCGGCCAGCAAATTTCACGGGGCGACCATTAAAAGGGCTGTCATTTCCGACGGCTGCGTGATTTCCGACGCCCAGATCGAACACTCGGTCCTTGGTGTGCGCTCCTTCATCAACAGCGGCACGACGATCCGCCATGCCATTCTCATGGGCAACGACTTCTTTGACGCGGACCTGGCCCAGCGCGACAAAAGCGGCATGCAGCTCGGCATCGGCCGCAACTGCGTGATCGACCACGCCATCATCGACAAGAACGCCCGCATTGGCGATGGCGTCGTCATCACCCCGGAGGGCAAACCGGAAAACTTCGATGGCGAGAATTTCTACATCCGCGATGGGATCGTAATCGTCCCCAAAAACACCACCATCCCGGCGGGAACGCGGATTTGACCGACGGTCCGGAATAGCCGCAAGAAGCGCAAGCGGCGCAAAAACTGAAGCTTGGGACATGCACACCGCGAATGGGGCGAGGGTTCGTTTTAACCGGAAAAGAGTATTCTCGGATAATATGATATGAGCACGCTCGATCTTCTTCAAGATGAAGCCTCCCGGCTCGAGGCGTTCCCGGTCTGCCGAAAGGTGATCTTCCTCGCCCATGCCGGGGTGACGGCTTTGCCGCGGGCGGTGGCCGACGCCATGGTCCATGCCACGCGCGAAGCCAGCGAGGCCCCGCCGGATTTTCCCGGCGTCTTCAGGCACATTCAGCAAACCCGTGCCGTCGCCGCGCGGTTCCTCGGCGCGCATCCGGAGGAAATCGCCCTGCTCGGGCCCACCTCGCTCGGCTTGAGCCTCGTCGCCAACGGCATCCCTTGGCAACCCGGCGACGAGGTGATCTGCCACGGAAGCGACTACCCGGCCAACGTCTATCCCTGGCTGGGCCTGCGGGAACGTGGCGTGACAGTGCGCACGCTCGAACCCGAGCGGCCGGGCGAGATCACCCCCGAACTCATCGAAGCGGCGCTCACCCCGCGCACCCGCCTGGTGGCGCTGGCCTCCTGCCATTTCGTGAGCGGCTACCGGATTGACGTGGATGCCATCGGACGCCTGCTACACGCACGCGGCGTACTCTTTTGCCTGGACGCCATCCAGACGCTCGGGGCGTTCCCGCTCAACGTGGAACATGTCGATTTCCTGAGCGCAGACGCCCACAAATGGATGCTCGGGCCGTGCGCCATCGGCATCGTGTACGTCAAACGCGCGCACTTCGGGCTGCTGCGGCCCACGCTGCTGGGGGCTGAGAATGTCAAAGCGCCCCACTACATCGCCCAAAACGAAATCCGTTTTCCCGAGACCGCTGCGCGTTACGAACCGGGCGCGCTCAACACGGTGGGCATTTACGGGATGCGTGCCGCGCTGGAATTGCTTGCGGAATGCGGCATCGAAGCCGTCGCCGCCCGCATCCTGCGCCTCAGGGCCCATTTGGTGGAGGGATTGCGCCCGCTCGGGTTCGAACTGTATGGCCCCGCCGAAGGCCCCAACGCGTCGGGGATCACCAGTTTCACCCACCCGCACGCGTCCATGGCCGGCCTCTTCCGCCAGCTCGAAAGCGCGGGCATCATCGCCTCCCTGAGGCATAACCGTGCCGGGCAGGAACTCCTGCGCCTGAGCCCGCACTTCTATAACACGGAAGCGGAACTTGACCGCGCGCTGGAAGTGCTGCGAGCGGGGGTCTCAGAAGCTGTCTAAGCCTCCCAGCCGCGCTTTCATCGCGCGGCAGTATCCGGCGATGTCTGCGGCTTGGAGGATGCCCGAAACGATGACAACGCGGCACGCCCCGGCGTCGAGGACGGCGTCGAGGTTCTCCCGTTTGATCCCGCCGATGCAGAAAATGGGCAAGGCGACGAGCGCATGCACGCGGCGGATGTCTTCGGTGCCGATGGGCTGGTAATCCGGCTTGGTGGGAGTGGCAAAGAGGGGGCCAAAGCCGAGGTAATCCGGCTGCTCGGCGGCGGCAGCCACGGCTTGGGCGAGGCTGTGGGTGGATTTGCCCACGATGCGGCCCGGTCCCAGCAGTCGGCGCGTTTCGGCCACGGAGAGGTCATCCTGGCCGACATGGACGCCGTCCAGCCCGAGTTCCGCCGCGAGGTGCGGATGGTCGTTAAGAAGGAACGGGATGCCAGCCGCCGTGGCCAGCGGTTGCAACACGCGGGCGAGCGCTGCCACTTCGTCGAGCGGACGGCCCTTGGCACGGAGTTGGACAAGATCGACGCCCCCTGCGAGCATCTGTGCCAGGATGCGCGGGGCGTCCGCTGCGGTGACGTAACCGAGGTCGAGAATGCCGTAGAGGCGACGGGTGGAGAGGATCATTTTTTGAGCCGGACGCCGACGTCGAGCAAAACATCAAACACGCTGCCGAGCAGGTCGCGGTAGTCGAGCCGGAAGACCCGGTCCAGCGGCTCCAGGCGCATGGCCTCGTAGGTCTCATAGCTCTCGGCCAGCTTGATGGCCAGCAGTGCCTTGAGTTGTTCCGTCGCCCCTTCGGGAAGCGGTTCGCCGGTGTGAAGAAGGCAGCTTTCGGCAACGGATTCATGATGGGAGGCGAGGTCGTCAAGCTGCTGGCGCAAATCGGTGACGGTGGCTTCCAGCCGGGCGTTGTGCCGGATCAACGCTTCCACCTCGGCAGGGGGCGGGGTCTCTGCGGCGCTCCGGGTGGAGCGGCTGCCGCGTTTGCCCTCCTGTTCCTGGCGGCGCAGTTGGGTTTTGCTCTGTTCGAGTTCGCTCCGCAACGCGGCGACGTGGCTTTCCACCGCCCGCAACGTCTCTTTCAAGTCAAACGGGCGGGCTGCTTTTTCCGCGCGTTCCAAGCGTTCTTCCCGGCGTTCCGCGCGTTGTTCCGAACGCTCCTCCCGGCGCTCAGGACGGCGTTCCTCGGGCGCTTCGGATTTACGGGATTCGGGATGTTTCTTGGAAAGTTTTGCCTCCTCCTTTTTGGCGAGCCGCTCGGCGCGACTGGGGATCACCAGTTCTTCCAACGGCGCGGGGGTTTCCGGCGCGGGGCTTTCCTCCGGGGCGGGTTCGGGGGCTTCGTGGTCGCTCTCCTGCCCGGATTCTCCGGAATCTTTCGCGGCGGCGGCGGGTGCGCGCGGCGCTTTGCGGGATTCCGTTCGTTTGGCTTCCTGCCCGGCTGCCGGAGTGGGCTCCGGTTCGTCTTTCAGGGCTTCGGGTTTGAGGACGCCTTCGAGGGCGGCAGGCAGTTCGGCGATCTCCTTCTTGAGCTGGCGCTGGAGTTTTGTGTTCCAGCGGGCCACAGCTTTGGAGGCGATGTCCAGGTCGGTGGCGCTCGCCTTTTTGAGGCGGCCCGCGCCGTCCACCCAGCGCAGAATGGAGAGTTGGGAGATTGGCGGGCAGAACGGGAAGCATTCGATGGCGCAATGGGCCAGGGCGTCCGCTTCGGCTGCCTTGAGTTCGCCCAGCGGCAGTTGCAGCAGCCACGGTTTGCCTTTGCCGATGAAGACATTGAAGAAAAACTGCCGGTATCTGGGCGTGAGGGCGCCGGTTTCGGGATGTTTGAGGTCGGCGGCGGCGGCGGCGGCGAGTTTAAGACCGGCGGCGGGTTCCAGCTTGAAGACGGCGCGTGCGAGGCTCAGGCGCAGGCGGCGGGCGGATTCCCCCTCGTCCTTTGCAATGCTGCCCAGCAGATGGCGGCGCATCGGCGCGCTCAGTTGCTCCCAGACGGCGCTGACGGCGTTGACGCAGACAATCCACGGCAGGCCCTCCAGCATCGGGCGAATGGAGGCGGTGATGCCCGCCTTTCCCCCGGTCAGCTGTTCTTTGAGGAGTGCGGCGGCACGCTCTTCCTCGGCGGGCGCAAGCCGGGCGGCCTTGGCCGCATGGGCAAGCGCGATCAGGGCGTCCGTCTCCTCCTCAGGCGCGGAGACAGGCGCGACGGCTTGGGGTTCGGAAGTTTCGGGGGCGGGTTCGGGTGCGTGTGTTGGATTTTCCACAAAAATAGGGTGTAAGGAGAGAGCGCGGTTGCCACCAACCGCGCCGTGGGGCGGAGGCGCTAGGCGTTCTCTTTTTCGAGTCGTTCGCTCAGCCACTGTTTGATCATGCTTTGGTAGTTGAGGTAGCGGGAGCGGGCGAGCCGTTTGATGCGCCCGAGCATCCGGGGGTCCATCCGCAGGGTGACGGTGGTTGATTCCCGGCTGTCGGCCTTGAGCAGCGAGCCGTTCATCAGGCGGATGTCGAGACGGTGGTTCATCCAGAAGAGGGCCTCTTCTTCCTCGCTCCCGAATCCGGGAATCTCCGACCAGCGGTTGATGACGTTCATGGCGATGATGGGGTGTTTTTGGGGCGCTTACGCCAGCTCTGAGTTTTTACGTTCGTAATAGTGGGCCTCCTCGGGCGTCATATCCCGGGAAAAAATCACCCGGTAGGCCTTTCCGTCGGTCCAAAAGACCGTGAAAATGGCGCGCCCGGTCATGGATTTGCCCAAATTGTAGTAGCGCGCTTCGGTGGCATGGGCCGTGTCGGGCAGGATGCGCAGGGAAAATGGGTCCTCGAAGGATTCCTCGATCTCCTTTGGGAGGATCGTTTTGAGTTCGAACGGGGTATCGAGCCAGTCAAAGTCCATTGCGTGCGTGGGGGGTTAGGGTGTCGCGTGTTGGATGAGCTCGATTTCGTAGCCCTCCGGAGCGTCGATAAACGCGATGACGCTTCCGCCGGATGTCCGGTGGGGGCCATCGGAAAGCGGATAGCCGTGCGCGGCGGCGTGCCGGGCGAACGCGTCCATGTCCGTGACCTCGAAGGCGAGATGCGTCAGGTCCGGGCCGACCACGATGGGGCCGCTTGCGTCGTATTGGCAAATCTCAATGGTCTCCTCGCTTTGCGGAGCCTTGAAGAAAACCAGTTGCGAGCCGCGCGGGGAGGTGAAACGGCGCACTTCCTGGAGGCCCAAAACATCGCGATAAAACGCCGCCGTTTTTTCCAGGTCGCTCACGCGGTAGCGGGTATGCAATAGCTTGGTGATCATGCTTTCCATATTTTGCTCTTTATTTCGCCCTTAGGATATAGAAAAGGCTGCGCCAGTCGCTTAAAATCTTTCAACCCCAAAAATCAGCGGCACCGCGCCTTTCCTCCAATTTTTAGACAGCTTCTAATCGCTCACCACGCTAGCTAGCCGGGGATGCTCAGGTAATTCTGCATCACCCGCTTTCCGTAGGCATCCCAAGACCAGCCAGTCTTTGTTTTTTGGGCCGCGCGCTGGCCCGCAGCGAAGGTTTTTTCGCGGTTTTCCCTTGCTGAGATGAGCGCTTCGCAAAGGGCGTCCACATCGTTGACGGGAATCAACCAGCCTTCGGGATCCCCGGGGGTGAAAAAGTTTTCCACGCCGGTGTTGGGGGTCGCGATCAGAGGCAGGCCACTGGAAGCCGCTTCCAGAAGCACCCGGGCCAACCCCTCCTCGAAAGAGGGGAGCACGAAGACATCGCAAGAACGGTAGAGTTCGGCGAGTTGGGTGTGGGGCAGCAAATTCACGAGCCGCAGCCCCGGGAGAGGAGGTGTGAAAAGATGCTTCGTGTCGGGGCCGATGGCACCGATCCAGACCAGTTCGGCGTCTTTCCAATTCAGCTTTCGCCAGGCCTCCGCCAGCACGCGCGCTCCTTTGCGCAGGTTGATGCCCGAGGGGCAGATGGCGCGGAAGGGACGGTTTTCTCCCAAGTCTGTTTTCGGCTGGAACACTTCGAGATTTGCCCCGTAGGGCGCGAGCAGCAGCTTCTTTGCGTCGATGCCCTTCTCGAGAAAAGTCTGGGCCACGAAATGGGAGGGAACCTGGATGTAATCGGCCAGCGCGAACTCGGCCTTGACGCGGTCGCGGTAGGCTTTTGGGAAGAGCGGCGTTGAGATGCCGTTGCGCTTGAACTCAGCGAGAACGATGTCGTGCTGGTAGTCGGTATGCGTCGAGCCGCATTCCACCACCGTCACGATCCCGCGCTTTTTCCCGGCGTGGAAAGTGGCCAGGCCTGCGCCGGAGAGGATCGCGGCGATATCCGTGTCCCAGTCCATGACGGAGCGCAACCAGAGGTCGAAGAGGCGGCACACTTGCAGGTATCCGTAGGTTCCCGTCAGGGATTGGAGATACATTTGCCAGACGCGCAACGCGTAATGGGCTGGATAGCAACTGTGAGCCAGTTCGGGTTTTATTTTTTCGATCCCGGGCCGAAGGCGCGTGGTGTAGTAGCCGCGCAAGGAGCCGTTTCTTTGCAGGTACTGCGCCTGTTGGATGAGCCAGAAAAGGTCCAGGCTTGCGAGGGTGATGCGGGGCATGGAAAAAGGAGCTTGAGGGTGGAGGGGGGTATAAGCCTGATTACAAGGGGGGTGTCGCGCCGCGCGTGGAGCGGCTTGCGGCCACGGTTTCGTAGGCCTGGACGGTTTGGGCTGCGACGGCCTCAGGGGAAAACAGCCGGGCAGCCCGCTCGCGCCCGGCCTGCGAGATGCGGTTCCAGAGGTTTGCATCCTCAAGCAGATGGCGGATTTGTTCCATGCACTGCTCCGGACTGCCCACGTCATACAACAGCCCCGAGACGCCCTCTTCCACGATGTCCTGGATGCCGCCGATGCGTGTGGCCACCACCGGCGTTCCCGCCGCCATCGCTTCAAGCACGTTCATGCCGAAGCTCTCTTCCACGGAGGCGCTCACCAGGATGTCGCTTTGGAGGAGGGTGGCGAGCGGGTCGGCCGTGAACCCCTCGAAGAACACCCTTCCTTTTTGGACCCACGGTTGCGCTTGCTGGCGGAGGCGCTCGTAATATTCTCCCTGGGGAGTGCCGTAGAGGTGGAGCGTGAAGTCCCGTCCCGCGTTCCAGAGCGGGATACACGCCTCCAGAATCAATGCGGGACGTTTGCGTTCGTCGAAGGTTCCCATGCAGCAGACGCGGGGCGTTGCATCCTTGCGGGGCGGGCGCACGGCGGAGAGGAAGGCGGGCCGGACGGGGTTGGGAATCACGAACTGGCTTTTGCCGAAAGACTGGGTGATCTCCCGGACGTAGCGCGAGATGCAGAGGATTCCGTACATGCGCTTGAGGGCGTGGGTTTCGAGATGGGCGTTGAGCCAGAGATAGCTGCCGATTTTTGCGCGATAGATTTTTTTTAGCTCGCGGAAGTTGCCGTGCAGTGTGAGGACGCTCGGGATGCCGCAATGCGCGGCGACCATGCCGCTTTCCCGTTCCGTGCCCTGCGCGTGGACGAGGTCCGGTTTGAGTTCCTCGCGCAGGAACTTGCGAAGCGCAAGGAAGCGATCGAGGTAGGGGATCGATTTTCCAGCCAGCTTGAGGCTTGGCGAGGGGATGCCCAGATATGTCAAGCCTCCATCACGGCGGGTTGTCACCTCGCGCAGGGAACGGCTTCCATAAACGATAAAATACTCGTGGTCATGGCGCCGGGAGAGGGCATCAAAAAGAGTCTGGATGGCGGGATGCACCAAGGGGCTGGGCTCGGTCCAGCCGCCCACGATGTCAAAGGCGACTTCGTAGGCATCGACGGCTAAAATGGCTACGCGCATGCGGGATGGGATAGGGACGGGCTTTCGGCGATTTTGGAAGGACGAAGGTTTTCCAACAAGGGCGACAAATCAAGCCAAATGCAACAAGCGGGCCTGCGGGTGGGAATAATCTCCTTGCTTTGGGAATCCCGTTGACAGATATGTTCGGCATTTTTATGGAGCAGATCAAATATGTGGTGTTGGGAGCGGGGCCCTCTGGCTTGACTGTCGCGAACGCGCTGCTGGCCATGGGGCAGGAGAGCGTCGTCGTCCTGGAAAAAGAAAGCGAGCCGGGCGGTCTCTGCCGCAGCACCGAGGTGGACGGGAATCCGCTGGACATCGGCGGCGGCCATTTTCTGGACGAACGCAACACCGAGGTGCTCGACTTCCTGTTCCGGTTCCTGCCCCGGTCTGAATGGAACCGCTATGATCGCATCGCCAAGATACGGATTCGCGGGCGGGAGATCGACCACCCGCTGGAGGGGAACCTCTGGCAGTTGCCGGTGGAAGACCAGATCGATTTCCTGGAATCGATCGTCGCCACGGGCAGTGTCATGGGGACGCCGATGCCGGAGCGGTTCTCCGAGTGGGTGGAATGGAAGCTTGGGAAAAAAATCGCTGGGGAATACATGAACCCGTATAACCGGAAAATCTGGTCGATGGACCTCGATGAGCTGGGCACCTACTGGCTCTACAAGCTTCCGAATGTGTCCTTCCGCGATGTGCTGGAGAGCTGCCTGCGCCAGAAATCGTGCGGGTCCTTGCCGGCGCATGGGACGTTTCTTTACCCGAAGCAGGGCGGCTACGGCGAGGTGTGGCGGCGCATGGGCGCCGCGCTCGGAGACCGTTTGCGGTGCGGTACGCCTCTGCGGCAGATCGACACCGGCGCGCGAGTTCTCAACGGCAACATCCAGTACGAAACCCTCATCAACACCATCCCGTGGCCATGCTGGGCGGAGGCGACGGAGCTGCCCGCCGAGGTGGCCGCCGCCGTGGACCTGCTCAAATCCTGCTCCGTCCGCGTCGAGTATCATCCCGAGTCCGCCGGATCCAAAGCCCACTGGATTTACGAACCGGACGAGCGCATCCCGTACCACCGGTTGTTGCTGCGGGAAAACTTCTGCGAAGGGGCGCGTGGCTACTGGACGGAGGCCAACGTGAAGCGGGTGAGCGCGGAGTCGGCTTGCTGGCACCATGACAGCCTCTACGCGTATCCCGTGAACACGTTGCGCAAACCGGAGGCGGTGCGTGTGATTACCCATTGGGCGGTGCGCAACCATGTGCGGCCCGTCGGGCGTTGGGGCAAGTGGGAGCACATGAACTCGGATGTCGCCGTCGCTGAGGGGCTTGCTGTGGCCAGAGAGTTCACGGTCGTCCATGCATGAATATTTCCGTTGTCGCACCAACCTATAAACGGCGGGCGCTCCTGCCGTTTTGCATCGACTCGGTCCTGCCGCAACTCGAATCCGGGGACGAACTGCTGATCCTCATCGACGGCGAGCAGGACCCCTCTTACGCCTACGTGGCGGAGCTCGCGGCGAAGGATCCCCGCGTGCGCATTACGATGCCCGGAGGGAAGGTGGGGCCGTTTGAGATTTACCGGATGCTCTTTGAACGGGCCGCCCATGACCACATCGTCATGGTTCACGACGACGAGATTTACCACTCCCGGCTCTTGGAGAAAGTGCGCGCCCGCTTCACCCGGGAGCCCGCCGTCACCTTTCAGCTTGCGGGGCAAATCCGCGTGCTCATTTCTGACAGCGTTCACAGTTTCGCGAATATTGCTTACCCGGAGGAGAAACTCATGGAGGGGCGAGAGTGGGTCTCGGGGCAGATCGGCTCGGGGATGCTCTTCAACTGCTCGTGCCTGGTGTTCCGGCGGACGGCGGAAGCCCTCAAAGTGTTGACGCGCGAGCAACTGAGCGCGGACAATCTCTTTGCCATCGTGCAAGCTTCCTCCGGAAAAGTGACCCAGTCGGATTATTTCAGCTCCACCTGGCTGCTGCACGCCACCAACACCTCGCGGCGGGATTATCTCACGATCAATCACCATCCGCTTTGGCGAGGCATCGAGGCGTTACAGGGGCGTCCGGGGTATGAATACCTCACAGAAGAGGACGTGCGGAAACAGCGCCAGATTGCCGCCCGTGCCTACCTGTGGAACGCCTTCGCGGCGGCGGCTGTGGATGGCAAACGGGAGGCTTTCCTCCAGTGTGTGCGCTATGCCGCAGAAGCGGTGCCGGGAAAACTCCTGCCATCCCTGCTGCGGGTGTTCACGGTCAAGCCGCTTTGGTTTGTGTTTTGCCGGGCCGCAAAAGCCAGCAAGGTCCTCTCCAAAGCGGGCAAATCCCGGCGCCCTGAAAAGGGATTTGATGCCCGGGCTCTTGCCGTCCTGTTGGAGCAACCGGAAACGTTCGTAACGGAATACCTCGCGACGGCCACGGCCCGCTGAGGCTGTTACATGCCACTTCTTAAAAAACAAAGCGACTCCCTCCGGATGCCTTTTCAACGCCACCAGCGCGGCCCATACCAGCCTGGGTCGGAGCGAGGTGAAGGCCTGGGGCTTCCAGGTCAAGGAGAGCTGTAGCCCGCAGCATCCGGTCGCGGCTTTTTGATCCATGTGTCGGGCTTGCAGCCCTTGTTCTCGTTTTGCCCTTTTCCTGGGCCGTCGGCCCAGGCTGGCATGCGGACGCGCCGTTGGCGCTCCAGAGTCCGTTTATTTGTGGGAGTGGTAAAAGGACGGCTGGCGTGCGGGCATTACGCCGGGAAAAGCCGGGCGTATTCGTCGAGCAAATAGCGGTCGGTCATGCCCGAAAGGTAATCGCACACGGCGCGGTGTAGCCCGTCCGTGGCGATCCGGCTGGCAGTGTTGCTCCCCAGAAGATTCGGGTTTTTCAGGTAAGCCTCAAAGACGCGGCTGAGCATTTCGCAGGCGCGCCGGTTCACCTGGGAGACGTCGGGATGATAGTAGAGATTTGCGTAGAGGAAGGTCCTCAGGGCGCGGTTGCCGGTGAAAAGCCGGTCGCTGTAACGGATCAGCGGCTCGGGTTGCCGCCGCACATCCTCCACGCTCCGCACGCCCGCTTCCGCGATGCGCCGGGCGCTGGTCTCGATCACGTCTTCCACTTCGCGGTCGATGATGCACCGGATGACGTAGGCGTTGAGCTCGCGGCCTTCGATTTCCGGGAAACGGCTCTTGACCATCTCGCAGGACTCCTGCCAGACGTCGAGCTGGGCGAGTTGCACGGGGTGGATGAGGTGGCAGTCGAGCCCGTCGTCGAGATCGTGGCTGTAGTAGGCGATTTCGTCGGCGAGATTGGCGATCTGCGCCTCCAGCGAAGGGTTCAGGTGGCAAACTGCGGCGCTTCCCGGCGGGGGATCGTAAAACTTCCGGTGCTTTTGCAGCCCTTCCAGCAGCTCGAAGGTGAGGTTGAGCCCGTCGATGTGCGGGTATTTTTTTTCGATCCGCTCCACGATCCGCAGGCTCTGCTCGTTGTGGTCAAAGCCGCCATGGTCGCGCATGCACGCGTCGAGCGTTTCCTCGCCGGAGTGTCCGAACGGGGAGTGCCCGAGGTCGTGCGCCAGGGCGATTGCCTCCGTGAGGTCTTCGTTGAGCCCGAGCGCCCGTGCGATGCAGCGGCTCACGGAGACCACCTCCATCGTGTGCGTCAAGCGTGTGCGCAAGTGGTCTCCGCTGCCGTTGAGAAACACCTGCGTCTTGTATTCCAGCCGCCGGAACGCCCGCGAATGGATGATGCGGGCGTAATCCCGCTGGTATTCCGTGCGGAACGCGTGCGGCGGCTCCGGGGTTCTGCGCCCGGCGGATTCTCCGGACTTCTGCGCCCACGGAGCCAGCGTGGACGCCTCCTGCTCTATCATCGTCTGGCGGGTCCGGATCATGACGGTTTTTCCTCGTCCTTTTGGCCCAGGATTTTGGATTTGAGCCGCAGGCGCTCCCGGCGGGCTTCGGCCCGGAGCGCGAACATGTCGTAGAGGGCCAGCAGCAGGCAGGTGAGCGTAAGCCAAAGGCACGCCCCCCAGTAGAGGAGGAAAAGGATGGGATGCCCCATCAACAAGCTATCCAGCACCGCCACCCCGGCGGCCAGCATCACCAGAGCCGCCAGGACGAGGTAGAAGAGCACGGTGCGCCGCATCCACCGATCCCGGAGGATCCCCTTGCAAACCTGGATGATGAAACTCTGGGGCTTCTCGCTCATGGCAACGCGTTTCGGGACGGGTTTCTTCGCGCCATTTTACAAAATCCGCGCGTTCGTCTCCGCATCAAAAAGATGCACCTTTTGCGGGTCGATGTCGAACTGCATCCGGCGTCCCGCGCCGCCGGGTTCCCCGCCGGGACCGCCGCGGAGCACCACGGTATGCGCGCCCGTTTGAACGTAGTAATAAACGTCGGAGCCGGTGGCTTCGACGTGATCGATGATCCCCTGGCAACGCACCCCGCGGGTTTTGACTTCCGTCGGCGCGACGGGCTGCACGTCTTCCGGGCGGATTCCCAGCAGCACCTCTTTGCCCGCGAGCGCCTTCAGCTCCGGCCCATCGGCGAATTTCACCTCCACGGTGCCGTCGGTTTCCTTGAAGAGCACGCCGTCCTGCGCCGCACGCAGTCGCCCGGCCAGCAAATTCATGGGGGGCTGGCCCAGGAATTCCGCGGCGAACCGATTGGCGGGTTTTTGGTAAAGGGCGAGCGGCGCGTCAAACTGCCGGAGCGCGCCCGCCTGCATCAGCGCGGCGCGGTGCGCCAGCGTGAGCACCTCCACCGGGTCTTGCGTGGCGTAAAGGAACGTCGTCTGGAGTCGTTCCTGGAGCTTCACCAACTCCGCGCGCATCCCCGCGCGCGCGGCGGGCTCCAGCGCGGCCAGCGGATCGTCGAGAAGCAGCACCTTCGGCTGGCGGACAATCGCGCGCGCCAGTGCCACGCGGAGTTGTTCGAGCGGCGTGAGCGCCTGGGGCTTGCGCTCCAGCGCGTCGATCCCGGTCATCTCCGCCGCCTGCCGCACCCGCTTGTCCACCTCGGCCTTGGGAAAGCGGCGGCCCTTCAATCCAAACGCGATGTTCGCGTAGCCACTCAGGTGCGGATAAAGTGCATAATGGGCAAACACCATTGCCACGTCGCGGTCCTTGGGAGACAGGGCCGTCACCGGCCGATTGCCAATGGTGATTTCGCCGCCGCCCACCGCGTCCAGCCCGGCGACGAGCCGGAGCACGGTCGAGTTGCCGCATCCGGGCGGGCCGGCGAGCACGACGAACTCGCGGTCGCGGACCTCCAGCGAGAAATCCTGAACCGCGTCGCCTCCGGAAATGCGGCCTTTGCAGTCGCAGCCATCAGCGGAAACTTTGGAAACGTGGGTGAGGGTGACTTGAGCCATGCGCGTAAAAAATAGGTCTGGTTTCGAGAATAGAATCCCCCTCACCGAGGGCAAGCGAAATGGCGCACACCCTCCCGGCATCGAAAATCCATCAGGAAATCAGGAAAAAAACCGGAGCTGAAAAAGAATGGTTCTTCGTGAAAAAGCGTGGTTTTTCCGAGAGGATACGGGAGTCTCTTGGGGATGCAAGACAAAGACTTTTTCTCGATGGCCCTTGGGTTGAAGACGCCGTGGCAGGTTGCGGACGTG
>Ga0118677_10007446_pt1 | contig 18057 bp, 14 predicted proteins | sample AliMusrvi5mmetaG_FD_86154 | JGI IMG/M metagenome (GOLD analysis project Ga0118677, IMG submission 86154) | reverse complement strand
GTCCGGGGCCGGGGTCCTGGGCGGCGAGCACGATCGAATTCGGCGTGATGCTCCAATCCATGACGATGGCTTGCGCGGCGTCGCCTTGCGCCCCGTGAATGATCGCGTTGAACATCAGCTCGTTGAAGACCAGCCGCCACTGTGCCAGCTCGGTGTCGCTGAGCTCAGCGGCGGACAGCGCCTCGATGAAGGTCTTGCGCAGCGGCGCAACCAGCGCGGAATCGGCCGGGCACGAGTGCCGCGCGACGCTGATGGACGAGGACTGAAGGTTGGATGGACCCATGCGGGTGGAGGGGCGTGGCTAGCTGGCGGCAGGCAGCGTACGGCTGAATTGTGCGATCGCCGAGTTGAGGGTGGCGGGAGGCAGCGACGCCTGATAGACGGCGTGCAGGGCCTCCTCGGGGTGGTCCGGACTGTGACAGCCTTGGCAATCGGCATAAGTGAACACGCCGATTGGTGCGTGGCGAATGAGGTTTTGCCAATCCTGATTGAGCATCTCGAATTGCTCGGTGGTGCGGGGCAGGATGCCGTAGAGCTGGAGTTTGCCCTGCCACACCAGCGGCAGCCAGGCGCGGCGGTTGCTGAGGCCGGCATGGGGGTCGCCGGGCAAGCGCTGGCCTTCGAAGGTCTCGAAGCCGGCGCTGGCGCTGGCGCTGGCGCTGCCACCGCCGAGCCGCAGGAACAGCAGCAACGCTTGCAGCCGATCGCGCAGCGGCACGTGGGGCAAGACTTTGTCCACTGTGGAGAGCAGGTGCGCCTCGAACCGGTCGAGCCGGCTCCGGTGTTTGAGATTGAACAGCACGCCGCCGTCCAGCAGGCAGTGGTCCAACGCCATAACCGGGCCCAGAAAGGCGCGCGCGGCCAACTGCGAGTGGGCTACCCGGTTGGCACCCACCAGCATCGAGCCGGTGCCAATCACCGCATACGGGCCAATTTCACAGTCCGGCCCGATGAACACCCCGTCGCCGATGAAATACGGCGCAATGAGCTTGGCTTGGGGGTGAATCTGACAGGTAAAGCCAATGCTCAGCAGCGCATAGTCCGGCTCGCCGGCCATGCGCTCGAGCCAGGCGCGTTCGATCGCCGCGGCGCGCTCAATGAGGTCCCACCCATGCGTCGGCGCGGGTGGCGCGACGCTGCCCGGCAGCCAGTCCACCACCGTGGCACCAGCCGGGGCATCGGCCATGGTGGCGATCGCCGTAAACTCAAGGGTCAGCGGCCACAGCAACGATTCCGCCAGCACCTGGCGCACCGCGGCGGGTCGGTCCGCGGCAAACACCTGGACGCGGCTGACCCCTTGGTTCACCGCGTGGTCGAGCCAATGGTGTAGCAAGCATTGGTCGCCGATGGTCCACAGGCCGAAAGGGAGCGGCGAGCGCCGGACAGTGTCCAGGCCGCCCCAGTCGGGCAGGACGAGCTCAAGCGGATCGGAGGGCATGCGGCGGGGGAGTTGCAACGGATTAGTAGGCGCCCTTGCCGAAGATGACGGCGGGCAGGGTTTTGAGGAGGATGATCACGTCGTACCACGCGCTGGAGGAGCGGATGTATTGCAGGTCGAGGCGCACCTGGCCTTCAAAGTCGATGTCCGCGCGGCCACCGATTTGCCACAGGCAGGTGATGCCGGGTTTGACCCGCAGGCGCCGCAGGTGGGACGCCTTGTAGGCGGCCACTTCGCGGGGCAGCGGCGGGCGCGGGCCGACCAGCGACATGTTGCCGCGCAACACATTGTAAAACTGCGGAAACTCATCAATTGAAAGCTTGCGGATCCACTTGCCGACGCGGGTGATGCGCGGGTCGTTTTTCATCTTGAAGGTGACGCCGGCCTGGCCGTGCTGGTTGGTTTGCAACAGTTGGTCGGTGAGTTGTTCGGCATTCACGCGCATCGAGCGGAATTTCCACATGCCGAAGAGGCGGCCGCCGGCACCGACGCGGTTTTGGCGAAAGAATACCGGCCCGTGGTCCTCGAGTTTGATCAACACGGCCGTAAGCAGGAAAATCGGCGCAAACAGGCACAGAGCCGCCAGCGCACCGCAGAGGTCCAGGCCGCGCTTGAGCGCCCGCGCCGCCACCAGCGTGCAGCGCCACAGCCGGATCTTGCGCCGCGCATTGCGACTCCAGCGCTCAACCGTCCCATCCTGCGCGGTTTGGCTCCAGTAACTTGCCGGATCAATTTGCATTTTTTTTGCGCTTTGTAGACTATGGGGTTGCGTTTGGAAAGCTAACTACGCACAATTGCTGAAAGTATTTTCACATTGCGTTCACAAGCTCAACCCGCCCTCAAAAATGATCGTTCAATCCAGCAAGGAACCGGATGGCACCGTGGTGCTCACCATCGTGGCAGACAGTTTGGATCGCAGCAACGCCCCGGTGTTCCGGGCCACCGCGGCGCAAGCGATTGCGGCGTCGAGCGGCGTGGTGGTGGTGGATTGTTCGCGCGTTGAGTTTCTGGATAGTTCGGGATTGGGAGCGCTGCTCCATGCGCACAACCTGCTGCCGGAAGAGCGGCGTCCGGTGCGCCTCACCCAGGTGGGCATCAAGGTGTTGACCCTCCTAGAGCTGATGCAGGTGCATCGCATCTTTGCATTGGAACCCAGATCCTAGGACCTTGCAGCGGTGATGACGGGGCGTTATTTCGAGGGGACTCATCCTGAGCTGGAAGCCCGGCTCGAGGGGCATTTTGCCCGGCTCCGGGCCTCCTTTACGGCGCACGGCTGGCGTGGTGCCTTGGTGCTGGGCGGCGGCTACGGTCGCGGTGAAGGCGGTGTGATGGAGGGGCCGGCAGGCGTCGGTTTCTCCAACGATCTGGACTATTTCCTGTTTGACGAAGCGCCGGGAGCGGCCTCGCTGGCGGCCTGGTGTCGGCAGATTGAGCGGGAGGAAAGTGCGGCGTTGGGCATCGACGTGGAGATCAAATGCCTGCGGGCGGCAGCGGTGGGCGACCCGAGCCGGTCGATGATGTTCGCCGATTTGGTGGCCGGCCACGTGGTGGTGGCCGGCGATGGGGGCTTTTTGGCGCGACTGCGCGCCGGTTTGGACTTTTCCCGCATCGAGCCCGAGGAAGCCATGCGTTTGCTGTGGAATCGCGGCAGCGGCATGTGGTTTGCCCGTTGCCGGATGGGCCGCGACGGGCAGCTGCCCTTCGTCATCCGCAATCACGCCAAACTCAAACTCGCCCTCGGCGATGCCTGGCTCTGCTGGCAGGGCCAATACTCGTCGCAATGCCGTGAGCGCGCCCGGCGCCTGGCGGCCGTGGCGCTCCCCGACGCCTTCGCCGAATTGCGCCAGTGGCATGCGCAGGGCGTGGACTTCAAATTTCACCCGGTTGCCGACGGTGCCACCTGGCACCACCTCGAGGCGGAATCCCGCCACTTGGGCGACGCCTGGGGCCGGCTGTTCCTGGCCGTCGAGGCGCAGCGCTTGCAGCGCCCGCTGGACGGGTTTGCCGCCTACCTCGCCGTGCCTCGCCTGTTGCCCAACTCGCCGCTGACCCGCAACCTGGCCCTCGCCTTGCGCGACAAAATCAAGCGCGGGGGGTGGATCCGCCCGTGCCGGGATTACCCCCGCGGCGGCCTGATGCGGGCCCTGCCCTGCTTGTTGGAGCTAGCCCCCGGTGGCGTGGCCGCCGCAGGCCGCTTCCTGCCTGCCGCAGCCGGGGATCCGGCGTTGCTGCCATCCTGGGAGAGCCTCTACGCAACCTGGTGGGCTCATTACGCGTAAACCGATGAAACAGTTGCTGCTCTTCCTGCCCTACGTGCCCTACCCCTTGATGCGGGGAACCTACCAGCGTGTCTATCACCTCGCCGAGGCCTTGAGCAGGCACTTCCAGATCGATCTGTTTTGCCTGTCCTCCGAGCCGGAGGACGCCTCCCATCTGGCCCGCTTTCAAGGGTTTTGCCAGAGAGTGCATTTCGAGCCGTTCCAACACCCGCCGTGGGCACCCTTTCTAACGGACAGGCTGTGGCATCCGCTGCCCGTCACCGTGCGTCACTGGTGGTCCGAGCGGGTGCTCGCGGCGCTGCGCCAGTTCACCGCCGGGCGCAGCTACGACGTGGTGGACTTTTGCGATCTGGTGTTGTGGCCCTATGTCAAAGCCGTGTTTCCGCAGCATCGGGCGCGGGTGATGGACCGCAGCCGGGTCGATTGGTTGTTTCAGACCGAAGTCCTGCAGACGTTGCAGCAGGGAGCGTTCGCCAAGCTCAAGGCACGCGAAAACCTGGGTAAAATCGCCAGGCTGGAACGCGAGGTGCGCCGCGACCTGGCGTTGACCGTCGTCTGCGGTCCGGATGACCAAACCTTTCTCGAGCACAAGCTCGGACCCAGCACGCGGGTGTTCGTCCTGCCTAACGGCGCAAACGTCGCTTATTTCAATGCCGACGAGTGGCCGGCCCAGCCCACCCTGCGGCCCACGGCCTTGTTCTGCGGGGCCCTGGACTACCTTCCTAACACGGATGGGCTGGCGTGGTATTTCGCGGCGATTCATCCGCTGGTCATGGCGCGCTGTCCGGACTTCCGGGTGATTTTGGTCGGCAAAAATCCCGCCCCGGAGGTGCGGAATTACGCGACGCTGGCGGGGGTGGAGTTTGCGGGCGAAGTGCCGGACGTGCGCCCGTACTATCAAAAAGCGTGGCTCCAGATCGTGCCCCTGCGCATCGGCGGTGGCACGCGCCTGAAAATTGCCGAAGGCTTGGCCATGGCCAACCCGGTCGTCTCCACCACCCTGGGTGCCCAGGGGCTCGACCTCGCCCATGAGCAGCACCTGCTGCTGGCCGATACCCCGGACGCATTCGCCGCGGCCATCCTCCGCTATGTCACCGATGCGCCGCTGCGCCGCCGCCAGGCCCTGGCCGGCCGCACACGCATCCTCCAACTCTACACCTGGGACGCGCTCGGTGCCCTCCTCGCCGAGCGCCTCAATTCCCTAACGACCTAGTCAACATGAACCCATTGCCCCTCGAACCGCCCCTGACAGTCCTGTTAGGCCTGCCGTTTCATGACCTCAGCCTCGACGAAACCCTCGCCTATTGTGCCACGGCGATGCAAAGCGACCACAGCCGCTATCTGGTGACGGCCAATGTCGATTTCACCACCCAGGCCTACAAAGATGCGGATTTGCGCAAAATCGTCTTCTTTGCCGACCGGGTCGTATGCGATGGCATGCCGCTGGTGTGGCTGTCGCGCTGGTTCGGCTACCCGCTGCGCGAGCGGGTGACCGGCTCGGACATGGTGCCCAAGTTGTTGGAGATGTGCGGTGTCGCGAGCTACCCGGTGTACTTTTTCGGCAGTGACCGCGCGACCCTTGACGAGGCCAAGGGCATCGTCGAAGCGCGCTATCCGGGGCTGCGGGTGGTGGGCATCGACTCGCCGCCGATGGGAGCGGTCATCGAATGGGATAACGAGGCGCTGTGCGCCAAAATGCGTGCGAGCGGGGCGCGCCTGTTGCTGGTATGTCTGGGTTGCCCCAAACAGGAGCGCTGGATCTGGGCCCACCATCGCGAAACCGGCATCCCCCTGAGCATCGGCGTCGGTGCCAGTTTGGATTTCATCACCGGCAAACAGAAACGCGCCCCGCGCTGGATGCAGCACTCGGGCTTGGAGTGGTTCTGGCGCATGTCGAGCAGTCCGGCACGCTTGCTTGCACGCTACCGCAAGGATTTCGTGTTTCTGCTGACGGCCACCTGCCAGCAGGCCCACTCGCAACGCCGCCGCAAGGCCCTTGGCGAGGCGACCCGGCGTGCCCCGCTGCCGCCCGCGCGGCCTACCGACAGTGCCGTGACACGCCTCGCGTGGCATGGCGACTTGCAGCAAGGTAGCCTGGACGGAGCGCCGCTGCCAAGCGCGGCGCCGAGCGCGCCCGTATTGTTGGACGCGAGCGACGTGGCGTTCATCGACAGTGCCGGACTCGGCCAGCTTGCCCGGTTGATTCGATTGTGCCGGGCGGCGGCGCAGGTATTGGTGGTGGTCCGGCCAGCGGCGGCCTTCACCGCCGCGGTCGCTGCGGTGCGCATGGATTCACTGTTTGCGATGGTGGATTCGGAGCCCGCCGCAATGGCCTGGCTGGCAACCCACCAGACCAGCGGTGGGCGCCTCACACTCGCCGACAAGGGGGTGGTGTGGGTCTCGTTCGACCGCTCGCTTGATGCGCTCTATCATGACGAGATGATCGGGCTGCTGGACACCGCGATTGCCACCAATGCGGCGGACCTCCACGCGTTGGTGGTGGATTTGCGCGCGGTGGGTTTCATCGACAGCCGCGCGGTGGGCGGGTTGATCCGGGCTTGGAAAACCCTGCTCGCCATGGGCGGCACCATGTACTTGGCGGGAGCCAGTCCGGCGCTGTGCGAAATTCTCGGCCTGCTGCACTTGGACAAGATTCTCCCGGCGTGGGAAGGAGAGTTTCCCTCATGAAAGTGCTGCTCTCCGCTGGCATGATCCAAGGCGGCCGCTCGGGCGTCGGGCGCTATGTCATCGCCTTGAGCGAGGCCCTCGTGCGCGAACAGCCCGGCGTCGACCTCCACGTCGCCGGCCTCGACGCCGACCGCGGCTTGTTCCCCTGGCTGCCCGCGGCAAGGTGGATTTCCATCCCTGCCAGCATGGCCGGCGGGGTGGCCAACTTGTGGTGGCATCAGATGAGTCTCAATGGCGTGCTGCGGCGCCTCAAGCTGGATTTAGTGCACATTCCCAGCTACCGGCGCATGCTGTGGCATTGCGCACTGCCGCAAGTGGCAACCATCCACGATTGCGCCCCATTCATCCTGCGCGACAAGTACGACTTTGCACGGGGGTTTTTCGGGCGCGTGGTGGTGCCGGCAATCGCACGCCGGGTCCAACGGGTCATCGCGGTGAGTGAAACCACTGCCAAGGATGTCGTGCATTTCATGCGGGTGCCCGCGGCTAACGTCACCGCGGTGCCCAATGGCATCGACCATCAACTGTTCCAGCCGCCGGCGGCCGCAGCCGTCGCCGCCTTCCGCCAGCGCAACCAGTTGCAGCAACCGTTCTTCCTCTATGTCGCCAGGCTCGAGCATCCCGCCAAAAACCATTTGCGCCTGATCCGCGCCTTTGAGGCGGTGGCCAGCTCCGGAGGCTTCAGCGGCCAACTGGTCCTGCCGGGCGCCCCATGGCACGGCTCGGAAGTCATTGCGCGCGCCGTGGCCGCCAGCCCATTCCGCGGGCGCATCCGGCTGACGGGCTTTGTCGACAATGCCGAGTTGCCCCTGTGGTATGCCGCGGCGGAAGCCCTGGTGTTTCCCTCGCTGATGGAAGGGTTCGGCCTGCCTCTGTTAGAAGCGCAGGCCTGCGGCACCCGCATCGCTTGCGCCGACGCCACCAGCTTGCCGGAGGTCGCCGGACCCGCCGGCATGCTCTTCGACGGGCGCGACGAGTCATCCATCGCCGCGGCCATGACCCGCCTGGCCACCATGGACGCTACCGAACGCCGGCGGTTGGAGCAGGCCGGCACCGCCTGGGCGGCGCGCTTCACCTGGTCGGCCCACGCGGCCGCGGCGGCGCGCATTTACCGCACAACCCTGGCAAACCCAACTTTAAGTTAGAAAATCAACCGATATGGCGGAATGGCAAAGCAGGTTTTGGAAGACCACGGCAAGTGGCTATGTCGGGATGGTCGTGCGCATGCTGCTGGGGTTGGTGTTGTTCCGCACCATGTTCCTGCAATTCAGTGATGCCCAATTTGGTTTTTGGGCCCTGCTGTGGTCGTTGTTCGGGTACGGCATTCTGTTGGATTTCGGCTTCGGTTTCACCGCCCAAAAGGCGGTGGCGGAAAAGACCGCCATCGGGGATGTTCCCGGCTTGAGCAAATTGCTGGCCACCATCCTGTGGACGTACATCGGGATGGGCGGGTTGCTGCTGATGTTTTTCCTGGCAATCCGTGAACCGTTCCTCGCCCGCATGGGCGTTGTGGCGCTCAATCATGAGGAGTTTGCGCGGACCTATACTGTGTTCTTCATAGGCTTGGCGGTCCTGTTTCCGCTGGGCTTGTTTCCTGAGATTCTGCGCGGCTTGCATCGCACCGACCTGGCCAATTGGATCGGCACCCTCACCTCCCTGATCAATTTCGCCTTCCTCTACTGGGGACTCACCGCGCACTGGAACTTCGCCTTGCTCATGGGCATCAGTGTGACCACCAGCGCCTTGCCTAACATTGTAGCCGCCGTCTTCGCGGTCCGCCATTTGCCTGGCATCTCGTTCTCACCCAGGCTGTTTGAGTGGCGCGCGGTGCGGGCCCAGATGGGATTTTCAATCACGGCGTATTTGATCACGTCGAGTAACCTGATGATCATGAAAAGCGACCAACTGGTGATTTCGCTGGCCTTGGGAGTGGCGCTGGTGACGATCTATCAAGCGGGTTCCAAAATTGGCGAGATGCTGGGCTGGTTCGGCAGCCAGTTCCATCAGATGATTTCCCCGGCAGCCGCGGCGATGCATGTGCGCGGCGACGAGAGCGGACTGCGACACCTGTTGCTGCGCATTTCGCGGCTCACATTCCTGCTGGTGACCCCCGCTTACCTGCTCTGCGCGGTTTACCTCGAGCCGCTCATCCGCGTGTTCACCGGCAAGCCCTGCGTGGACTCCACCTGGTGGGTCGGTCAGGCGCTGTTGTTATCCATGTACAGTCTGCAGATCACCAGCGGCTGCTCGAAGCGGGTCCTGATGATGTGCGGGGAGCAAAAGCGCTTGCTCCTCATGTCGCTGGCGGAAGCCGCGGCCAACGTGCTGCTCAGCGTGATCCTGGCCTATCAAATCGGCGTGCTCGGCGTGGCCGTCGGCACCATGATTCCCACCGTTCTGGTGGGCTGGTTGTGGGTGATTCCGCTGACGCTTAAGAAGCTAGACCTGCCGTTCAAGAGTTATGTGGTGTATCACTTGGAAGGCACGCTGCGGCCCTTGGCCGTGTTCACGGTGATTCTGACCGCCTTGGTCGTGTGGTTCCCCGCGACGGCTCACAGCAACTTGCTCCAACTCGGCTGGCGCGCTTCGCTCTGCTTGGCTCCCCTCCTGCTGCTCGGCCGCAAGGTGATCCGGGATATGTCGAGGGCCTGATCCCAATGCGGCTGGGCACATCGGGCACCACTCGTCGCCCTTGCTTCACGGTTCGTCCGCGGCCGCTTCCTGTGCTTCCAGTGCCTCCAGCGGATGTTCCTCCTCATGCCACTTCTTGGCCACCTTGCCGTCGAGCCAGGCAAAATTCATCGGATAGACGTCGGGGTCAAACATCACATGATAAAAATGCCAGATCACAATCGCCAAGCATGCGAGAATCGCCTCGTAATAATGAATGGTCACCGCCACATCAATGACCCACCGCGGCAACCAATGGGTCACATCAATCTTGAACCAGATCGCCAGCCCGGTGACCCCCATCACCACGGTGCCCCACACCACGGCCCAATACTCAAGTTTTTCCGGATAGCCGAAGCGCCCGAAGCGCGCCTTGGGCGTGCCCAAAGTGAGATGGCAGGCATGGGTGGCCACGTCGCGGACGTCCTGCCACCTTGGCCAGAGGTCGCGCAGCAATTTGCGCCCGGCCACCGTGAAGGCAACATAGTATATATGATAGAAGCCGCCACTGATGAGAATCAACCCGGCAACCCGGTGGATCCAGCGGCGAATTTCCTCGGTCCCCATCAAGTGGGCGTACCAGGTATTGGGAAATTTCAAAGCAAAGCCGGTCACCGCCAACAGGATGAAGCTGGCCATCAGCGCGAAGTGCTGAAACCGCTGGTTGCGGTCCATCCGCACCACCATCGCTCCATGCGCCCGCCGCCGCGCCGCCACCTTGCGCCACCACGCAAGGGCGTTGTGTGACCCTAGCAAGACAACCGTCAGCACAATGAGAAACACATAGATATTGCGCACCCAGCGGCTCACCACCACGCCGGTCTCCAGCCCCTTGGTTCCGTCCGCATGGATCTTGCCACCCACAAAACTCTGCGTCGCCCCAGGGTGGCACTTGCCGCAGGTTTGCATCAAATGCCCCGGATGGATCATCGAGTCCGGGTTGCTCGAACGCAAAATTTTGTGAAAACCATGGCAACTCGCGCAATTCGCCGCCATCGTCGAACCTCCCGTCGCCGCCAACCCATGATAACTCTCAAAAAAGGTCTTCACCCGGTCGTTGGGCATCCCAAAGCGGCTGTTGATCCGCTCGCTGGCGTGGCACTTGCTGCACGTCTCCGCCGTCTGGAACGATGCCGCCGGCCCCTTCAATCCTATGATCTTGTGCTCCGAGTGGCAATCCATGCAGGTCGCTCCATCGCCCTTGCTCAGTGACTGGCCGTGCACGCTCGCCGCCACATCCGCAGCTTCCTCGGCGTGACATTCCCCACAGGTTTTTCCCAAATTGGCGACGTGAATCGTGGAGCGTGGCGAGTTGCGAGGATACACCGTATGCTTGCCATGACAGTCCTTGCAGGTCGCCGCTGTGTCATTGCCCTTGTCCAGCGCGATGCCATGCACACTCGCCCCGAAGCTCTTCGATTGCCGCTCATGGCACCCCGCGCAATCCACCGGCTTGGCTGCCTTGGCATCGTCTGGATGCTCCGTTGTGAGATCCTTGTGGCACTCCGCACATTGCGTCTTGGCATGCACCGAATCCTTTAACTTCGCCGCATCCACATACATCGACAATGTCTTGCCGCCTGCCAAATCCTTCGTCAAATCCTTGTCGTCGTGGCACTCCAAACATTTGTCATTGCCAATCGGGGCAGCGGCAAACCCCAACGGGCCTACCAACCAGGCAACAACTGAAAGCAGCGGTATGAGATGGTGTTTCATAGGATGGTAATCTTCTGCCAGCAAACAGATTGGCTCCATGTGCCACTGGCTAACACACAGGAGCGGCTCACCCCAGCCATCAACTTCCATGAGGTGCTCGGCAATTCCATAACCTCAAATGTAGGTAAATCACCACCTCTAGCAAGGCCCAATGCGCTTTCCCCTGCGCATCCCTTTGCAATCATTGCGCATCACTCGCGATTGCGGCCCTTTCCCCGTTTCCACTCTTGCCGGAATCCTCCTAAATCATAACTTTGGCCGTTGGCAAACCTGCCAGCATTCCTTGGCTCACGGTGGCTTGATCTCTTCCCCCGAATGCCATGGCTTTCCGCCCGAAACTTCCAATCCGATGCACAACGCCTTCCTTCTCATCACCCGCCGTCTTGCCATCCTCTGCCTCCTGGCTTGGCCCGCCGCTGCCATCACCGCCCAAGACGAGGTCTCCCAAGACAAGGCCGCGCAAGACAAGGCCGCCAAGGTCGAGACTACCAAGAACGAAACAACCAAACCCGAGACGGCGGTGATCAAGCCCGCAGCGGAAATGATCCCCAATGATAAGTGCTTGGAATGCCACGATGACAAGGACCTAACCAAGGATCTGCCGGGTGGCAAAACTTCCTCGCTATATGTCGATGAAAAAATCCGCCAGTCCTCGGTCCACGCCAAACTCGCCTGCGCCGAATGCCACAGCGATCTGAGCGGCGAACATCCGGACGACGCCAAACCGGCCAAACCGGTGAATTGTGCCACCTGCCACAAGGAGGAGGCGGACATCTATAAGACCAGTATTCACGGCATCAGCCGCGCCATGGGCTCGTCGGGGGCCGCCTCATGCACCAGCTGCCATGGCACCCATGACATGCTCTCCCCCAAAAACCCGAACTCTCCCACCTTCAAGCTCAACCTGTCCCACACCTGTGCCAAGTGCCACGACAACGCCGGCATCAACGCCGAATACCGGATGCGCTTCCCAGACGTCGCCGCCCACTACCAAGACAGCATCCACGGCCTCGGCGTGATGAAAAAAGGCTTGGTCATCGCCCCCTCCTGCAACGACTGCCATGGCGTCCATGATATCAAGCGCGGCGTCGATCGCTCCTCGCCTATCAACAAGGCCAACCTAGCCAAAACCTGTGGCAAGTGCCACCTCGGCATCGAAGATACCTATAACAAGAGCATCCACGGCCAGTTGCTGGCCAAGGGCGACGCCCGCGGCCCGGTCTGCACCGATTGCCACTCGGCTCACGAAATCGAAACGCCCACCAGCGTCCACTTCAAGCAAGCCAGCGACGGCCGCTGTGGCAAATGCCACGAAGAAAGCCTCAAACACTATCGCGATACCTATCACGGCAAAGCCATGGCCTTGGGCCGCCCTAACATCGCTAGCGACGTCGCAGCGTGTTTTGATTGTCATGGCGACCACAACATCCAACCCGTGAGCCATCCAGACTCACAGCTCTCACCGAAACACATCCGTGCCACCTGCACCAAATGCCACCCCGGTGCCACCGTCGGTTTCACCCAATACGTGCCTCACGCCAATCCTCTCGACGGCAAAAAGTACCCGGCTCTACATCTAACGTTTATGCTGATGACCGGTCTGCTGCTGTGCGTGTTCACCTTCTTTGGTTGTCACACATTGCTGTGGCTGGCCCGCTCGGTGTGGGTGTACAGGCACGACTCCAAAGCCTATCGCGAAACGAAATTTGAGACCCAGCGCGACGACGAGTGGTTCACCCGCTTCACCCCATTCGACCGCTTTCTCCACTTCCTGGTAGTGACCAGCTTTCTGTTGTTAGTCATCACCGGCATGCCGCTCAAGTTCTACTACACCGATTGGGCGAAAACCTTGTTTGAAATCATCGGCGGCGCCCAGACCGCCCGCGCCCTCCACCGCTTCGGCGCACTCGTCACCTTCCTCTACTTCACCCTTCACCTGTTTGACCTCGTCACCAGCTCTTGGCAAAACCGCGCTGCCATGCGTGATCCGGCAACCGGCAAATGGCAACTCAAGCGGGCTCTGGGCGCAATCTTCGGTCCCGATTCCATGGTGCCCACCTTGCAAGACGGCCGCGATTTCCTCGCCCATCAGAAGTGGTTCTTCGGCAAGGGGCCCAAGCCGCAATTCGATCGTTGGACGTACTGGGAAAAATTCGATTACTTCGCCGTGTTCTGGGGCATCTTTGCCATCGGCGTTTCTGGCATGGTCATGTGGTTCCCCCAATTCTTCACCGCCTTCCTCCCCGGTTGGATCATCAACATCGCCTTGATCGTCCACTCCGACGAGGCATTGTTAGCTGCCGGCTTCATCTTCACCGTCCATTTCTTCAACACACACTTCCGCCTCGAGAAATTCCCCATGGACAATGTCATCTTCTCCGGCCGCATCTCCAAAACTGAAATGCTCCATGAACGCAAAAGCTGGTATGACCGCCTCGTCGCCACCGGCAAACTCGACCAATACCGGGTCCGCGACGAATGGGAACGCTGGAAAAAAATCGCCCGGCCGATCGGTTTTACCTTCTTTGGCATCGGCCTCGTCCTGCTAGCCCTCATCATCTACGCCATGGTCACCCGTCTGGCACATTGAGACTGGCCGCAACGGGTCGAATTGTCGCTGGACATGGAAACGGATTTGCAGCAACCACCCGCAAAATCCTCAGAACTCACTGTTCGACCTCGCTTTAGACAACGGTGCGATCAAGGCGGATTCCCTAACTGTCGGCTTCGGACGGAAGCGCATTTCATCTAACCAATGTTGAAATGCGAGCAGCAACCGCCGGGTGGGCGGATAGAGTTGGAGAGTAAGTCGCCGCATGACTCATCTGAAAAATTGTGAAAAGCCTCAAATTTCAAGCATTGATAATCAACGGATTACAGCGACTTACTCAGGAGGACTGACTGGTGGATCGCAACATCCTCACCGACCAGACCAAGACGAACGACTTCAAGCCATTCGGCAAGGCGATGACCAAAATCACCAACCGCACGGTGGACAAGGCCTTCGAGATTTACCTCTGCCTCTATCAAGCCGTCACTGGCACCGAGGAAGAGCAAAACATCTACAAACCGTTTCCCCCGGATTTCTTCGATCTCATCATCGTCGATGAGTGCCAGCGCGGCAGCGCCGCCGACGACGCTGCCTGGCGCAAGGTGCTGGAATATTTCTCCTCGGCCACCCAGATCGGCCTCACCGCCACCCCAAGGAAACCAAGGAGGTCTCCAACATCTTCGGCAAAAACCGCGCCCACGAATGCCAGGGTGCTGCCATCACCAACTTCACCAGCACCTTGCCAGAACCGGCTCCATCCCTTATTCTTTCCCAGCCATGACACTTACGCTTCAACTACCTGACCGAGTCGCTGCCTTGTTGCAGCGCGCTTGGGACGATCTGCCGCGTGCTACGCTGGAGAGTCTGGCGGTCGAGGCCTACCGCAGCGGCAAACTCTCCTGCACGCAGGTGGGTGAAATGCTCTGCCATGCCTCCCGCTGGGAATCAGAGGATTTTCTGGCCGCCCATGGAATGTGGCCAGGTACCACCGTTGAATGGCTCGTCTGACGAGTCGTCGATCACCACTTCGCGGCAGACATCTTCGGCGCAACTGAGGAACGATTGAACGATTTGTTCTCACTTTCGTTCCCAGTTTGGCGCTATTGGCCTTTCTGGTGGCCACTTTCCCTTGTAGATATGGGAAAGTGGAGCGTAGCGGATTCGAACCGCTGACCCCTTGCATGCCATGCAAGTGCTCTACCAGCTGAGCTAACGCCCCGTGTGGGGTTCGGGGCGGAAGATGAGGGGCTGGGCGGCTAGGCGCAAGAGGATTTTTTGAAAAATTCGCACAAAGCACCAAATTCTGAGGTTTTGTGGGGTGAGTGCGAACCTGGGTTGCGGCATGGATTGGAGGTGGATGGGCCGAATCGCAGTGGCCATCTGGCGAGCTATCCGCGTGCCTTGCTTCTTCACGCAACATTTGACAAGTGCACCTCCGCTGGCCGGGACCCTCTCACAACAGCGGCGGAGGGCACCCGAAAAATTTGGTCAGGACGAACGCGGCACAGCGGGAGGCTTCCTGCAACGGCGCAGGGGGAGTGGTGAGTTTGCCGGTTTGGCACCAGCGCTCGTAAGGGGTGAGCCAACCCGCATCCACCAGCTGGGCAAGTCCGCGCAATACCCGGGATTGTGATTTTGAGCGGGGCAGTGGCAACAGGCCGACCCGAGCACCGGACGAGAGCGCTTCATAGACCATGGAGACGGAATCCTCGGTGACCCACACGTCGGCCGCAGCAGCCAAGCGGGCAGGCAACCAATCCGCCGGGGTCTCGCCATGGGGGAAAACCCTCAGTCCGGGCAAGCGTTGTCGCAACCGCTCCAGAAACCGGGGCGGTGTTCGCCGAGAATCGGTTAGCGACCACGGCCCGCCGCTGTCATCTCCACAAATCCGTGCTAACGAATCCAGCAACCCGTCGGCATCCCAATGGTGGATGGCGGACGGACCGCCGACTAATATCAGACCGCCGCTGCGCTCTGCGGCGGAATCGGCCAGCACCCGGTTGAGCGCCCCGGCGGTTGTTAGGACGTTGGCGGGCGCAGGGGTTTGGCGGAAATCGTGAGCCGGGGCGATACACAAATCGAACCAGCTCAGAGGCAAGCTCGGGCGCATCAGCACGATGCCGGGCACACGGTGTTGGTTTGCCAACCACAGCAGGGCTGGATGGGTGGCGTGACCGGCAGCCATCAGTAAATCCGGCTTGGGCAAGGCCGCCGAGGCACGCAGTGCTCCGCAAAAGCGCCCGAACAGCCCGCGAAAGCCCGCCAGCGAGATGCGTTCGATCGAGCAAGGCCGCAACCGCTGCAGCGCCTCAGCCAGGCCGAGGGCCTGGTTTTCGTGTCCCGGCTTGCCATCACCGAGCACCCAGATGGAGAGAATTGGGGTCACTGCGGCGGCAGGGTGGCACGCCCACCGCCCGCCGACAAGCCGGGATGGAGGCCGGGATGAAAGGGGCACCTCGCTTTTGGAAACGTCCCTTGCAAGAAACTAACCACTCCAACCGGATTCCTGCCAGAGAAATTGCCTTTGCTTTGGGCGGGTGGGGCGGCAGCCTGAGTCCATGACATTGCCGTTGCCGCGACCCGCACATGCGCCGATGCGCCAGCACTGGGCGCTGGATACCGAGCTGGTATTTCTCAACCACGGGTCGTTTGGTGCCTGCCCCAAGCCGATCCTCGCGCTCCAATCGTCCTTGCGCCAGCAAATGGAAGCCTCACCCGTGCAATTCCTCTGGCGCCACCTCGAAAGCCGTCTGCAGCCAGTGCGCCAAACGCTCGCCGGTTTTGTCGGGGCCAGGCCGCGCGATTTGGTGTTCGTCACCAATGCGACCTGCGCCGTTAATGCGGTGGTCCGCTCGTGGCCTCTGCGCCGCAATGACGCTGTTCTAACCACCAACCTCGACTACAACGCCTGCCGCAATGTTTTAACGGAAAGCGCGCGGCGTGCGGGTGCCAAGGTGATCGTCGCGCAGATTCCCTTTCCGGTTGGCAAGCCCGACCATGTTCTGGAGGCGATCCTGCGGGCGGTCACGCCGCGCACCCGGTATGCGATGATCGACCATGTGACGAGTGCCAGTGCGCTGGTGCTGCCGATTGCCCGGATTGTGAGCGAGCTCTCGGCCCGCGGCATTGAGACACTCGTCGATGGTGCCCACGCGCCGGGCATGCTGCCGCTCAACCTCAGTGCCCTGCGGCCAGCTTGGTATTGCGGCAACCTCCACAAATGGGTGTGCGCGCCGAAGGGCAGCGCGTTCCTGTGGGCTCGCGAAGACTGCCAGGACACCCTCCAGCCCGCCGTCATCAGCCATGGCAATAACTCACCCCGTCCCGGGTTTTCCTCGTTCCAAGACCGCTTCGATTGGGCCGGTACCTTCGATCCCAGCGCTTGGCTGTGCGTGGCCGAAGCCATTGAATGGTTAGGCCGGCGGCTGCCCGGTGGCTGGCCTGCGGTTCGCCGCCACAATCACGCCCTTGCCAGCCAGGCCCGCAGGCTGCTATGCGCCGCACTGGAGGTGGAGGCCCCCTGTCCGGTGGGTATGCTTGGCAGCATGGCCACGATCCCGCTGCCGGAGCGTTTTCAAAACCCGCGCAGGTCCTCGACGGTGGCACCGGAGCAAATCCGTCTGCACGAGGATTTTGGGATCGAGGTGCCGTTTGTGAGCATCGGCACACGGCGGTTTTTGCGCATTTCCGCCCATCTGCACAACCACCCCGCAGAATATGCCTTTCTAGCGGAATCTCTCAAAACCCTGAACTAAAATCCCCGGCAGCACTTGCGGCCGACATGTTAGTGGGCGATCGTGCGCCTCGCCGAATCGGCTTGGTAGCCGCCACACCGCGAGTCCACACCTACAAAAAATCCCTGCTTATGATGAAACCACCCGTCGTCCCCCGCTTTGCCGCCCATCTTTCGCTAGCCCTGGGAGGGTTGGCTGGTTCCAGCTTCGTTCATGCCGCGCCGCTGGTTTACGAGGGGCTTGCCGGCCCCGGCAAGGGCAAGAACATCGTCCTGATCGCCAGTGATCACGAATACAAGTCCGAAGAAGCCCTGCCGCAACTGGCACGTATTCTAGCAAAACATCACGGCTTCAAATGCACCGTGCTCTTTGGCGTGGATCCTGCCACTGGCGACATCAGTCCGGGTACTTCCAATATTCCCGGCACAGCCGCCCTCAAGGATGCCGACCTGATGGTCATTTTCACCCGCTTCCAATGCCTGCCGGCCGAGCAAATGCAACCCATCGTCGATTATTTGGCCCGCGGCGGCCCGGTCGTCGGGTTGCGCACCGCGACTCACGGGTTTCAGATTCCCAAGGACAATGCCTTTGCCAAATACGATCATGCCTATGCCGGCGCGGACTTTCAGGGTGGGTTTGGCCGCCAGATCCTCGGCGAAACCTGGGTCGGCCACTACGGGCCCAACCATCAGTCGAGCACCCGGCTCGACCTGGTGCCAGCCATGGCCAACCACCCGGTCCTGCGCGGCGTGAAATCGGCGTGGGCGGAGATCGGTGCCTACAATGCCGATCCTATCAAAGGCAGCGAGGTGCTGGCGATGGCCCAACCGCTTCAAGGCATGAAGCCAACATCGCCAGACGACACCAGCAAGAAGCCGATGCCGGGTGCTTGGGTGCGCAGCTACACCGGCAGCAGCGGCAAGACGGGCCGGGTGTTTACCAGCACTTATGGTGCCTCTGGCGATCTGGTCAACGACGGCT
>Ga0118677_10007445_pt1 | contig 18058 bp, 12 predicted proteins | sample AliMusrvi5mmetaG_FD_86154 | JGI IMG/M metagenome (GOLD analysis project Ga0118677, IMG submission 86154) | reverse complement strand
CGCGCGCCGTGAACCGTCATAAATCTTCTCGGCTTGCCGAATCGGAATCAGCAACGCTATTGGAACCGGTCGAAGGTTTGATATTGACTATTCGCGATATCAGCAGCGGACGATTGGTCAAGCAGGCTACCGGCACGCTGGAGAATTACGTAATCGAAATAGTATACGATCATACGTTCAATACCCGGTATGCCTCATTGCGCAATGCGCCGCGCGCCAGCACCGAGAGTCCGGTGAATATGCCTGGGTGGAAACGCCTGTGCGTCGCATTACGTTCAGCGGCTGATCGCGACCAATTTTACTCTACTACATCACCTACGATGCTGACCGATAGTCCATTGGCTTCACTGTTGGATGGTTGGAAAGTGGTTAAAATTCGTTCCAACGGTTTTGTGCAGTTGGATAAAATGGAAACTGTAGCTGAGTCGGTTGAAGAATAGTACCCCTGCGCCCGTGGCAACTTCCGAGTGCGATTGGTGTCAATATCTTTGTCAGGCTACCTCTTCAGGAATATAAACCGGCAAAGACTGGACTCAATCTTGTGCGTTGGCAGGTCTATTTCATCGCAATCATGCTGTGTGGCATATTAATCCCGGCTTGTGCGGTCAAGGCCGAGAGCGAATCCCCCGTACCGGTGCAGATTACGCTGCAAGACAGCAATTATCTCATTACCACTCCGATCTACAAAGCGCGTATTAATGATGATGGCAATCTTCATTCGCTCAGTGTCAACGGCGTGGAATTGCTTAATGATCGAATTGCAGGTTCCGCTGGCAGTGCATTTTTCGTCGAGCATCCGCTCGCGCTGCCGAAGGTCACCCTGGCAGGATTGACCATCACCGCGAGTAACGACACCTATACCATCAAATATGCGTTTGAGCGCAATCGCATATCCCTCACATTGCGGCAAAGCAGCGCCAAGCGCGCCGCGTATGTCACTTTCTGCTCAACCAGCATGGCCTTTCTTGAAAATATCAGCGAGAACACGGCTCTTCCAGATATGGCTGCCGTACCATCCAATCATGACTGGACGGATGTACGGATCTCCACTGCCGGCGGCGAATTCCTGCAATTACAGCATGGCTCACGCACCTGGAGAAGTGGGTTGGGATGCCAGGTCTGGGAACTCAGCAATATTACGCCAAACAAAGAGTATAAACTGCTGTTTACCCCTGGCGTAGGTGTGCCGCGCCAGCCTTCACTCGACCAGTTGACCATCCTTTCCGCCTCTGTTTCGTCACCGGACCATCTGGTGACGGCAGGCGCTGCCACCGAGTTAGAGGTAAGATTTGAGAATAATTCCAATCAGACAATCACCGGTGGGTTAAATCTGCGCGTGGTGTCTTCACTGCAGGCGCCGCTCCTGATGGATAACCAAAAGCCGCTCATCTGTGAACCGCATAAAGCCTTGCATTTCAATTGGACGCTAACTCCAACAATACCGGATTTCTACACAGTATACTGTTCGGTGAACATGAAAGGCGCAACAAAATCACTGATGACTACGTTTGGCTATGATACAAAGTCTATTGCGCCGTCCATCGTGAAGCCGGACCAATTCGCTAAATACTGGACGAATGTCGTCGCCGAGGCACAGGCTGTTGAACCAAAATTGACACGATTGGTCGATCCTGAGGATTCCACCAGTACGGTGACGGTGTATCGCGTTGGTATGGAAGCTGATGGCCAGACATGTTTCGGGTGGTTGGCCGTGCCCAAATTACCCGCTCGCTATCCGGGTATCCTTTTTTTGCCCGGTGAGCATATCGGAAATATCAGTCCCAAAAAGGCGCCGACTATCTTGCTGGCCTCCTGCGGCTTCGTCGTGTTGTCAATCGAACCTACCGGCCAGGCTGTGGAAGCTGAATTTAAACCGTTGATTTCCAAGGCCTACACCCATGTAGACGATACGGTGAATTTCGGATTGCGCACAATCATGGTGCATTATTTACGCGCGCTTTCCGCATTGACGACCATCCCAGAGGTAGATCCTCATCGCCTGGGCGTGACTGGCGTCAGCCTGGGCGGCGCACTGGCGATGGAACTGGCGGCGCTTGATGAGCGAATCTGGGCAGTCGCGCCGGATGTTCCTTACTTCTGCCACATTGAATTGGGGAAAACGCAGCAAGAATGGCCATATCCAGAAATACGCGATTACCTGCACCGGCATCCAGAGCAGCGCGAAGCCGTGCTGGAAAGCCTGCGCTATTATGATGTGGCGAATTTCGCAGAGCAAATCACCTGTCCGGTGTTGATCAGCGCCGGCATAAATGATCTCTATTCGCGCCCGACAGGTATTTTCGGCGTGTATAACCGTTTAGCCGGGGCGCATGATATCAAACTGTATCTCGCTGATCATATCGGTGGTGACCGCGCACATTGGGCAGAAAAAATCCGCTGGTTCACTAAAGTATTGGGGGGACCAGGCCCACAGCCAGCCGGAACAGCCGTCACTGAAGGGGAGAATAATGGCGGCGCCCCCACACCTTGATTTAACCGATCCCGGTACGCTCATTTCGTTATTGCGGCGGTATGGTTTCAGTACGCGCAAACGCCTGGGACAACATTTTCTCCTCAGTCGCGGTACGCTGCAGGCTATTATCGCGGCATGTGAGTTGTCATCAGGCCTTCCAGTGTTGGAGATCGGACCGGGCATCGGCACTGTCACCCGTGAACTCGCGGAAGAAGGAGCGCGCGTGACTGCCGTCGAGATCGATGCCCGTGCAGTCGAAGTATTGCGCGAAACTGTGGGCGATTTCCCTACTGTCACTATCGAACAAGCGGATATCATGACGATCAACCTTACCGCACTACTCGCCGGCGCCCGCTGGAACGTGGTCGGCAACCTGCCCTACTATATCACCACACCCGTTATCGCGCGGATGATCGAAGTCATCGAACAGATTGAACTTATGGTATTTATGGTGCAGCGAGAAGTCGCGGATCGCCTACTCGCTGCACCGGGGTCGAAAAGTTACGGTTCGTTATCGGTGTTTGTGCAGGTATATACAACCGTAGAGCGCATCGCGCGAGTCGCCCCGGGAGCATTTTTACCCCCGCCCAGCGTAGAGTCAGCCGTGGTACGCCTCACAGTGCGTCCCGAACCGCTGGTACCGCCTGCCCTGCGCGACACCTTCTTTCAAGTCGTGCGCGCGGCATTCGGCCAACGGCGCAAGACGCTGGAAAATGCCCTGGCCGGCGGCGGCATACTGGGGGGAGAACGCCTTGCGGTGACGGCAGCGCTACATGCCGCGGATATCATTCCCTCTCGAAGAGGAGAGACGCTGAGTATTGCGGAATTTCAGAGGGTGGCGAAAGTAGTCTCGGATATCGAAGAAGTGCGTTGAACGATTTTGGATTTAGGTTCTAATGTTACTCTGAAGGACAACATGTTGTAAATTTAAGTTGCCCTTCGGTGGTCGTAATCCGTTTTCGCTTTCGTGATACCTGGTAAGATCCTGAGTTGTCGTTCAGAGCAACATTAGAGCCTGATTATAGCGATACGAGAACGGCAAACAAAAACCGACGCGAAAAGCGGGGACAGGTATCACATTTTCAATAAAGCTGTCTCGCGTTTAGTGACGGAACTATGGAAAATGTGTACCAGCCTGTCCGCCGTAGCTTTAGCGAAGGTGGGTCCCCGTTTTTCGCTTACCGGCGCTCAATTTTCATTTGCGGCACGAAGGGCCATTTGTTCTCGCGAAGTGAGAACTAACCTAGTACCTACTCGCTGAAATTCTCAATAATTAGTATAGAATTTGCCCCAAATAAAGAACATAGCGCCTTTATGAATGATGAGAATTTCACCGAGTAGGTACTAACAAGACCAGATCAACTGTGAAGGTTATACACGCGATAATGTTGATCAGTCTATCGGCTCCGGCTTTGCCGGTTTAGGATTTTAGATTTCATGATCCGTCATTATTTACTGGAGTATGGGTCTAACACGGACAGACACGATATTTTTTTGCGTCACCGACTATTGAGGAAAGGCGTCCTTCTATCGGGAAGGATGCCATCCAAAATCCAAAATCCAAAATCCAAAATCAATATATGAGAGCAACAGTAGGAGAGGTTATCTGGAACATGACTGATTCAGTTAAAATATACCTTACGCGAGGAAAAGAAGGATGCGCACTCGCTGAGCGACTCGGCGCTATTGCCATTGTCGTGGATGCCTTACGTGCCAGCGCCACCCTTGCCGCCTTGCTCGAACATGGGATCTCGCGCATACTGGTTATCGCGAGCGTGGAAGATGCCCGGGCACACGCCGCCTGTGAGCCAGACGCGCTACTCGTTGGCGAACGCGGCGGCGAGCGTCTGGATGGCTTTCATCTCGGCAACAGTCCGTTGGAAATAATCGCTGCTCCTGATTTTGCCGCGCGCACGGCGATATTCACCTCCAGCAATGGGGCGCAGCGCCTGGCCGCCTGCCTTCATGCTCATCGCACGCTGGTAGGTTCCGTCTCTAACGCCGGCGCGGTGGTGGAATGGACACGGCGCACAGCGGTGGCAGACCAGCGACCGGTAGTATTGATCGCGGCTGGCCAGTATCCCGACGAGAATTTCATCTCTCCGGAAGACGAATCCACCTGCGCTTATCTCGCCGCACGTCTCGGACTCCCCATCGCCGCGGATGCGCAAGCCGCCTTCGCCCACCTGGAGCGCGAATTCATCTTGCACGGCCTGGCGGATATCTTCCACCACTCCGCGCATGCGCAACGGCTGATGAAAATCGGCTACAGTGAGGACGTGCTCTTCTGCGCACGCGCCGACACCCTGCGCACGTTGCCGGTGGTTAGTGGGCCGGTTATGCTGGGGGATAGACTTATTGGGGTGGAAGTGCGCGAGCAGGATCAAAGACAACCATGCACACAATATTAACTGAGCGCAGCGCGGTAACAAAACGTCCTTATGGATCTCCCGGCATGGATTTCGGCCTGCTGGCTGGCGTGCTGGCGCTGGTCGTTTGTGGCCTGCCGGCGATCTACAGCGCCTCGCACATTACCGACGGCGCCGGAAAGGTGTTGCGCCAGGGGATCTGGGCCGGGGCCGGACTGCTTGCACTGCTGGTGATGGCTTGTGTCGATTATCGCGTCTGGACGCGTTACTGGCGCATTTTCTATCTGGGCATCCTCGTAGCGTTGATCGGGGTATTCTTCACCCGGCCCATCAACGGTGCGCGCTGCTGGTTCGATATCGGCGCTTTTCGCGTGCAACCTTCAGAATTTGCCAAAGTCTTCCTGATCCTCGCCTTCGCGGCGCTGTTGATGCGAGTCGGCGCGAAGTTGTCGGCTATCCCTGTCTTTTTGCGCTGTATAGCCTTTTTTATGCTGCCCACCCTACTGGTACTGGAACAACCAGACCTGGGTATGGCTGTCATCATGTGCGTGATTTGTTTCGCGATGGTCGCTTTCGCCGGCACGCGCTGGTGGTTGCTGCTGAGCACCTTTCTGTGCGCGGTGCTTTTTGTCATTTTTGCCTGGCATGTGCGCCTCCCCGGCGGGCACTCTCTCATTAAGGACTACCAGAAACGGCGATTGGATTTTCTGCATGCCGACCCGGCCGGCTCCGGATATCACCAGCGTCAGGCACGCATCGCCATCGGCGCCGGAGAGATATGGGGTAAAGGTTACCTGAACGGTACACAGGCGCGACGCGGTTTCCTGCCGGAACAAGATACGGATTTCATCTTTGCCGTCATCGGCGAGGAATTCGGTCTACTCGGTTGCACGCTGGTATTGGGACTGCAGTTATTCGTCCTCTTTCGCATTTTACGCATCGCCGAAGGCGCAGAGACGCCTTTCGGGCAGCTTATCGCCGGCGGCATCGCCGCTATGCTGGCCATGCACGCAATCATCAATATCGGCATGTGTCTCACTCTACTGCCGGTCAGTGGTATACCGTTACCCTTCATCAGCTACGGCGGTAGCAATTTGATGACTAACCTCATGGCCATAGGCCTGGTGCTGAACATCAGCCGTCACCAGCAGTCGCAACGCCAATGGGCGCCGACAGAGGAATTGGTGCGGTTATAGGACGAAAGGCGGAAGGATGAATTCCCCTCATCCTTCCCTCGCCTTCCGCCTTCCGCCTTCATCCTTCCGCCTTCTCATGTTGCTGCTTTTCCCACTGGTGATGCGCGGTCATTTGCTCAATCATTTCAACTTGAATTTGTTGAATTTCCAGCAGGCGTTGCCACTGGTGGGTCAGCAGTTCGTCAATTTTCGCGTTGATGCTGCGCACTTCAAGTTCAGCCTTCAAGTTTGTTTTGAAATCCTGTTCGGCGCGCATGCGGTCTTTGGCTTCCTGGCGATTCTGGCTCATCATGATCACCGGCGCCTGAATGGCCGCCAGGCAGGAGAGCACCAGGTTGAGCAAAATGTAGGGATAAGGATCGAAGGGACGCTTAAGCAGTAACGCGAGGGAATTGATGCCAATCCACACGAATATGATCACCATAAAAATGATGATGAAGCGCCAACTCCCGCCGAATTCCGCGACTTTATCAGCCAGTCGGTTGCCAAAAGAAAGATGACCTTCAAATTCAGCATTTATATCGGTAATGACGGACTCGTTCTCTTTGATGCTCTGCACCACTTGCTGCTGCAACTCGGTCAATTCACCGCTATCCGCCAGTAAATCCTCTTCAATAATCTGCTGTCGATGGCGGTTCAAATCATCATGGCAAATGTAACATTCCGGCGTCCATGCTGGGTGATCGGCGCTGATCTTATCAAGCAATTTGCCATGCAACAACTCCCCGGGCATCAACTCGGAGCTGCGGAAAGACTTGCCACAAATCGCGCAGGGGTGCGTTGGTTGTTTGCGAATAGTTGTCATGATGTATCCTTTCGAAAATTAAATCGGACGGATCAGACGGATCAGACTTATACCGTTGATTGCTTATTGCTCACTGCTCACTACTTACTGCTTACTGCTCACTACTTACTGCTCACTACTTACTGCTCACTACACACCGCCCGCTCTGCCAGTGTGCTGAAACGTGATACCAGGTCAGACAGTGATTCATGCGGATGACCGTTGATGTAGGTATGCACGGTGTTTTCGAAGTGTGCAGACCAGTGCGCCGGAATATTCGGCTGGCCGATCACCGCTCCGCAAATGCAGCCTGCAGTGGCGGCGGTGCAGTCGTTATCCATCCCCATGGCGACGGTTTCGCCGATGACGCGCGTCATGTCGGTGCCGCCGATAGTCAATCCCCAGATGGTGAGGCAGGCGTTATTGATGGTGTGGACCCGATGCATCCCCTCGAAATGCTCCTCAATAGCAGCGCGCGCTTCACGGTAATCCGTGATGGAAGGCGCTACATCCAGCGCCCAGCGTACCGCGTTCGCCATGGCGCATTCAGCCGGGATTTCCGCCAGCGCGAGGCGCAATGCATCTACCGGGTGATCGACAGTAAATGCCGTGGCGATCGCTGCCGCGAAATACATCTCGCCATAGATGCCATTGCGCCGGTGGCTGATATATGCATCCTGATAGGCCATCTCCGCGGCTTTCTGCGGAAGTCCTGGCGCCAGCAATCCCCAGGCATCAGCACGAATATCGGCCCCAATCCACTCGCAGAATGGATTATCCATCACGCCGGCCTGCTCTGCCGGGATGCCTTTTTGGAGATTCTTCAGCGCGATGTCTTCCGCGGTGCAGGCGTAAGGCAAATATTTCACCCAGGCTTCCCCCACCTCGCGCACGGTGAAATTCAGTCCGTAATCTTCGGCAATGAGCAAACCCAACACAGTATAGGTGATATCGTCATCAACGGGCACACCGTGCATCTTCCCGCGAGTATAGGCATCACACCGGCTCACCCCGTAGCGCAAGTTTTGCGGTTCAGGAATGCTGCTCCAATAATCAACCGGCGGAAAGGCGTCGCCGATTTCGCGCGCCCATGATTCCATGCGCGCTACCGGCCAGAACTCAACCGGCGCTCCAAGGGTGCATCCGGCAAAACGTCCCACGAGCGCTCCCTCAAGACGTCGGCGATACGCCGGTTCATCAAAGGTCGTCCAGAGCCGGCGCATACCAGCGGGACGGCACTGTTGAATGGTGGGAAGTTCGTTGGGCTCTTGCATCGCGACTTGTACACTCTCCGGCAATGCCTGTATGCTCGCCAGCGCCTGCGTCAGCATTTCCTCGACATGCGCAAGGATAGGCGCAATGCCCGCAGCACCGTATTCGTGTTTCAATTGACTATACAAATGCAATTGCTCCAGCAAGCGTGGAGCATTTGGCATAGCAGGATAAGGCATGTTGTTCACCTCTCAAAATGGATTCAGGAATCAGGGTTCAGGATTCAGGATTTATTGTAGCATATTCAAAATGCAGAATGCATGCTTCAAGTCCGACTTGTCAGACAGGTCAGACATGTCGGACAGGTCGGACAGGTCGGACAGGTCGGACTAGTCGGACTAGTCGGACAAGTCAAACCTGTCGGACTGGTCAGGATCGTACGAGTTGCACTTGCCGTGCCTGCAACCGTTGCACTTTAGTTTTCGCGATGAAGTCGGCGAAGCGGGCGGCGTTGCGGCGAATGCGCTCCAGCGAGGCGGCACTGAACAGCGTGACCCATTCCGCGGGTACATTGCCCGCTCCGCGCAACGCGCCGGCGAGCATGGATGCGCGCCCGGCGATGGTGTCGCTGTCGCGTCCGATATTAGTACCGCCGATTGCGGAACGGCGCACATCGCCATCAGCGACTTTGAACATCGCCAGCGCGAATCCCCATAGCTCCAACGGATCGATCATGTGATAGAGCAGGCACTTCTCATAGAGCTCAGCGCGCACGGCCAGCACGTCGTCGTATTTGCCGGCTATCTCCAAGCACATGCTGAGGTAGTCATACGCGCTGTGAAAAGAGCGCCGGTCAAAGGTGTGCAAGATGCTTTTAGGGGCGGCATGCAGTGCCGCTTGCAGCACGCTGTCCACTGTGGCTTGCGGACGAAAAGCCTCAGCCACCGTCGCCGCCAGCATGGTGGCGGCCACATTATCCAACCCGCGCTGATACATGTAGGCAATAGCCGTGGCATCGATGGCCGCATATTCCGGGTCAGCCAGGTGGAAGACGCCAACCGGCTCCATACACATCACCGTCGAACCGGTCACCACGCTCCAATGACCGGTGATGCGCGGGTCCCAATCGGCGCAGATCATATCATAGGCATTGCCCATACAAAGCGTGTAGAAATGATCGCGGTTCAGGCGTTCTTTCCAGGTGTGGCCGAAGTGTCGCGCCATGACCGGCAATCCTTCACGCGCCAGATAAGTCTCCACCAGGTGCATGGCCATCTGGTTATCATCCTCGCTCTCCAGTCGTTTCGGTTCGAGAACACCGGAAATCCCTTGCGGATACTGCGCGTCGATCTCCCAATACATGCGGCCTTCCACCGGAGAGCCCATTGCGTTGCCAATGGCTCCGGCAAGCATAGTGCCATAGACTTTCTCATAGAGCAGCGTACTGCCGTCCACGCGCGGCGCCGCCAACTCCTCGGTAACACGAATGATCGCACGTTCTTTTTCCAGCCGCTGTTCAACAACCTGCGTGATGGCGAACCATGGCTTGGCCTGCGGCTCCGCCCATGCACGCCACTCAGCGGGGAACAGCTCCGCGCCGTGCAAAGCGCCGGCGGTTGCCGCGGCGATGATGGCTACCAGCACATGCCCGCCCAACATGCCATCATACCAGGAGCCACATTCCGGTGCGATGGCCAACGCCAGCAACTTGCGTGGGTCGGCATGAAAACGGCGCAGCAACGGCAATACGCCGCGAAGGGGATTGGGGCCAATCCACATGGTGTCCCGATTCATCTCTTCCTGCCCGGCGCGCGTCATCCACCAGCGCGCGAAACTTTCGTCATCCCCCTTCCAGCCCGACATGTTGTTCAACATATTGATCTCATAAAAGATCTCTTTGTTATTTTGCTGGGAGAGTTTCAGCACCGCATCGACCACCACTTCGGGATCTGCGGTTTCGTTGAATGCCGCGGCGATGGCAGCGGCACACAGCGCCGCCCAATCGGCGCCTAACCGCGGTTGCGCTACCGAGGCCAGTTCCACGCCGTCCAGGTAGGCATACTCCGGATCGTTGAAGTGGTAACATCCCACTGCGGGCATGGCGGCAGCAATAAGTCCGCATGGCGCGGCGCCAAATCCGCTAAGGCGCGGATGCATGCCCTCCTTCAGCACTTCTTGAGTGGAATGAATGATATCCCAGGAAAAGACCGGCCCGGCAATGGCCGCATCGTCGCGCAGCACGGCAGCAATATCTTCCGGCGTGGCGCGCCCACCCGCGCGCAGATAAGCTTGCACCCCCAGGTTGATAAATGGCGTCAAGCAACGTGAATCGATGCGACCGCGCTGTTCCTCAACCTTCCCAGCCGGCTCCAGCGCTAATGACAGCACATCCTCTGGTCGCGCCAGCACAAAACGCTCCGGATGTATCCGTTTGGCAAAACTCAGTTCCGCTCCGATAACCGCGCCGATCAGACACCCCTGAATGCGTGAGTTGAGTGAAAGTGATGACATAGTTTCCCCCAGTTGAATAGATTGCAGACGCACAATTCAATAAGCTGTATTCTGAACGCTGGACTAGAAATTAACTACAATAGTCCGACTTGTCTGACTGGTCTGACTGGTCCGACAGATCGGACAGATCGGACAGATCGGGCGGAAATCCAAAATCATGAATCTCATTCGAGGCTATGGAACGCCTCGCGTATCCATTGGTAATGCTCTTCGTCCATGCCCAGTGAGGCATAATCCTCAACATAGCCGATGAAGCCGCCATGATAGGCGCCTAACTGATCGTTGAGCAAGCGTGCGTAGGAGAAAATCTCCTCTCGCGTTCCGGTGATGGCGCGACGTTGGTGGTCAACAGCGCAGCAAAAACACACTTTGCCGCCGTATGCGCGGCGCAGACGCTCGACGCCGAAAATATCCGGCTGCAGTAATTCGAGCACATCGACGCCGGCCTCGATAAGATCACCGAGGATGGCGAAGACATCACCACAGGTGTGGAACCAGACTTTTTTCCCGAGGCGATGTATACGCTCGAACTGCTCGGTATAACGCGGCAGGAAAATCGCGCGCCATTGCGCGGGAGAGATCATCAATCCCTGCTGGGTACCCCAGTCATCAGCAAATGCCACCGCGTCCACCGCATAGGGTACGAGTTGATCAATGAGGCTGTTTTCAAAATGAAAAACGATGTCCAACACGCTCTCGGCGCGCGCAGGATCGGCATGCAGATCAAGGAGGAAAGCTTCGAAGCCGCGCAGGAAGGTCGCCTGGTTGAAGCCGGTAATCCCGAGACAGAATTTGAGAAACCTGTCGCTGTGCGCGGTTATCATCGCCGGCAGGTGTGCCAAACGTCCGGGCGCATAGGGATCGGGAGGCTGTTAATGAGCAAAATCGTTTTCTGCGGCAAGCGGGTGATGTTGCGGTTGTCCCATGGTGCCGTCCAAGCTATGCCAGATATATCCCCATTCCGTCATGCCGGGCACCGCGGAGGCGAAACCTTCCGCCGCGGCACATCCGGTGGCGATGGTGTCGGAACTGGAAAAATCGCGGTTGCAATAATTTACCGGCACACGCGGAGGATTTTTGAACTCAATAGCACGATAGACAATCTCACGAGAGGTCATCATTGCACCGGCTCTTCAAAGCCAATCTCCCACATCGCCGCTAAATCACGCTGCGAAAAGGAGCGAAACGCGATAAGCGTATTCGTTTTCTCGATGCCGGGAATGCGTTGTAATTGGCTGGCGACCAGGTCAGCGAGCTGGTCATGCCGCTGTACTCGCGCAATCGCCACCAAATCGTACGGCCCAGCCACTGAGTAGGCTTCCGCGATACCGGGCACCGTCATTAACGCATCCGCAACTTGCGGAACATACCCCTGCTGCACGTTAATCAAAATAATCGCTGTGACCAAGGTTGTCACCCCCTCTGAAAAAGAGTGAAGGGGAAAGGGTGAAGAGTAAAGGGGAAGCGGATCACGCATGATAATATTGAATTTTTTCTAACTTGGGTATGCACTTGACTCCCGTAGCCGCTTCCGATAGCGTTATACTTTTGCCCCGAAGGGACATCCGAAAATAGTCCGGCAATTTATAGGGTGTCAACAGCATACCCAGGTTTTCTTATTGCGATACTTGTGCTTAATCCGCTTTATTTCTTCGCTTTCCCTCTTTATTTGCACTGCCACTTCTTTTCGCTGTGCGGTAGAGAATCCCTTGTAGAGATGCTACGGTGACTTTCGCTTTAGCAAGAACATGCCATACTCGCCGCGCCAGTCGGGGAAGAAGCATACTTGACGCGGGCGGCGCCCGTCGCCAATGTTGAGCGAGATCTTCTCTTCAATATCGAATTCCTGTGTCTGGCAGAATTTCTCAAAATCGGCAATGGTGATGAGGCGAATGTTGGGCGTATTGTACCAGGCGTAGGGTAAAGCATCCGACACCGGCAAGGTGCCGGTGGTAAGAAGGTGCAGGCGGACTTTCCAAAACGCAAAATTGGGAAAGCTGACAATCGCCCGCGCACCCACACGCAGCATGTCGGCAATGACTTTATCCGGATCTGGCACTTGCTGCAAGGTGCGGCTGAGGATGACATAATCGAAGGTGCCATCGCGCAAGTCGGCCAGCCCTTCGTGAATATCGCCTTGAAAGACGCTCAATCCTTTGCTGATGCATGCGGTGACGGACGGTTGATGCTTATCTACCCCTTGCGCTTGCGCGCCGCGTTCGCGAACCAGACGCTCCATCAACTCCCCTTGGCCGCACCCGAGGTCGAGTACACGCGCTCCCGCCGACACCCACTGGAGGATCACGTCATAATCGGGCCGTCTGTCCGTCGTGAAGATTAATGGTTGCGCATCGGTAAAGACCATGTGCATATTTTAGCAGGTTCATGGCAACTACGCCAATAGCGAAAATTTAACCACGAAAATCACGAAAGACACGAAATAGGGAGCATGAGTATACATTTGCCATGACAATCTCCCATAAAGGGATTAGCCAGGATTATTCATGAAACGAAAGGACTGCCGGGCTAGCTGGACATTATTCGAAATAGTTATGGACGCTATAGTGTTTCTTGTGGGTAGATGGTGAGCGAAAATGAAACCTGACTCCCATACAGGATACACATCCTCTTAATCTCTCCGCTTCATCTCCATGCTTAATCTCTCTTTATTCTCTGCTCTTACGAGCAAATGAGTTCGCCAGTGTAAGTGACGAGATTAAGAGAGATTAAGCATGGAGATGACGCAGAGAGATTAAGAGGAGAACGCTCCCAGCAGGAGAGGATAACCCCATAGCCTCATTTACCCACACAAATCCCTATAGTGCCCAGTTATGAATAATGCCGGTTAGCCGTTTTTTCGTGTCTTTCGTGATTTTCGTGGTTAATTGTTACCGACGCACACGGTTTTAATCGCTGAGTGTGCGGACACCGGATATTGCGACAGCGGTTCCATCGAAGATGGCTGTCCCACTAAAGGATACGCTGCCGCTGGCGTTGGACGGAGGAACAGCTATATAGGAGAGTACAATAGGAGTTGCACTGGTAAATGGTCCCCAATTCACCTGGTTGCTCACTGCGTTGAAAGAGCCATTATTATCAATCGTCATCGCGCTCCACCCGGCCGGCAATATATCTTGCACACTGTAACTATGCGTGTTGATACTTGGTGCGACGGTAATCTGCACCGGGAACCCGGTGTTCGGCGTGTAGCTCGCGATGCCGCCAAAGCTGGAAATCGCGGTGAATGGCGTCATTACTGTCACCACCAACGTACTGGTTGCCGTACCCTTAGCGCCACCGACAGTAATGGAGTAGCGGGTGGTGGCCGGGGGAAAGAGCGTCACCGAGCCATTTAGCGCCGTTGGCGTTGGGAGCCAGCTTGAAGATACGACGGATGTGGCATTAGTCGATGTCCATGTGAGCGTGACACTTTGTCCAGGGATAATAGTGGTCTGTGAGGCTGTGAGGTGAACGATCAACGCCGATACAGGGTCAGTACCAGACAAGGATGAGGAAGAATTACCGCTATTACTGCACCCGGTGAGTAAAGCGGCGATGATCATGATGCCAAACAGGCCTGCCCATAGTCGATACATAAGATGCCTCTGTCACGATTATATGGTAGACCGGCGTTGCAGTCAACTATTTCGTGTCTTTTATGCTTTTCGTGCTTCGTATCCCCCGTGCTTTGCGCAGCGAATATGCTATAATACGACGGTTATGCTTTACGATCTAGTATCCTATCTGGCCGCATCCGCACCGCTGACACCGTTGCGCGAGGGGATTGCGCGCGGGGCGCAGCGGCAGTGGCTGAGCGGCGTGCGCGGCACTGGCAAGAGTCTGGCCATTGCCGCGCTGCTCCAGGCGCATGCGGCGCAGAATCCAGCACGCGTGCATTTTGTTCTGACACCCAGCCAGGAACGCGCAGAAACGCTCTTCGCCGACCTCACCGCGCTGCTCGGAGGCGATAACACCGCATTACCCGTGCTGCTGTGTCCCTCGTTGGAGTCGCTGCTCTATGAAGAAACCTCGCCGGATTATCAACTGCTGCGCGAACGTCTCACCGTGCTTGCGCGACTCGCAGCCGGCGACACGCTGGTCATACTCGCTACCCCCGATGCCGCGCTACACCGCACTTTGCCGCCGGCGATAATGCGTGAGGCGATGCGCGAGCTGCGCGCAGGGGAGCAAGTCAATCCCGCCGAGTTGGCACACTGGCTCAGTGACTCTGGCTATAGCCGGGAGGGGATGGTCGAGCAACCGGGACAATTCAGCCTGCGCGGCGGCGTGCTGGACATATACCCTTCGACGGACAATGACCCGCTGCGGCTGGAATTCTTTGGCGACGAAATTGAGTCGCTGCGTCCATTCGACCCCGCCTCGCAGCGCTCGCGCGGCGCCGTGCCGTCAGTGATGCTCTACCCCGCACGCGAAATATTACTTACCCCAGAGCGTGTGGAGCAGGCCGTCCCGCTCATCCGCGAGGCACTGCAACTACGCCTGGGAGACATCTCCCACGCGCCCATTCGACTGCCAGGCGAAGATGGCAAGCCGGAAGATCTGCTTTCCCCTGCCGATCGCCTTGCGGCGAAGATCGGTTATGAAGTGGAATTGCTGCAACAGCGCGTGTATTTCAACGGCGTAGAATATTACCTGCCTTATTTGTATTCCGAAGGCGCCACACTGCTCGATTATCTGCCGGAGGAGACGGCGGTGATTTTGGACGAGCCGGAACACATCGCGCACGCCTTCTACCGCTTTCGAGAAGGCTTGGCGCAGGTAGAGAGCAGTCGTCTCAATCGCGGCGCGCTGCTGCCGGAGCCCCACCCGCTGTATTTGCCGTTGCCTGAAGGCCTCACCGCATTGGCGCGTTTCCCGGAAGTGGCTATCAGCCTGTTGCCCCCCGGCGCAGATGCCAGTTTCACCGACCCACCGGTGAAAAGCATTGCTCCATCAGACGATGAATTGGTGCTTCCGGTACACAGTGTTTCGCGCGGCAAACTGCTCGATGGAGCGCTGGTGGATCTCGCTTGCCAGCCGCCGGTGAACTACGCACTGGCGCCCGACCAATTACAAGCGGATTTACAGCTCTGCGTGCGCGATGAATATGTTGTCGCCGCTATCACTCACCAGGAGCATCGCCTGGCGGAAATGTTCACCGGTATGGGATTGCCGACCATTGCCGGCGCGGCGGCGCAACCCAACCCCGGCACCCTTCCCCCTGCGAGCACGATCTTAGTGCGCCGCGCGGAACTGGGAGAAGGCGTCATTTTTCCCGATGCGCGGCTGGCACTGCTCACCGATGGCGAATTACTCGGTTGGCAGAAACAACGGCGCAGCACGCGACGACAGCACACGCAGGGACAGGCACTCAGTGAGGTGGGGCAGCTCACTCCCGGCGATTTCGTCGTACATATTCATCACGGCATTGGCCGCTATATCGGACTGGTGCGCCGTGAAGTGTTGGGCACCGAGCGCGAGTTCTTGCAGATTGATTATGCCGGCACGGACAAACTCTTTGTCCCGGTCGACCAACTCGACCGCGTGCAAAAATATCTCGGCCTGGGAGAATCGGCGCCTGAGGTACATCGCCTTGGAGGTGCAGAATGGGAACGCATCAAACGCAGGACGAAAAAATCCACTGAAGAACTCGCCAAACAGTTGCTGCAGTTGCAGGCACTGCGCGCACGCCAGCAAGGGAATGCTTTCAGTCCCGACACCCCCTGGCAGCGCGAGATGGAAGAAGGCTTTCCCTGGCAGGAAACCCCTGACCAACTGAGCGCAATCGAGGCGGTGAAATGGGATATGGAGCAAGCGCAGCCTACCGACCGCCTCATTTGCGGCGACGTGGGTTACGGCAAAACGGAAGTCGCGCTCCGCGCAGCGTTCAAAGCGGTGATAGACGGTAAACAGGTTGCTGTGCTGGTGCCGACTACCGTTCTCGCCTCACAGCATCACCGTACGTTCCGTGAGCGCATGGCCGCCTTCCCCATCCGCGTAGAGCTGCTGTCGCGGACGATTGCGCGCAAAGAACAGACAAAAACATTGGCGGCAACTGCCACGGGCGGTGTGGATATTCTCATCGGCACGCATCGCCTGCTTTCGCAGGATGTGAAATTCAAAGATCTGGGCCTGGTGATTGTGGATGAGGAACAACGCTTCGGCGTGAAGCAAAAAGAGCGTTTCAAGCAGTATCAAGCGAACGTGGATATTATTTCCATGTCCGCCACCCCCATCCCGCGCACGCTGCACATGGCGCTCTCCGGCTTGCGCGAGATGTCGATCATCAATACCCCTCCGGAAGGGCGCATGCCGGTGCGCACGCTGGCGATGGAGGCAGATGACGAAGTGCTCCGCGAGGCGATTTTGCGCGAACTCGATCGCGATGGGCAGACATTCGTGCTGCATAACCGTATCGCCTCTATCTATCATGTTGCCGAACATCTCCGTCAGGTGGTGCCGCAAGCGCGGGTAGAAGTGGCGCATGGACAGATGGAAGAGGGCGAGTTGGATCGCATCATGATGGACTTCTACGCGCATAAATTCGATGTGCTCCTCTGCACCGCCATTATTGAAAACGGGCTTGATGTGCCTAATGTCAATACCATTGTAATAGACCAGGCTGATACCTTTGGACTGGCGCAGCTCTACCAGTTGCGCGGACGCGTGGGGCGCAGCGACCGCCAGGCATATGCCTATTTCACCTGGAAAGCGCGGAAAAAACTCACGGAAACAGCACAGGAACGCATTGCGGCGCTGAAGGAATTTTCCAGTCTGGGCTCCGGTTATAAGGTGGCGCTGCGCGACCTGGAAATCCGCGGTGCGGGTAACTTGCTCGGGGCAGAACAAAGCGGAGTTTTGGCGGCAGTAGGCTACGACTTGTATTGCCAGATGCTTGATGACGCTGTGCATATGATGAAAGGCGAATTCATCGAGCCGAAAAACGAAGTGCAGATCGACCTGCCGCTGGATGCCTTTTTACCGTCAGCGTATGTACCAGAACTCAATCAACGCATCGACCTATATCGAAGGCTGGCCGCCGTGCGCAACTGGCAAAGCGCGGAAGAGATCCGCGACGAAATGCTCGACCGTTTCGGGAAACCGCTGCCGACCGCGACAAATAATCTCTTTCGGCTGGTGGCAGTGAAACTCATTTGCCTGGAAATAGGCATAATAAAAATAATCACCGAACGCGGGGCCATCGTGCTCTACCTGCTGCACGAACACAACCTGTCGCCGCAAGCGGTTAAACGGCTGCAGTTCGAAGCCCCTGCCTGGCGCAAACGCGGCCTGCCCGCCCCGGCTTTCACCCCCGAGCGAGTGACCATTTTCACGCATAACGTCGATCAGGATACCATGCTTGAGATATTGGAAGAAGTCGCCGATCGCCTGCGCGTCATAGAACAGGAAGTGCTGAAAAACCCGCGCCTGCCAGTCAGACCTCCGGTCAGGCGATAAACAATATTAAATCTTAATCTCCTTACTTAATCTCCTTACTTAATCTCTCTTAAAT
>Ga0118677_10007443_pt1 | contig 18059 bp, 17 predicted proteins | sample AliMusrvi5mmetaG_FD_86154 | JGI IMG/M metagenome (GOLD analysis project Ga0118677, IMG submission 86154) | reverse complement strand
AATCCGGAGGATGCCGGTTTGCGCCAGGAGATTAAACAGCGGGTCGCCGACCTCTGCGCGCAATTCCCGGTGTACGAATATCTCACCAACGTGGAAATTTAAAGCCCCTGAAACCCCAAGGAGCAGTTTCGAAAGGGATCCCTTTCGAAACTGCTCCTAAAATCCCTGAACCGCTATTAATAAACAGTCCTCATCTCACGCGAAGTTCGCGGTTTCTTCTCGCACGATACGCACCCAGCGCGCCATGCGGGTGGGATCACCTTCCAGCGTCTCGACATCCTTCAGGTTAATCTGCAACCGGCACCCCTTCGCCGCCGCCAGGCCGTCGCGGAGGATACGGCGGATTTTGCCTTCGTCGAAACCACAGCAGACCATGTCGGTCGGGTTGGGCCGCCAGGACATCACATAATCCCTGCCGATCTGCCCGGCGCATTTCCAGACGTCTGCGACGGGCGTGACCGCGATGACGCGCAGGTTGGGGATCCTGCGCAGCAGGCCGATCTTGTTGGTGAGGTCCTCGCAACACCCGTAAGCCACCAGCCCCCATTTTTCCAGGATCGGCAGCTGGTAATTGAGCAGGAATTCCTCATGCATCTGCGGAGAGATCAGGGTGAATTCCTGGGCCGCGCAATAGGCCCAGAGCTGTTTCCTCGTGCGCGCCCCCGAATTCGCCCTGGGCCATTCCAGTTCCTTACAGTAGGGCATTTGCTGGTTTCGGTGGGAGGTGAGGTTCAAATGGCCTGCTATTTCAGCTGTTTCCTGGGCGGCGAGAATGCCATCGCGCATGAAGGCGAGGAGCTTGTGGAGTTCATCGGGGGCTTCATACATGTCGCACATCAACTGTTCCAGCCCGCGCAAGTACGAAAGGCTGGTTGAAATATCCGCCGCGAACCCCAACATGTACGGACTGCGGTCCACATGAATGGGCACGATGTCGCCGATCGCGTCCTGGATGCGTTGAGCCGCCGCCGCAGTGGCCGGTTCGTCCACCTGATGCAGCGGGGGCTTAAGTTTCGCCATATCCGACCATTCCTTGATCGGAGGGTCACATTTCCATGCGCCGCCTTCCACGCCGGTGCTGAAGTGTCCGGTTGCCACGCCCCACAATGCGCCCCGGACCCCGGCCTTGATGGCCCGCTGCGTGATCCAAGGTTCGATGATGAAGTCGTCGCCCACTTCATCCTGGAGCAGGAACATCCGGATCGTCCGCTCGTATTCCCGATAGAAGGGATCCTGACACTGCATGGCGTGGTCGCCGAAAACATCCCGGCACCACATGTTGTGCATGCCGAAATCCACCAGCACCGGCGGAGTTGTCCGCTGCAGGCTGTTGTGGTCGTTCCACAGCTTGCGCCGCGCATCCTGAATCGGCCGGGCTGCTACTTCGGCGTATTTCCTGGCCAATTCACGCAGAACTTGAATGTCTCTCTTGTCGGTAGCCGTGTCTGCCATAAACCGAGATCTCCTCCATCGCTATCGGCCTTTGTTGAATGTTTTATTCTATGTCAGTGACATCGCCTTGTGAAGCGAATCCGAGAAATACGGGTTCACAACCTGAACCCCTATCTCCTCCCATTCGCAATTGTCCCGTCCCGGCGAATCTGCTATTAAAGGGGGCGGGCGGCGACGCCACGACAGTCTGCTGCCCACCGCATGATCATCCAGACACATGCCTACCCGCGCGCCGCGCTGATCGGTAATCCGTCCGACGGCTACTTCGGTAAGACCATTGCCTTCACCTTCGCCAACTTCCGAGCAGAGGCGGTCCTGTTCGAGTCGCCCGAGCTTACCATCGCCCCCGGCCCGCGCGACGGGCTCTCCTACGCCGGCGTGCGCAGCCTGTACGAGGACGTGCAGCTCCACGGCTACTACGGCGGCATCCGCCTGCTCAAGGCCACCATCAAGTCGTTCTACGCCCACTGCCTCGAGCATGGCCTGCCGCTCCATGGGCGCAATTTCACGATCCGCTACACCTCCAGCATTCCCCATCTGGTCGGGCTGGGCGGATCGAGCGCCATCATTACGGCAGCCATGCGGGCGCTGCTGCAGTTCTACGGCGTCGAGATCCCCAAGCCGCAGCTCGCCAACCTGATCCGCGCCGTGGAGAACCGCGAGCTCGGCATCACAGCCGGGCTGCAGGACCGCGTGGCGCAGGTCTATCAGGGCGTGGTCTACATGGATTTTGCCAAGGAGCTGTTCGACAAGCACGGGCACGGCCGCTACGAGCCCATCTCCCCCACCCTGCTCCCGCCGCTCTACCTCGCCTTTCGCACCGACCTTTCGGAAGGGTCGGAGGTTTTCCACAACAACATCCGCGACCGCTTCGAGCGCGGCGAGCCGGAGGTTCTGGACGCCATGCGCTACTGGGCGGAACTGACCGACCAGGCGCGCGACGCCATCCTGCGCCGCGATGTCCGCCGCCTCGGCGAGCTGCAGAACGCCGGGTTCGACCGCCGCACGAAGCTCTACCAGTTGAGCGAAGGAAACCTGCGCCTGATCGGTGCCGCGCGCGCCGCCGGCGCCAGCGCCGCGTTTACCGGCTCCGGCGGCGCCATCTGCGGCATCTGCCTGGACGACGCCGTTTTCCAGCGCCTGCAGGAGAAGCTCGCCTTGCAGAAGGTCGTCGTGCTCCGGCCGCAGATCGTGTGAAGAAGGCTGTAGGGGTTAAGGCTGCAGGCTGTCAGGTCAGATCGTCAGTTCCCAACCGTTGAACCGTGAACCCTTGAACCGCTGAACCTAAACCATGGTACGCAAAGCTGTCATTCCCGCCGCCGGTTTCGGCACGCGCTTCCTGCCTGCCACCAAGTCGCAGCCCAAGGAGATGCTGCCGGTGGTGGACATCCCGGTGATCCAGTACGTGGTTGAGGAGGCCGTGGCCTCCGGTATCACGGACATCGTCATGATCATCGGCCGCGGCAAGCGCGCGATCGAGGAGCACTTTGACCGCAGCTTCGAACTGGAGGCCGAGCTGGAGGCCAAGGGGAAGCACCGCGAGCTGGAGGCCATCCGTCGCATTTCACGCCTAGCGGACATCCATTTTATCTGGCAGAAACAGATGCTTGGCCTGGGCGATGCCATCCGCTGCGCGCGCCACCACGTCGGCAACGAGCCCTTTGCCGTGCTGCTGGGCGACACCATCCTCCATGGCAAACCACCTGCCACCCGCCAGCTCCTGGACGTCTTTCGCAAGCATCACACCTCCGTGGTGGCCCTGGAGGCGGTCTCGCGCGAGCGCGTCAGCCGCTACGGCATCGTGGCGCACGAGCCGGTCGACGAGCGCGTCTGCCGCGTGATGGACCTCGTGGAGAAGCCCGCACCCGACAAGGCGCCATCCAACCTCGCCATCGCCAGCCGCTACGTTTTGACGCCGGATATCTTCGCGCTGCTTGACGAGGTCAAGCCCGGCAAGAACGGCGAGATCCAGATCACCGACGCCCTGCGCCTCCAGGCCCAGCGCCAGCCGATCCACGGCTGCCGCATCGACGCGCGCCGCCTCGACATCGGCAATACGCTTGGTTTCATCAAGGCCAACATCCTCCTGGGGCTGGAGCGGGCCGATCTCAAGCGCGATCTGGCCGCCTTCCTGATCGAGGAAGCCGAAACCATCCACGGCGCGGCACTCGACAAATAACCCCTTTCTCCGGTATAGTCTCGCGCTCGCACCCGAGAAAGGATACGCATTTATGAGCAAGCTCCTGACCGACCATGTCTTCACCTCCGAGTCCGTCTCCGAGGGGCATCCCGACAAGGTCTGCGACCAGATTTCTGACGCGATTCTCGACGCCTGCCTGGCACAGGATTCTGCCGCGCATGTGGCCTGCGAGACGCTCGCCACAGGCAACCTGGTCGTGAATGCCGGCGAGATCACCTGCCGCAACTGGAACCGCATCGATCCGCAGGCCGTCGCCCGCGCCGTGGTCAAGGACATCGGCTACGTCCGCCCCGAGCTGAACTTCAGCTACGACACCTTCACCTACGTCTGCGCGCTGCACGGGCAATCGCCTGACATCGCCCAGGGCGTCAACCGCGCCAAGCCCGAAGACCAGGGCGCCGGCGACCAGGGGATGATGTTCGGCTACGCCACCAACGCCACCAGGGAGCTGATGCCCACGCCGATCGTGCTCTCGCACCGCCTGCTGGAGCGCCTCGCCAAGCTGCGCAAGAACGGCGACATCGCCTATCTGCGGCCGGACTCCAAGGCCCAGGTCAGCGTGCTGCACCGCAACGGCAAGCCCGAGGCCATCACCGCGGTGGTGATCTCGCACCAGACCGACGACGTCCCGCTGTCGCGCATCCGCAAGGACCTGGTCGGCGTGGCGCATGAGGTGCTCGGCAAGACCCGCCTGCTGCGCAACGACACCAAGTTTTACATCAATCCCACGGGCAAGTTCGTGCTCGGCGGCCCGCAGGCAGACTCCGGCGTCACCGGCCGCAAGATCATCGTAGACTCCTACGGCGGCGTCGGCTCGCACGGCGGTGGCGCGTTCTCCGGCAAGGACCCCTCCAAGGTCGACCGCTCAGCCGCCTACTATGCCCGCTACGCGGCCAAGAACATCGTGGCCGCCGGCCTGGCCGACAAGTGCGAGATCCAGGTAGCCTACGCCATTGGCGTGGCCAAGCCGCTCAGCATCAATGTCTCCACCTACGGTACGGCCAAGATCGACGAGTCGCGCATCGCCAAGATCCTGCTACACAGCAACATCTTCGATTTCCGCCCCGCCATGCTGATCCGCGACCTGGGGCTGATGAAGCCAGTCGGCTGGAGCTACCGCCAGTCGTCCAACTACGGTCACTTCGGCCGCAGCGTCTTCCCCTGGGAGAAGACCAACCGCGTCGCCGCGCTGCGCGAGGCGGCGGGGCTGAAGTAAGAACGCAAGGTGATTCTGATCGCGAAGGACGCCATCAGGCGCGGAAGCCCGCGTGCGTCGCGCACGGAATTCTGCGCCTCCCTTTGCGGCCTTCGCGCAAGAGAACATGGAGAATGAAGATGCTGCCGTACAAGGTCAAGGACATCGGGCTCGCTGACTGGGGCCGCCGCGCCATTGAGATCGCCGAGAAGGAAATGCCCGGCCTGATGGCCACGCGCGCCAAGTACGGCCCGCAGAAGCCGCTCAAGGGCGCCAAGGTCATGGGCTCGCTGCACATGACCATCGAGACCGCGGTCCTGATCGAGACGCTCGTCGAACTCGGTGCGGATGTGCGCTGGGCAAGCTGCAACATTTTCTCCACCCAGGACCACGCTGCTGCCGCCATCGCGGCCCGCGGCATCCCGGTGTTCGCCTGGAAAGGCGAGACGCTCGAGGAGTACTGGTGGTGCACCCAGATGGCCCTCACCTGGCCCGACGGCTCCGGCCCCTCGCTGATCGTGGACGACGGCGGCGACGCCACGCTCCTGATCCACCGCGGCGCCGAGGCTGAGAAGAAGCCCGCCATCCTCGACGCGCCGACCGACGTCGAGGAACTGCAGATCATCAACGCCCTGATCCGCAAGACGCTCAAGGACGAGCCGGGTTACTTCGCCCGCGTCGTGAAGGGGTGGAAGGGCGTCTCCGAGGAGACCACCACCGGCGTCCACCGCCTCTACCAGATGGAGAAGGAAGGGAAGCTGCTGGTACCTGCCATCAACGTCAACGACTCGGTCACCAAGTCGAAGTTCGACAACATCTACGGCTGCCGCGAATCGCTGGTCGACGGCATCAAGCGCGCCATGGATGTGATGATCTCCGGCAAGACCGTCATGGTCTGCGGCTTCGGCGACGTGGGCAAGGGCTCGGCCGAGTCGCTGCGCGAGCACAAGGCGCAGGTCTGGGTTTCGGAGATCGACCCCATCTGCGCGCTGCAGGCCTGCATGGCCGGCTACCGCGTCTGCACGTTGGAGGATGCCCTCCCCCACGCGCTGATCTACGTCACCGCCACCGGCAACTGCGACATCATCACCGCCGAGCACATGTCGAAGATGCGCGACCAGGCCATTGTCTGCAACATCGGCCACTTCGACAACGAGATCCAGGTCGCGCGCCTCAAGGCGTGGCCCGGCGTCAAGCACGTCAACATCAAGCCGCAGGTGGACAAGTACATCTTCTCGGATGGCCACGCCATCTATCTGCTCGCCGAGGGCCGCCTCGTGAACCTCGGCTGCGCCACCGGCCACCCGAGCTTCGTGATGAGCAACTCCTTCACGAACCAGACGCTCGCGCAGATTGCGCTCTGGACGCAGCAGCACGCCGTCGGCGTGCACCGCCTCCCCAAGCAGCTCGACGAGGAGGTCGCCCGCCTCCACCTCGACCATCTCGGCGCCCGGCTTACCCAGCTCACACCCGCCCAGGCCGATTACATCGGCGTGCCGGCCCATGGCCCCTACAAGGCCGAGCATTACCGGTACTAGGATGGGACCAGACATCTCCTGTTGTCGCTGCTGTTGATCGCGGTTGCCAAACACCGAATGACAGGCCCTGATCAGCAGAGTCCTGTCCGATGTGCTCGCCCGGCTGTCTTGTGGCCGCTGGCGACTGGCTGTTCCCGCTGCTGCCGCTCATTCTCATGCTGATCTTCAGCGGACCGTCAGAATCCTGACTTGTTACATCACATCGCGAGCCGCGCGTGTGCGTGTCGATGGTCTTGAGATCGGCTTTCATCGTCTTTGTTGCACAACGTCCGGGGTCTACAGCGACGCGGTCAGCGGCGATGCAGCAACCCGTGGTTGGGCTCCAACATACGACATGCAGTATTGGATGCAATCGATTCACTTCGACTTGGCAGTGGTGTTGGTCTGCGGCTTCCATATGACCATCGGACGTCCAGCAAAGGTTTTGTCACAGCACTTGTCCCAGCCAGCGGTGCTTGGCAGGTAGTAGATCGTTGTATTGTAAAACACTGTTGAGCCAATCTTTGGCGCATTTCCCATAAAATAGGCATGGGTTAAGATTTGGTGATCGTCGTAAAATGCCCGATCATCAATGCAGGTAACACTTGCAGGGATTGTCACATCGGTCAGGCTGCAACCCTCAAAGGCACTTTTCCCGATACGGGTGACACTGTTGGGGATTGTCAAACTCTTTAGTTGTTTGCAGCCACAAAATGCCTCAGCTCCAATGTTGGTGACGCTGGATGGTATTGTTACGCAGGTTAGGCTCGAACAGCCTTTGAACGCCAAGTTTCCAATGCTGGTAACGTTAGAGGAAATTGTCACGCTGGTCAGCTTTGTGCAGCACCAAAATGCTGCACCTCCGATATTGGAGACGCTGGATGGTATTGTGATGTTGGTCAAACCGCTGGAAGCGAATGCATGCCGTGGGATGGTGGTGACGTCAGAGGGAATTGTTACGCTGGTTAGGCTCAAACAGCCACGAAACGCATATTCCCCGATTTGAGTCCCGCCAAGAGGAATCGTTACACTGGTCAAGCCTTCGCAATGGGAAAAGGCGCAATCGCCAATATTGGTGACGCTGGATGGTATTGCTATGCTGATTAATCTCCTGCAGAACTCAAATGCTTGTTCCTCAATGCTGGTGACGCTGGGGGGGATTGTTATACTGGTCAGACGCTGACAATCGAAGAACGCACTGCGACCGATGCGGATGACGCTATCGGGGATCGTCACACTGGTCAGGCGCTCGCACGCATAAAACGCAAAATCGCCGATATTAGTGACGCCAGAAGGAAGCGATACAGCGGTGCAACCAGATAATGAAAGCGGGTTTTGATAAGAAGCCACTCTAGCGTCGATAAATCGATTCCTTTCGATGCCCGTCACCTTCAACCCGTTTATGCTGCTTGGAATGGTCACATTGTCGCTTGTGCCTTTATATTTCGTAATCGTGATCGTTTTGCCGCTGTTGGTCGTGTAGGAAAAGTCCTGGGCCTGGGCGTAACCCATGGCAGGAACAACTACCCCTGCCACCGCCGCACACAGCCACGCCTGTCTTGCGATGGCCTTTGGAATCATCCATTTCATCATCATTCTCGAAGCCAAACGTCACGGCTCAGACGTAGCGGCCTATTGTACACGGCGCCTATTGCCAGCGGCTAGCTGCGGATGCGGCCGTTGGTTCGCCTTCTGTTTCAACATGGTCCAAGCGAAAGGGCAAAGATCGTAAATGCTGCCGAAATAAACAATACGATTCCCATACAGATCGAATAGCAGACGATTAGATTGTTCCATCCTTCTTGCTGCCAACGCTCGGGCGTTAGCCCAAGCGCCAGAAGCGGCCAGAAGATCGCCGCCAGGTAAAGCGGTTGCCCGATGAGGGCAAGCATGTTCGACATCGGGATTTCGCGAAATAGAACTGCGAGGGGCGCTGAGGGGGCGATAAGTACCGCCCAGATACGAGGCCGCCCGAAGGCGTCCACAAGCGGGCCATGAGTCAAATAGCATTTCAGATAGGGGAGCCAGAAAACCAGGCAGATCCCGGCATATGAGCCAAGTAGCAATGCCTTCTTTACTTCTCTCTTCATTTTGTCTTCTGGGGCAAATGTCAGCCTTCACCTACCGTGAACCCGCCAGGGTTCACGGTAGGGCGGGAAGCGTGGCTCGTCGTTTTCTGTCATCCTCCTGCCTGATGAATGTCATCGGATTGTTGGCCTCGTCGCGCCATTTCAAGACCGTCCATGAGATCGGAAAGCGATTGTCTCTATCGACCATGACATCAGCCAACGTAATGTCTCGCCATACAGCCATCATTTTGGGATGAATAATCGCATTGAAGACTGGTCGGAGTTTGGGCCTGTCAGTCTTTGCAACAAGCCGGTATGTGCCACTGTTCGTCTCGCTCGTGCCATCGCGTTGCCATGTCCATGTCACGGTCCCATTTGTGGCAAATATCAGGCTGGACCATTGAACGGTGCCGAAAATCGGCACGACATAATTAGTCGGGAATGCATTAATCCAACTGTCCTGCAACTCGACATCGGTTGCCGCCTTCGCCTGGCTGCCGATAGCGAGGAAGATTCCGACAATCGAAATCATCGTGAATCGTTTCATAAACTTCCGGCAAACAACTTGGTTATGCGTCGCCATCCACTGTTTCCGTTTGGAATGTCGCGATTGTAGGACGCAGGTGATATGCCGTAAAGGGCATTTGGAGTGCAATCTACCAATTGTTGCACAGGGGATCGAGATGGTTGGCTCGGCGCGGGACGCGCCGGCCTACAGGGGCCAGTTGGCGACCAGCTCGCACCATTGCGCCACGGAGAGATCTTCAGCGCGGATGCGGGGATCGATGCCGAGGGAGGTCAGGAGCGCCTGGGCGGCAGGGGTGTCGAGGCAGACTGAAGGCGGGGCTTTACGCAGCGCGGCGGCGAACTGCTTGCGGCGATGCATGAAGGCGAAGCGCGTGAGCTCCAGGTAGCGTGCGGCCTGCGCCGGCGGCAGCGGATGGCGGTCGTGCCGAACCAGGTGCGTAAGTGCGGAGGAGACCTCTGGCTTGGGCCAGAAGCAGGTGGGCTTGATGACGCGCGTCAGCGTCACGTCATACAGACGCTGCAGCCAGACGCCAGCCTGGCCACGGGCCTCCTCGCCGGGGCCGGCGGCGAAGCGTTCCGCCACCTCGAGCTGCACGGTCGTGGTGAGAGTCTGCGGCGCGCGCGGGTGCATGGCGATCTCGAGCAGGATACGCGTGCCCACGGAATACGGCAGGTTCGAGACCATGGCGTCGAAGCCGGTCGCCAGCAGCGCGTCAATATCCAGCTCCAGCGCATCGGCCTCGATCAGCCGCAGACGCGGCTCCGCGCCGAGCCATTCCGTCAGCCAGGCAGCGAGGCGATGGTCCTTCTCGACGGCCGTGACCTCGGCCCCGCGGCGCAGCAGCTCGGCGGTCACCACACCCAAGCCGGGGCCGATCTCCAGCACATGCATGCCGGGCCGGACGCCGGCGGTGTCGAGAATGCAGGCGAGGATGTTGCGGTCGATCAGGAAATTCTGCCCCAGCGTCCGGTTGGGATGGAAGCCGTGCTGCAGGCACCATTCCCGTACCTGGGTTGGGCTGGTGAGGTTCACGTGGGTACGCTTTCGGGGATTGTGCCGGCGGCTATGTCGGCCGCCGACAGCGCGTGGCACACGCGCCGCTACATCTCGCGTCGATGCGATTTTCGGGTTTGGGGTACGCCATCAGAATCGGCATCGATTGTATTCTCGACCCTGCTACAGATACCGACACCGCCCCCGATGCGGTGAACACTCTGATTGCCAACCTCAACACAGCCGCTACCTGTCCAGCGGCGTGGGAGGCAGGTCGAAGATCTTGACATAGCCGTTCTGCCGCAGGCGCGCGGTCCACTCGCGATAGAGCGCCTCGGACTTCTGCATGCGCAGGCGGCGCTCGATCGACAGCCAGGCCTCATCGAGCGGCAGGGTGGAGGCCTTCTGTTCCTCGATCTTCTTGAGGACAATCCCCACCTCGCCCATTGTCACCATGCCGGTACACTGGCCGGGCTGGAGCGGGGCCAGCGCCTGCACCAGCGCGGGCACCAGGTCCTCGGGATCGATCCAGCCACGGTCGCCGCCCTTGGGCGCAAAGGAATCCTGTGAGTATTTGCGCGCCACGGAGGCAAAGTCCGCGCCGGGCGCGTCCAGCTCCCGCAGGACCTGCGCACCGAGCTGCGCCAGCGACACGGCGTTGGTTCCGGGCTTCTCCTGCAGGGTGATGCGGCCGATGTGCACGCGGGGGGGGGAGACCATGGCCTGGCGGTTGGTCTCGTAGTAGGAGCGGACCTCGCGCGGCGAGACGGTCACCTGCTTGTCCACGCTCTCCGACCGCATGGCCATGAGCATCATGTCCTCCTCGATTCCCTTCTTCCACATGTCGAAGTTCACGCGGTGGGTGGTGAGGTCGGCCATGAGCTGCGTGCGGTTGCCCTTGTAGCGGGTGTCGATGATCTCCTGCACACGGTCGTCGATCACCCACGGCTGCAGCTTCAGCTCCGCGACCTTGGCAGCGGCCAGGATCAGGCGGCGGTCGATGAATGCGTTCAGCGTCTCGGTGTAGAGCTTGCGCAGGCTCTTCTCGCGGTCCTCCCGGGACATCTCGATCCAGGCGCTGTTGCGAATCTCGGCCATGACCTCGGAGATGGTGATCGTCTCGTCGTTCACCTGCGCGGCCACACCGTCCAGTAGCCAGGCCGCCGGCAGCGCGGCGTTCGTGGCAACGGCATCCGCCGCGCGCAACACCCCGGACGCAACCAGCGCCAGCGCCACGATGGCCAATCCCTTGCCCAGTTTCATACGGATGCCCCTCTAGTTGCCGGCGCGCAGTCGATGCCGCCGTTGCTTGACGATGCGTGGGTCATACTATATCGTGCGGATGGGTTCCGGAAAGCCCAAAGAATGCCCTTGGACATTAGGGAATCTGAGAGGGAAGAGGCGGTCGGGACACAGAGAGCACAGAGGAGGATTGAGTCCACAGAGGATGTTGGTCAAGAGTGCGACACCACTGCGCAACATTTGACTATATCCGGAGTTGCCATCCCAAACAATCGACACCGACCTCTGTGTACTCTTCTCGTCTCTGTGCCCTCTGTGTACAAAACCTGCCTCCATTTCCACAGCCTGAGACCGCTGTAGCGCCCTGAAGAAAGTCATGACGCCATGATTCCCGCTGCGCTCACCATCACCAGCCCCGTCAACCCAAAGGTCAAGACGGTCGTGAAGCTGCGCCAGCGAGCGCACCGCGACGAACTCGGATTGATGCTGATCGAGGGGTTTCGCGAGCTGAAGCGCGCGCTCGACAACGACTACCGGCCGCAGCAGCTCTTCTTCTGCGAGGAGCTTTTCCTCAAGGGGACCAACGAACCGGGGCTGGTCGAGCGCTGCCGCGCGCTTGGCGCCGAGATCATCGCCTGCAACGCAGTGGTATTCGAGAAGATGGCCTACCGCGAACGCCCCGAGGGGCTGCTGGCCGTGGGTCCGCAGCTCCGGCGCACGCTGGCAGACCTGAAGCTCCCGCCCCATGCCCTGGTGGTCGTGGCCGAGGCGATCGAGAAGCCCGGCAACCTCGGCACGATCCTGCGCACAGCCGATGCCGCCGGGGTGCATGCCGTGATCGTCTGCGACCGCTGCACCGATTTGCACAACCCCAACGTGGTGCGCGCCTCCACGGGCATGCTCTTTGCCGTGCCGGTGGTTGAAGCTGACAGCGCCACTACCCTCGCCTTCCTGCGCGAGCGGAAATTCGCCATTCTGGCTGCGACTCCCCACGCGGACAAGCTGCACACCGAGGTGAAGCTCACCGGCAACGTAGCGCTGGTGGTCGGCACCGAACAGTACGGCCTGAGCGAAACCTGGATGCAGGCCGCGGACTTGCGCGTGCGCATCCCCATGCTCGGCCAGGCCGACTCCCTCAACGTCGCGGCAGCCACCACCATCCTGCTCTTTGAGGCCGTGCGCCAGCGCGTTGCCGCAGGGCTGGTTAAGGTCCCTGCGCCGGCGGAGGCGTAGGCACGAAGAGGCGCTGGATTGTCTTTTGCGCGAACCGCAACGTGACGAACATCCAACCGCAGCGTGCTGATGACCAACTTCGAAAATCAGCACTCGGCGGTTTTGTGTGTCAGATTCCGGCACAAGGATGACGGCACGGTTGCGACCAGGACTGGCGCGCGATGCGCGAACCGCAAAGGGGAGAGGTTGGGTGGCTGACTTGGCTGCCAATGCTTAACTTCTCTGTGTCCCGGCTCCTCTGTAGTTCAATGATACAATGCTGTTTTGCCGGGGGTGGTCGCAAAAGAAAGCCGTGCATTTTGTTCTGGCAGCCGGCCATTGAATGGGTATAGTTTATTTTCAATTCTGGGCTTTGTTGTGGTTAGACAAAGCCGGAACAACCATACGAAAGGCTGGTCAAAATGAAGCGAATGCTGATATCCCTCGTGGCCCTGGCTCTGGTTGCCTGCGCCTGCTCACCCCAATCGGCCCCTGCACCGACGACACCGGCGCCTGCTCCGGCTCCGGCTGCACCCACGGTCAAGCCGGCAGCACCAGCACCTGCTCCCGCTCCGGCTCCTGCCCCAGCTGTACCCGCGGTCAAGCCGACGACACCAGCGCCTGCTCCAGTTGCGGTTGCTCCTGTGGCGAAACCCGCTGTCACAGCGCCTGCTCCGGCTCCGGCTGCCCCCACGGTCAAGATGGCGACACCGGCGGAAGAGGCCAAGGTGATCGCGGACTTCGAGACGGAAAACGATATCCGGCTGGTCCGACGCAACGACGACCATGTCACCATTGCCATTGTGGAAGGCCATGCCACCTCCGGCACACATTCGCTCAAGGTCTCCTCAAAGGAGGGAAATGATTATGGCGGCTTCGACCTGGCGGGAGCTGCGCTGCAGGGGTGGGACAAATACAAGTACCTCGTGTTTGACCTGACCAGCGACTCCGACGTCAAGATGACCTTCCACCTGGAGGCACAGGACGCCAAGACCGTCTCCACCTACGGCACCCGGGCATCCATCAAGGAAGGTCTGCCCGTGCTGGGCAAGGGCAAGGTCACAGTTGCCGTGGCGGTTGCCAATCTCGCGCGCAACGACGGTTCGGACATGATCGACCTGTCCACACTGAAACGCTTCCGCTGCATCCTCGAGACGCAGTCGATCAAGGAACCCTACGTGACCTACCTCGACAACGTCCGGCTGACCACCGTTGCTCCGGCCAAGTAGGGCGGCAAGGTTTGAACGGGCCGGAAGCGGCCCACGCGAACCGCAGAGTGTTGAACGGTGTGCGGTGGCACCCCTTCAGAATCCAACACTCTGCGGTTCTGCATTTTTGCGGATGCTGTGTCGGTTTCCGGCACAAGGATGACAGGCACGTCTGTGATCGGGGTTGGATCGTGACGAGCGCACCGCAGAGGGATGAAGGAGGGGCGGTGCGAATGTGCCCAAGAAAAGCCCATCATTACACACGCTGGACAGCCGCCTACCCCTCTGCGGGAGTAAGTTTTCGGCTGCATTTTTTCTCTCGCTAAAAATTGCCGCCCGGGAATCCTCGCCATGAAAACCAACGCCTTTGACCAGAAACTCTTCTACATGGACTACACGTGGAAGGAACTGGAGGCCATGGACCGCGCCCGCGTTACGCTGGTCATCCCCTGCGGCTCCATCGAAGAGCACGGTCCGCACCTCCCGGTCTCCACCGACACCCTGCAGGCCGAACAGTTCTGCCAGCTGGCCGCGCGTCAGGTCAAGGACGTCCTGATACTACCCGCTCTCTGCTACACCCCCGCCCCCGACACCTCCAACTACACAGGCACCATTCACATCCCGCCGATGGTCTTTCTGGAAATGACAGTAGCCATCCTGACCTCCCTCAACAGCAACGGCTTTAAGAAAATTATCCTGGCCAACGTTCATGGTGCCGTCAAGACCACACTCGACGTCGCCATCCGCGAATTTCACACCCGCCTCGGCGTGCCAGGCCGGCCATTCAACGATGACTGCAAGGTACACCTACAGAACCTGTACGTGCCGGCCACCGCCTATCTCAACTCCATTGCCGAAGGCCGGGACTGGGGTCACGCCTGCGAAATGGAAACCTCCGCCTGCCTCTATTTGCAGCCCGAGGTCGTACGCATGGAACTGGCGCAGGATGACTATCTGAATTGGCAAAACGGGCTGACATGGCCTATCGAGGATATGCGGGCCGCAAACAAGAGTGGCATCCATGGCGCAGCCACCAAGTCCAGCGCAGAAAAAGGGCGCAAAGTCACCGACGCCATCATCAATGCCTTTGTGGAAGTCCTGCGGGCGTTTGCATTGTAATCGTGGCACAAGGACGATAGGCGCGTCTGTGATTGGGGCTGGATCATGACGCGCGAACCGCAGAGTGACGAAAGCCCAACCACAGAGGGATGAAGTTGGATGGCCGGTTCGGCCGTCAATGCTTGAATCCGATCCCGATAGCGACTTCGACCCCGATGCGGCAGTACTGATTCGTGGCCAATATTCCGAAAACGCGGGCACGAAGGATCGGAATTGGCGCGTTTCGCGCGGCAGATTGCCTTCGTGATCTTCCCCCGACCTTCTCTCACTTCGTGTCCGGCGGCACCGGGCCTCAACGAATCCCGTAGGCCTCCCGCAGCAGGTCGCGGGGAAGCTCCTTGATGAAGCGCGAGGGCTTGCAGAAAAAGACGCCGCCCTCGCGGGAGCGGCGCATCTCGGGCGCGAGGAGGCAGAGTTCGTCCTTGGCGCGCGTGACTGCCACGTAGAAGAGGCGGCGCTCCTCGGCGTCGTCGCCGGCCTCACCGAGCGTGCGGCTGGAGGGGAACATCCCCTCGGCCATCCAGATCACGAAGACCACGGGCCATTCCAGCCCCTTGGCCTGGTGCACGGTGCCGAGCTGCAGGCGATCGGTGTCGCCCTCGGCTGCACGGCGCGCATACTCGTGGTCCACGTTGGTCAACAGCGCCACCTCGGAGAGGAAGGCCGGCACGTCCGCGCTCTGCCGGATCTGCACGGCCAACTCGACAATATCGTCGCTGCGCTTGTCAGCGTTCTCGTAGACCCGCTGCAGGTGGGCATGCAGGAAGCGGTCGAAAAAGCGGATCACGATCTCGCCGCCGTTGCTGGCTAACCCCTCCTTGTGGTATTCGGCCAGCAGGCCGTCGAGCACGTCCCACTCGCTACGCGCCGAGGGCTTGATCAGGGCACGCAAGGCGGCGCGCTGTCGCTCGTCGCGGCTATCGAACCGGTTGCCGAGCTTCTCCCAGTACCCCTCGACAGCCTTGGGGCCGATGCCGTAGAACATCCCCAGCAGGCGCGCGAAGGCCAGACGGTCTTCCGGCAGGCAGCAGACGCGCAGGAACGAGAGCACGTCCTTGACGTGCGCCTGCTCGAAGACCCCCACGCCAGAGGTGACGGCGTGCGGAATGCCGGCGCGTGAAAGCTCCATCTGCAGCTCGATGGAGTGGAAATGCGCGCGGTAGAGCACGGCCATCTGGCCAAGCGAAAAGCCGTCGTCGAGGTGCTGCCGGATCAGGCGCACGAGGACCTTGGCCTGCTCGTCGCCGTCGCGCAGGTAGCAGACGCGCGGCTTGCTGCGTGGGGGGCGCGTGGCGCGCAGCGTCTTCTGGAACTGCTCGGGGTTGCCGGCGATGCAGGCATTGGCCACCTCGAGGATCTCGGGCGAGCTGCGGTAGTTGCGCTCGAGCTTCACAATGTGGCAGCCCGGGTAGCGCTTGGGGAACTCCATGATGTTGAGGAAGTTCGCGCCGCGCCAGCCGTAGATGGACTGGAAATCGTCGCCCACCACCATGACGTTGCGAAGGCGCGCGCCGAGCAAATCCACCAGCTGCGCCTGGGGCAGGTTGGTGTCCTGATATTCGTCCACCAGCACATGGCGGAAGCGCGCCTGATAATGGGAGCAGACATCCGCGTGCTCGCGCAGCAGGTGCAGGCCGTTGAGGAGCAGGTCGTCGAAGTCCATGGCGCCCAGATCCCGCTTGCGGCGCTCGTAGGCCTCGTGGATCCGCACAATGTCCATGGGGTCCACATGCAGCTCGTCGAGTTTCTTCTCGATGATTTCCAGGACCGGCACACAGCGGTTGGCCGCGGTGCTGAAGAGTGAAGACAGCACGTCGCGCTTGGGAAACTCCTTGCGGTTGATCTTCAGCGCCTTCAGGCACTCGTCGAGGAGCGTGCGCGTGTCGTCGCGGTCGAGAATGGAGAAGTCGTGGCGATAGCCGAGGCGGTCGGCGTAGCGACGCAGGAAACGGTTGCAAACGTGGTGGAAGGTGCCGCTCCAGATGCCGCCGGTGAGGTGGCCTGCGACCTCCTCGGCGCGCGTGAGCATCTCGCGCGCGGCCCGGTTCGTGAACGTCAACAGCAGGAGTTCCTCGGCCGGAATCCCCTTCTCCACCAGATACGCCACGCGGTAGACCAGCGTGCGGGTCTTGCCTGTGCCAGCCGCGGCCAGCACTAGCAGCGGACCGTCACCGGCCGTGGCGGCTTCGAGCTGCTCGGGGTTCAGGAGTTTGTCGAACTGAATCATCTACAAAAGTCTTTTTTCGGGGTCGCTACCGGAATCGGGGTCGAAATGAACGCCGGCGATTCACAAAGCATCGGTTCCAATCGCACCGCGGCCGTCGGCCGCGGCTACAGAACCCTCCGCGCCTCTGCACCTCGGCGCGAAAACTCGCACTCCGCATTCACGATCATCTGTTCCACAAACTCCTGAAATGAAATCCCGGCCGCAGTCAGCGCTGCCGGTAGGCCGGCGAGAGGCGAGAGGTCGCAGTTGACGTTCACATCCAAAACGAAAACGTTGCCCGCAGCGTCCATGCGCGTGTCGATGCGGGCGTAATCGCGGCAACCGCAGGCCTGCCAGGCGCGCACAGCCAGCGCCTGCAGGCGGGCCGTGGTGACGGCGTCGATCGGCGCAGGGATTCGGCGGGGCGATACCTGCCCTGCGATGGTCCCGGGTTGCCATTTCACGGTGTAATCCACAAAGTGCGGCCGGTCCGGAGGAAAGAGGGAAAAGTCGATCTCCGACACGGGGAGCGGCACAATTTTTCCAACGCGCTCGATCACGGCCAGATTGAACTCACGCCCCTCAATGAACGCCTCGACCAGCGCCGGTTGCCCGGTCTGCTGGTGCACACGCGCCACGGCCGCGGCGAGCTGCGTACAACGGTCACGCACCAGCGAATTGGCGTCGATCCCCTCGCTGCCGTCGGAGCAGAGCGGCTTCACAAAAAGCGGGCCTTCCGGCAGCGTGGCGGGAAGCGGAGGGCTGATCTCCAAGGTGTATTTTCCGCGACTCATCATCCCTCTCGCCTCGGCAGGCACCGCGTTGGTGGACTTTGCCATTTCCTTCACCATCCTTTTCGGCCTGATGTTCTATTACGGAATCCATCCTGGGCTCTACAGTTTATGGATCATTCCATTGACCTTGCTGACGATCCTTTCTGCCCTGGGCGTCGGCATTCTGCTGAGCACGCTTACGGTTGCCTATCGCGATTTTCGATACCTGGTGCCGTATACGCTTCAAGTGTGGATGTTCATCACCCCCGTGATCTATCCTGTCCGGATCGTGCCTGAGCGCTGGCGGTGGCTGCTGGCTTTGAATCCCATGACAGGTATTGTGG
>Ga0118677_10007442_pt1 | contig 18063 bp, 15 predicted proteins | sample AliMusrvi5mmetaG_FD_86154 | JGI IMG/M metagenome (GOLD analysis project Ga0118677, IMG submission 86154) | reverse complement strand
GATCAAGATTGGCAAGCGAAAGCAACACTTAATTTAGCTAAAGATACGGGCGAATTTCTAAACTATTTCTTTGCTTCAATTGGATCAAACTCTACATATGAGCCAAAAGATTATGAAAAAAGCTTGCTAAGCTATAACCTAGCATTGAATCACGTACTCGCAGGACGATGGGATTTGGCGACTGTTGAGGCCAAAAAAATGGCAGAGCGAGAAACAATTATTAATAGGATTCATGAAAAAAGTGTTGCTGCATTAAACACCAAAGAATCTGAAAATAGAAAAAATAAGGTTCAGTCCTACACCCGCATTGATAACATTAACGGCTATCCAGTAAATCTTATTAATTCTCCCGAAATCAGTAGTCTAAAGAATGCATACCAAAATGCTGCTGCACACTATTTAGCCGGTTTTATCTTTGAGCGGCAAGGGGAGGCCGGAATGGCCGCTCCTGGCTATAGAACTGCTCTTGAACTCAAACCCAATAACAGTCTATTCGAATTAAGCCTTGGATTATTGGATAAAAATATTGAGACAACTAGACGGGGGGGGCGTACCAACTCTGATGTCTTGTTTATTGTTGAAACTGGTTCCATTCCTAGGATCAATTCACACAAATCAAACATGACCTTCAATACCCCACAAGGTCCAAAGATCGTAACCTTTAATTTGCCGGTTATAGAGAATCCTTCCCCTGTATACAACCCAGGTAGTGTGAGCGTAGGTAGTCAAACTATTATTCTCTATCAAGCTGCTAATCTTGATGCCATGTCACGTCGGCAGTTAAAAGATGACATGCCGGGGTATTTGTTAAAAGCTAGTACCCAAGCCATTACACAGATTGTTGCACAGGCGGTAGCTCAACAAGCAGCAGCTAAAAACAACAACCAAAACGCTGGATTACTGGCCTCTCTTGCCGTTGGGATGGCGTTATCTGTAGGTAGTGCGGATGTTCGGCAGTGGTCAACACTCCCTGGCACCATCTACATGGGACGAGCTAGCGTGTCTAAGGGCGAAAATAATTTCTCTATTCCAACACCATCTGGTGTATTTTCTGTCCCTCTTCAGTTTGGACAGGATTACCAAATTGTTCACGTAAGAATCCTTGGTGGTCGGGCTATTGTGTCCACTATGGGGGGTACAACTCCCATGAGCAATTACAAAATTACAAATAGAGACACTAAATTTGATTTATCTAACTCCCTATTGATGAATAGTTATGCACTTCAATAAATCGAGCAATCATATGTTAACAAAGTCACTTCTCAAAATATGTCTAGTTTTCGCTGTCGTCTTACTCTCCGCGTGTAAATCAACTCCAACAATTGACGAGATGACGGTCAGGATGAAGACGATCGAACCACTGATGAGCAATTCGGCCCGCTTGGCGTAGACGACCTGGCCGAGCACCCGAAAGGCAGTCGAATAGCGACCCAGTTTTGCGAGCCGGAACAGACGGAAGAACCGGACCGACCGCACGAACCGCATGTCGGCCGTGACAAAGGGCAGATAGAACGGCAGCACGGCCAACAGATCGATAAGGGCGAACGGGGACACCAGGTACTTCAACCGTCCACGCACCGGCGCCGCATATTTCGGCAGTTCGACGCAACACCACAACCGTAGCAGATACTCGACGGAAAAGACGACGACGGTAACCACCTCGAACACCCAAAATACTGTCGAACACCGTTGGCAGATCGACGACACCGATTCCAACACGATCGCGACCACGCTCAGGAAGATCAGCCCATAGATCACGTAGTTGACCGTGCGGCTCAGAACTCCCTGCGAATGGCCGGGGTCGAGAATGTCGTAAACACGTTTTCGAAGGGTCATCAGTGTGCCTCCGGACGGTCCTTCAGCGCGCTTGGCCCTATGACGGCTTGAACAAACTGTTTCTCCTGCACAATCAACGGCACCGCCGAACCATCCTCGCGTAACTTCATGGCTCTTTCGATCTTTGCCCCGAACCGACTGAACTTCCAGGCTTCACTGCCGAGTTCGCCGACGACAAGGAAGTTGAGGGTCGCCGTCACTGATGAGGGTGCGACGTAACCACCCCGCTCGACGACGGCAGTCTCCGCCTTCTTCCGCGTGCCAAAGACCAGTTTGCCGGTGAAAAGGAATGTCTGCTCGCGAAACGTGATCGGCACGTCGACATCGAAGATTCCCTGCACGACCTCGGGTTGCTGCGGACCAGCCGCGAACCGACTAAGACAGTTGAGAAGATCGACTCGTTCCAGATCGGTGACCACACCGTCAGCCAGAACCCGGTTGAGGATTGCAGCAAGATCACTGAGAGGCCATTCCTCCGTCGCCTCCGCATGGCGACTGAACCATTCCCGAATAAGGTTGATCTCGCCGTCATCAACGCGACCGTCATAGATTACCGCGGCCGCAATGCCCTGCATCTCCTGGACCGCCTTCTTGATCATGAGCGGGCGGTTGTATGCTTTAATCAAGGCCTGATCTGTATCGAAATCAATGGGTGTCATACCGTCACCTCATCCGTCGCCTTGTCTCATGTCACACAATACGCTTCGTGCGAGCTGGCCTCAGTTCGAGTCAAACCTTGAATCTCAAGAGTATCTCGCCTATCACCCGACCGGATATCCAGACCGGGCCTACGCCGATTCGCTCACCTAGTTAACAATCTTGCCTGCGGACTTCGAGCTTCCAGCTCTTACTCGAACTGCCAAGGGTCATGCCAACCTCAACCCACTCCTCGAACGACGCGTGCCTCTGCCGGTGAGCGTTGCTTGGCCAAGGTGAGGCGATAATCTTCGGCCCTGGCCGTTCTTGTGAATTCCACCGTCTTGTTGTGATGCGATCTGACTACCTCTTCAATCTCATCGAGCCGAACCCGAAAGAACTCCTTCCTAGGGTTAACCTTGTTGATTGTCCGATCAGCGAAATGCTCGTGTAGCGCGCCTTCGAGCGTGGGTGCATCGTCGCTGAAGATCATGGCGTGAACGTCGAAGTCAAACGGCACAGAAGCGTCACTCAACTCATCAACGCGCTCCTGTGGGTCGAGTCGGCGCGTCACTCCGATCTTGTACGCATCTTCGCCGAATGAACCAACGTTTGAGATGATGTAGACGTAACCCGCACGGGTGCTCTGCTCGCGATAGGCGACCTCTTCTTTGTCCTTCAGTACGGCCGCAAGTTGATCCTGATATTCGCGAAGTTTCGCCTCGTACTGCACTCGTTCCGAGGCGGCTGCCGCTTCCATCCGTGACCTCAACTCCGCAATGATCTGGGTGAAGTGTGTCTCCTCCTTTTCGATCTTACGTCTGGCCTCCTCAATCTCCTTTGCAAGTCTGGCTTCTTCACGCATTTGCTCGCGAATCTTGCGCTGCTCCTCCCGCTCCTCCTTGACCTTCATCTGGTACTCGTAACACACCTGCAATTCCTCAATCTTGGCGTTCAGGTAGGCTTGCGCGATGCTGATTCCAACGGCTTGGCACAAATCGTTCAGGTCCTGATATGCCTTTGTGATGCGGGCGGCAATGGCGTCACGGTTGCTGAAAGTGACCTTGTCTATCGTTGCGTCACACTCACCGTTGAATGCCCTGAGGATCAACTTCTCCAGATTCTTCGCGATTCGCTTCCCGCCGGCCTTATCATCCTCGATGGCGAAGACGGTCACCGTCCGAATCGCCTTGTGTTCCTTAACCATCTCCTTTTGCCGGTCGCGAACCTTCTCCAACAGTTGCCGGTACGCTGTGGAATCAACGCACTCATAGAGGGGTCTGTAGAATCCGAAAGACTGGAGCAGTTCATCCTCCTCGAAGGACACGATCCGTTTCTTGAGTTCCCTGATAGTCGCCTGGAGTTTGTCCTTCTCCACAGTCAATGCCGTAAGGTCACCAAGCACACCAAGACTCTTCTCTTGGGTGACGATCTCAGCGGCGAGTCTCTCGCGGCGTTCAGGGGCGATTTGTTCGTAGCGCTGTGTGACCTCGGCGAGGGCTTGTCGCGTTTGCGATAGTTCCCCACTCAGTGACTGTTCTGTCGCCGCGAGTTGGGCGGCATCCTTGCTTCGCGTACCATTAAGCTCCTCCGTTAGCGTGTTCCGCGTCTGGTCCAACTCCTCGCTCAATTTCGCGTTACGCGCCGTAAGCGCAGCGTGCGCATCCCGCAACCGATTCCACATTTCAATTCGGTCTGCTCGTTGTTTCTTGTGCCCCTGCATGATGTCCACTGCGAGATAGACTAGAACGCCGAAAGCAAGGATGGCAAAGAACTGCACGCTAACGGCAATCAGACACAAAAGAATAGCCCCTGCCAGAGCTAAAAGGCGCGGCAATGGAGGAAATGCCCCCGAGCAGAGGCCTTCTGGGTCCTCCTCAAGCAGACTGGTGGTTATGCCACAGACACTGCAAGTTACCGGACGGATGCCGACAGCCGTTGTGTCGCCTTCGTAACACATGCCGCAGTGCGGACAGCGCAGACGATTTGCTTGGGTCATAAAGGATGTCCTTCCTCAGCCGTGCCTATAGCCATGTCTGTCCGTCCCCCCTCGCAATGGATCGCCGGCAGTCCGTGTCCAGCGAATACACAACGAATGTGAACGTATCGAAGGCGGCGGGCGAGGTCAACGGCATTTCGCGGCAAAGCGTCTTCGTGCGTACTGGCCGCAATTCCTTGGCTTCAGGTTGGGCATCACGCGGAGGCGCGGAGAACGCGGAGAATAGGAAAAGAAAGGAAAGGGTTTTGTCTTCTCCGCGTTCTCCGCGTCTCCGCGTGAACGAACCCTCACAGCCCATCAGACTGACTGAGAGCCTTCAGGCGCCGTTGGGGTAACGCCCGTACTCTTGGCACGCGGTGTAGACGGCCTGCAGGTTGGCCAGGGGCACGCAGGGCGGCAGGTTGTTGCCTTCACGCAGGATAAATCGGCCACCGCGCATGATGCCCGATTCCAGGATACGCCGGGCCTCCCGGGCGCAGGTATCGGGGGTGCCCTCGCGCAACACCATGACCGGCGGGCCGCCGGCGATTTCGACATCAGGGCCGAGCGCTTGGCGCAAGGCCCCGAAATCGACCGGAAACCCGGTATCAAAGCGCGTCACGCCCAGTTCTTTGTGCAGGATGGGGAAATGGCGCGTCGCATCGCCGCACAGGTGGATGCTGCGGCGACCGTCCGCGGCGCTGCCCGTGGCAATGGCGTCGTACCAGCGGGCGTGCACGGGCAGCACGAGACTACGGTACATGTCCGCGCTGATCAGTTGAATCGAGTCATCGGCCGCCCAGCCCCAGTCGCCCTTCTTCCAGCCATCGTTTCGATCGGCCAGCGCGCGATTGCGAACCAACACGTCGTCCACGATCTTCTCCATCAGGCGGCGGGCCTTGACCGGTTCCGCGGCCAGGATCGCCATCCCGTCTGCCCCGAAGAGCGTGGCCACCGCCGTCACGGGACCGTCGAAGCCGAGACCGAAAGGAGCAACCTTCCCCTTTCGGCCCAGATACGTGAACGACTCAGCCTCGCGGACCAGTCGGGCATGGAACTCCAGCCGCGCCTTCAGCCAGGGGTTTTCCAGCGGCCGCGTGAAGTCGTGCGCGAGGAACGCGTCGAGATCGTCAAAGGCAAACGCGGACACGACGCTCGGTACCTGCCCCTCGTCGAATACTACCGTGCCCCCGAAGTAGGCGCCGTCATAGATGTTCTGATTGTCGGCAGAAAAGTTCCACGCTTCCGGCAGTGTCGTGTCGGAATCGCAGGTTCGATTCAACACGGTCGCGGCATATTCCTGAAAGCGGGACTGGACGATCAGCGTCACCCGCGGTTCGGTGAAGTACTGCCGGTACGTGTAGCCCTCGGGGTTCAACGCCGGATTCAGCAGGATGATCCGCGGATTCACTCCCCACGTCAGGGGCACGCGAGTCGGCTTGCCCGCCCTGTAGGAATCCCAAACGGCCTTCTTCTCTGCGTTGGTCGGCTCGACTGCGTTCATTCGAAACACCCCAAGGAGCTATAGCGTGGCCGCGAACGAGAGGTTTGCTCCGATGTCCTTGGCAATCTTGGCCACCAGCGCATCCGGCACGGGGACGTTGACCCGGCAGATCGCCATGGACTGATCGCTCGGCACGTGATGCGAGTGGCGCACGTCCTCAATGTTGATGTTCGCCTCGGCCAGTGCCGCGCCGATCCGGCCCACGACGCCCGGCCGGTCTTTGTATTGGAAACACACCACGTGGCCCCTGGGTTCGAAGTAGAGCTTTTCGAAATCGTTGATGCGCGAAATCATCACGATGCCCTCGGCCACCGTGCCCCGCACACTCACCTCGCGCAGTGTGGACGTGTTGACGCTGCCCGTGAGATCCACGGTAATCGAATTCTCGAAGCCCTTCCGGTCGTCGGTCTTCCGGTTCACGTAATCGATCCCCCGGCCTTCGAGGATCTTCAGGGCGGCCTTGGGATCGATCGACTGGTCAAACTCGTCCCAGAGCCCGGCCACAACGGGCACAATCAGCCAGTTCCCAAACGGTTTGAGCGTGCCGTAGAAACTCGTTTCGATACCCTTCAGCGTGACGTCCTTGCCCAGCAGGTGCCGGCAGACCTTGACGATGGTGTTGGCCAGCACACAGTAGGCCTCGTCCAACCCTTCGGGGATATCGCGGTTCACGATGTAGGACATCACGCCCTTCTCGTCGAACTCGATCAACTGCTCGGCCGACCGCTGCGCCGCCTTGGCGTTCGCTTCCTTGGTGCTGGCGCCCAGATGCGGCACCATGATGTCGGCGATGTCGGCCACGGATTTTGGACCGGGCTCGTCCTTGGGGTAGACGTCGTTGAGAAACCGCAGACCCTTCTCAGCCTTGACGGCGCGCAGGGCGGCTTCGTCGATGACGCCGGCCCGGGCGCAATTGACGAGCGTGGCCGACTTCTTCATGAGCCCCAACAACTTGGCGCCGATCATCTTCTTGGTCTCGGCCGTCTCCGGCAGGTGCAGCGTTACAAAATCGGACTTGGCGAACAACGTTTCGAGGTCAACCAATTCCACATTCAGATCGGCGGCCCGATCACGTGAGATCAAGGGGTCATAACCCAGGAACTGGCAATCGAACCCGGACAGGCGCTTGACGACGAGGCGGCCGATATTGCCCAGCCCCACGATGCCCACGGTCTTGCCAGCCACTTCCTTGCCCATGAACGCCTTCTTCTCCCACTCGCCCGCGCGGCATGAGGCATCCGCCTTGACCAGGTGCCGGGCATCGGCCAGCATCAGGGCCACGACCTCCTCCGCCACGCCGTTGGAGTTCGCTCCCGGCGTATTCATCACGTCGATGCCCTTCTTCCGGGCGTACTTGATGTCGATGGTGTTGTAGCCGGCGCCGGCACGGATCACGACCTTCAATTTCGGCAGCAAATCGATGACTTCCGCGGTTACCGGCTCGCTTCGCACGATGAGGGCGTACGCGTCCGGGTGCTGCTTGCACAGGGCGACGGCGTCGCCGGCATCGTCCTGGATGACGGTGTAGTTGCCATTGGCCTTGAGGATATCCTGTGCCACTCTGTCGAGTTTGGTCGGGATGAGTACCTTCTTCACGTGCCAGCTCCTTGCTTCGCGGGAAGGCCCTTGGACGCCCACTGGTCCGTCGCCCTACCCGCGACGTAGTATAGAGGGGCCGGCCCTCGAATCAAGCCCGATGGATTACAACCAAACAAATCCTGTACAATCCTGTGAATCATGTCTGAATTTCCTGCGTGGCATCCGCAAAGGCGCCCGCGCCGCCCTTTTGACTGGCGCAACGTTCCGGCCTCGGCTAACAATGACGGCGTGCACAGCCCGTCCGGAGCCGTATGAACGCCCTGCCCTTCATCGCCCTTGCCGGCGCCGTCCTGCTGCTCGTCGTGTGGGCCGGCGGCATCGTCCCGGCGGCGGTCTGCCTCGCCGCCGCGCTCACCTGCGGCATGGCGGTCCTCGCCGATTGGCGCCGCGGTGCGGCCTGCCTGCCGGCGGGAAGCCCACGCCCGTTCCCGTGGCTGGAGACGCTCTGCCTTGCCGTGCTCGCATTCGTGGCCCTCACCCTCCTGCCCTTGCCGCCGCTCGCGGATCTCATCGTGGGCGCCACGCGGCGGGCGCACAACGAGACCGTGCGTCAGGCCCTGCGCGACCTGGCGGTGTGCGGCGTGCGCGTGGACCCGTCGCCTTGGTTTGCCCTGAGCCAGAACCGCGCCGGCACCGGCCGGGCGCTGCTGCTGCTGGCGGCCGTATTCGGCGCCGGCTCGCTGGCATCGCGCCTCCCGCGGCGCGGACGGCTCGCGTGGCTGGGCCTGCTCGTCGGCCTCGGAACCGCCGTGGGGATCGCCGGCTATCTGGGCCAGTGGAAATTCCCGCAAGGCGACACGCTCTGGTGGTTCTTCCCGGTTTCCCCCGCGCGACCCGGCCCGGTGGGCGGCTTCATCAACCGCAATCACTTCGGCGGCTTCCTCGCCATGTTGGTGCCCGTGGCGATGGGACTCGCCGCGTGGGCGTGGATGGCGCGACGGCGAGTGAGCGCCCTGGCCGCGGTCGCAGCCTCCCTGGTGATGGTGTTCGCGCTGCTCATGTCCCTGTCGCGCGGCGCCGTGTTGGCCCTGGCGGCCGGCCTGGCCGGAACGGTTGTGGCAGCCCTCTGGCGCCGCCGCATGCGCGCCGGCCTATTCGTCCTGGCCGGTGGCGCACTCCTCGCCGCGGGCATCGTCTTCTTCCCGAATGATGTCGTGCAAAGCCGGGTACGAACACTTCGGCATCCGGGCGGCGATCTCAGTGTGCAAACCCGTCTGGACGAATGGCAGGACAGCCTGCGCGTCTGGACGCACTATCCCGTGGTCGGGGCCGGCGCCAATGCCCTCCGCATGGTCTACCCGCAATACCGACAAAGCACGTCGAGCAAATGGCTGGAGCATGCCGAGAATATGCCGGTCGAACTGCTTGCCGATGGCGGCCTGGTCGGCGTGGCCCTGACGGCACTGCTGGCGGGTGCGCTCGCGCGCCGGGCCCGCTCCGGGCCCGCCGTCCTGCCGGCAATCTGCCGCCTCGGTATCGGAGGCGCGCTCATCGTGGCAGCGACGCATGCGCTGTGCGATTTTCCGATCCTACTGCCCGCCTATGCCATTGTGCTGGCGACGCTGGTGGGGCTCCTGCTCCCGCCCCCGCTGCCCGACCGCGGTGTCCGGCGCGCCCTGCGCCTGGCGCCCGCGCTGGCCGGCCTGCTCGCGGCAGGATGGCTCGCGGTCGCCGGGCTCGCGGATCTACGCCGGATGGACGAACCCAGTGTCCTGGCGGCGTCCTCCGTGCCCACTCTCGAGCGCGCCTTGTGCTGGGCGCCATCCTGCTGGCAGGCCTGGGACTACCTCGGCGTGGCCGTGGCGCGCGAAGGGGTGGAGTTGCCGAGCCTGCGCCGATGCATCATGGGCGAGCGCCTCGCCAGCCAGGCCGCGCTCTACGATCCGCAGAACTACCGGCTCTGGTACCAGCTCGGCGAGTTTCGGCTGGCGTTGCGGGATGACGATGGCGCGGCAAGCGCCTTTGCCCGCGCCAAGGCACTCCGACCGTGGCTCATTACACCATCTATGAACAACCCCGGACGATAACATGCGAAACTCCATGCCTGGCACCGCAACCCCACGCCGCATCACGCATCGGGACGACCGGCCGCGCCGCCCCGACCGGAGAGGCCCCCAGGGGCTGGCGCTGCTCTACGAGGATCGCGACCTCCTGGTGGTGGACAAGGCGGCGGGCCTGCTTACGATCGCCACGGAAACGGACAAAGAGCGGACCGCCTACCGACTCGCGACGGATTATGTCCGCCATGGCCAGGCACGTTCGCCCCATCGGATCTTCATCGTTCACCGCCTGGATCGCGACACGTCCGGCGTCCTCGTGTTCGCCAAAACCGAACCGATCAAACGCCATCTGCAGGACCATTGGGGCGAGACGGAAAAGACGTACCTGGCGATCGTGCACGGCCGCCTGGCCCGGAAGGAAGACACGCTCGTCTCGCATCTCGCCGAAAACGCCGCCTACCGCGTGTACTCCACGCCGGATCACTCAAAAGGCCTGCTGTCCCGAACCGCCTACAAGGTGATCCGCGAGGCGAAAGGGTTCAGTCTGCTGGAAGTCCGCCTGCTGACCGGCCGCAAACACCAGATCCGTGTTCATCTGGCCGAACTCGGACACCCCGTGGTCGGCGATCGGCGCTACGGCCGGGATGGCGACAGTCACCGACAACTTGCCCTGCATGCCGAGTCGATCGCCTTCAATCACCCGGCCACCGGCCAGCGACTGACTTTCAGGGCCGAAGTGCCTGCCCATTTCGCCCGGCTGCTGGGCACCGCGTCCGGCCCGGAACCACGGCAGATCAGTGCACCATTTGCCAAGCCTTGACCGAATCGACCGGGTGGATGAGCATCAACACGTTCAGGGTCAGGTTGTCCCGCACCCAAAGTGCCAGGCCGACTTCAACGACCACGAATAGCACGATTGAGCCCTTGAGCCCGACCCGCCGCGCCAATAGAAACCCCGCTGCACAGCAGGCAATATCCGCCATCGAATTGGCGATCGAGTCACCGGTATAGCCCTGCCCGATGGTGGCCTCACGGTAGCGCTGGATAATGAAGGCCGAGTTCTCGAGCACTTCCCATCCGGCTTCCAGCAGGACAGCCACCGTCAGGCGCCACGCCAGCGGCCAGCGCGGCGCCAGCCACGCAAGCAAGCCGCACAGCAGAACTCCGTGCAGCACATGCGTGAAGCTATAGGGATCGAGCCAGTGCTGCGAGTTGTGGGCGCTCCAGATGTCGCCATCCCAGACGTTCCACTTCCCGCAGGCGCACCACCAGATCCGCCCTTCGTGGCGTTCGAGAATCACCGCCACAGCCATGATTGCAAGCATCAACAGCCACGGCAGCGCGCGGCGCCAGGAACGGCGATCGTCGGGATTCAAGGTTCCGCAGTTCATCCGCGCGGCACGCCCAAATCCTTCATCAGGGCGTTCACGAAGGCGACATACTGCGGGAACGCCACTTCCGGTTCGTCCAGCGCCGGCTGCCACTTCTTCTCCCACTCGAACGACAGATAGTCGTTATACCCGCTGCCGTGGATCAGCGAGAGGGCCTTGCGGAGATCGACCTTGCCGGTCCCCATCAGCTTGCTGCACTCCTTGCCGCCCTCATGGGCCGCATCCTTGAAGTGAACGTGGAAGATCCGCCCCTGGATCGCGGCGAGTGTCGTCTCCAGCGGCTCGACGAAGAACGAGTTGGCGACATCCCAGCACATGCCCACGGCGGGACTGTTGACACCGTCCAGAATGGCGCGCGCATTGGCACCCACGCACCAATCGTCGTGCGTCTCCAGGGCCAGTCGAACGTTGTTCCGCTCCGCCAGCGCCGCCAGCGGCTTCAGGGCCTCGACGACACGCCGGACGTTGACGCCCAGGTCCGTCCCCTCGAGTTTGCCTCCGAACACGCGAATGGTCGGGCAACCAATATCGCGTGCCACACTTATGAACTTCTCCAGCAAGGCTCGGCCGTCTGCCTTCTCCTTGGGATTGGTAACCGTGAAACGCGTATAGCCCATGATACAGGCAATCGCGACGCCGTGCTCCCGGAACAATGCCCGGATTCGCTCGCGCTCCGCCGGCGTTTCGTCCGGGCTAAGATGCTCGCCCGCCACCCCGCGCAGTTCCACGCCATCAAACCCGAGTGACCGCGCATTGGCGGCAATCTGCTCCAGTTTCCAGTTCGGACACCCCAACGTCGCAAACGATAGTTTCATCGAGTTCACTCCCCTTAATGCTTTGCCCGCAACCCATGTAGGTAGGGGCTTCGCTTGCCGAAGACCGCTGATCAGTCGCCTGTACAGCGGTCGTCGACGAGCGACGCCCCTACGCATGCGTACCCCAATTCGTGACTAACCGTTCGGAACGATCAACCCCTCTTCGACAGCTAAAGGATCAGCATGCAGTCCCCGTAGCTATAGAACCGGTACCGTTCCGCCACGGCCTCCCGATAGGCGCGCCGGACCAGATCGATCCCGGCCAGCGCACTGACCATCATGATAAGGGTTGAGCGCGGAAGATGGAAGTTCGTCAACATCGCATCCACGACTTTAAAGGGATACGGAGGACGGATGAACAAATCCGTCCGGCCGCTGCAGGCGCAGACATCGCCGTGTCGCGCCGCCGCGCTTTCGAGCGTCCGCACCACCGTGCTTCCCACGGCCACAACCCGCCCACCGCCGGCCTTCGCGGCGGCGATCGCAGCGGCGGCATCGGTGGGAATCGTGAACCGCTCTTCTTGCATGCGGTGGTCTTCGACCTCCTCCGCGTCAACGGGCCGAAACGTACCGAGGCCGACATGCAGCGTCACCGCCGCGCGGTTCACACCACGACTCGCCAGGGTTTGCAACATCGTGTCGGTGAGATGCAAGCCGGCCGTTGGCGCCGCCACGGCCCCGGGCACGCGGGCGAAGACGGTCTGGTAGTCGTGGCGGTCCGGACGCGTGGCGTCGGCGTTCGTATAGTCGCGTTTGATGTAAGGCGGCAGCGGCGTGTGGCCGACCTCGTCAAGGACCTCGGCCAACGGTCGCTCGGAGGTCAGATCGACCACCACGCGGCCGTCGGACTCGTGCTGCACGACCGTGGCCAGGAGTTGTCCCCCGCCCAATCGCAGACGCGCACCGAGTTGGGGTCGTCGCGAGGCGCCGCACAGTGCCTGCCATCGCCCGGGCGCCAGTTCCTCAAGCAGCAACAATTCGACCCGACCGCCGGTTGCCTCCTTGACGCCCAACAACCGCGCCGGGATCACGCGCGTGTCGTTCACGACCAGCACGTCGCCGGCCCGGACATACTCCGGCAGGTCTCCCACCCGACGGTGAACCAGGGTCCCGCTCACGCGGTCCACAATCATCATGCGCGCCGCGGCCCGATCCCCAAGCGGATGCTGCGCGATCAGGTCAGGCGGCAGTTCGTAATCGAATTCGGCGGTCTTCACTCCGTTTCACTCCCCGATGATCTTGACCAAGACCCGCTTCCGCCGTTTCCCATCAAACTCGCCGTAGAAAACCTGTTCCCACGGTCCGAAATCGAGCTGACCGTTCGTGACCGCGGCAACGACTTCGCGGCCCATGATCTGCCGCTTGAGGTGGGCATCGCCATTATCCTCAGCTCCATTGTGTGCGTACTGCGAGTGCGGCTTCTCGGGCGCCAGTTCTTCCAGCCACCGCTCGAAATCGGCGTGCAGCCCGGACTCGTCGTCGTTCACGAAGACGCTGGCCGTGATGTGCATGGCGTTGACCAGGCACAATCCTTCGCGGACTCCGCTTTCGCGCAGACACGTTTCCACTTGAGGCGTGATATTGACGTACCCGCGCCGCACCGGCAATTCGAACCACAGTTCCTTGCGGTAACTTTTCATGCTATCGTGACTCCCATGAGACGCACGTTCCGGCTTGTCCGCACGTTATTCTTTGTCGCTGTCCTTACCCTGCTCGCCGCGGGCGGGCTTTGGACCTTTCGCTTCGAACTTCAGACCAGCCGCTATCGCGACGCCATCGAGCCCGCCGCCGCCCGCTACGGCGTTCCGCCGCGGCTCCTGGCTGCCGTGATCTGGCAGGAGACCCACTTCCATCCCCACATGACGGGACGCGCCGGCGAAGTCGGACTGATGCAGATCAGGCCGGTCATCGGGCAGGAATGGGCGAAGAAAGAAGGCCTTTCCTGTTTCAGCCGGGCCGATCTGCTCAATCCCGGCACCAACGTTCTCGCCGGCGCCTGGTGTCTACGCCGGGCTCTGGATCGCTGGGCGGACCGACGCGATCCGCTGTCGCTCGCGCTGGCCGAATACAACGCCGGTCGTTCGAACGCCTGGCGCTGGGACCGGTCGGCCAACACGGATGGCATTCCCCTTGCCGACGCGATCACGTATCCCTCGACTCAACAATACGTCGCCGACGTGATCCTGCACTACCGGACGTTCGGCCGCCCCTGGCAGCGCCTCGCATCGATCCGTTAGGTCGCCCTATCAAGAAACAGGTCATGGCGCGTGTCCTTGGAGGGCGCCGCGCCGTCGGCGCCGGTCATCCAGAAGACGGCGGCGACAGCGCGCCGCCCTCCAGTCAGGCGAGACACCCTCTCTCAATGCGCCTGGTGCGCCAGGTAACGTTCCACTTCGAGCGCCGCCATGCAGCCACTGCCGGCTGCCGTCACGGCCTGCCGGTAGGTCGGATCCTGCACGTCTCCCGCCGCATAAACCCCTTCGACGTTGGTATGGGTGTTGGTGGCGACGAGGTAGCCGGTCTCGTTCATCGCAAGCTGCCCCTTGAATGGCCGCGTGTTGGGCTCGTGCCCGATCGCAGCGAACATGGCGGAGACTGCGATCTCATCCTTGACGCCGGTTTGGACGTTCCTCAGGCGCAGCCCCGTGACCTCGTTGCGGCTCACGTCCAGGACTTCGTCCACGACCGTGTTCCAGCGAATCGTGATCTTCGGATTCGCCTTCACGCGATCCACCATGATGCGGGAGGCGCGAAACTCATCGCGGCGGTGGATCAGCGTGACGTGCGATGTGAACCGGGTGAGAAACAACGAATCCTCCATGGCCGTATCGCCGCCGCCCACGACCGCCACCGGGACATCCCGGTACAGGGCGCCGTCGCAGGTGGCACAGCCCGACACACCGCGGCCGATCAGTTTCTGTTCCGACTCGATGCCCAGGTAACGAGCCCGGGCGCCGGTCGCCACGATGACCGTGCGGGCTTCGATCACCTTCCCGCCATCGGTCGTCACCCGCAGGGGCTTGCCCGAAAAGTCGACTGACGTCACCTCGGCCAGTTCAACGCGTGCGCCGAATCGTTGCGCCTGCTCCTTCATCTTCATCACCAGGATCGTCCCGTCGATGCCCTCCGGGAACCCGGGATAGTTCTCGACGTCCGTGGTCGTCGTGAGCTGGCCACCCGGCTGCGGCCCTTCCAGGACAAGCGGGGCGAGATTGGCGCGGGCGGTATAGATGGCGGCGGTAAGGCCCGCCGGACCGGTGCCGATGATGATAACGTTCTCCATGTATCCTCCTTGGGAAAGCGGGGGAATGGGGCTTACGTGTAGCGCAGGATTTCCTCGGCCGTGGTGTAGCCGTCCAGCACGTTGTGGACGCCATCCTGCCGAAGAGTCCGCATGCCCAGTTCGATAGCCTTGGTCCGAATCACGAGCGTGGGTTGCCGCTGGTTGATCAAATCGCGCACGGGGTCGGTGATCGACAGGTACTCGTAGATACCTTTCCGGCCCTTGTAGCCGGTGTTATTGCAGGTTGGACACCCGGTTCCATAAAAAAAGCTCCGATCGCCCGCATCATCCCGGCTCATGGCCAGGCGGGCTAACACCCGATCATCCGGCTTGAACGCGGTTCTGCAACTTGTGCAGATCTTGCGCACGAGCCGCTGGCCGATGATCGCCTCAAGCGTGGATGACACCAGGTACGGCTCGACCTCCATGTCAATCAACCGCGTCACCGCGCCGGCCGCATCGTTGGTATGCAGCGTGCTGAACACCAAGTGACCGGTGAGCGAAGCGTGAATGGCGATGTGCGCGGTGACCAGGTCACGAATTTCACCAATCATCAGCACATCCGGATCCTGACGCAAGAAGGCGCGGAGCACACGCTCGAAGGAATTGCCGATCGCTTCGTTAATCGGCACCTGGATGATGCCGTCGATTTCGTACTCAACCGGATCCTCGGCCGTCAGCAACTTGCTCTCGATCGTGTTGATCCGGCGCAACGCCGAGTACAGGGTGGTCGTTTTGCCGGATCCCGTCGGCCCGGTTACGATGACAATGCCGTTCGGCTTATCGATATCGTGTTTGAAGCTTTCCAGGACATCATCGGGCATGCCGAGATTGTCGAGATCCAGCGACACAATACCCTTGTCAAGCACGCGCAGCACGACGCTTTCGCCGAACTGCGTGGGCAGGCACGATACGCGGAAGTCGATCTGGCGGCCGGCGATGGTGATCTGGATGCGCCCGTCCTGCGGCAGCCGGCGTTCCGCGATGTTCAACCCCGACATGACCTTCAGACGTGAAATGACGGGCAGCGCCAGCCGCTTGGGCGGCGGGCTCAACTCGTAGAGCGCCCCGTCCACGCGATACCGGATCTTGAATTCGTTTTCGAACGGTTCGAAATGGATGTCCGATGCCCGCGCCTCGACGGCCTGGTAGAGCACGAGGTTCACGAACCGGATGACCGGCGCCGACCCGGCGGCTTCCTGGATGCCGCGCTCGTCCGTCGCGGCGCCGAGTTCGAGCAGCTTGTTTTCGGACCCTTCCAATTCCTCTTCCAGCGTCTTCAACATGTCAACGACGGACGCGCTGTCGTCGCCGTAGAACTGGTTGACCCAAACGCGGATGTCCTCCTCACGGGCCAGGACGAGAGAGACGTCGCGCGACAGCACGAACATCAACTCGTCCAACTTCGCAGGGCTGACCAGGTCGCATGTGGCCAGCGTCACCGAATTCATCCCCTTCTCGACCGGCACAACCATGTACATGCGCGCCACACTGGCGGGAATCGCATGCACGACATCCGGCGGAATATCGGTGGCCGGCAGGTTGATCACGCGCGTCCCCAAGGTCTCGGCGATCAGGTCCAGCAGCGTATCCTCCGGGACAATCTCCATGTTGATCACGAGTTCGCGCAACGGCTTGCCGCTCCGTTGATGCTCGTCTGCGATCTCCTGGAGTTGGTCAGCGGTGATCAACCCCTGCGACTCCAGAAGTTGGAGAATCGGTTCGCTTTTCGTGACGTCGGGCATGCCGGTCTACCTTCTCTTGCGCTGCGTTTCTTCAAGCTTCAAGACGACCGACTCGGGATCCTGGGACTTGGTGATCAGGTCCTCGTAGGCGATCTTGCCGGCTTGGTAAAGGGCCATTAGATAGGCGTCGAGCGTGATCATACCGTACTTGGCGCCCGTCTGAATTTCGGAGGTGACGCGATAGGTCTTGCTCTCACGAATCAGCGCCTGAATGGCGGGCGTCGTGATCATAATCTCAAAGGCCGCCACGCGGCCCGGCCCGTCCGCGCGCACCAGCAGGAGCTGCGAGATGACCGCCACGATGCCCGAGGCCAACTGAGTGCGCACCTGCGACTGCTGCGTGGTCGGGAAGGCATCCACAATGCGGTCAACCGTCCGCGCCGCGCCCGTCGTGTGCAACGTGGCAAATACCAAGTGTCCGGTTTCCGCCGCCGTGATGGCCGCGCTCATGGTCTCCAAGTCCCGCATTTCACCCACCAGGATGACGTCGGGGTCTTGACGCAAACCGCGCCGAATCGCCTCGTCGAACGACGGCACGTCCACGCCGATTTCCCGCTGTGTCACGATCGACTTGCGGTGATCGTGGTAATACTCGATCGGGTCCTCGACCGTGATGATGTGGCACTCGCGCTCCTCATTGATCATGTTGAGCATGCACGCGAGCGTCGTCGTCTTACCCGACCCTGTCGGCCCCGTCACGAGGATCAACCCGCGCGGCCGGAAGAGCAGTTCCTTCACTTGCACGGGTAACCCGATCTCATCCAGTGACATGAGCTTGGACGGGATCTGGCGCAACACCATGCCGACGTGCCCTTTGGCCTTGAGCACGCTGACACGGAAGCGCGCCTTCTTACCGAAACTAAAACCGAAGTCGGAACCGCCGCCCTCGCGGACGCGCTGCTGGTGATCCTCCGACGTGATGCTCTTCATCAACCGTTCGGTGTCCTCGGGGACCAGCGGCGGACTATCCAACGGCTGCATGTGCCCATGGATGCGCAGAACCGGCGGAACGCCGACCTCGAGGTGCAGGTCCGACGCGCCCTCGCTCACAGCGAGTTCGAGCAAGTCGCTCATTTCGAACTGGTTGTTTGCCATTAGTCCACGTCTCGCATAGTAGCGCGCAACACTTCGTCCAAAGTCGTCATGCCGATGACAACCTTACGCAGTCCGTCCTCACGAAGGGTACGCATCCCGAGTTCCCGCGCGCGCTGCCGGATTTCGGTCGTCGGCGTCTTGTTGAAAATCATGCGTTGGATATCCTCGTTCACGACAAAGA
>Ga0118677_10007440_pt1 | contig 18065 bp, 15 predicted proteins | sample AliMusrvi5mmetaG_FD_86154 | JGI IMG/M metagenome (GOLD analysis project Ga0118677, IMG submission 86154) | reverse complement strand
TACAGAAAAGCCGATTTCTCCAACAAGCTCTCCTTGATTGCTTTGGGATTCTCAGCCGGCATTTATTTGAATGATATACAGTATGTTATCCGAAAGGGACTACAAAATGATCGCTGTAACAAATCCTTGAAAGACCGGTTGAGAAACGGTCCTGTTCCACTGGTTCAATCACAACTAAAGCCTTGACAGTTTGAGAAGAAGTAGAAACATAGGATGGTTGTTATTTGCCTTGCTTGCAGTTGCCTGCAATCCTACAGGCATTGGATGGAATTTGCCCAGGTTTGCAGTTTTGCAAACTGCTGTGCCTACCGGAATCCTCAATCTCTCGGCAGTTAGTGGGGGGAAGATTACGGATGATGGAGGATCACCCGTGCAGGAACGCGGGGTCTGTTACAGCAAAAATACCAACCCCGTTATTGCTGACAGTCTGGTATCCTGCGGTTCAGGTTCAGGCGATTTCTCCGCCCATCTGACTGGATTGGAAGCATCAACCACCTATTTTATCCGGGCATATGCTACCACAAAGGCAGGAACTGCATATGGCAACGAAACCACTGTCACGACCCTTAACTATGCTGCTCTGGAGACCAAGGCTATCAGTTTGGTCACACTCACGACAGCCCTTTGCGGGGGATCTGTTACCGACGGGGGAGGAGCGACGGTTTCGGAGCGTGGAATTTGTTACAGTGACACAAAAAATCCGACCACTTCCAATGTGAAAATAGCTGCTGGTTCAGGAGTCGGTGATTTTGATGTCACGCTCAACGGACTCACGCCAAATTCTACCTACTATGTCAGGGCATATGCCATCAATCTCATCGGGACCGTTTATGGGAATGAGGTTGCCTTCACTACTGCCAGTTTGCCAACCCTCTCCACTGCGGCAATCACCCTGATTACCCAAACATCAGCAAGGAGTGGCGGAGATATTACCAATGGAGGAAGTTCTGCCGTTCAAGTGCGAGGTATCTGTTATGACATTAACAGCAATCCGACAATTGCCAATTTCGTGGTAACCGGAGGCAGTGGAAGTGGAAATTTCGCCTTATCCCTCTCCGGGCTGATTCCTGGTACTACCTATTATGTAAAAGCTTTCGCCACCAACGGCGCAGGAACTTCCTATGGCAATGAAATCAGTTTTACGACCAACCCAGTGGTCTTGCCATCCCTAATCACCACTACAGTGACGGCTGTGACAAGAATTTCGGCTGTTTCGGGAGGCAATGTTACCAACAACGGAGGAGGCGTTTTAATCTCGAAGGGCATCTGTTACGGTACCTCCCACAATCCAACCATCGATCAAAATACGGTCGAAAAAGGTACTGCAACGGGTAGTTTCAGTGCTGACCTTTCCGGTTTGATACCGGGCACCAGCTATTATGTAAGGGCTTTCGCAACGAACAGTGCCGGGACCTCCTATGGTAACGAGGTAAGCTTTACTACTAGTCCCGTTGTATTGGCAACACTGACGACCTCTGTTGCAAGTGCTGTTTTGACTTCTACTGCTACTTCCGGTGGCAGTATTACCAACGATGGAGGTGGAGTTATCTTATCCAGGGGAGTTTGTTACGGCACTTCCCATAATCCAACACTTACCCAGAATGTGGTTGAAAATGGTACCGGAACTGGTAGTTTCAATGCCGACCTGACAGGACTAAATTCAGCGACTACCTATTACCTCAGGGCTTTTGCAACCAATAGCGCAGGCACGGCCTATGGGAATGAAATAAATTTCACTACCCTGCCAATTTTAAAGATTGGACAAACCTATCAGGGTGGTTTGATTTTCTATCTGGATGGAACCAATCTTCATGGATTGGTTGCGGCCTCCGGAGATCAATCCACAAGTGCTGTCTGGGGATGTGCCGGAACCACCATTGCCGGGAGTGAGGGAATCGCAGTTGGGACGGGTTCTTCCAATACTACCGCGATATTATCAGATTGCTCCTCTTCAGGTACGGCGGCTAAAATTTGCGCGGACCTGGTGCTGGGCGGCTATAGTGATTGGTATCTGCCCTCTTTGGATGAACTGACTCTGATGTATAACAATCTCAAACTTTTGGGATGGGGAAATTTTGCGGCTGCTAATTATTGGAGTTCTACTGAATCTTCCGGAACAAACAGCTACCTCCATTCCTTTACCAATGGAGTGACTGGTTCTGCACTGAAGAGTAATTCAAACAGGGTCAGGGCGATCAGAACTTTTTAAATAGAAGCCAAGATTTTTTTCCGTAATTCATTCTTGGATTCTGATTGATTAAGTTTTGGCTGAATTTTTATTCTTGTCAACCAGAAATAATCACTCTTCTGAGTTTATCGTGGACCCGATAGCCTCCCCGATCATCCCCGCCGAAGTATAATCAATATACAAATTAGAGGATGATTGATTAGCGAAAACCTTGGTTTGGCAGGCATAATTCTGCTTTTGGTTGAAATTGTTTTGGCTCTAATCCAACTGGAAATAGATTTGATTACAATTTTAGTTGAAAGAGGAAAATTGAGGGGATTAATAAATAATTACCTTCTTTATTTGCTGGAGCGTGTTGTTGCAGTACTGCGGCATAAAAAATCATAATAATTTGCATCCAACCCCCTAGTTTAACGTATATTTTCAACGAAGTAGTGTTTTTTATGGATTTTTATAGATAAATATGTGACTATTGTCATTATTTTAACTTTTTGTATCAAAAATTATGGTTACTCTTGCAATTGTAATTAGACCATTTTTTGATCTGAATCTGTCCTAATTTTAGTCTCTAAAGATGAAGAAATTTTTATCTGTCTCCATTTTACTGTTGATAACAACCATTTCCATGGCCCAGAACTGGGAAAAGAACTTTGAAATTGCCAAAGAAAGGTCAGCCAAGGAAGGGAAGAATATCGTTCTTTGTTTTTCCGGCTCAGATTGGTGTATTCCTTGCATCAAACTGGAAAAAACCATTTGGGAATCCAAGGAGTTTGCTAATTATTCACAGGAGCATTTTGTGCTGCTCAGGGCAGATTTTCCCAAGAAGAAGGCGAATGCACTGCCCAAGGAGCAACAGGATCAAAACGACAAGTTGGCGGAGAGTTACAACAAACAGGGGATGTTTCCGCTGGTGGTCTTGCTGAACAAGAGCGGTAAAGTGCTTGGTACCACCAGTTATAAGAACATTAGTCCATCTGAATACATCGCCCTGCTCCATTCCTTTGAAAAGAATTAGATGGTTGGAGTCTATAAGGGGCGCTTCTCCCGGTAGGCATCACTAATTTTGAACGGGATAGGAATACCCATTTCCCAGGAAAGACTAACCTGAAATAGTTATGGGATAGACTAAAAAAGAATTTCGGCCATGCAGACGGCTTTTGCCTTCTATTTTGGATGAAAAGACCCTAAATTGTTGATCAAAGGGGAGGGTTATTTTATTTGGAAGGCCTTTGCGAATTTTAATATAAATGAATATGAGAAAGAAAATTTTGGCACTTTTTTTTGCATCGGTAATGATTGGCTCCTGCGTATCGGTTAAGGAGTACAAAAAAATTTACCTGAACGATGCCGACATGAAATTGTCAGCCAATCAGAATGAGCGATTCGAAAATAACTTTCAGGTTTACAGAGAGGCTGCTTCAGGTGCCAACAGCGGAAAAACCGGTGGTGGTTGTGGCTGTAATTAATGATGATGATGAAAAGAACGATCCTATTTGTTTTCCTTCTGTGTGCGGCCTTTACGTTGGTTAAAGCGCAGGAAGTGGACTCTTCCAAAGTCTATAAAAAGAAAGTATTGGAGAGCACCGAAGTAGATCTTTTGTATAGTCTCTACAATCAGGCAGGGGTGCATTCTCCGGTCAATGGAGGTATTGGAACGGAGCAACTTGTGGATGGAACCCCTACTATCGTGGTTAGTATGCCCTTGAGTGACAACGATGTGTTGACCATTGATGCCGGAATTTCAGCCTACACCTCAGCATCTTCCAGCAACATCAATCCTTTTATGTCTGTCGCATCTACCCTCAAGAGTACAAACCTGTTCAATACAACAGGAGCCTCCCGGGGTGTTACGCCTGTTGTGACTCCAAGTGGGACTACAACGACAACCACCCCATCCAAACCATATGGTTCTCCCTGGATTGCCTCGACAGGAGCATCACATGCCGATGTCAACAAGGCCGTGCATGCAGACTTTAGCCACAGTTCCGACAGCCGTAATTTTATATGGGGGACCAATGTTGCCTATTCCAAGGAATTTGATTACATCTCCTATGGTTTTGGGGGCAACCTCACGGGATTGTTCAATGAAAAAAATACTGAAATCGGATTGAAGGGTTCGGCTTACCTGGATACCTGGAAACCTATCTATCCCACAGAGTTGAGAGAATACATGGATTATGGATCCAATTTTCAATCCAGCGGTTATTTTAAAGGAGTTACGATCATGAACCAGTCGGGAAATACCTCCACCGCCTATCTCCCTTCCGCCTTTAAGCCTTGGGACAGTAAAGGAAGAAATTCGTATACCGCTTCGTTGTTCGTATCCCAGATTCTTTCCCAGACCCTGCAGGCGGCAGTCTTTTTTGACATTGTCTCCCAACAGGGAATGCTTTCCACGCCTTATCAGCGGGTCTACTTCGCAGATAAGCCCAACTATTACATTGGTTATTCGGCTTTCATCCCTTACTATGCGACACCCGACAACAAGGCAGTTTATCAGCTGGCTGATGACATTGAGCGGTTACCCAAGTCCAGAATCAAATTTCCGATCGGCGTTCGCTTGAATTATTACATCAACGAAACATTTGTCCTGAGAAGTTATTACAGATATTATGTAGACAATTGGGGAATCAGGGCTCATACGGTCAATTTTGATCTGCCTGTTAAATTGAGCCAGTCCTTTACTTTTACTCCCTCTTACCGGTTTTACAAGCAGAGCCAGACAGATTATTTTGCCCCCTATGAAACGCATCTCTCCACGGAGCAATTTTATACCTCGGATTATGATCTATCCAAATTTACAAGCAACCAATACAGTTTTGCCCTGAATTATACGGATATTTTTACCAACTTCAAGGTAGGTTCGATGGGGTTGAAAAACGTCAATCTAAAATACAGCCACTATACCCGAAGTGACGGACTGGATGCCAATATATTTTCCTTTGGGGTCAAGTTTGTAGGAGATAAATAGCTGTTTGCGGCGGAGTTATTTTCTGAATGCGGAAGCGAATTCAATGATCCGGGAGGCAATATGTCATTCCGTTCCATGTAAATCGCTTCCGCGTTTTTTTGTGTATTTTTGTGCCATGGTAAAGTTACACGATACCTCCATCAAGAAGGAGCGGGTTATTTTGGTTGGCCTGATATATGGCAAACAGGATGAAAAAGTGGTGCAAGAGTACCTCGATGAGCTTGAGTTCCTGGCCGAAACGGCGGGGGCCGAAATCTACGAGCGTTTTACCCAGCGCCTGGTCAACCCGCATCCTGCAACGTTTGTTGGATCAGGGAAACTACAGGAAATCCTTGATTTCGTAACTGTCCACGAGATTGACTCCGTCATTTTTGACGACGAACTTTCGGCTACCCAACTCCGCAATATCGAAAAGGTGATCGACTGCAAGATTCTGGACAGGACCAACCTTATCCTTGACATTTTCGCAAAAAGAGCTCAAACTGCCCATGCCAAGGCACAGGTAGAATTGGCTCAATACCAATATCTGCTACCCCGTTTGACGAGAATGTGGACGCATCTTGAACGCCAACAAGGTGGGATTGGGATGCGCGGTCCCGGGGAGTCACAAATTGAGACGGACAAACGAATCATTTTGGATAAAATATCGCTGCTCAAGAGCGAATTGGCAAGGATTGACAAACAAATGACCGTTCAGCGCAAGAACCGGGGTAACATGGTACGTGTTGCACTGGTGGGATATACCAATGTCGGAAAATCGACCATCATGAACCTGATCAGCAAGTCTGAGGTTTTTGCCGAGGACAAACTTTTTGCCACGCTGGATACGACCGTTCGCAAGGTCGTGGTGGGGAATCTCCCTTTCCTGCTGACTGATACCGTTGGATTTATCCGCAAATTGCCGCATCATCTTGTGGAGTCATTCAAATCTACCCTGGATGAGACGCGGGAATCTGACATTCTGATACACGTCGTCGATATTGCCCATCCCGGGTTTGAGGATCAGATTGAGGTAGTTAACAAGACTCTTGCAGACATCGGAGCAACAGACAAACCGATGATCTATCTTTTCAACAAGATAGATGCCTTTACCCACGTCGAGAAGGAGGAGGATGATCTAACCCCTTCGACCAGAGAGAACAAGAGCCTGGAGGAGTGGAAGGATTCCTGGATGGCCAAGGAGAACATGAACGCCGTCTTTATCTCGGCCAAACAAAGGCAGAATATCCCCCATTTCAAAAGAGTCCTTTATGAGGAGGTGAAGAAAATCCATGTAACGAGATTCCCTTTCAACGATTTTCTTTTTCCGAATTTCGAGGATTAATACGAAGAAAGTACTCCAAGTACTTCTTATTTTACCACCCCTTCCTTTACCAGGTATTCAGCAATCTGGACGGCATTCAGCGCCGCACCCTTCTTTATTTGGTCGGAAACGGTCCAGAAAGCCAGTCCGTTGGGGGAAGTCAGATCCTTCCGGATTCTTCCTACAAATACTTCGTCACGACCGGCCAGGAAGAGGGGCATCGGATACTGTTTTTCGGCAGGATTGTCGATCACGATCACTCCCTCTGCCTTTTCGAAGGCCGCACGGGCTTGTTCTACCGTAATTTCTGATTCCGTTTCCACCCAGATGGCTTCTGAATGGGCACGCATCACCGGTACCCTTACTGCCGTTGCACTTACCAGGATATCTGAATGCATGATTTTGCGCGTTTCGTGGAACATCTTCATCTCCTCCTTGGTGTAGTCGTTGTCGAGGAAAACATCGATGTGGGGAATCAGGTTTTGAACTATCTGAAAGGCAAATTTCTTCACGGTTGCTTCTTCATTGTTGGCCACCTGAACGGTCTGGTTCTGCAATTCGTCCATTCCGGATGCACCCGCACCACTTGCACTCTGGTAGGTGGAGATGTGCACTTTTTTGATGTGCGAAAGCGCTTCGAGGGGTTTTAGGGCTACTACCATCTGAATGGTGGTACAGTTTGGATTTGCAATGATACGGCGGGGCATGTTCTTGGCATCCTCGGCATTGACTTCAGGAACCACCAATGGAATGTCCTCTTCCATCCTGAAAGCACTGGAGTTATCAATCATCACGGTGCCGAATTTCGTGATCGTTTCGGCATAATCCTTGGAAATGCCGGCCCCAGCAGATACCAGGGCAATGTCGATCCCCTTGAAATCGTCGTTGTGCAGCAATTCTTTGACGGTTAGTGTTTTTCCTTTGAATTCATAGGTGGTTCCGCGGCTCCTTGAGGATCCGAAAAGGATCAACTCATCCAATGGAAAATTTCGTTCTGCCAATACTCTTAAAAACTCCTGGCCAACTGCGCCACTTGTTCCGACGATTGCTACTCTCATGATGTTCGTATTTTAAATTTATAGTTTATCTGCTCAAGGCACAGGGTAGGAAAAAATTCATCAAAGCCTTCCATCCCTGGCTATAATTCAGGCTTTTTATTCGTTTTTGTTCCTTCGATGGGTTAACTTTAATGGAAAACTCCCCGGATAAAATTCGATTTGTTACCTGATGGGGGCAAAATTATAGAATATTCTTATTATTTTCAAAAAAATGACAACATTTAATTACATTTTTATTTATTTAATCCTCTCTTTTGGATCAATCGAAAGTAAAATCGATAAATCCGGCATTGGGATCCCGTGCAGTCAACCTATGGGAGATGAAGTCTTTCAGAGGGAAACGGCAGCAGGACCTCACTTTTCGAACAGAACGGGAACACTGAACCGGACTTTTGAGAATGCAGAACAGACCACAAACGGGGTTGTTATCAATGAAATAATGGCAGATCCAACCCCCCTCGTGGGACTTCCCGACCGCGAATACCTGGAATTGTACAACCCGTGTTCAGAACCTGTAAATTTGAAGAACTGGATTTTGGCACTTGGCAGCAAGCAAAAAATATTTCCCGATGTAGTAATCGCACCTGATGGATACCTCCTGGTTACAGGAACAGGTGGATCCAAAGATCTGCTGCCATATGGCAAAGTGGTCGAATTGTCGGGATTCGTACTAACCAATACCGGAGTTCTTCTCTCCCTGTACACCCCGGAAAGGGTTTTGGCAGACCAGATATCCTATGTCCCCTCGATGCACAGAAAGGGATTCAGTGACGGTGGATATTCGCTGGAAAGAATTGACCCGCAACGATTTTGTGCCCAGGCAGGCAACTGGGCAACTACGTTGTCTCCTGTCGGAGGAACTCCGGGAGCGATTAATTCCGTCAGGGCTATCAACCTGGATCGAACGCCTCCACAAGTGATTTCCGCCCTTTTCTCGGAACATTCCCGGTTGGAGGTCAATTTCAGTGAAAATGCACTTATGCCGGGCACTGCGGCCGATTTTCTGAAAACCTTGCCACTGGGTTTGGTGGCAGATTCCATTAAATTGGATCCTGAGGTTTTCCGGTTGCTAATATGGTTTCGTCCGGCTTCAGTGATCAATGGGACTACCTATTCATTTAAATTCGACGGGTGGGCGGATGAATGTGGAAATGTAATGCCTGCCTTTTTGTTGAATTTTGGCTTCTACCTTCCGGTGAAATCTGATTTGCTGATTAATGAGGTGTTGTTCAATCCGTACCCGGATGGCTCCGATTTTGTGGAGATCTACAACAACAGCGGACATCAGATCGATCTTTCCGAACTTTATCTGGCCACGCGCGACGGAAACAAAGCGCTAAAGCAGATATCGCAAGTATCGGAAATGCAGCAATATCTGGCACCAGGTGCCTATCTGGCTTTGACAAAATCCCGGGAGGGAGTGCTAAGATTCTACCTCTCAAAATGTCCGGAATGTATCCTTGAAATGGCCAGCTTTCCGACCCTGACGGATCAGTCGGGAAGTGTGGTGATTCTGGACCAGAACCAGTCCGTCCTTGATGAGATGGCCTACAGGGATTCTATGCATGATTCGTGGATAGCGGGTACGGAGGGAATTTCACTGGAGCGTATCAGCTTTGCAGTGCCAACTTCCCAGACCAACAATTGGCATTCGGCTGCACGAAGTTCCGGATTTGCCACTCCCGGCTATCAGAATTCGGCGGCCGAGGTGGAGAGGACTGATTCTACCAGTCAGATGGTTTTGGTGGAGCCATTGAATTTTTCACCCAACGGGGATGGGATCAATGATGAACTGAATATTCACCTGAAAACGGGTGAATTGGGCTGGATATTAAATATAACGATTCTGAATTGTGCTGGAAGAGTGGTTCGATACCTGGCCAACAACCTCACGCTTGGGCAATCAGATCAGTTGGTCTGGGATGGTTTGGGTGGTGATTTTCAGAAAGTTCAGCCGGGAATCTATATTTTGAACATCTCGCTTTTCTGCCGAACGGGGAAGATTGTGAACAGGCGGGTGGCCTGTGTGGTTACGGATCGCTTATAATTTTTTTAAATTTGGAGTCGGTAAATAGGATACAACCTTAAAATTGAACGGTATGGAACGCAGAAAATTCATTACTTCCGGCATCGGAGCCGGCATTGCAACGGGTGCAGCAATCACATTTGGCGGAGTTGACAACCTTTTGGCTGGCAATGCAGCACAACCTTATGATCTGATTGCGATTCGTGGTGGAGAACCAGATGTGATGTTCGACAAGGGTATTGAGGCATTGGGCGGCATATCCCAGTTTGTCAAACCCGGTCAGAAAGTGGTGATCAAGCCAAATATTGGCTGGGATCGGGTTCCGGAACGTGGTGCAAATACCAACCCCATCCTGGTAAAAAGGATCGTGGAACAGTGTCTGAAAGCCGGTGCCAAGGAGGTATTCGTTTTTGATCATACCTGCCACGAATGGACGAAATGTTACAAGAATTCCGGCATCGAAGCTGCCGTGACCGCTGCAGGTGGCAAAATGGTCCCCGGCGACAGCGAAAGATATTACCAAAAGGTTGAATTTACCGGCGGAGCCAAACTGAAGGAGATGAAGGTACACGAACTGCTTGTCACCAGCGATGTCTTCATCAATGTGCCTATCCTGAAAAATCACAGCTCCTCCAAGCTCTCCATCTCCATGAAAAATATGATGGGATGCGTTTGGGACCGCGGATTCTGGCACAAAAATGACCTGCATCAGTGCATCGCCGATTTTCTTCATTACAAGAAACCGACCCTGAATGTAGTGGATGCTTACTATGTTTTGAAACAAAATGGTCCGATGGGAGTATCTCTGGATGACGTCATCACCATGAAGAGTCTGATACTTTCCAGGGATATTGTAGCTGCCGACGCCGCTGCTACCAAATTCTTCGGCAAGGACCCTGCCGAAATCAACCATATTCAATTGGCCCATGCTGCTGGACTGGGTGAGATGGATCTTTCCAAACTAAACATCAACAGGATCAACTTGTAATGAATGCGATGTTCCTGAAAAGACTCAGGGTTGTTCTTTCCATCTTTTTTCTGGTATTGCTGACTTTGTTGTTCATTGATTTCAGAAAAAGCTTTTCCAAAGAATTTTACCAATGGGCTGTTTCCCTGCAGTTTGTTCCTTCCCTGCTTAAGACGATCACAGTTTCTGGGGTTGTTGGCTTTGGTTTCATCGCAGTATTGCTGCTTACCCTGCTTTTTGGCAGGGTCTACTGTTCCATCCTGTGTCCGCTGGGCATTTTGCAGGATTTCATCTCGTGGGTTTCCGGAAAAACCAAGAAAAAAAGGAGGTACAAATACCATAAAGCCTGGACGATAGGCAGGTACACACTTTTGGCACTTGTACTGCTTCCGCTTCTTTTTGGGAGTATCACGATGGTCACCCTCCTGGATCCCTACAGCTTGTTCGGTAGAGTTGCCACCACGCTTTTCAAGCCTTTTGCCGTATTTGGCAACAATGTCATTGCGGCCGGATTTGCCAAGGCAGATATCTACAATTTCCTCTACAGATACGATATAGTACCGGTACATCCAGCCATCCTGGCAATCACGACCCTGTTTCTGGGCGGAATTGGATGGGCCTCCTTCACCCGTGGAAGACTTTATTGCAACACAGTTTGTCCGGTCGGTACCTTCCTTGGACTGATCTCGAGATTTGCCATTTTTAAGATCGTTATCAACAAGAGCCAATGCACCCATTGTGGTCGTTGTGCTAGGGTCTGCAAAGCCGAATGCATTGAGACCAAGACGCAGAAGATTGACTACAGCCGGTGTGTGGCCTGTTTCAACTGCATGACCGTCTGTTCGGAGCAAGCCATGAATTTTACCCCTGCCAAAAGCAAGCCCTTTCTTTTACCTGAAGGTATCGAACCTAAAGTCAAGGGAAGCACAAAAAAAATTGTCACAGATTCTTCCAAACGCAATTTTCTGATCACCTCTGTGGTTGGTATCGCTACGCTGTATGGATTCAAGTCGGCCGATTCCATTCCCGAACCCAAGAAACCAAAGGTGATCAAGCCCAAGGGGGAGAGTACCGTTCCCGAAAAGAAAACCTCTCCTGTATCGCCTCCGGGATCCCGTTCTGTGGAGCGTTTCAACAAGATATGCACCGGATGTTCCCTGTGTGTTTCCGCTTGTCCGACCAAGGTTTTGCAGCCTTCTTTCCTGCAATACGGATTGATTGGCGTAATGCAACCTCACATGAATTACAGGAAGGGGTTGTGTGAGTTCGACTGCACCCTCTGCAGCGAAGTCTGTCCGACCGGTGCCATCGTGCCAATCACGATGGATGCCAAACACCTGCTCCAGATTGGGCAGGTCCATTTTGAGAAGAAGAACTGCATCGTAGAAACCGAAAAGACCGATTGCGGGGCCTGTTCCGAACATTGTCCGACCAAGGCCGTGCACATGGTGCCCTATGGCAAATTGTTCATCCCCGAAGTCGACCAGAAAATTTGCGTGGGGTGCGGTGCCTGTGAGTATGCCTGTCCGACGACTCCCTTCAAGGCCATCTTTGTAGACGGCAATCCGATTCACCTGGCCGCCGAGAAGCCAAAGACGATCAAGGCCAAGAGCGCGCTGAAGGAGGGGGAGTTTCCATTCTGAGAGTGATGAGTTGGGGACTAGGAAGAGAGGAGGACTACAGGACTGTAAGACTTTAGGACTAAGGGACTGGAAGACAGGGAGAACGGTCCCTGAGTGCAGTGATCCCTGAGCGAAGCCGAAGGGCCGAAGGGTGGAGTGAATGAGAAAATCTGCGAAGAGGCATCCCTTGATTAAATCATCAAATCCAACCTGCCCCTTATCATCCTCACTTTTCCCTGAAGATCTTTCCTGGTAAGGATTTCAACGAAATAATGTTTCAAACTCCACCTAGTTTCTGCATCACCCAACCTACCCAGATCCAGTATATAGCCGCTATTCCTATTTTGTAAATTATTATGTTAATCATCAGATTAACAAATCGTTACAATTCAAAAATAAAATTCCATTTTAACATTTATTAACACAGGGGGGGGGTAACCTTTACCCATCTTTGGGTATTAACAGGAAAGCAGGAAGGTTCTTTCATCCTGTTTTGTTGTCTGCCTAACCAGTTATTTTAGTCCTGAATATTCGATAATCCCTTCCTTATGCCCCACAATAAATTCGTTTGAAAGGCCGCACCGGATCCCAAAAACCCTGCTGCGTCGCGAAAACCTGCCTGGGAAATCTGCTCACCGGTGCGGCCAAAAAGTTGGAACCTTTCCATCTTTCAGGAGCAGGCCTTGTGCAGTATATCCAAACTGCATAAGGTGAATATTTTAGGATAAAATTAGTGTTAAATTTTAAAATGAACTGTGATGAAAGAATTAAGTTTTGAGGAAATGGAAATGATTATTGGGGGAAGTTGGCTTTCAAATGCATGGAATTGGATAAAAGGGGCTGCTGAAGACATCGCTATGTTCGTAGGAAGTTGGTTTAGGGATAATGTTGCGGAAGCTGCGGCGGAATATGTAAGGAAAATGAATGATTTTCTAATGAGAGGAGGATCAATGTTTTAATAATTTCAAGGGGCTTCAAAATACAGTTTTTTGGAGCCCCATTTAAAATTCATATATGAAGAAATCAATTATCGTCCTATTTTTATTCTCATGTTATTTTGCGACTGCCCAAATTTCGGGTACTGTAATCGACGAAAAGGGTCAACCCATAGAATTCGCTACTGTATACAATCTTAGGAATAAAATGTCAACTATAACCGATGTTGATGGTGAATTCAAAATTTCAGGACTCATTGGCGACTCAATACGCATCCAACACCTTAATTATGAAATATTTGGAATTAAAATATCTGATGAAAAGAAGAAATTTGTCCTTTCCGGAAAGGTCAATAATTTGAAGGAAGTCCCGATCACTGCTGGATTTGTTATGTTTAAGAAGAGTTGCCAAAACACCTATAAAAAATTTAAAGGTAAGAATATTTCGAGAGGGTATCTCCGATATTTTAGCATCAATGACAAGGATACAACTCAAATAATTGATGTAGATTTAGACATTGTGCAGCAGAAACTTAAGGATTTTAACAAAGGGGAAAGGATATTACCTTATAAAGTACAGGAAAGAAATAGAATTATAGGAAAAAGCCCATTTTTGGGAATAGAGCCAATATTCTTAAATATCAATTTCATCAATGACTGGGCCAGTTCCCTCGGGCATGCTAAATACTATAAAATTGAGGATGATATTTTTTTTAAGTACTATTTTTTTGGATATGGTTCAGATGATCAACACAAATTTGAAAGAATTGAAGTTGTAATCCAAAGAAGTGATACATGCCTAATTTCAGTAAAGTATTTCACAAACTTTTCATTTATCGATAAAGGAGGGAAAACAATGAAAATTAAAAATCATTGCTGGTATATTAAATATGAGTATATTAATGAGTTTGCCTATTTATCCGAGTCGATGAGTAACTTCATTCTACTTAACCCCAAAAACATTGATAATGAATTGGCTGTATCACTTTTCTTTCGAACTTACAATAATGGAGTTGACAATTCAAATAGAAGACCAAACGGGCGTGCCATTTCGCAAAATTTTTGGTTGCCGTTCCTAATCAAGAATAGATTCCAGGAGGAATTTTGGGAGAGTAAAGAATATTTATTTTTTGACACAAACATTTTTGATTCTCTGCTAAACAAGAAGGGCCCATTAGAGAATGAGTCCATGTGGTCAGGTGTAAATTCGTTTCCTTTAGGCTATAAATACTATATGGACAATAAAAAGTATTGATGGCAAATATTTTATTCGATATCCAGCCTGCCAAGGGGCATATCCATGCCACTTTGAAAATGGCTAAATTGCTAAAACAGGCAGGGCACCATATATCCTTTGCCTTGCCTGAAAATTTTTGGACGGACGTAAAAAAGCATGGTTTCGAGGGAGTTTCGGCAGTGCCAGTCCCTCGTTTAATCGAAAAAGCTGTATTGACTTCTGGCAAAACGTCCCTGTATGGCACAGAAGAAAAGGAAGATGAACTCTCGGATTTCAGGATCAATATGAGGCAAAAATCGCCTGACCTGGTACTTTTGGATGAGCAAAATTCATACAAAGCCATTTATTACCAAATATTAAGTTTCAGGATTGTCTTTTTCATGTCAAAACCCGATTCCAGAAAGATTGGGGGGATTCCTCCGTTTTCATATTATTTCCTTCCCGGGCAAACTGCCCTAAGCCAAATTTATGTCGAATTTCTTTGGCTATCGCGGGTTCTATATTCAAGAATCCATCTGCTCTTAATTCATATATTGTCCGGGAACAGGGCACCCTACAGCGTTTGCCGAAAAATCTCAAAGAAATACCGGATCAAATTCAACAAGTTGCTGGAATGTCAGCGATCATTCGGATATGGAATCAAGGGGATTCCCAGGCTAATTCTTTCCCCTAAGGCTTTCGATTTTCCTCATGATGAAAAACCTGGTGTGCACCGTGTCGGTCCGCTGGTTGATATCTTTCGGGAAGGGCAAATTCACAATTCCCGCTACGAAACCATTTTGCTCAATATTGAAAAACTTGAAATCAGGAACAAGGGAAAAATTATCTATGCCTCAATGGGAACGGTTACCCGGTTCGATGTGAAGCGTTGCACAAGATTCTTTCTTCGCATTGTAATGGTTTCAAGGATGAACCCTGACGATATTTTTATTCTTTCGACAGGTAAAAATTTTGATATCAGCCTGTTATTACCCGCGCCCGATAATATGATGGTTTTTGAAAGTTTGCCACAGGTCGATTTGTTGCAAAAATGCGATATCATGATTACCCACGGAGGAATGAACAGTATTACAGAGTGTGTCTTTTGTGAGGTTCCAGTCCTTGTTTATCCGCTTTCCCGGCATTGGGACCAACCGGGAAATTCTGCGCGGGTAGTGTTTCATGGGTTGGGACTTCGTGGCAGGATTGAAAGTGATTCGGCCGGTACCATTTCGCGAAAACTAAACATTCTCAAGAAAAATTACAGCATGTTTAAACGGAATGTGATAAAAATGAAAGAGAGGTTCGAGGAGCAGAATAATTCATTGGAAGTTGTCCGTATTATCGAATCTTATATCAAGGATTGATTTAAAAGCCATTAAAAGATGATTACCCCACAAGAGCTGAGTCATATAAAAAAAACTTTTGTCAAGCAGCATGGTGAATGTTATTGCGGTTTGGCTTGTCTTGCATCCATCGTGAGATATTACGGTGGCGAGGCTTTACAGGAAAACCTGGCAAGTTCGAGCGGGACTACATTGCAGGGTACAACCATGCTTGGCCTTTACCACACAGCCAGGACAGTAAACCTTGATGCGAAGGGATTCGAATCGGATATAAAAAGTTTAAAAGAGCTTTCTTCTCCTGTTATTCTTCATGTGTTGATGGAAGAAAAACTCCAGCACTACATGGTTTGCTATGGTTTTTACAATGAAAAATTCCTGATAGGGGATCCTGGATGGGGTATCATAGAATATCGCGAAAATGAACTCGATGCGATATGGAAATCCAAAACACTCCTTGTGCTTAAACCTGGCAACGGATTCGTGAAAAAAGAGGACGAAACCCATGCGAAAATTGGCTGGGTCAAATCGCTTGTCAAAAAAGATATTCCGGTTTTGACCATTGCCGCTATTCTCGGTGTTCTACTGGCGCTTACAGGTTTGGCAATTGCCTTCTTTTCCCAAAAACTGATCGATCAGATTCTACCCCAGAAGGATACCGGCAAACTGGTGGCCGGGTTAATCCTGTTTATGCTGGTTTTGTGGGCAAAAGGCCTGCTGGGTTATGTAAGGGGGATTTTTCTTATACGCCAGGGGCGGGATTTCAACAACAGGGTCATTGATCTATTTTTCGGTAAGTTAATGACCCTCCCCAAGAGTTTTTTTGATGGGGTAACATCGGGAGATATGATCTCGAGGCTGAACGATACTTCGCGCATGCGGCAGACCATTATCAAATTCACAAGCGGCGTCCTGATCGATCTTTTGGTCGGTATTGCCACAGCATCTTATATCTTCACACTCTCCCCTTCAGCTGGCTTTCTGAGTCTGACGGCCATTCCTGTTTTCGTTTTGCTGGCCTGGCGCTACAACAAGAAAATCATTGCGGCGCAACGCGCCGTTATGCAATCATCCGCTGCCATGCAAAGCAGATACATGGACATCATCCAGCGAATTGAGGTGATCAAGGGCTCTAACAAGGAGGCTGTTTTTTCAAAGCTAATCAACAAAGTCTATGGATTTCTTCAGGATAAGATTTTTGAGTTGGGCCTTCTCAGCAACAATATCGGCTTAACTGCGCAAATTTTCACCACCTTAATCATGACTTCCATTATTGGCTGGGCTTCGTTTCAGGTATTGCACGGGGTATTGCTGATGGGGCAAATGATGGCCATCGTTTCGCTGATTGGCAGTTTTATCGGCGCGGTGGCGAGTATTGCCATGTCTAACATTGATTTTCAGGAAGCGCGCGTCGCCTTCGAGCGGATGTACGAATTCTCCGCCGCCGAACCGGAATATGTCAATGATGAATCCGCTCCACAGGAGTCTGTGGATATCCAAACCCTCGAATTAAAGGATCTGAACTTCCGGTTTCCGGGCAAAAGCCTGTTGCTGAAGGGGATCAACATGAAATTTGAAAAGGGCAAAACGGTCACCATCTTTGGCGAGATCGGATGCGGCAAGAGTACCCTGATGGCCGTCCTCCAAAGATTCTATCCCTTCGAATCAGGACAAATTAGCATCAACGGGAAGGATTGGTCAACCATGCCGGTACCCGATTGGAGGAACCACATCGCGGTGGTTTCTCAGCATGTCAAGCTTTTCAATGGCACCATCCTCGAGAACATCTGTCTGGAGGAAAGCCCGGATGTTCAAGGCGTGGTTAATTTTTGCATCGAAGCAGGCCTCGATCCGTTTATTTGCGAGTTTCAGCAGGGGTATGCCACCATCATCCACGAAAACAGTGCCAATCTGTCGGGCGGGCAGCAGCAACTGATTGCTTTGGCCCGCGCCCTTTACCGCAGGCCGCAGGTGCTGCTGCTGGACGAGGCCACCGCCGCCATGGACCGCCGTTCGGAACAGTTTGTCCTGAAAGTGCTTCAACAGAAAAAGAAAGAGATGATGGTCATTTTTGTGACCCACCGGGTGCAGTTGGCGCGCCATACCGATTATATCTATGTGATCGAAAACAGGCAAGTTTCTGCTTCCGGAACCCACGAAGAGGTGGTACGCAGCAATGATTTGTACCGCGGGGCATTTGAGGAGATAGTGCTGCAACCCCTCGTTTAAGCGAAGTTGTAAAGTGGAGGCGGGATGATTGGAAATTGAAAGTTGAGAACTGAGCGTTGAGGGGAGGAATTGGACGACTAGGAAGAGAGGACTACAGGACTGTAAGACTTTAGGACTAAGGGACTGGGAGACCGGGAGAATAGCTCCCTGAGTGCAGTGATCCCTGAGCGAAGCCGAAGGGCCGAAGGGTGGAGGGAAGGAGAGAAT
>Ga0118677_10007439_pt1 | contig 18066 bp, 15 predicted proteins | sample AliMusrvi5mmetaG_FD_86154 | JGI IMG/M metagenome (GOLD analysis project Ga0118677, IMG submission 86154) | reverse complement strand
GGGTTGCCGGGGTGGGCCACGCTTGCGACTTGGCGGCGGCGGATGATCGGTTAGAGTCCGGCCCGTGCAAATTCACGAAGAAGCATTGGCTGGAAAATCGCGCCCCTGCGCGCCGGAGGACTGCGCCAGATGCACCGGCAAGCAAAAGCTCCACAAGCACAAGACCTACCAGCGCAATGCCGACACCTCGGGGCAGGGCGCCGAGACGGTACATTGTTTCCGCTGCCCGCGCTGCCCTGTGTACATCAGCATCATCCCGCGGGGAATGCTCCCCTACCGCAGCCTGCGGGTCGAGCGCCTCGAGAAGCGCCTCGACACCATCCACGGAGTGGCGCGGCCTGTGGCGGGCGAAGGCGCGAGGCCTCCGCCCGCCTCCGAAGTGGAGCGAGGCTGCGTCGAGCGGGCTGAGAAAAAGCTACTCGGGCGCATCCCGTTCCTCCGCGGATGTCTGGGCCAGATGATGCCGGTGTTAGATGATAAAGACCCCGGCGGCTTCTGGAGGGCACTGCGCATGATTGGCAGGCTTGGGGAGATCCTGCTGCTTCTGGCGGCGAAATTCAAGACCTCGCTGCTGGCTTGTTACCGCAGTTTGAAACCGCGCTGGGTGCGGGCACCAAGCCCCGCTTGAGATCTAACGGCAGTCGGCGCGCCATCCCACAAAACCTTGGGTTTGGCGTCCGCCCGAAACCGCCGGAGTCTCGCCCGCGTTATGCCAAACAACGCCCCCAACCCCAAATCCGCCCTCGCGCTGCTGCGCTTCGAGGTCATCTGCCACCTCAAGAACCTCCATAAGGAGGGTGTTCCGCTCGCCGAGTGCCTGCGGAGCGCCTCGTCGCGCCCATGGCCCGAACCCGACGGCAACTACTACTCCTGTCGTACATTGGAAACCTGGTGGTATGACTACGCCAAGAGCGGTTACACCGGACTCACCGGCAAGACCGCCCGCGCCGACGCCGGCAAGAGCCGCTCCATCGACAAGGAAACCGGCGAATGGATCCTCACGAAGATCCAGGAAAACCCCCACACACCGCTGCAAGTCCTCCACCGTCACTGGCAGCAACACGGCCACGATCTGCCGTCCATCAGCTCCGTTTACCGCTTCCTCAAAACCCACGGCTACGACCGCCGCACCCTGCGTGCCGGCCGGCTTGACAGCGGACCCCGGAAAGCCTTCGAAGCCCCCGCTCCCAACGACCTCTGGATGGTCGACTTCGCCTGCGGCCCCACCTTTCGCACTTCCGAGGGCAAAGGCATCACTACCCAGCTCTGCGTCATCCTCGACGACCACAGCCGCCTCATCACCCACGCCGCCTATTATCTAACCGGCGATACCGTCACCTTCCTCGACAGCCTCAAGCAGGCCGTCCTGCGCCGCGGCCTGCCCCACAAACTCTACACCGACCAAGGCAAGCCCTTTGTCAGCCACCACACCCGCACCGTCTGCGCCAACCTCGGCATCCGCCTGCTCCACGCCAAACCCTACCACGCCTGGAGCAAGGGCAAGGTCGAGCGGCTCATCCGCACTATCCAGGGCGACTTCGAAGCCACCCTGCGCCTCGAAGGCGAGAGTGTCCACAGCATCGCCGGGCTCAACATCGCCCTCTCCCGCTGGATCGAAACCATCTATCATCTACGCACCCACAGCTCCACGGGCATGAGCCCCCACCAGCGCTTCACCAGTGGCGCCCATCCCCTGCGCCATGTCGAGGAGCCCGACAAAATCGATCCCTTCTTCTACACCCGCACCGAGCGCGTCGTGCGCAAGGACGGCACTGTCACCCTCGGCAAGACCCTTTACGAGGTCCACCTGTCGCTGCGCGCCCTCGCCATCGAACTGCGCTACAACCCGCTTCTGCTGGACCGTGTCGAAGTCTGGCACAAGGGCTCCTTCCACGGCCTCGCCACCAAGGCCGACCTCCACCTCAACAGCCAAACCTACAACCGCAGCCACAACTATGAACGCCCAGCCCACAGCTAACAACAAGGCCGAGGCCCCGGCCGTCGAAGAACACCTCCGCGCCTGGGGCCTGCACGCCGCCCCCTTCGCCGCCGGGGAGAAAAACCCCGCCATCTACCCGGCCGGGAGTCACCGCGAGGCGCACGACCTGTTGGAGTCCACCGCCGCCCTGCGCGGCGTCATGCTTCTAACCGGAGCACCGGGCAGCGGCAAGTCCACCCTCATCAAAACCTGGATGCGGGGACTCGAACCCAAGCGCCACCTGCCCCTGCTCATCACCCAGTCCTCCCTCTCCGCCAGCGGAGTGTTGGAAATCCTGCTGGCAAAACTCGGCGAGCGGCCTCGCTTCAAACGCAGCGCCAGCCTCGTGTTGTTGGAAAAACACCTTGCCGACATCGACCCGCTCACCCTGGTCCTCATCCTCGACGATGCCCAGAACTACCCGGCTCCGGCGCTTGAGGAAATCCGCATGTTGTTAGGTCTCGGAGGCCGCATGCGAAGTGCCTTTGCCCTCATCCTTGCGGGCGACGAATACCTCCTTGGCAGCCTCCGGCTCTCCGTCCAGCGAGCCCTCTTCACGCGCATCAGCGCCACCGCCGTGCTCGCCCCGTTGACCCGGCACGACATCGCCCCCTATCTCAACTGGCAGGTCAGCCGCGCCGGTTTGGAACGCGACATCTTTGAGGCCGCAGCCATCGATCTGCTTGCCGAGGCCAGTCAGGGCAATCCACGCACCCTCAACCTCCTGGCCCAAGCCGCCTGGCTCGGTGCCGCCCGGAGTGGTGCCACCACCATCCATCCGGATCACATCCACAGCGCCCTTGGCCAAGTCCCCGCCGCTATCGCGAATAGCTCCACTTTTTCACCACCGTGTTGGCCAGCAAATCGCGTCCCGAATGACTGTAAGAAATTTGAATCTTGGCTGGCTGATCCTCGCGATCGCGCACTGTTTCAATTCGATGAAGTTCTTTGAGGCTGATCAGGCCTAATACCGCAGCCTCATGGCGAGCCTCATAATTCGAGCCGTATCCCACGAGATCGTCCGCGAAAATCTCGATCAAGGGCTCCGCTTGCTCCTGAAGTGCCTTGGTGGACTCCGCTTCGGCAATCGCAAGCATTGCGCGAACATCTGGGTCGCACTCCTTGTTAAATATTTTAGTGCAATTCCTGAACGCAGGATCGTATGGGGCTCTTTGGCGGCCAAATTCAGCTATTGTAAATCGAAGGTTTTCTGGAAGGAAACGGCAGCATTTGAATACCTCAGCGCGTAGGACTTCCTCTTCACCGAAATATCTGGCAAGTAGTTGCAAGTCGCATTCCAGGTGGCCGATTGTTCCAAGGGCCAATTCTTTGACTTTAGGATGGTCCGAAAGACTTACGATAAGCGCCCTTACGATTGAACTTTCGGTTAGCGCATAGCCTTCTCGTCTGATCGCTTCAATGGCCGCGTCGACAATTTCGCTATCCGTATCCTCCGTTCGAACGTGCGCAAGCCCAGAAATCAACAAGTCAAATCGAATGCCTGGCCCACCCTTCTGCAGGTCAGTTATCAAGGCTGTTCGGTATGCATTCTTATCCTCAATGATGTCGAAATTAAACTGTGCATACGCGCTGTTCTGTTTCCGATTCGAGAGAAATTCCTGGAAAATACCTTTCACATCCGGATCATCATTTCCCCATCCTTCCTGCAATGCGCGTGCAGAATGGAACGACATGGAATTGGCAGATCTGACATCATCTAGCAGAAGGTTCTTTGACTCGGGAGTCTTCGCTAGAGCGCAGAGAGGTCCATGCGTGAAGGAATCAAATCGTTTACGGCTTCCCAAAACTGTTTCAGCAGCCGATCTGACCAACGGATGGCCGATAAAACTACGGGTTACCCCATCCCGGAGGATATTTCGCAATCTCCAGTTGCCCTCGTCACTTAGGAGAAGTTCGGCAATTTTTCCAGCGACCCTTTCGTCCCCCGGATATCCCCGTAACGCAATTTCAAGGGCGTTCGAATCACTAAATGGTGTGCCGTAGATTGGGCTGGATATGGATTGCAGAGACATCTCAAGAATCTCTTCATCTCCCGGCCACCCTTCTAGTGCGCACTCGATGAAAAACTCGCTGAAGTAGCTTACATGACCGCAGGTGAGCAGTTGCCTTTTACTGGTTTCGTCTTGTCCTCCTGCTTTAACTAGGCCGTAAGTAGCAACCAGACGTATGGCAGTGTCTTCACATGTCTGTCCTTTTTTGAACAGTGCTTGAATCTCTACGTCCGTATTCCATCCACGAGCGAGTACTAGGAGAACCGCCGCTATAGATTCGCCTGGAAACGGCTGATGAAGTCGCTCCAACAAACGTTTTTTCCAGTCATCCCGGCCACCGCAACGTTTCGCCAAGCACTTTGCTGACTCAATCTGACCAAGAATCTCTTCCTGGTTCAGGAGATGCCACACAACTTCATCGGTTTCAGAGCTTGGAGACCAGTTTTCGAGGGAAGAAGCGACAGTTCCGTATTTCATGCCATAAGGCATGGGTAGCCAGTTTTTCAAACGCTCTCCAAGCATCTCGTGAACCATCGTGCCTTGAGGAGCATTCAGCACTGCGCTCAGCAACGTCTCGCGAAAAGGCATCCAGGTTCCAGATTCAACTTCATTCAAAAACTCCACGGCACGTTTTCGTCGCTCGTCAGGTGGGAGGCGAATTCCTGAGAATACTGCCTTGGCGAGAAGCAATTTGCGGTGAATGTCGGCATCTATTTCAAGTGGCGCGCTCTCGATAGCCTGCATCAGCTCAAATGTTTCGTCGGGGCGCCTACTTTGCTGAAGCAAGAAAAGAAGAACGTGATGCCAACTGGTATCTCCGGTGAGTTTTTGGCAGTGAGCAACCTGCTCTTTCAATGGCAAAGATAAAAGGTGTTCGGCAGCTAGAAACTCTTGGAAGGTGCGGTGGATGAATTGAACGTCGCGCTCAGGAGTAGCTTCCGACAAAACACCGATCACTTGATCTGAGAGCGGAAGCATCTGGCGGGCAACTTCCCGCGCATCAGCTTTACCCATTCCTTCCGATTCTTCGAAATACGCGGCAAATGTAGCTATCGCTTCCTTTCTGGATAAGAAAGCACCGCTATCCGATTAATGTATCCGGAAGGCCAGTCTCGCGATCGCATCTCTCAAAAGGTCGTCTTTAATTCGCTCTCCGATCATCGACTCCGATGCCGCAGCTCTAGTCATGCGATGTTGATTCAGGAGAACCCTTACAAGTTCACCGCACACATCGAGACGAGATTGGGGCAGGCTTTGTTTTTGGAACCATAGAGAGAGTAATCCTATGAGGAGTAAGGGGTTTGCGGCAATCTGACGCAATGCGCCCTCTCCCTGCAGGGTTCTGATAAAGCGTTCGATTTCCAGATCTTGAAGCCCTCGCGGTGAGTCCGCGCGAACACCGGAAATAATTTTCCCAGCCATAGCGTCTTGCTGGGAGGCCGAAAGCTCCTTGATGGAAGCGTGTCTCCAGTTTCCCGAAAGCGGATCAAGTCTTTGGTAGCCCAGTGGGCGGGCGGTCGCCAGACAGGCAGCCTCATGATTACTTAAAAAGCCTTGGATGGCAGTGAGTGCCTGTTGCGCAATTTCTTGCCTAGACCACTCGTCGAGCCCGTCGATAAGTAAAAGTAACCTATCGTCGCGCATTGCCTTTCGGACGAGCTTCGGAAGATTGTCGCTACCTGCTTTCACGTGAAGCCATTGCACGGCTGCCTCCTCAAGCGATTTTCCTTGGGAGAACATTGAACTCAGGAAAGGAAACGGCAGCCATATCGGCAGTCGGTTGCCAAAATTTTCGGCTGTGTTCTGTAGAACGGGTTCTTCCGATAGCAGATCTAGGGCGACCATCCTTAACAAAGTGCTTTTGCCATGGCCAGGTTCGCCGAGGATCACTCCGCGAGTGATCTCCCCTAAAAACGCATCTGCACTCATTTCCAAATCGGATTCCGTCAACTGGTATGCCGATGGTCTGGATGACTCCGGTGGCTCTTGATCTAGGCTCTGAGGGCTGTCCGGCATGTCGAGCCTAGGAACAACCTGTCGAGCTACCTTGGATCCCCATTTTTCGAGAATGGTTGGCATCACCCAGCGCTCGGCAAGGATGGGGGCTCGACAAGAGCCTTCGCTAAAGCGATCCGTGCATGAGATGAATGAGTCGGTTTGTTCAAAAATTCCTCCGTAAAGCTTTCGGAGTTCTGTTCGAAAACTGTTGATCTCTTCCCAAGTTAATCTCTCCTCCAGGTCTTTCAGAACGTGCTCGCCGCAACACTCCTTTACCCATTCGCGTTGGAAAAAATCATCGATGATTTTAGGATGGTCTTTCAACAAAACTGTCAACCCACTGCATCCGATCAGCTCAAACTCGATGCCAACTCCCTTTAGTGTCTTTGCCGCTTCGATCTCAGCTTTAGCCAGCGATGAGTTTTCGGTGGGAGCAGAGGTGACGATTACAAACTTCCGGGTACCAGCCGCGAATTTCCCATCCATGAAGAGTTTCACAGCGTCTTCGATGTGAGATGGCTGAAACTTGGTTTTTATATAGCGCTTGCATTGCCAGACTTCGAGTTTGTCGTCATCCGGGGTTCTGGCATACAGATCGATTCCATCCTGTCCTTGACCCGGAATGCCAAATTCCTGGCAATGGCTCACAACTTTTAAACTCTTGAGCAACCTGACGGAAAGACGCTGAAAATTTTCGAAGGACAAATCCTCAAATGGTAAGAGTTGGCCTTTGGCCTTCGATGGGGGCTTTTTAACGGTGTCGGGCGGTCCTGGGACTAGCAGCCAAGTAGGTATTGGTGACTTCACGAGCGATTTTGATTTATCTGAAATCCTCTCTAGGGACCAGTCCTTTCATCGGAACATTTGGGGTCACTGTATCAACACTCATGCGTCAGTTTGTGTCTGTGTCTGCGACATGCGACTGGTTGAGACCCCAATAACAGACATTGGCTATATCGGCGGGCCTCTTCGAGCGGCGACGTGATGCGAGGGGGAAGACCATGGGAAGAACGGGAAAAGAGATTGGGGATTTGAGATTTGAGCTTGGAGATTTGGGGAAGAGGGAGAAGTGCCGAGTGGACAGTGATCAGCGGAAGTGAAGAGGGATAGATTGACGATTGATGATTGATGAACTTGGCTTTTTGATTGGAGGAGGGAAGAGTCAGGGTTTCTTCTTTTTGGCGGAAGTCGCGGATGGAATGGTGTGAAAGCCGAGTTCTTTTGTGGGTGGAGTGGGAGCGGCGATGAGTTGTTTGATGGCCTCGAAAACGAGTTGGAACTGCTGGTCGTGGTCGGCGTATTTTTCTTCGAGGGCTTCGATTTTGTTGGCGAGGAGGGCATTGGAATCCATCAGCCGCCGGAGCTGGACGAACGTGCGCATGATGGCGATGTTCACCTCCACGGCACGTTCCGACCGCAACACGCTGGAAAGCATGGCCACGCCTTGCTCGGTAAAGGCGTAGGGGAGGTACTTGCGGTGCTGCCCACGCTTTTAAGGTCACAATTTGTGACCTTAAAGAACTCCCCGCGTTTTTTGAGGTCACAATTTGTGACCTCAAGTTTGCCTCTTCATTTTCCGTCAGTTGGAACATGAAATCGGACGGGAATCGTCCAAGATTCCGCTGAACGGCTTGGTTGAGAGCTTTCGTGAGGACCCCGTAAAGCTGCGCCAGATCCGAATCGAGAATGACTTTCTCTCGGCGCAGGTAGTGGACGAGTGTGGCGAGCTTTTCCGGCACGAGCAGGGAGGCGTGTGCTGCGTCTGGGCCGGGTTTTCGCTTGGCGGTCATGGATGCGCTACAGTTTGATGATTGAGGATTGTTGATTGGGAGAGGAAGGCGGGAAAGTGGTTTGATTGAAACGACGAATCTCTAGCGGATCGCCCGGCCGGCGTCACGCAAATAAAGCGGAGATGCCGAAATGATGCGCATGAGTCTTCATGCGGCGCATTTGACGGGGTGATGGAAAGTGCCAAGTGATCAGTGAGCGGTGATCAGTGGGGAGAGGGGGAGTAAGTCAGCGGTCAGCAGTCATTGGTCAGCGGGGAGGAGATGTCCGTTATCGGTCGGCCCATGAGTCATGGCCGCCCCTTCATCAACGCGAGGTTGGCTCCGGTGAAGGCCTTGCCCATGAGGGCGAAGGTTTTGGCGCAGCCGAGGTAGTGGTAGCCGGCGTTGGACGCGCCGCGCTTCCACTTGGCGGCTTCCGCGGGGCTGATGAGTTCGGCCTCGTATTTCTTGTGAATGTTGCGGCCGGGTTGGATGACGATGACGCCGTTGTGGCTCCTTTGGCTCCTTTGGCTTATTTCGGCGAGAGTTTTGCGGTTTTGGGGCGGGCGGTCTTTGCTGAAACCGGAGGTTGGCGATTCTTGAGGGCCAGGTTCACAACCTCATGACCGCTTTTCCACTGGTTTTGTTTCATGGCGTTCATCATGGCGTGATAGTCGCCATGATAGAAGTCGAGGATTTCAGCGCGCTTTTTGCGGATTTCGGTGACGAGTGGCTGGTTATTCATGATTAGGGCCTCCAAAGAGTTCGGTGGGTGTGCAGATGGTCGGAGCGAGGTATCCGTGGTCCCGGATCACTTGATCCAGTCGCCGGATGATCTCCGCGTTGGCAATGTGTTTGCAGTTCCATGTCAGAAGATAGTCGATTCCGTGCCTCGCAGCAACGGCAATGTGTCCGGCATCCGCAGCGGCCTTTTTGGGAATGACTCCGCTTTTGAGAATCTGTGCACCCAGTTTGATAGTGGCGTCATCAATTTCGAGAACGGGCAGGCTTTTGATTGCATCGAGGCGCTTACGGGCCGCTTGGGAGTCACCTCGCCCCGATTCTTCGATGACCAGCTCGGAGATGAACACGGAATAATGGCGCTTGCGGGAATTCCACCAGCGGAGGGTGAGTTGCTGTTGTCCCGCAAGGATCAGGTCGTTTGATGGCCTGGCAGTCAGAAAACTCGGGATGGTGGTTTCGAGGTAAACGGTGGCTTTTGGGTTCATCGGGAGTTAGGTGTGATTCGCGGATTTCATTTGAGCCGCATCACGTTGCTGGCGGTGAGGAGTGCCCGCATTGGGGTGATGGCGATGTCGTTGTGGGTGGCGAGGCGACCGGGCGGTGGGATTCCTTGGCGGGTGAGGATGGGAAGTACCGAGTGAAGATGGGTCATCAGTCGATGCTCATTGGTCACGGGTCATTCCGCCCCTTCATCATCGCGATATTGGCCTCGGCGAAGGCCTTGCCCATGAGGGCGAAGGTTTTGGCGCAGCCGAGATAGTGGTAGCCGGCGTTGGACGCGCCGCGCTTCCATTTGGCGGCTTCCTCGGGGCTGATGAGTTCGGCCTCGTATTTCTTGAGGTATTCCTTCTGTTGGGCCTCGTCCATCGAGCCGTCCTTGTTCGGGCTGTTCTTGTCCTTGACCTTGAGCAGATGGGCCATCTGGTTCACCTTGGCGCGCTTCTCGTCGATCACCGCGAGTTCCTCCGCCCAGAAGGGTGCGGTTTCCACCGCGGCGACGTTGCCCTTGAATTCCGGCATCGACGCGGGGGCCGCCATGGCATCGCGGAAGGCGACCGTGTTGCCCTTGGCATTCAGTCCGTCCACGCCGAGCACGCCGATGACGAAGGGCATCTTGGGCGCCTTGAGGTCCTTGCGCACATCTCGGATGAAATCGGCCAGCCACTCGCTGTATTTCGAATAATCCCTGGTCTTGCCCTGCTTTTTCATCTGCTCGATCTGCGTCTCGCTGAACACATAGGGCCCGGCGCTGGGCGGGCGGAATTCGGTGTTGAGGCTCCGGCCGCCCCACGCGGTCTTGATGAGCAGGACCGGCTCCTTGAGCGCGGCATCCATGGCCAGGCCGAAGGTGAACTCGGGGCCGATCTTGCCGCCGTCCTGGGTGGGATTGGCGCCGCGGGCACCGAATCCCGCGGTGAGCTTGCCGTTGCCCTCGCCATTGGCGTTGCCCTCGTAATGGCCGGTCAGATAGGAGATCCACGTGTGGTCGGCAACGGCGGGTTTGCCATCCGGGCCGCGCATCTGCTTGAGCAGCGGCGCGGTGGCGGGGTCGTCACCGATGTAGTCGAAGGTCTCGATCTTGGCGTGGCCCTCCATGTTCGACTGGCCGGCGAGGATGAAGACTTTCATTGGTTTCGCTTCCACGCCGGTGGTGGCGAGAAGCACGGATGTTAGAATGGCGGCGGTGGTTTTCATTCGTTTGGAAATCGTGATGGTTTCATGTTACTTCAGGTCCGATTTCCTGAGGCCCTCGATGCAGAGATCCATCTGGCCGCAGGGTGTCTGGTCCTTGGGGTTGTATTCCACGTTGCCATAGGCTGCCAGCACATTGGTGCCTGTCTTGAGGTGCTTGATTTGACCGGCACCCAGGACGATGGGGCGGTAGTGCGGCATGTCCTTCCACCAGCCGTAGGACTCGATCTCGTAACCGTTGAGGAACACGCGGAAGCCTTGCCGGGCGAGGATGCTCAGGCGGTAGGAATCGTAATCCAGGGCATCCACATCGAAGGTCGTGCGCATCACCAGAAACTCACCCTTGCCCCAGTCGGACTTGTTAGGGAAGAACACGCTGCCCCGTTTGAATTCGCCGGTGCCGATGGGGGCGCGGCCTTGACTCCATTGGCTGTCGTCGTAGCCGGGTGCCTGCCAGCCTTTCAGGTTGTCGGCCAGGGCGATGTCCCGGAAGCGTCTTTTCTCGCGGGGGTGCAGCCGGTCTTTTTCGGTGAGCGGATCGAAGGATAAGAAGCGCCAGTTGCGTTCCGCGGGCGGAACCTTGCCGAGGGGTTTCCAGCCGGCGGCGGGATTCCTGAGTTTGGATAGATCGATGATGGTGTCCACCAGCGGCTGCGTTTCGCCCTTTTCCGTGTTCATGCGTTGGATGAGTTCCGCGCGGTACACCTTGAAGAGAACGTCGGTGAGTTCCTCGCGCTGCGCGGCAGGCAGTTTCTCAAGGGTGGTGAAAAGGCCGTAGGGCCGGCCCTCGGGATTCGCGTTCGGTGCCGCCACCAGGTTGATCAGATCGCCGGTCTCGAAATCACCCATGCGTTCCTGCACCAGGTGCGCGACCGCCACGGCGGATGCAGGGTCGGTCTGCAGGCATGCCTTGGCAGCCTGAATGACATTGAACGCACCCTCCGGCGAGCGCGGGCCGCTCTTGATCTCGCTGGCTGCGATCGATTTCCGGAACCCTTCCACGATCAGTTTGCCTGCCGGGCTCGCCGGGGTCTTGCGTTTCAAGACCCCTTCGAGGTGGTTCATCATCCGCTCGCGTGGCTGGGTGTGGTATTCGCGGGTCGCCATCGTCAACAGCTTGGGCAGGATTTCGAGATAGAGGCTATCGTCTTTCTCGAGTCCCGAGAGGGCCATGAAGGCGGATTCACGCAGCCACCAGTCGGCGTGATTCGTCCACGGCAGGATCTGCGGCACGCGGGCCTGGATGTCCTTCTCCGGGGCGAACTTGAGGGCCATCAACGCGCCATCGACCACCCACCACGACTCCTTGTGATCCGTCACCATTTTGGTGATGGATTCCAACATCGCGGGGGAGAACTTGTCCGTGGGGATCGGGTTCTTGCCGATGCCGAACCAGTAGTTGTAATCGATCATTCCGTCGAGCGCGGCACGCCGCACGCGCGGGTCCGGATCGCGCAGGAGTTTTTCCAACTCATCGTAGGCGCCGACGGTCCGCAGGGCTTTTCCCGCCTGGGTCCGGATCATATAGTTCCGGTGATAGACGTTTTTCAGCAGCGTCTCACGCGGCAGGCTGTTGAGGTCCTTCTCCGGTTGATGATAGGCGCCGCCCAGGGCATAAAAGGGAACATGGGTGGGTTCTTCCGGTCCGTATTTCAAGTAGGCCGGGTTGTGGTCGATCGAGAGGAAGGCCTTGTCGGCCTCGTTGCCCCACAGGTTTTCGGGCAGCTTGTAGGGCTTCGAGTATTTCGAGTGCGGAGCGCCGGTGATACGCAGCGTGTGCAACGGCGCGGTGAAGGACAACCCCATGCCGGGACCGGAGGAACCAACTTCACCATTGCCCCAGGCCAGTGTGGCGATGCCGATGCTGCCGCCCGGCTCGCGGCTCAGATCGTGCCACCAGGTGACGCGGTCCATCGACTGACGGAAAAGCGCGGGTTTTTCCTTCATCAGATAGGAGGTGGTGATGCCGCGCCAGATGCCATCGCCGCGACCATCGTCGGCATGCCCCTGCACCAGCAGCGGGTAACTTTCAATCATCGACAGGGCCAGATACTGGCGGGCCTTGGCGTAGATGGCGGCATCGCCGCTGGCACCCGCGGCGATCTGCATGGCGGCGGCGATCATGCCGTCCTTGCCGTTGGAGCCGAGGCCGCCTTCGCCGCGGTGATCGCCGTAGGCGACCGTGCCGTGGCCGGCGAAGCGATAGAAAAACCGGAGTGCCCCGAGCAAGGTTTCCTCATCGACGTTGACACCACATTCCTTGCCAAAGAGCAGCGTGGTGAGCACCTGCGCGCCGGCCGGGTTCATCAAGCCGCCGGCGACATAACCGGGACTGACGCCTTGCCCCCAGTGCGTCCACCCGCAACCGAACTTCTGGCGTGCCTTGGCGTCGTCGCAATAGTGTTGCAGGATCGGCAGCACCGACGCGTCACCGGTGCGGAGGTAATATTCCCCGCAGGCGATTCCGTTGTAGCCATTGTTCCAGGTGTGATCACCGATTGCCCGCACATCCTTGGGGAAGGAATCGAAATAGGCTTTCACCCGCGGCAGATAGCGGTCGTCGCCCGTGGAAAGCAGGAACAGGCAGGCCAGGGCACCCGGAATGCCACCTTGTTTGAACTTCGCCGGGTCGGAATAGAAGCCGGCGGCCTGTTCGATGATCTTCTTCGACTTGTCGCAGTTGAGAGGCCAGGTCTTGCTGTAGGTGCCAAGCACGGGGATGCTAACGGATTCCTTGCGTGTCGTCTTGCCGTCCGCTGAAGTGACATCGAAGACCATCCGGCCGTCGCCGGCCTCCGCCTTGGTGAGCGCTTCACCGCATGCGACAAAGGGATTGAGACCCTTGAGCGCCACGCCGTTGATGCCCGTGATGATCTCGCCCTTGCTGAACTTTCCCGCGGCCGGCGAGCCGGGCCTCATGCCTTCGACCTTGACGGTCACGCCCGGGTACACACGCGTCATCAGGCCGGTGGTGCCGATGCAACCAAATGGCGTGTCGCGGTTCGGGTCCGGCCGCGATTGATAGATCTTCTCCCCGGTGTAATAGGCTGCGGCGGCCTCAGGTGCGGCATCGAGCGGCGCGGCGAGAAATGAGGACAGGAGAAACGCGGCGGTGACTGCGGGGTGAGGTCGGGACTTCATGGGATCGGTGCGATAAAGGAGGGATACTTAAGGAATCTGCGGAGGTCGATGATGAATTGTGGGGCAGAAGGATCACGGTAGGGCGCGGCGGCCTCGCCGCGCCGACTTGTCCGCCGCCGGCGGAAGTCGTGGGGAAGACGTGAATCCAAGAAATTGTGGACGCGTCGCGCAAAGCCAACGCTTTGCCCGACGATCCGGATTTGACAACCCTCCGTCATTGACGGCCAGGTTCAGTTTGCCGCGCTCATCGGCATCAGCCCCCGCACCCTCCAGATCCGGGAACAAGGCCACGGCCGTCCCGAAGGCACCGCCCGTGCACTCCTGCGTGTCGCGGAATCCCACCCGCAAGCCGTGCTGGAGGCGCTGCACCGGTGAATGTTACGATGCGAGGACCCCATAGATGTCTTACCAACCGACGATCATTGGCGGCACGATGACGCTGGCGTTGCCGCCCTTTTTGTCCTCGCTGTGTTCGATAGCGGTGACCGTGTGGTCCTCGAACTCGACGTTGGTGCGGTTTTTCTCCTCTTTGGTGACATAGGACAACTGCCGGTAGGTTTCATGGGTGACCGGATCGACCCGGGTGACATAGTGTTTGATTTCCACATACTCGACGAATTCCCACAGGCCGGATTCCCCTTTGCCGGTGTTGCGGACCGTGGTTTTGGTGGGTTTTCCCAACACCTGGGAAACCTCCTCGAGCGTCATGCCGATGGCGATTTTCCTGGCATCCAGCAGTTTCCGCACCTGGATTTGTCGCTGATAGAGCTGTTTGAGGCGGGTGACGAATTCCGGGTCGTTGATGGCGAACACTCCGGGGGAAACCCAACCGACAATCCCCTCGCGGGTTCCCTGGCCGCGGACCCGATAAACTTTCTCGGTCATGGCTTCCAAGCGCACGGATTGTCCGGCCACCAGGGTGCCCAGACGGGTTTTACCCTCCTTGTCGGAAAACACCGGCGCATCCTTGATCACCTTCAGCTCGATCGGTTGTTTCAAGGTCTGATCCAGATAGACCACGTTGGGATCGGATTCCAGCAGCGATTTGCGTGCCGGGCGGATATCGGCGGCAAGCGGCAAGACCAGACAGGCGATGGCAAGCGGAATTCCCCGGTTCATGATCGGCAGAGCTATGGTTTTTTTGACGAGAAACGGTATCACCGAACCGATTGGACGCAATGGGGGGCGGAATATTCACGGAATTTTTCCAGGCCCTGTCCGGGGCCCGGTTTTACTTCATAGCGTCGAGCGCCTGTTGCGCCAGTTTGCGGGCTTTCGGTTGTTTGAACTTGGAACTGGCGGCTAGAGTGAAGTCGGCCTTGGCCTCATCTCTGCGGTCCAAGGCAAGCAGCGTCCGGCGGTTGCACCGGGATCGCCTTGATCGCCCGCTCGGCGGGCTGGACCGGAGGTGCGGTGGTGGTGGTCGCGGGCTGGCTGGCTGCGGGCGCGGGACCAGCCAGGAAGATATCGTCGCCGACCAGGCGGGAATACTCGGCGGGGATTTGCCCACCGGCGGAGCGGTCCATGACGCCGGCCCGCGTGCGCTTGAAAACCTGCTCGATTGTAAGGCCCGGGGTGCGCAGGTTCTTGAGCAGTTCCTCGGTGTAAAGCCCGTTGACACCCTCGCCATCCTGTGCGGTGCGTCCGGCATCGGTGGCAAAGGCGATCAGCGAACCGGCCACCGCTTTCAACAGCTCATCCCGCGTGACATTGTGCTCCTCGATGACCGCGAATCCCAATCCCCGCAGCGTTTTGGCGACCGCTTTGGCATCGTTCACCGCATTGCGCAACGAACCCACCGCCGACTCGTATTTGGCATTGCCAACGACCAAGGCCACCCGCGGGACGGGTTTCGGCACGGTCGCGGCGGCGGCATGGCCGAGCACCAGACCATGGACGACAAAACACGCGAGGCGGAAACGGGTGGTCATGACTGCGCGCATTCTGCAAATGAAACACCCAACAACCGCGGCGGATGGTGGGTCCCCGGCGAAGTCAACACCGGCATCCCCTACAAATGGGGTGGCTTCGACGACCCCTCGTCCTTAACTCTTCGCTTGCGACTCGCCGAGTCCCCTTGTCCGGCCCGGGAAAAAAAGCTAGAACTTTCGCTGAAAGGACGTTCTCCGTAGAACCGCAGTGGACGAAGTCCACCCGTCCAGGCGGCAATTGTCCTTATTATGCCGCACGCTGTATAAGAAGGGCAATTGCCGCGCGCGGCTCAACACACAGGTACGGCAGAGAAATGAAGAAGGCAGCAACCACCAACGGGGAATGTCTATGAAAGGACTTATCCTGCACGCGATAACAGCGCTCGCATTTGTTGCGATTGGATGTTCCAAGCGCGTCAAAGATGAGGCGAATCAACGGTCACCGATGATTCAAGTCGAAACCGGCAAGTTCTATCTGCATTACGCGAACAGAAACATTGTTGACCTGAATGAGATAGATAGCGTGACGAAGGCGTGTAAGCCGCATTGTTTAGATATATTCTATGGCCCAGGGTCTACCACATCTGACCTAATGATGACATTAACCCATTTTGGTGGATTGGGAATCGGTGATTACAATCTAGCCGCTACCTCAGATGAAAGGTTCCCATTCTTCCTTCCGGGATATGACGACTGCGGAGTCCTGGACAAAATTGCGAATGCGCCTCACTCCACCTATCTGCTGGAAGAGGTTCTGAGCGATAGATCGATCACAATTGAGCGCTTCGCTCACATCATGTTTCCGGAGCATTCTGTCAGTCTGCCAGATTTCGCAACGTGTCTCCAAAGATGCGTTCCAGCTGGTTGTGTTTTTCTCGATGGAATCGAAGATGGTTTCCTATATACGGGACGTTTTGAGGACTGGATGTCCCACAAATAACAATTGCAGAAGTCGGTGAATGCGACGGCGAGAAGCCCCATAGTTGAACCAACGTCCACAGCGCCGCCGCATCACCTTTGACGTTGCCCAACAAAAGCCATCCCCGCGACCGGATAGCCCCTGCCCTGGACGGTTCTTTCTAACAAACAGGCGGTGATGCCTGATGCCTCATGACAGTTGGAGACTCAACACTAGCCAAATTTCACTTGCTCGCCCCCGCCAACGCCAAATGAGAAACTGGAGAGGGGGAGCAAGGGCGCGACCCTTACGGAGATTCATTTCACCCCCTGCCAATGCCGGAACTTTGGTGGTCGGCTGAAAAAATTCCCATGGCCGGGTGGCGGGGATCGTGGTAGCAGTGCGGCGGATGTTTGAAGTCAGACAGAAACCTGAGATGGTCGAACGCGCCTTGCTGGTGCGGTTCTATTTTGACCCGAGTGAGGCGGTCGAGGCGGAGTCGTTGCTGGACGAACTCGGCGAACTGGTCAAAACGCTGGGCATCGAAGTGGTGGAGTCGGTGCTGCCGCGGTGCCGCGAAATGCACAAGAAATTCCTCTGTGGCACCGGCAAGGCCGCGGAAATCGCCGAGTTGGCCCGCGCTCACGAATGCGACGTGATCGTGATCGACAATGGCCTGGCACCATCGCAGCAGCGCGAGTGGGAACGGCTCGCCGACCTGTGTGTGATCGACCGCGAGGAGGTGATTCTCGATATTTTCGCCAAGCGCGCGCAAACCCGGGAGGCGCGGTTGCAGGTGGAACTGGCACGCATGCAATACGCGCTGCCGCGGTTGACGCGGATGTGGGGGCACCTTGACCGCGAGGGCGGCGGAGCGGGCGGCCAGAGCGGCGGCAGCGCGGCCCGCGGCATGGGTGAAAAACAGATCGAAGTGGACCGCCGCTTGGCCAACCTGAGCATCGAACGCTGCAAGCGGGAACTCGAATCCGTCTGCAAGCAGCGCAAGACCCAACGCAAGGAACGCGAACGTGTCGGCACGCCGCTGGCCGCCATTGTCGGCTACACCAATGCCGGCAAGTCCTCGCTGCTCAACATTCTCAGCGGGGCCGACGTGATGGCCAAGGACATGCTGTTCGCCACCCTCGACACCACCACCCGGCGCATCGCCCTGCCCGATGGGCAAGCCTTGCTCATCACCGATACCGTCGGGTTTGTGCGCGAGCTGCCCCACCGCCTGATCGAGGCGTTCAAGGCGACTCTGGAAGAGGCCGTCCTCGCGGATTTCCTGATCCATGTGGTGGATGCCACGGCCCCGGAAGTCGAACGCTTCCACGACACCACCCTTGAGGTGCTCAAGGAACTCGGCGCGGAAGACAAGGAAATCGTCACCGTGCTCAACAAGATCGACCTGGTGACCGATCCCGCGACGCTCACCGCGCTGGAATGGACGTTCCCCGACGCGCTGCGGGTTTCCTCTCTAACAGGCGAAGGGCTGGAATTCTTGCTCCATGCCTGCGCGGAGGTGATGGCGCACCGGGTGGGTCGCAACGACTACCGCATCCCCCAGCAGCGCGCTGATCTCGTCAGCCTGCTTCATCGCGAGGCAAAGGTGCTCTCGACGGATTACGATGGGGATGATATACTGATCCGCGCCATCGTTCCCCCGACCATCTCGGGGCGCTTGGAAGCTTTCGCCAATCCAGCCACCTGATTCCACTCTCAGCCCGACACATGCTCCGATTCCTGTTCCCCATGCTGCTTGCGGCGAGCCTGCCCGCCGCTGGACAACCCGCCGCCAGCCAACCGGTCACGGCGCAACCCGCGACCCGTCCCGTCCTCCGCGCCGAGCCCGTGGGTCGTGACGATGCCGCCATCGCCAGGGCGGCCGCCGCAGCTCTAACAG
>Ga0118677_10007438_pt1 | contig 18066 bp, 10 predicted proteins | sample AliMusrvi5mmetaG_FD_86154 | JGI IMG/M metagenome (GOLD analysis project Ga0118677, IMG submission 86154) | reverse complement strand
TCCCGACACCGCTCCAGCCGCCGAGCCCGCGACACCTGCCCCTGCTGACGCAACGCCCCCTGAGGACAAGCCGCCCGTTGCCGTTGTCGTGCCCCGCAATGCGTCGCGCAACCCGCCCCGCTCCGCCGCCGACCCGGAGGCGGCAAATCCCAAGAAATTCGTGACCTATACCGTGGTCCAGGGTGACGTGATGGAGAAAATCGCGCGCCGCCACCACACCACCGTCGAGGCGATCCTGCAGGCTAACAGCCTCAAGAACGACAGCCTGCAAATCGGCCAGAAGCTCAAAATCCCCAAGAAGTGAGCCGCGGCCGCGAGGCACCCACTCGCCAGGGGACGGCTGAGACGACCTACCCCGTTTGCTCGCGGTAGGCGACGACAGGCATCTTCGCCTGTCGTGTCCAGGCCGCGAAAGAAGCGTAGCCGCGCAGTCAACGCCACGGAGCAGCGCATGTGGCACGGACGACCCGGGCTGCGGATAGCAAGCTGAATTTGATTATTTCTCTGACACCCAATTATGAGGCCTCCCTCAGACCGGGGGCACGGGTCGGGCCGAGGGGCGGGAATCGCGCGGGACGTGTAAGAGCCAGGGTTCAAGGCATGCCGCCTTACACAGGGCGAACGGCGGCGCAGGGGTGGAGGCGCCTGGCCACCAGCGCGCCTACTTGAGGCCGTGCTGGACGGCGAAGGCCGCGGCACCCGCGGGATCGCTCCGCGGCCAGTTTTGATAGATGGATTTGAGGGTGGCGTCGCGGTCTGGGCCGGGCGGCAGGGTCAACGCCCATTGGGTGGCGGTTACGGGCTCGTAGCTGGCAATGGTTTCGGCATAGGCGCGGATGGCGGTGGTTTTGGCCGGGCCGTCGGCAGCGGTGGTGAGCCATTGGCCGGCGGCCTGGGAGTCGCTGCGGGTCCAACTGGTAACGAGGAATTGAATCCGCTCGCCCGATTTGTTAGATTGGAGGGAGGTGCCGAGCCACTCGATCCACTGGCCGGTTTCACCGCTGTGGGCTGTGTCGTAGTTCAAGCCGGCGGCGAAACCGGCGAGTTCGGCGGGGGAGAGATTGGCCGCGACTAGCCATTGGCTGGCAGCGGCGAAGCCTTCGCGCTGGACACCGTTGGCGAGAATGGTTAGATTCGCGGTTGCGGCGGCATCGCGGGCGCTTGCATCGGAAAGCGTGGCCAAGTGCTCGCGCAGGGCGGCGAGCATGGCGCTGCGTTCATCCGGGGTTTGGGCGGCACTAACAATGTTTCTGACGGCTTCATCCGCGTCCTTGAGACCCATCTCGCCGATGAGCTTGAAGGCGAGCCTGGGGTCTTGGATCGCGGCACCGGAAAGCAAACCGCGCTTGGCGTCATCGGTGATGAGGTCGGGAAAACCGGCGGCGTTTTGCCGGACCCAGGCGAGTGCGGCCATGGGGTCGTCCTTGGCCCAGCGGGCAAGCGACGAGGAAACGACGTAGCCGCCGCTGACATCGTCCTTGGCGAAGTCGGTTCCGCCGGTGAACAGAGCAAGCACAGCCTGCGGGTGGTTGTTGGCAAGTGCCAGCACGGACACGGCGACCAAGCGCTTGCGGGTTTCGTCACTTAGATCCGGGCTGGCGCGAACCTCGGCGATGAGGGAGGTCAACTGGGCGGGATCCAGCGCCATCATGCGTTCCCTGAGGTCCGTCATGTGCCGGGCCATTTGCTTTTGCATGACCTCATCGCGGTGGTCGCCCGCGGCTTTCTCGAAGGCTTCCCGTTCCCTGCCGAAGGCGATGAATTCGGCGGCGATGAGTTTTCCGCTCGTCTCGCGATTCTCGCGTTCGTGTTGGGTGCTGCGAGCGCGTGCGTTCGGATTTGCCAGATCGAGGACGATGCCGCGGGCGGCGGCTTCGGCGACGAGTTGACCGCGGGTCTGGCGGATGGCGGCGAGTTGTTGATAGTCATGCCAGCCAAGGCCGGCCCCGATAGCGAGGATGACAGCGGCAATGGCGAAGGGGACTTTCATGAATCGGTGGGGGTCTTACTGATGGTTCGACGGATAGCCTCAGACATCTTGAGCCGTGCCGGAGAATAATGGCATTTTGGGAACCTGAATGAGCCCAGTTGGATCCGGGCAGGATGCCCGGACCACCGTGGCGCGGGCATCCTTGCCCGCTGCCAAGCTGCTGGTAAGCTCATACGTTTCCCGTTGGGATCAGGATCCCTGAGACTCCAGGAGGTTGCACAACCTGATATTCCCACTGAGGCCACTGAGTTCCTAATCTTCTCAGTGGTTTCAGTGCAATCAGTGGTTCCATTTTCCAACAACCTTTTGCGCATCGTGTTTGTATTCAAAGGGGCTTCCAGATTAGTGATTGAGGCGCTTGAGGATTTCCTCGCGGCGTGTCTCGTCGACGATCTTTTCCGCAAAGACGCGAGCCTGTTCCTTGTTGTTGCGGGCGGTCCAGGTGCCCAAAAACGTGGCTAACACATCGTCGTTGCCGCTGGCTTGGCTGTATTGAACCGCGAGTTCGGCGGCGGCGTTGAAGGCGAGCGCCGGGGTCATTTGGGTGGCCGTGGCGAGGATGTTGCCGGTGACGCGGTCGGTCGTGTCCGGAGCTTGGGCGCCGGCCCAAGTGCGCAGGGTGTCGAGGTCTTCGCTGGTGACCAGCCTGTTGTTAGCAAAGATCCGAATCGATGCGGCGCGTTCGACGCACGTGCTGCGCTCGGCGGGCGTGGCATCGATCTGCGCGAGGTATTCGGTGACCTTGGAATAACCGCCCTGCACCGCGCACTGGGCCGCCTGGATGGCGAAGATTCCGGGTCGGTCGGCCGCGGGCACCTGGTCGCGAACCAGTTTGGTGAAGGCGGCCTGGGTCTCCGCCGTGACCGAATTGATCAAGTTATTGTTGATGATATCGGCGCGCTGATCTTGCGGCGCGGCGGCCAGGCGGCGGCCCGCGGCGGCGGGATCGGCGGTGAGCAGAATGCCGAGCATGACGCCCTCAAACTGCGTCCGGAATTGGCTTTTGCCGTCGAGCGTTTTGCTGTCGAATTTGCCGGCGGCAATCTGCTCATCGAGCCACGCGTCGGCCTCGCCCGGAGCTTGCCTGGCCCAATCGCGCAACGCAGTGGCTAGATGCCACTTCAGGCCGCTCGCATCATCCTGCAGTGCATCGATGAAGTGCCTAAGCACATACTCGGGATCTTTCTCAATGAGGGGACCGATGAGCGTCTGCTCGAGCATCGAGCGGGAATCAGTCGACAGCCCGAGCGCGGGGATGGCGTCCAGTCCGGCGATGAGCTCCTCGCGGGTCAGCGCTTGCAAACGCTGTTGAAAGCGCAGCACCACCCGCATGTCGGCGGTGGCCCCGGCTCGCTGCATTTCATCGAAGCGGCCGGCGAGGAGTTGCCAGTTGATAGGCGCGCCGGCCTTGATCTTATTGTTAGGATTGGCGGCCTTGGCGGTTGCGGAATTCGCACCGGAGTCGGCGGCGAGGTGGTCGCGCAGCGTTGCACAATCCTGCTCGGTTGTGGAAATCGCGCGGCGCTGCAGGCCAAGCCAAGTTCCCACAACCAGCAGCGCCACGGCGGGCGGCAGCATGCGGAGCAGTTTCACCGGACACAGGATTAGGTGACGCAGATGCCATGTCAACGGACAAATGTTGCCACGGGCAGGGGCGGCAAGTTAAGGGGATTTCGCCGAATTGCCGCGTCCTTTCTGGACATGGCAGCAGAACACCGCCAAAGTGGGGCCACACCATGCGAATTTCTGACCATTCCATCGGACGCCACGTGCGGTTTGGCACACTGATGGCGCTGGGAGTGACGAAATTGGAAGTGGCGCCAGGCAATCGGTCCAACCCAACCCGAGGAGGCGGGACGGGGCACGCATGAGCCTGCGGCGAAATCTCACCAAGGCGATGCACAACACGCGGAAGTTTTTCGCCGCTGAGCATGTCCGTCTGCTGCCCTGCGTCGGCACCCTGCAACGCTACACGCCCGGCAAATTCTTCAACGACGCCCGCGCGGCCGCCAATGTGACGATGCTGGCGCTGCCGCAGGCCATTGCACATGCGACCATCGCCGGCCTGCCGCTGGTTTACGGCATCCTCTGTTCGGTCATCGCCGCGATTGCCGCACCGTTGTTTGCCGGGTCGCGCTACACCATTCTGGGCACCACCAATGCCACCGCCTTCATGCTGTTCAGCTTTTTCGCGGTCAATCCGGCGCTGGCCGGGCGGGCCAATGAATTGGTGATGCTGCTGACGCTGATGGTCGGGCTCATTGCGGTGGCCGGCGCCTTGTTGCGGGTGGCGGATTTGCTGCAATACGTTTCACGCAGCGTGTTGGTGGGTTACATCGCCGGGGCGGCGGTGCTGATCATGACCAACCAACTTATCCCGATGTTGGGCTTGGACAAGTTTGTCGATAACCATGCCTCCACCAGCTTTGCGACTCTGCTCATCGCGCTGGTCAAGGCAATCCCGCACACCGATTGGGTTGCTCTGGCCATTGGCGTCACGACGCTGGCGGTGTATGCCGCGATGCGCAAGTGGCAGCCCAAGTGGCCCGCGTTTGCGCTGTCGCTGGTGTTGTCTTCGGCGGTGTTCGGCCCGCTGATCCGCTTTGGCATCCATCCTTTCGCCCACGCGGAAACGTTTGTAACCTTTGGCTTCGCCGATCTAACACCGAAGTTGCCGCGGCTTTTCCACGAGGGGGTTTTCAACGACATCGCCACTTTGTTAGGCGTGGCGCTGGCCATCGCCTTTCTCGCTTCGCTGGAAAACACCCTGATGTCCAAAACCCTCGCCGCCCGCACCGAGGAGCGCGCCGACGTCAACCAGGACATGTTCAGCGTCGGCATGGCCAATCTAGCCAGCGCGCTGGGCGGCGGCATGCCCGCGTCCGGGTCACTCAACCGCTCGATGCTCAATCACGAGTCCGGCGCGGCCACTCGCTTTGCCTCGATGTTTTGCGGGTTTTACACGCTGGTTTTCGCGCTCTTGATCGCGGCGTCGGTGGGTTGGGGCGTGCCGTTGATCGATTACCTGCCGCGGGCGGGCCTGGCGGCGCTGATCATCGGCCAATCGTGTTCCTTGTTCAACGCGCGCCACATCAAAATTTGCCTGCGTTCGACCGGCGACGACGCGAGCGTGCTGGTCATCACGTTCATTTCCACCCTGCTGGCGCCGCTGCATGTCGCCATTTTTGTTGGCGTGGCCATTTCCATCACCTTGTTCTTACGCAAGGCCAGCCGCCCGTACCTGACCGAGTATGAATTCAACGAAGTGGGCGAACTGCGCGAGATGGGCGAACTGCGCAAACGGCCGATTCCGGCCATTTCGATTGTGCACGTCGAGGGGGATTTATTTTTCGGCGCGGCCGAGTTGTTTCGCACGCAGATCCAGCGCACCATCTCCGATCCGCAGCTCAAGGTGATCATCCTGCGCCTCAAAAACGCCCGCCATCTGGACGCCACCAGCGTGATGGCCTTGGAAGACCTGATCTTGTTCATGCGGGAAAAAAATCTCGCCCTGCTGGTGTCCGGTGCCACCCATGAGGTCTACCGGGTGCTAAAAAAATCCGGCATCCTCGACACCCTGCAAGCCGGCTGCAACCGCGACGCCGGCGAAAGCAACCTGTTCCTCAACTCCCCCAGCAATCCTAACATCTCCACCCGCGACGCCCTCAAACGCGCCCAACAACTCCTCGGCACCGACCGCGCCGACATCCGGATTTTCTTCGACCCAAGCACCAAGTAAGTGCCCACTGGGGGGGGGCGCCTACGTATCGAGTGCAGATCCCACCGCGTGCCGCCGACTTTTGCCAATACCTCCATCGCGGCGCTGCCGGATCCGGAATGAATGATGTTATTATTTCCAGGGTTGGACCTTGTCGCGACTCGGGATTTTGGTTATTTCAGACACCATGAACGCGCGGGCAAAACCCATCGTTATTCTAACTGGAGCGGGAATTTCCGCGGAGTCGGGGCTGCCGACATTTCGCGACAAGGACGGCTTGTGGGAAGGCCAGCGGGTGGAGGATGTCGCCTGCCCGGCGGCGTTTGCCCGCGATCCGGCGCGGGTGCAGCGGTTCTATAACTTGCGCCGGGCCGCCTTGGCCACGGTCGCACCGAATGCCGCGCACCACGCCCTGGCGCGCTTGCAGCAGGCGTGGGCGGGACGGGTTACCCTCATCACCCAGAACGTCGACGACCTGCATGAGCGGGCGGGCAGCACGGCGGTGATCCACATGCACGGCGAGCTGCGCCAAGCCCGCTGCGGCCACTGCGGGGAGCGCATGGAATGGTTAGGCGAGCTGCAAACCACCACGCCCTGCCCGCGCTGCGGGCGCAGTGGCGGCATGCGGCCGGACATCGTGTGGTTTGGTGAAATTCCGTATCACATGGAGCAAATCGATGATGCGGTGGCAGACGCAGGGCTGTTTGCGGCCATCGGCACCTCCGGCCAGGTCTATCCAGCCGCCGGCTTGGTGCTCAGCGCCAAGTCTGCGGGCGCGGCCACGGTGGAAATCAACAACACCCATACCGCCGTGTCCGACAAATTTGACCGCCACCTCATCGGGCCGGCCTCCGTGCAAGTCCCACGTTGGGTCGCGACGCTGTTGGCAGGGGGAGTGCCGCCTGGCTGCCACCCGGGTTGAACCCCGCGCTGCGTGCCTCCGATCCCGCTGCCGCGCCGCGGCCCCGCGGCCCGCCAACATGCCGCCGCCAAGGCCTTGCAAATCGCCCGCAGCTTCACCATACTCCCAGCCATGCCTGACTCTGACATGACCGCAGCGGAGCAAAAGGCCTTCGACGAGGCCCTCAAGCGCATCGCTGAGTGCGTGCGCCGCCGCGGCACGCTGCTGGATCTGAGCCGGCTCGGCCTGACACGGCTGCCGCCAAAAATCGGCCAACTCGCCAGGCTCACCGAGCTCAACCTTGCCACCAACCGGCTCACCAGCCTGCCCCCCGAGCTCGGCCAACTCGAATGCCTCACCCGGCTCGACCTGTCCGACAACAGCCTCGCCGCCCTGCCGCCCGAACTCGGCCAACTTGCCAGCCTCACCCTGCTTTACCTCTCCAACAACCCACTCGTCGCGCTGCCGCCCGAACTCGGCCAACTCGCCAGCCTCACCCGGCTCGATCTATCCAACAACCCACTGCGCGCCGTGCCGCCGGAGCTCGGCCAGCTCGCCAGCCTCACCCGGCTCGACCTGTCCGGCAACAAGCTCGGCGCCCTGCCGCCAGAGCTCGGCCAGCTCGCCGGCCTCACCCGGCTCTACCTATCTAACAACCTACTCGGCACCCTCCCGCCGGAACTCGGCCAACTCGCCAATCTGACCCGGCTCTATCTCTCGTGCAACAAGCTCGGCGCGCTGCCACCCGAGCTTGGCCGGCTCACCAAGCTGACGGTGCTCGACCTCTCTCACAACTTGCTAGGCGAACTGCCGCAGGAACTCGGCGCGCTGCTCAATCTAACCGAGCTGAACCTGGATCACAACCGCCTCGGCGCGCTGCCGCCGCAACTCGGCCAACTCGCCCGGCTGACGGTCTTGCGGCTGATGGCCAACCGCCTGGTCGACCTGCCCGAGCAGCTGGCCTCGCTAACAACGTTGGAAAAATTGTTTCTGCACGACAATCCCGCGCTGCAGCTCACGCCCTCGGTGCTTGGGCCCGATCCGCGGCTGCAGCCCAACCCGCGGGTGGCCGCGCCCAAGGGGATTTTGGATTTTTATTTTGCGCGGCAAGCGGGCAAGACCCGGCCCTTGAACGAGGTGAAACTGGTTCTGGTGGGGCCCACCGGTGCGGGCAAGACGAGCATCGTCCACGCCTTGCGCGACCTGCCATTCCGCGAGCGCGAGGATCCCACCGCGGGCATCGCGTTGTGCTCCTGGACGATGGATGGGGGCGACGCCCAACCGGTGACGGCGCACGTGTGGGATTGCTCGGGACAACCGCTGGGCCACCACCTGCACCCGTTTTTTTTCAGCCCGCGCAATTTGTATGTGGTGGTGCTCAGCGGCCGCGACCACCGCGAGCGCGAGGACGCGAACTTCTGGTTGAGCCTCATCCAAACCGCCGCTTCCGATGACCAGGGACAAGGCCCGGCGGTGGTTGTGGCGCTGAACCAGTGGAATCTAGCCGGTTGCCGGCCGGAGCTGGATCGCGGCCAGCTGCGCGAGCGGTTCCCCTTCATCCGCGGCTTCGTCGAAATGGACTGCAAAGCCAAAAAGGGTGTGGCCGCGCTCAAAGCCGTCTTGTTCCGCGAGTTGGAGCGCATGCCGTGGGTGCGTGAGCCCTTCCCCGAGGAGTGGGACGCGGTGCGCCATGCCCTCGCCACCGGCTCCAGCCAGCGGCGCCACCTGACCTACGCCGAATACCGGGCTGAGTGCGTCCACCACGGCGTGAACGACGAGGGCCAGCAAGATTACCTCGCCGAAATCCTCCACCATCTGGGTGCCGCGCTCAATGAGCACAATGATCCGCACCGGCACGACGCAACACTGCTCCTGCCGGAATGGCTCACCAAGCATCTCTATGCGTTGTTGCACCGCGCCGAAAAGCGCGCCGGCCTACTCGAACCCTCCGATGTGGCAATGGTGCTCCAGGCGGAACCGGACGAGGCCTCGCGCGCCTGTCTGCTGCAATTGCTCGAGCACCTGGCGCTCGCCTATCCGGCCCACACCGCCACCGGCAGCGTCTGGCTGGTGCCACGGGCGCTGCCAGAAATGCCGCCCGCTGTGGTCGACGCCTTCCGCGAGGCGGCCGACGCCACCTGCTTGCGCTACACCTATGCAACGTTGCCGGACGGGCTGGTGACCCGCTTCAGCGTGCGGCGCTACGGGTTCGTCGAAGAAGTTAGAGAACAAAAGCAACTCTGGCGCGGCGGGGTGATTTTGGCCCGCAAGGGCGCCCGCGTCCTCATCCACTCCGCCCCGCTGGACCGCCAGGTGCGGCTGACCATCACCGGACCTAACAAACCTCGGCGGCACCTCGCCGACCTTTGCCGGGCCGAAATGGCGGAAATCCACGGCGAATTTCCCGGCCTCGAACCGCTTGAGGAAATCCGCGTGCAAGGCGAGTGGGTGCCCCTCGCCCGCGAGGTTCAGCCTCAGACATCCTGAGGCTCTGGCGCTGGTCGGTGCCCTGGGGTGCCCCGCGACTCACCGGCGCTTGCGGGCTGGTCGCGGCGTGAAATCCACCGCCTTCGGATCGAAAGCTTCCGGATCGTAGCCCGGGTTCATCCATTCCGCATCGCCGTGCAGTGCCCGCATGTAGGCAAACGCTCCGCTGAAATCCTCCGGCGGACAGGCCCGCGCCCCTTCTAACATTTCAGGCGGGCCGCTTCCTGCCACGCGCTTTTCAAACACGATCTCATGAATCCATTCGTCGGCAAAGTCATAGCGATAGAGAATGCGGATCGGCAGCTTCTTGCGACCCAGAAACTCGGCCAGCGTCAGCGCCGTTTCATCCTGGAACTCGCCCGCCGTCTGGTCTTCCAAGCCAACCGGGCCGATCACATCCACCAGCCGCTTGCCCTTGCCGTGGCGAAACTCGTGCGGGTGTTTGTTGTCCCAGCCCATCGCCGCCTGAATCGCATCGCTGAGAGCCAGAAACGTCACCTCCATGCCGATGGAAAAGCGCCGCCAGATCTGCGGTTGAATCCCGTACAGGAACACTTTGATTGACACGCGGCTTTCGTCTTTCGCTTTCGCCATGCCGGGAGCATGGCCCACACAGCCGCTAGGATGCAAACAAGAATTTTACGGCACTCGTCTGGCGATGACCAAACACAAGGCAGGAAATACCCGCCAGCCGGAGTGGCGCCGGATCGAGCGGCATCGGCGTGGCCGCCAACTTGGCGCTCGACCCGTTGCGGCTGGAAGCCGCAACTACGGCGCTGACACGGCAATCAGGCGGGTGCCGCGGGCGGCCTCGGTGATGCGGAATTTCACCGGCAGGAAGCGTTCGATGACAGCGATGTTAGTGGCAACGTGCGCATCGGGGGCCATGGTGGTGAAGCTGCCGCCACCGGCGAGGGCCAGCGGCAACAGGAGTTGATCGGCGAGTTGGCGACCCACCACCGCCCCGCAGCCGATGAAGTCATGCATGGCTTTGGCGGCGCGGGCACCGATGCGCTCGGCCGTGACGCCTTGCTCGCCAAAGCCGCTGGTCAGCTCGGCAGCGTGTTCAAAGTCGGCTTCCACCAGGCAGCAAACGCCGCGCCCAGGTCCAGGTTCGCGGACATCCACGGCGGCATCCGCGCCCGGAAATTTCTCCAGCGCGGCCTCCAACATGCGTTGGCCAATCGCGGCGGATAGATTGCGGATCGGCACGCGGATGACCATGCGTTGCAACTCACCGCGCTGGTGGAAGTCGCAGGGGGCGAGCCCGGCGCCGGGAATTATGTTAGACCCGACGACCCCGCCGCCGGCCGGGGCGAAGCCGCTCTCGACAAGGCGGATCGTGGCATCCGCGCCCATGCGGCGCAGCGCCGGCAGAAACACGCGCTCCAAAAACTCAAACGGCGGTGCCAACGGATTGTGGGTGCCGCCTTCGAGCCGCAAGCGGCTGGGGCCGTCCGCTTGCAACAGCGCGGGCAACAGGGTTTGAAACAGCAGCCCGGTGCTGCCGGCGGTGCCGATCGCAAAGTGATAGTCGCCCCCCCGCAGCTTGCCGGGATCAAATGTCAACTCGGTGGAGCCGATTTCCGCACCCACTGCAGTGCCGGAGGATATCTCGCAGGCGGCCTTCACACAGGTCAGATGCTGGCGCATCAGCCCGGGCTTGCGCCGCTGGCCACGGATGTGGACCATCCGGAACGCCTGGCCGGTGACCATTGAAAGTGATAGGGCGGTGCGCAGCATTTGTCCGCCACCGCTGGAACCGTCGAAAGATATCATGATAGATAAAGGTTAAGAAAGACAGAAGACAGAAGACCGCTTCGCTCAAAGACAGAACACAAGAGAAGATACCAGAGGCGAGAGCGGAGAGGGCGGACGGGTGATGATACTCTCTTTTCTTCTGCCTTCTGTCTTTGAGCGCAGCGGTCTTCTGTCTCTATTCAATCGTCCGGCGCGGTTTCGTCCTTGATCACGAAGCGGGCCTGGAGCTTGGCGACGGTGGTGGCAAGACCGGCCGATTCGACGCTGCGCAGCACCTCGGAAAAATTCTTGTAGGCGTCGGGCGCCTCGTCGATCGGATACTTCCGGCAGTTGGTTAGAATGTCGGATGCATCGAAATCGGCGTCCACCGCGACTTGGTCGAGAGTGCGCGCGGCGTGCTTGCGGCCCATGGCGCGACCGGCCCCGTGGTTGACCGACCAGGCGGTGCGTTCGGCCCCGCCTTGGGCAACCATGACGACCGAGCCATCGCGCGGGTTGCCGGGCAGCAGGATCGGATGCCCGGTTTTGGCAAACTGCGTGCCGGCCAGCGCGAAGTGACCGGCGGGGATGGCGCGGGTGGCGCCCTTGCGGTGGACCCAGGCCTTGGTGCCGTCGATGATTTCCTCGCGGGCGATGTTATGGGAGATGAAATACACGAAGTTGCCTTGGGTTCCGGGCAGGACCTCCTGGAACGCCTCGAGCACCAGCGCGTTGATGAGCAGGTGGTTGACCGTGCCGAAGTTCGCGCCGAGCGCCATGTCATCCAGATAGGCGTTGGCCTCGGGCGTGCCGAGGGGCGCATAGACGAGTTTCTTGTCGCCGGCGGGGTAGGGCGTGCCCCAGCGCTCGAACTTGTGCTCAAGGTCCTTGAACTGGCCCTGGGCTAGCAAGTTTCCGAAGCCCCGCGAGCCGCAATGGCTGAGGAACGAGGCATGCCTGTCTAACAAACCAAACGCCGCGGCGGTTGTGCGGGCACTTGAGCGGTCGACGACGCGGGTGATCTCGCATTCGCCGAAATGATTGCCGCCACCGTAGGAACCGAGCTGTTGCATTTTCTCGGCGAAATTGCGGATGCGGCCGGCTGCTAGAATGGTTTCCAGACGCAACCCAAGAGCCGCTTGCGTGCCGTCGTGTCCGGTGTGTTGCGAGTCTTCGCAGCGGCTCGCCCATTCCGGCGGGATGCCCAACGCTTGGCACACACGCTCCGAAGCCCCCTCGGTGACCGCCAGCGTGCCGAGATCGCGGTCGACGTGGCGGCTTTTCTTCACCGAGCGTTGGCCGCGGCCGGCACCGGTGGGCGTGCGCTCAACGATGGCATCGATGATCTGGCGGCGGGTGCGCTTGTCTATCAACGCGTCCTCCGGGATGTTGAGTTGCAACAGGGACATCGAGCACTTGATGTCCACGCCCACCGGACCCGGATAGATATGGGTCGGCGACACCATCACACAGCCGATCGGCGCGCCATACCCGGCATGGCCGTCGGGATTAAGAATGACATCGGTGACCCCGGGCGCCAGCCGCGAGTTGACCGCCTGTTGGAGGCAGACTTCATCGAAGCCCGCGCAGATGGCATCGGTGCCGACCACCGTGATGGGCACGCCTGAGTTGTTAGGAAGGGGGATGAAGCCGAGGGCTTCGTCGGTTTTATGGATGACGTGCATGGTTGTGAAGGAGTAGGGAATGGTTTGATGAGGAAGTAAAGGCGGGAGTGCTGCGGCGATCTGTGAGCGCCGTTTACCAAAGGGCTGCGCGTCTGCATGCGCTGCGACGGTCACAGACCACCGCTACCTTGAGAGCCCCATGGGCGGCGACAAGGGATTGGTGAAACTTTCCTGCTCTACCGCTGAGCTACCGGACCGTCGATGGTGGTCCGGGCGGGATTCGAACCCGCGACATGGTCAGTGTTATGATGTAGTTTCACCGGCATTCGCCGTTTCAAGTTGAGTGAGGTGCTGACAAGGGAGGCGAGACGTTTCTCAAGTCTTTCGACTCGGGCGGGAATCGAACCCGCTGTTTACCAATGTAGTCCCGCTGGCATTCAGCATGAAAGTGGACCGCGACAAGAAGTTGGAAGATCCGTTAGAACTGCTCTACCTAACTGAGCTACCCGCTGGCGCGGGGCTGGGCTCGAACCAGCGACCCGTGTAATCTCCCGGGGCATTCGCGGTGAAGGGGGTATCGGCACGGAGGCAAGGGGGATGAGATATGGGCCTTGCGGCCCAACGAGTGGATAGCGTTGTAATCTCATCGGCATCCTCCGTGCCGAAAGGGGTGGCGTTTCGGTTCAGGCGATTTGCATTTTCGGTTTGAGGGGTTGACGGTTGATTTCGCGCAGCCAGTGGTCGGTGCCGTCGGCGCCGGCGGCGAAGCTGGCGATGAGATCGAACACCGAGTCGCTGAAGCCGCCGACGTTGAGGATGTCCGGACGGCTGAGCGCCTGGGTGGTGGTGTTGGGTGTTAGGTCGATGCACACGAGGCGGGCCCGTGGGTTGCGCAGTTTGAACATCTCCCACTGTTGCAACATCGCGGTGCCGCGGTTGGCCTTGGGGTCGGCCCACGATTCGTTGTCGGAGACGAAGATGACCAGGTCGGCTTTGGCCTTTTCGGAGTTGAGCTTGGCCAAGGGCGCGGAACAGTTGGTGCCCCCCCCGCCAATCGCCGCGAGCTTCGTCGCGTTGGTCATGACCGAGTCGCGGGGGTTGAGTTGGATATCAACCACCTTCACCTCGAAGGGCAACACGCGGGTGCCGGGGTTTTTGCGCAGCAACGCGGCGGTGACCAAGGCGGCGACGTCGACACAGCGGGCCACGGCGGTCGCGCCGCGCTGATGCCCGGTGACAGGAGAGTGCATCGAGCCGGAGACATCCGGACAGACGACGATTTTCCCGGCGAGGGCGGGCACGTTGGAGATGGCGGTTTCCATGGCATCCTGGAGGGCTTCGCGAATTTCCACAGGCACCTGGCGGTCGCAATTGTGATAGGCGACCATCAGTTGATAGGGAAACGCGCGGGCCCTGCGCACGAGTTCGGGATTGGCGAGACGGGCTGCGATTTGGGTGACCCGCACGGCGTCTCCAAAAACCCCGTGACGGGCGAAGGTGTTGAGGTTCATGCGGGTGGTTTGCCAGGACGCATTGGCGGCGATGGCCGACCACTCGGCGGTGCCCAGATCCAGCGCGGTGAGCATTTGGAAGGGCACGTCCGGGACTTCTCCCGCACGGGTTTGCTTCCAGGTTTCATATGCTCTAACAGCCTCCGGCAGGGCCTCGGGATTCCACGGCTTGCCGATGAGCCAGGCATAGAATGCCTCGCGCGCCGGATCGGCCGGGTGCGGGTGAACCATCTTCACGATGTCCGCCAACGAGGGCGAGTTGCCGATCGATGCCTGCACCAATTGCCGCATGCTGGCCCGCTCGAGCCACTGGCGGATGAGCCGCTTGGGTGCCGTGCCCAACGACTTGCGCCCGGTGACCCCGGAGCGCAGGATCTGCACGAAGTTGCGCAGCATTTTCCCGTTGTCGATGACTTGCGGGAAGACCTCGGCGAGGCGGTCCAGATCGCGGGTCGCGAGCACGGCACACAGCAAGGCCGGCAAATCTTTCATGAAACCGCGCTGCCGGGCGTAGAGCGCGGTGCGGGCGATGAACTCGGGCTCCAGCCCGGCGGCCAGGTCCAACACGCGCTCGAGCTGGGTCTCGGCGCTGGCGTAGTACGTGTGGGTTAGGCAGCCGGTGGCGGCGAGTTGGGCCAGCGCGGGTTGCGGGTCCAGGGCGTAGGCCGGGGCGGCGGCATTGGTCGCAGTGGTCTGCGGTAGCAGCACGCCGCGGATGGATTGGAATAGGGTGCGATTGGCCATGGGGAACGTCCGGCGGTTGTTGGCGGACACATTCTCCCATTGCATGACCCGTGCCACAAATTTCCCATTTTGCGAATCACTTCGTAAGTCATTGGTTTGCAATGTTAAAAACACGAGAAGAATTTTCATTGGCGGGACTGGCGATTTTTTTGTCGCCACATTTCTAGAATTTTCGCTAGTCTATTATCCATGAAGCGAGTGCTAATCGGCATCCTTGGGACCAAGTTGGACAGCGGCTTCGAGGTGGAGCGCTGGGACCAATGGCGGCCGACGCTGTCGCTGTTCCAGCATGAGGACTTGCTGTGGGACCGGCTGGAATTGTTAGCCGAGGCGGCTTTCGGCAAGCTGGCGGAGCGCTTGCTGGCGGATGTGCGGATGGTTTCGCCGGAGACTGAGGCGCGGTGGCATGAGGTGAGATTTGGCCGCGACCCGTGGGACTTGGAGGCGGTGTACGGCACCCTGCACGACTGGGCGCGGGCCTATCCGTTTGATCCGGAGCACGAGCAATATTTCATTCACATCACCACCGGCACCCACATCGCGCAGATCTCGCTGTTCCTGTTGAACGAGTCCGGCACCCTGCCTGGCAAGTTGATCCAGACCTCGCCGCCACCTGCGCGCCGCTCGCGCCAGCCACCGCAGCCGGGTTACGCGGTGATCGACTTGGATCTATCCAAATACGACAAGCTCACCACGCGCTTCGCCCGCGAGCAAACGGAGGTGACCGAATTCCTCAAGAGCGGCATTGCCACGCGCAATGCCGGCTTCAACCGCCTGATCGAGCGCATCGAACAAGTCGCCTTGCGCTCGCAGGCACCGTTGCTCCTAACCGGACCGACCGGCGCCGGCAAATCGCACCTGGCGCGGCGCATCTATGAGCTGCGCAAACAGCGCGGCGGCCTGCGCGGCGGTTTTGTCGAGGTGAACTGCGCCACTCTAACAGGAGACACGGCCGCCTCCGCGCTGTTCGGTCATGTGCGGGGCTCGTTCACCGGAGCACAGAAAGATCGGGCCGGCCTGTTGCGGGAAGCCGATGGCGGGATGTTGTTTCTCGACGAGATTGGCGAACTGGGCAGCGACGAACAGGCGATGTTGCTGCGGGCGCTGGAGGACAAGACGTTCCTGCCGGTGGGCGCTGACCGCCCGGTGCGGAGTGATTTCCAACTCATCGCCGGTTCCAACCGCGACCTGCGCTCGGCGGTGGTGAGCGGGCGGTTCCGTGAGGATCTGTTAGCACGGATCCAGCTGTGGACCTTCGGCCTGCCGGCGCTGGCCCAACGCCGCGAAGACCTCGCGCCGAATCTGGAGTTCGAGTTGGAGCGCTTCCGCAGTGCCGGCGGCCACGGCGTGAGCATGAACAAGGAGGCGCGGCAGGCGTTCCTGCGCTTTGCCGAGGCCGCCGACACCCCGTGGTGCGGCAATTTCCGCGACCTCAACGCCGCGGTCACCCGCATGGCCACCCTCGCCCCGCGCGGCCGCATCCGCGTCGAGGACGTCGCGGAGGAAATCGGCCGGCTGCGTGACAGCTGGCAACGCCCGGGGGCGGTGGCGCAAACGCCGGCAGCGGACCTAACTTGTGTGTTGGACGCTTCCATGTTAGGACAACTCGACCCCTTCGACCGCGTCCAGCTCGCCTATGTGGTCGGCGTGTGCCAGCGCGCCAACACTCTATCAGACGCCGGCCGCGAGGTGTTTGCGGTGTCACGCAACAAACGCGCCGTCACCAACGACGCCGACCGCCTGAAGAAATATCTGGCCAAATTCGGCCTGGCTTTCGAGCGGCTCGCCACGGGTCAGAACGCCTGACGGCGACGTTAGGAACCCGGAAGAGCCAAAGTTGTTGTCGTTGGCGCAGGTTTCCCAGGGCGGAAGCCCGACGCACTCAACTGCGGTCACTCACTCAAGGCCGGTCGGCCCGCAGGTCACGTCCTCTGGCAGGGCGTTTACGAACGCGACCCGGAGTGCGGTCTTGAGCAGCTTGTCGCGGTGCTCTGCCCGCGCTCCCTGGCGCCTTATTCCGCGATACTGACGGGCTCGGGCTCCTCGTCGCAACAGCCGCAGTCGTCTGCCAGGTCGTCACTGGTAGCCGCTGCGAGCTCGGCCGCCGCAACGGTGACCCGGCTGTAACTGTGGTATTTGCGGCCCAGGGCGTCGATTTCGGCCAGCACGTCAGCGGATTGATGGGTCATTTCGCCGAGCATCCGCAGGATCGCCACGTTGTCCTCGATGCGTTGCTGCAACGCGGCCTTGTGCGCCACATCCTTGTCCTGGGCGGCCTTCAGGGTGCCTTGCAGCGTCTTGCCATACGTTTCGATGTAGCGGGCGATCTGGGCGTCGTAAACGCGCAAGGCCTCACTCGGAAAGCGGCGCGACAGCTCGCTGAGAATCCGCTCCTCGAGGGCGAGTTTGCCTTCTTCACTGAGTCGCTTGTCCTTGATCAGAACCGACACCTCGCGATCCAGCTCGTCGGGCGCGCCGAAGATCCGCCGGCGCACCGCGGCGAGGCTGCGGAAGGCGAGCCAGTCCCACAGCGATTTGTGGACCTTCAAGACTTCAGGCTCGATCTGGAAGGCACCGGCATGCATGGCCGGAGCGGTGGCACCCAAGGTGGTGCGGGCCGCGGCCACGACCGGGTCGAGCAGCTCAGCGAGGCCCAGCGCCGGCGAGCGCAGGCTGTCGTCGATGCGGATACCGCCGAGCGGGTTGGATACCAGGGCGCGTGCCTTGAGATGGCATTCACTGCTCACCCGCTTGCCGCAGGCATCGAGCAGGACCGCCCACTTGCCTTGCAGCGCGGCGACACTTTGGTCGGAATCGAACCAATCCTCGAGTTGCTTGAGCGCCTTTTGGCGGGCTTCGGCGGCGGCGGCCACCGCGACATCGACGACATGTTTTTGCAGTTCGCTGCGGATTTGGGTAAACGCCACCGTGGTGTCAAGCGCGGCTAGTTTTTCCATGGCGGCGAGCCGTGCCTCGGTATCGCCGAGGTCGGCGGCGAGCACCTCCTGGCGAGCCTCGAGGGCGGCGGTGGACTTGGGCGAGCAATGGTCCTGGATTTCGGCGCCAAGGTTGGTCCCCATCAGCAACGCGTCGCCCATGAATTCCTGCAGGTAATCGCTGCTGTTGAGATAATCCGTCAGGTCCTTGAGAAACACCGAAAACGCATCCTCCGGACGATCGGTCCAACCCGCAGGCATCACGCTGGTCTTGCCATCGCCAACAGCCAACACCCCATCGTGCGTCGCGGCGGCCATGGCCTCGCCATCGCCCTGTGTCACAGCGCCATCCGGCGGCAACGCGGCGAGCGGTGGCAGCGCTTCGACTGCCGGAGTGGCCGCAACCTGCGGCAG
>Ga0118677_10007437_pt1 | contig 18066 bp, 13 predicted proteins | sample AliMusrvi5mmetaG_FD_86154 | JGI IMG/M metagenome (GOLD analysis project Ga0118677, IMG submission 86154) | reverse complement strand
CGCGCGTTTCGCTTGCGCATAGCTTTGGCCACCGTTCTTCCGAGATACTCAAACTCGTTCTGTATCATGCTCTTGCAAAACTTCCCGAACCTCCTTGTTCACACAAATTCTGCTGACGAGGCAAACAACAGAGGGCGGTGCCAGTCCATGCGCCCGATGATCAATCCGTCCCTGGCGGCTTCGCAGACGAGATCACCATCGGGACTGCGCTTGGTCTGGCCAATGACCGGACAGGTGATGGGCAGGCGGATGCTTTCCTTGGTTGTCCGCATTTTCCGTATCCACTCGACCTTCCTTTGCACATGCGTCCACAGCTCCTGATAGAACGACGGGTCGTTGACCTCGTATGCCACCTGCATGATTCCCCAGATGCCCAGGCCGGGAGCATCGCCTTCGGGGCCGAAGCCGCCGAAGAAATCGTTCTTGGCAAAATACCGCGCCAGGGTTTTGGCGGAATCTATCTGGCCGGCGCGGGCCAGGGCCAGGAGTTGATAAGCCCCATCACGGAGCCATGGCAAGGGGTAGTTGTTAGGTTCTCCGGGCCGACATTCATCCCGCACCACACCCATCATCAGGTGGGACACCTGGGCATTGAGCGCTTGGGCAAAGCGCTCGTCGGGCAATTGGATCTTCAGTGTCGAGGCCATGGTGTCATAGCCAATGGGAGAACGGTCTGATTTTGCAACAGTGGTCATTCTGACGGTGTAGTCACCTTTACCGAGACGGATTCTGGCGAACCCCCAGCCGCTTTCACTCGTGAACTGCGCCACTGCACCATCCAGGTTTTTCCACCCCTCTTGAGTTTCGTCACCCATCGTGACGCTATCCGGTTTCGGGGAGATAGCGACATGCCAGTTGTCGTTGATGATGAGGTCGGTGCCGTCCCATGATAGTTTTTTAACAGGGTTTCCGGCTGGCCCCACGCTGCGGACCACCAGTGACAGGGTATTGCCTGCGGACGATGTGTTTTTCACCCGTATGCTGGAATCGCCGGTTGCATTGATAGAGTGAGTCAATTCGTAGTCATCCGTCTTGGTGACAATCGAGGGCGCTTTTCCGTCAACAAAGGACTGCCGTATGGCCGCTAGCGGCAAGGTGTCGCAGGACCAGGTTTTGTCAGCGGACTTGCTGGTGACCCAGATGGACACGCCAAAGGCGCCGAAGGCGGGGCTGAAGCCACCTCCTGGTTCGAGATAGGACTTTTCAGCTTCCAGACTCCCGGGGATGGCAAGAACTACGTGGCCCTCGCCGCGAGGCCAAAGGTCATCCGGTCGTTTGCTCATCTCGTTCCGCAGGATCTCCCGGCTAGTTTCCGGCTGCGCAAGCGCACTGACTGTTATGGCCAATGCGATCAAGGGTATGATGGACGTGTGTTTCATGCTGGGAATAGTAGAAGTAATACCACTGTATCCCTGCGCTTCTTTCATCATGCCATCTTCACCCTTGGCCGCCAACCATGTGGCTGATGCCGTACGCAAACAGGCTCCGGCGTCACCACCGGAGCCTGTCAGGAATTTTCAGCTAGAAGAGGATCAACCTTCCTCGGGGATGCGCATGCCGTAGAAGGAACGGTAAACGAACACCAAGGCCACCAGGAAGAAGAAGCCGCCGATCATGTTCTTGACCGACTGGTCCGGCATGGTCACGGCGATTTCCACTGCGAGCAGGCCGAAAAGCGTGGTGAACTTGATGACCGGATTCATGGCCACTGAGGAGGTGTCCTTGAAGGGATCGCCCACGGTGTCGCCCACAACGGTGGCGGCGTGAAGTTCAGTGCCTTTCTCGCGCATGTCCACTTCCACGATCTTCTTGGCATTGTCCCATGCGCCGCCGGCGTTGGCCATGAAGATGGCCTGGAACAATCCAAAGAAGGCGATACCGATCAGATAACCGATGAAGAAGTAGGGGCTGAAGAAGGGCAGGCCAAGAGCGAAGCAGAACACCACGATGAAGATGTTCCACATGCCCTTCTGCGCATACTTGGTGCAGATGGCCACGACTTCCTTGCTGTCCTTATCGGAAGCGGTGGTGGCATCTAGTTTCATGTTATCTTTGATGTAAACCACTGCCCGATAGGCACCGGTGACAACTGCTTGGCAGGAAGCACCAGTGAACCAGTAGATGACCGAGCCACCCATGACGAGGCCGAGGATGATCTCGGGCTGCACGATGGAGAGCTTGGAGACCACACCGCCGAACATGTTTTCCAACAGCATGATAATACCGAAGACCATGGTCGTGGCACCGACCACGGCAGTGCCGATGAGCACCGGCTTGGCGGTGGCCTTAAACGTGTTGCCAGCGCCGTCGCCCTTTTCGAGTTGATACTTGGCGTTTTCAAAGTCTGGCTCAAAGCCGAAGTCCTTCTTGAGTTCCGCCACGATGCCGGGGCTGTTTTCGATCTGGCTCAATTCATAGACGGATTGGGCGTTGTCAGTCACTGGGCCGTAGGAGTCCACAGCAATGGTCACAGGGCCCATGCCGAGGAAGCCGAAGGCTACCAGACCGAAGGCGAAGATCGGCGTGGCGAAGGCGAACTTCGCAGGCATGATAGCCAGCAGGTCCGCATTGGTGGAGAACTGCCATGCGGCGAACATCAGCACCATGATCACTAGGCCCATCCAGAAGGCGGAGAAATTACCGGCCACGAAACCTGACAGGATATTGAGCGAGGCACCGCCGTGCTTGGAGCAGTTAGTAACTTCCTTGACGTGGCGGGAGTTGGTGCTGACGAATACCTTGGTGAATTCAGGGATCAACGCGCCGGCCACCGTGCCGCAACTGATGATCATGGAGAGCGCCCACCACAGGTTGGGCAAGGCCACGCCGTCGAACTTGAAGTTACCTAGCAAAACCTTGCTGGCGAGGAAGGTCACGCCAATGGAGACCGCAGAAGTCAGCCACACCAGGTGGGTGAGAGGAGCTTCGAAATCGAAGTCCTTCTTGCCGCCGAACAGGGCCTTGCTGATGCCTTCATTGACCAGATAGGAAACCAGTGAGGTCACAATCATGAGAATGCGCATCACGAAGATCCAGACGATGAGCGTGGCGCAGACTTGTTGCTGGGTGGCTAGCGCCAGTGAGAGGAACGCGATGAGTGCCACACCGGTCACACCGTAGGTTTCAAAGCCGTCAGCCGTCGGGCCCACCGAGTCACCGGCATTGTCGCCCGTGCAGTCGGCGATGACGCCGGGGTTTTTCGGGTCATCTTCTGGCAGTTTGAAGACGATCTTCATCAGGTCTGACCCGATATCAGCGATCTTGGTGAAGATACCACCGCAGATCCGGAGCACCGAGGCACCGAGCGATTCACCGATGGCAAAGCCAATGAAGCATGGGCCGACAAGTTCGGAGGGCAGGAAGACCAGGATGCAGATCATGAAGAACAGTTCCACGCAGACCAGCAGCAGACCCACGCTCATGCCTGAGCAAAGCGGGATGCCGAGTGTGGCGAGCGGATTGCCCTTCAGTGCGGAGAATGCTGTGCGGGAATTCGCCACCGTGTTGATGCGGATGCCGAACCACGCGACACCATAGGAACCGAGGATGCCTAGCACTGAAGCGGCAAGAATGACTGCCACGTGGGTGACTGGCTTCTTTTCCAGAACCCCGAAGTAATAAATCATGCAGGCTCCGATGAGCAGCCACAGGATGGCTAGAAACTTGCCCTGATTGAAGAGGTATGTCTTACAGGTTTCCCAAATGGTATTGGAAACTGCGGCCATGCTCTTGTGAACCGGCAGGTTCTTGGTTTTTTGGTATTGCGCGAGCCCGAAAATGCCACCGAACACGCAGAACAGCAGTCCGATATACATCAATGAGTCTCCCCTGATGCCTCCGAGCGCCTCGAAGGTCACGGAGTTGAGCTTGGGAATTTTCAGGTCTGCCTCGCTTGCGAAAGCGCCACCCGCACCCGCGAGCGATAAGGCTGTGATAGTTACTAGGGATTTTAACGTTTTCATGAGATAAAGATAGGGGTCAGTGTGTCAGATGATGCCCGCTTCCAGCAGTCATCGGATGTATACTGGGCAGACTCAAGGCCATGTGGCTCCGCGCATGCTTTCAAAAACTCAGCGACATTTGAGTTATTTGTATATAACTCAATGAACGTGCAGCAGATTCCAAGCCGTTACCAGCGCTTTGAGTCCCGCCATCTCAATTGATGGGTCCACGCCTGCACCCCACAGCAGGCGTCCGTCGTCGTGCTGGACCTGCACATAGGCCGCCGCACTGGCATCCGAACCACCGCGCACCGCATGGGACCGGTAGTCGGTCACCTTGAAATCCTTGAGCCCTATGCCGCCAAGGGCGTGCACGAAGGCGTTGATGGGCCCGTTGCCCAGCCCTTCGATCCGCTGCTGGCTGCCATTCAGCACAATGCTGGCCTCGCACTTGACCTGCCCGCGCTCGCCCAAATGGTGGATCAACTCGTAATCCACCACATCCAGCGGGTTGTCCAGATTGACAAACTCCTGGAAAAACGCGTCGCGGACTTCATCGAGCGTGAGCTCGCGGCCAAGCTGGTCGGCCAGGTCGTAGATGCGCTTGCCCACCTGCGGGTGCATGGTCTTGGGCAGGTCGAATCCATGCTCGCGGTCCAGAATATAGGCCACGCCACCTTTGCCGGATTGGGAATTGATGCGGATGATCGCCTCGTAGGAGCGGCCGATGTCCTGGGGATCGATGGTGAGGTATGGCACGGCCCATGGCATGCCCACGGCTTTGTTAGGATCGCGCGAGCGCAGGTCGAGTCCTTTTTTGATCGCATCCTGATGGGATCCTGAAAAGGCGGTGAATACCAACTCCCCGGAATACGGCTGCCGCTCGGGCACGCCAAGGCGAGTCACCCGCTCATACACCGTGCGGATAGACTGCAGGTCGGAAAAATCTAGACCGGTGGAGATGCCGTGGCTGTTGAAGTTGAGTGCCACAGTGACTATATCGAGATTTCCTGTGCGCTCGCCGTTGCCGAAGAGCGTGCCTTCCACACGATCCGCGCCGGCCAGCAGGCCCAGCTCGGTTGCCGCCACGCCGGTCCCGCGGTCGTTGTGGGTGTGCAGGGAAACCACCAGCGAGTCCCGCCGGTTCAGGTGGCGGCACATCCACTCGATCTGATCGGCGTGCACGTTGGGCGTGGCCCACTGCACGGTGTCCGGCAGGTTAATAATCATTTTTTTCTCCGGCGTGGGCTGCCAGACATCGATCACCGCATTGCAGCATTCTAAGGAAAAATCCAGTTCGGTATCCGAAAACGATTCCGGGGAATACTGGAGCACCACCTCGGTGTCCGGCGTGGCGGCAGCCAATTCCTTGACCAGGCGTGCGCCCTCGATGGCGATGCTGCGGATTTCATCGCGCGTGGCATTGCCGAAGGTGACTCGCCTCTGAAGGGGCGAGGTGGAGTTGTAGATGTGGACGATAGCCCGCCGCGTGCCGCGTATGGCCTCGAAAGTCCTCCGTATCAGGTGCTCGCGCGTTTGCACCAGCACCTGCACCGTCACATCCGCAGGGATACGGTGCTCGTCCACCAAACGCCGCAGAAAGGCAAACTCGGTGTCCGCCGCCGACGGGAAACCCACCTCGATCTGCTTGAAGCCCACGCGACACAGCAGATCGAAAAACTCCAGTTTTTCCTCGATGGACATCGGCTGAGGCAGCGCCTGATTGCCATCCCGCAGGTCCACAGAACACCACTCCGGAGCCTTCTCCAAGGCGCGGCCCGGCCAGGTCCGGTCAGGCAGGTCGACCGGAGGGAACGGGTGGTATTTGCTCAGGGAACTGGGATGCATGGCGCGTGTCGCAGCAGCAGAATAGACCTCTCTTGGCAAATGCACACCCCCAAGTCCAAAAAAAACTCGCGGAGAAGCGAGAGCGAAGAGGCATAGGCATGGAGTGCGGTGGCAAACGCAGTGCGACACCGCTTTGGTTCAATTCTTCCTGCATCGCAGGTCTCGGGATGCGCCTGCCGTCCCAAAAGAATGCACAATGTCTGATATTTTGGCCCCCGTATTGGACTAACAAAATTGCCAAATGCGGAGGCCTTACTCAATCCAATTTCCGCCACGTCATGGCTGTTAGATCCAGAGAATGGATGGCGTCATTATCGGTAATTTCGCCTTTGCCGTCTGCGCCCGTGTGGAAAATCTTTCCACAGGATATCCGGAGGCATCCGTCTTCCAGAAGCGCATGGTGGCGGTGTATCCATCCCGGTGAGTTCCCGAGTGTGGTGACGCGCTCCATCGCGCCGGTTTCCGTGTGCCAGCGATAGACAGGGGTTTCGATCCCGCGCGAGCGGGAATATCCGAGATTGCCTATGATATAGATCCACGGGGCGACCAAGGTGGCTGAATGGAAATCCGTCGGCGGGAAAATGTCTTCAGGGTATCCCAGGATTTCGAATCCTCCCTTGCCATCGTGGATGATGACATCATTATAAATGCAGAAATCCGGATCGTAAAAATCCTCGTGTTCCCCGGCGATCTGGATGAAACGGCCGTCCGGAAGGTGAGTTAGAGACATGCCGAAGCGCTGATGGCACCAGACGGGATTGTCCCAATCGCAGGTGTCATCATTGAATTGATTCGCCGCTTTATAACCCGACCAGCCGTAGCGGACCATCGCGTTCCAGAAGGGCACATTCATCCGCTCCGGGTTGGCAATGCCAAATCTGCGCGTACGTGCCTCGGTAAATTCGCGCGCGCTAACTGGCAGATCCGGCGCGTTGCCGAGTCCGATGAAATCCCGCAGCACGCTTGCCTCCAGTTGGCTCAGATCCGCTCCGCGTTCGTGGAGCAGCCTGATGCTATCCGGGTGTGTGACTCTGGAAATCAAGTCTTCGGTCAACAAATCCAAGTCTCCGCCGCTTGCTTCAAGCAGCATGCGGAAACAGCCGGAAGCACCTCCATCAGCAGCTTCCAGCAATGGCGTATGTCCGAAAACGTTTGTTTGTTTGGGATCAAAATCCTGATCCATGAGCCACTGCAGCATGCGGGTGTCGTCTCTATCAACCGGATATTGCATTGGCGGTTTTCCACAGTGCCCGGTGGCGTGGCGATTGGCTCCGCGGGCGAGGAGGAGCTCGGCCTTTGCCGTATCGCCCGTCTGCACGCTGAGGAGAAACGCCGTGCGCTCCCAAGAATCCCTGGCTTCCGGATCAGCACCCTCGTTTAACAAACGAGTCACATCCTCCAAGCTGCCGAGAGCCACCGCCCGCAAGAGCGGAGTCCATTCGAGTGGTGTGGGATCCGCCCCACGGTCGAGCGCTTCGGCGATGGCCTGAAACCGCCCGTTTCTTGAGAGTATTTTGAGCAAGGACTCGCGGTTATCGGTTATGTCATCCACAGGCGCTCCTGACGTTAGAAGAAGATTGACCACTTCCATCCTGTCCGCGTAGGCGGCACCGATCAGCAGCGTGTATCCGTGAAGTGAGCGGTAATCAAGCTCCGCGCCGTAATCGAGGAGAAGGCGGATTTTCGCGCAATCCGCCTTTTTCACGGCAAGGTCGATCAGCGGTCTCTTTTCGGGTTCCTCGTTGAGTGCTTTCTGTGTGCACTGTTCGATCATCTCGCGTTGTTCCGCAGGGATGCCGGCCGCATCCATCTCCGTATCCATTCTGTCGCGGATTTCGGGATCGAGTTCCACCTCCGTGTGGATGGATTTCAGCGCTGCGCGCAGTTTGGGGTCCGGGTGCTCACAGGCATGCACGTCCGCGCCGTGCTTGAGGAGGAATTCCACAACCTCCGGCCCGGCATGTGGGCTAAGGCACGCGGCCATGAGAGGTGTGTGTCCATTGATTTCATTCGGATCATCGATGTCCCCGCCCGCTGAGAGGAGCCGTTGCAATTCTGGGAGGTCGCCCGCGATGGCTGCTAGATGAAGAGGTGACATGGCTGGCCGTGGTATTCTGATCGTGTCAGCGGAGGGCATCGGTGCCTGCGCTAAGAATTGCTAGATAGGAATCGTAGGATAATCATTATAATGAGTAAAGGTGAATACACGCAGACCGCGATCGCAAAGATCATCGGATGCTGCCAGAGGACGATCAGCAAGGAGCTTTCTTTCTGGCGCCGGTTCCCGCACAGTAACATTTCGCCTCCGGTCAGCCGGTTCAACTCCTTCCCATTATCCCAACGGGATTACGTAACATAGCCCTGAGCTTGTCGAAGGGGTTGTCGTGAATCGGCTACCCAGGGATTGAATCACGCATCCTAAAAATTTTGTTAGAATGCTGATTTAGGGCGTGCCAAGGGGCGGGCGAGGGGCGACTAACCACACTGATACACTGATTACAAGGAGTACAAAGAACACACACATAACAAAGCAACCATGACCGAAGAACATCTCCGGGGCCGGTGTTTCCGTGCCGGAATCGGAAGCTACATCCCTCCCATTCTTCTCTTCCACAAGAAACCATCTACCCCCAGCCCAGAAAACGGCTGAATCGAAACGGCTGCTTGCATTTATCAACGCATTGAGGCTTCTTAAGCGTATGGCCACAACGAAAGCAAGCAAGGGTTCCATCAAAAAGGCGGCCGCCCGGCTGGTGCGTCAGTTGCCCGACTCCGCAGGTTGGGATGACCTGATGTATGAAATCTTTGTGCGCCAAAAAGTAGAAGCCGGGCTTGCCGACCTTGCTGGCGGACGCAAATGCTCCCATGCATCCATCCGCAAGGAGTTCGGACCCGCATGAATATCATCTGGTCAGCGCAGGCACGCGGTGATCTGCGGGCCATCCGCAACTTCATCGCCCGTGACTCCGAGCATTACGCCTCTTGCAGATTGAGCGTTTGCTCGTCCGCGTCGAACAAACGGCGGGCATGCCATCCAAAGGTCACCCTGTTCATGAATTCATCGAGTCCGACCTGCGGGAAGTCCACGAAGGCGGCTACAGAATCATCTACAGCGTTCAGGATGAGCAGTTTCAAGTGGTGACCATTATCCACATGAGGCAACAGCTTAAGCGTGGCCGCCTGCACTGAGTCCAGTGGGAGGCGGTTCCCCGGCTTTCCCTATCCACGATCTGAATTTGAGGTCAGATTTTGAGGACCTCGTGAACAGACGTGGGCGCGACACCGCTTCCCACCGCACTCCAAACCATGGCGGGTCACCGGATTTTGCGGAAAGCCGCGCTTTGTTTTGCAGCGCCTGCGGTGGGAGTTGACGCCGGAGGAAGGACTGTCTGTAATGGTAATGGATCACAACGATTCATCGTCAGCAAAAAAACCACCAACCCATTTACAATTTCCATGAAAGACTTCCGTGCTCCTGAGATCCGCAATTTTGCAGTTACCGGCCACGCCACGACCGGAAAAACATTGCTCTGTGAGGCCATGCTGGTTTGCGCCGGGAAAATCAGCCGCGCGGGCACCATCGAGCAGGGCAACACGGTTTCGGATTTCCACCAAGATGAAAAACAGCATCAACAATCGGTGCATGCCACCGTGATGACCACTGAATGGCTGGGGCGTGAACTCAACATGATCGATTGCCCGGGCACGCCAGACTTCATCAGCGAACCGCTCAGCGCCCTGCGCGTGGCGGATTCCGCGATGATCGTCATCAACGGTGTGAACGGAGTGGAAACAGGAGCCGACGAAGTCTGGGCTGCCGCTGGGGATTATGACATCCCACGGTTTCTGGTCATCAACCTGCTAGACCGCGAGCGCACCCGCTTCGATGACATCCTGGAAGAGGCGCGCGAACACTACGGTGCCCGCGTGTTCCCAATGACTCTGCCGGTGGATGAGGGGCCGGGGTTCAGCTCAGTGCTGGATGTGATGCGTTCTGAAGTGATCACCTTCGCCGCAGATGGCAGCGGGAAATATGTGGAAAAACCTGCGGAAGGCGCGCTCAAAGACCGAGTGACCGAGCTGCACCGCCAGTTGATAGACATGGTGGCGGAGTCAGAGGATGAATTGCTAGAAAAATTCTTCGAGGAAGGCACGCTCACGGAGGAGGATCTGCGTGCGCATGTCCACATCGCTGTGCAGAAGGGCATGGTGGTGCCGGTGTATGCCGCATCCGGCACGAAAAACGTCGGAGTCTCCCGGATTCTGGATTTCATAGCCAAGTATGGCTCATCTCCCGTGGACCGGGCCACAGTGGCAGCCAAGCGCCCTGACGGCAGCGATGTGGAAGTGGCGTTGGACGACGGCCAGACCGTGGCCTACGTGTTCAAGGCAATGCATGAGGCGCACGTGGGAAATCTATCATTCTTCCGGGTTTACAGTGGTGACGTGGTCTCAGGCTCGGAACTCATCAACGTCAACCGCGGCGAAACCGAGCGCATCGGCCAGCTCTACCGTGTGAATGGATCCGCCAGAGAACCCGTGCCATCCCTGCACGCTGGCGACATCGGAGCCGTGGTGAAACTGCGCGCCACCCGCGCCAGTGACACCCTCTGCGCCGCAGCGCGCCAGGTCACGCTATCGAGCGTCGATTTCCCCTCACCTAACACCCGTGGAGCACTGGTCGCGAAATCCCGCGCAGACCTCAATAAACTGGGTGAAGGACTCTCCGCTCTGCGCGAGGAGGACCCGACCTTCGATTTCCACTTCGATCCGGCAATCGGCCAGACCATAGTTTCCGGCCAAGGCTGGCTGCAGTTGGAAATCGTCTCGGAAGAACTCAAGCGGAGGTTCAATGTGGAAGTGGAACTGGTAGAGCCACGGGTTTCCTACCGGGCCACTATTTCCGGCCACGGCGAGTCCAAGCACCGCCACAAGAAACAAACCGGCGGTGCCGGCCAATTCGCCGAAGTGTGGATGCGCATCGAGTCGCTACCCTCGGAAAGCGGCGTGGTTTTCACCAACTCGCTGGTTGGCAGTAATGTGGACCGGGTGTTTGTGCCATCGGTGGAAAAGGGTGTGCACACCGCCACCGTGCATGGCCCCTACGGCGGATTCCCCGTCACCGATGTGAAGGTGGACTTCTACGATGGCAAGCAGCACCCGGTGGACTCCAAGGACATCGCCTTCCAGATCGCCGGCAAGGCTGCCTTCAACGAGGCGTTCATGTTGGCCAAACCGAAATTGCTAGAACCAGTGCATGAACTGCGCATCAAGGTGCCATCAGACGCGGTGGGTGCAGTGCTGGCAGATCTGTCAGGCAGGCGCGGCCGCATCGTGGGCATGGAATCTGAGGGCCGCTTCGAGGTAGTAGTCGCCCAGGTGCCGCAGGCCGAGCTCTATCAATATTCCAGCCAACTCCGCGCCATCACGGCCGGACGCGGCCGCCACAAGGAGCGCTTTGACCGCTACGAAGACGTGCCACGCGAGCAGGAACCCAAAATCATCGCCGAATACGGACGCAAGGCGCCTGAGGAAGAGTGAGGCTAAACATTTGATTTCCCGGCGATCCGGTTTATCGGGTGGGATTATGGAACCACTCAATGGGCTGAATCGCCGCCAATTCGTCGTCATGGGAACACTCGCCGCCGGGGCCGCCCTGATGCCCGGCGAGGCGCGCGCGGAGGCATCTGCCGCCTACACCCTGCCGAAACTGCCGTATGGCTTCGATGCGCTCGAGCCCCACATCGACGCGAAAACCATGGAGATCCACCATGACAAGCACCATGCGGCCTACGTGGCAGGACTTAATGCCGCACTCGGGAAAGCCCCAGAGCTTTCGGGAAAACCTCTCGATGAACTGTTAGGCGAATTGCCCGCCATGGGAGATGAATCCCTGCACACTCAGTTGCGCAATCACGGCGGCGGCCACTGGAACCATTCGTTTTTCTGGCAAACCCTCTCCCCGCCTGCCAAATCCGGAGAGCCCTCGGAGGAACTCGCAGTGGCCATCCAGGCCGCATTCGGATCGAAGGATGCATTCAAGAAAGCCTTCGGTGAGGCATCCACCAAACGATTCGGCTCCGGCTGGGCATGGCTGGTGACTAGCAATGGAAAGCTCCGCATCACCAGTACTCCGAATCAGGACAATCCACTGATGAAAGGGATCGTGCCCGACGCCGATCTCGGTACGCCATTGCTCGGGCTCGATGTTTGGGAACACGCCTACTATCTCCACTACCAGAACCGCCGCCCGGATTACATCGCGGCGTGGTGGAACATCGTCAACTGGGCGGAAGTCTCCAGACGCCTGACTGCTGCCGGTTGAGGTCCCCGGTCTTTTCTTCCCGCTTGACGACCGGACCGGAGCCCTCCTAGCTTGCCTGGCTGGAACGCGTCCCTAGCGGCCGTTTTCCCGTCTGACCAACCAACTCCCAACCTCCTCTACCGTGGACCTCCAGGAAATCCGTAAAATCGTCGAACTTATGAATGAGCACGGGCTCACCTTGTTCGACCTCACCAAAAAAGACTTTCACATCAAACTCAAGAAAGGCGCGGACGTCGACGACCTCCGCAGCCTGTTGGCGGGTTTGTCTGCTGTTCCCACATCCGCCCCAGTAGCGTCGGCACCCAGCATTACCCTGACGGAAACCACCATCCTGGAGGCCCCGCCCGCCGCCGAAGGCACGGAAATCACCTCTCCCATGGTCGGCACCTTCTATCGCAGACCCTCGCCTGACGCACCGGATTTTGTTGATGTAGGCTCCACGGTCTCCATCGGCCAGACGATCTGCATCATTGAGGCCATGAAGGTGATGAATGAGATCAAGGCGGAAAAATCCGGCACCATCTGTGCCGTCATTGCAGAAGACAGCTCACCCGTGCAATACGGCGATGTCCTCTTCCGCATCAACTGATGCGGTCGCTACGATCTCCCACCTTCCTCCTCCCACATTATGTTCAAACGCGTCTTGGTCGCAAACCGCGGTGAAATCGCTCTCCGCATCATCCGCGCATGCCGGGAACTCGGCGTCGAGTCCGTAGCGGTCTATTCCGAGGCGGATGTGGATTCGATGCACGTCCAATTGGCAGACCGGTCGGTCTGCATCGGTCCGGCTGCCAGCAAGGACACCTACCTGAAAATGGACCGCATTTTTGCCGCAGCGGAGATCACCGGGGCAGACGCGATTCATCCGGGGTACGGATTTCTATCAGAAAACGCGCGCTTTGCCGAGATCTGTGAGTCCTCCCACATCACCTTCATCGGGCCGTCCTCACGGGTGATCCATCTGATGGGTGACAAGGCCACCGCCCGCGCCACCGCCGTAGCCAATGGCGTGCCCGTCACTCCTGGATCAGACATCATGCCGGACGCGGAATCCGCCTTCGAGGAGGCGAAAAAGATCGGCTTCCCTGTCATGATCAAGGCCACAGCCGGTGGTGGCGGGCGCGGCATGAGACCGTGCCTCCGTGAGGAGGATTTCATCGCACTGTTCCAGGCCGCATCCAGCGAGGCCATCGTGTGTTTTGGCAACGGAAGCTGTTACCTCGAAAAGCTGGTGATCAATCCGCATCACGTGGAGTTCCAGGTTCTAGGTGACTCACACGGGAATTTCATCCAGCTCGGCGAGCGTGATTGCTCTCTGCAGCGCCGCAATCAGAAGGTGGTGGAGGAGTGCCCATCACCACTTCTAACGCCTGAACTGCGCGCCCGCATGGGTGAGGCCTCGGTGAACCTGATCCGTAACATCAACTATCAAAACGCGGGCACCATCGAATACCTCGTGGATGAGAAGGCGGAGAATTTCTACTTCATGGAAATGAACACCCGGATACAGGTGGAGCACCCTGTGACTGAGGAAGTCATGGGCTGTGACCTCATCAAGGAGCAGATCCGCGTGGCGGCGGGAGAACCGCTATCCCGCCACGTGTTAACTGCCGCACCGCGCGGGCATTCCATCGAGTGCCGCATCAATGCGGAAGACCCTTATAACAATTTCGCGCCCAGCCCTGGCACCATCGTCTTATGGTATGCGCCCGGTGGCAAGGGCGTGCGCGTGGACACTCATGTCTACTCCGGATACACCGTCCCGCCTCACTATGATTCGATGATCGCCAAGCTCATCGTGACTGCCGCCACGCGCGAGATCGCTGTCCTGCGCATGAAACGCGCTCTGGGTGAGTTCATTATCCGCGGCATCAAGACCACCATCCCCTTCCAGTTGGAAATCATCAGCCATCCGGATTTCGTCAATGGCACTTATGACATTGGCTGGGTAAGCAGGTTTCTTGAGGAACGGAAGATCTGATACTGGAAAGAAGAAGCACTAAATTTTAAGCATTAAATCCGAAACGGAAGAGGAAGAGAACCCCTCAGGAATGCAGATAATAAGGATTTTTCGGCTATCCCCATCATCCGCCAGGTGATCCGTTCTATTCTTCTTCTCCATACTTCCTAATTCAAAATTCTCTATTCTTAACATCCGTGTTTATCCCGTCCATCTGTGGTTCGAATTCTCTTTCTAGGATGACTCCCGATCCGAAACTCTACGCCATCCTTGACCTTGGATACACTCCCGAGGCTACGGCGGCGGACACCACCAAGAGTTTGCTAGAGGGAGGAGCAGACCTGCTCCAACTGCGCGCTAAAAACCACGACATTGCCACCATCCGTCGCGTAGCGGAAATCCTCATTCCCCTCTGCCGCGCCGCTGGTGTGCCCTTCATCCTCAACGATTACCCCGCCCTGGCCGCCGAGCTGGGCGCGGATGGTGTCCACATCGGCCAGGATGACGGCACTCTCGCCCGGGCACGCGAAATCATAGGCCCTGACAAAATCATCGGCCGCTCCACCCACTCGCTGGACCAGGCCCGCGCCGCACTCGCGGAAGGGTTCGATTACATCGGCTTCGGCCCCTTGTTCCCCACACCCACCAAGGCCGACCGCCCCGCAATTGGTCTGTCAGATATTGCCGCCATGGAGCGCGATGTTGGCTCGAAAATCCCGGCCTTCTGCATCGGAGGCATCAAGCGCGCAAATCTATCTCAGGTGCTTGCGGCAGGAGCCCGCAGGGTGGTGGTGGTTTCAGAGTTGCTGCTAGCAGAGAATGTGCGCGAGGCGACGGCGGAAGTGAAGGCGGTGCTCAATGAGGCTTCTCGGCTACGGTAAAGGAAAACACCCTGTCGTCTGCACTTGGTACCCCGTCCTGTCCCAATGAAATGATCCGGAACTTCTGTGGGTGTGCGTTGCAATCAGGAACGTATCGAAACGGATTACCCCAGGAATCGACAGGTAGCTTCGTCATAATCTGTTTCCAGCGCATGCCGGACTCAGGATGAACCGGGTGTTTCACAAGTATGTCCAAACCCTGGGACGACGTCGGAATGGAGCCCGTCTCAATCGCAAACAACTCAATGGCACTTGCTATGGCAGTTGCGTCTGCCGCACAAAAGTCGTCTTTGATTGCCTCATTCCGACAAGCACCTGGCATCAGCAAGAGTAATGCGACAGGGATGCTGTAGAAATTCATCATTGGCGTACATGAGTAATCACGAGCCCATTCGGTTTGCGGTATTGCAGTTCTCATTCTGGCTTCGGCTCCCCAGCGTGTAACGGGTTGGCGCGCGCCTTTTTCGTGTCCATCCGTTTGCCGGTTGAATCCAAGAGAATCGGCTCATATGGCAACTTCGTTGCGTCTTCATAAATCAATTCCTTCGTCTTCGTATTGAGGTAGATCGATGTATACTGGTGGCGCATATCGTCGATGATGATGTATACCCATTGCCGAAGTTCTTCATCCTTCGGGTGCGTTCCCGTAAGTTTGTCCAGGAACTTCACAAGCTCTGGGGTATCCCGGTGAAGCCGATCACCCGTGATGCGAAGACGTAAACCCGTCGCACTGTTGTTAGAAAATCGCTTTGCGACGAATGGGTGTGATAGAGCAGCCTCAAATGCATAATCTATCTCTTGCGGCTCGATCAAAACATATATCTTCTTTTCCTCCTTGATTGGAAAGACGGCCTCCACCTCACAGGGCTGTGAGTACTTTTTAATCGGCTTCAGGTCCGCTGTCCACTCAGGGCCCTTAAAATACAACCCGACTGTCCATTGATCTGCCGCCTGGATGTTTGAAAAGCGAAACTGCTCTTCAAAGTTCTTTTTCAAATCACTCGCTTCAAAAAGTTCCTTTCCTTTCTTTTCGGCTGCGGACTTTGCCACTGCCAAAAGCTCATGCATACTCCTCGCCTCCTTGTCGATGCCTGTCTCCAGGATCTCACCGGTTGTATAGTTGAAGGTGTATGTGGTCTTATCGATCATGACCAGGTGGAAGGTTTTTCCCTTGAACCCGTCCGGCTCCGACTGAACCTGAGGCTGCCACATATAATTGTACTCTGATTCTTCGAGAAGATCAGGCTTCTTGATAAGTTCCCGTACCTCATACTGCTTAATAAGCTTGCCATTGTCGTAAAACGCGAGCGCCAGATCGGAGTGCTTCTTCTTGTCGATTGCCCTAGGTCCAAATCGAACAAAATACTGCCTATCGGTGGACAGATAGCCTTTGAAAGTATACCAACCTTGGGTTCGCCATAACTCTTGGGACTTCCACTCTTTCGATATTTTGTAAGCAACGCCGGACGGCTCACGGTAGACCGTGTATTTGTCTCCCTCCTTGCGGCGCGTCGGCGGAACCATCTGGAAGAAGAAGTCGCCGTTTACAGATGTGGGCACCCAATTAACCGGCTGCTCTTCATCATCGGCCATCAGCGCAGGCTGGGGTGCTACCGCGAACACTATTGCGATGATCTGGGAGAGTTTCATTTTCATATGCGAATAGTTTTAATCACGAGCGCGCTCGGCTTGCAGTGTTGCACGGTCTAACTCGTGCTCCATGACAAACCGTGTCCGGGAAGGCCGCTTCTCTGCGTCGCTCGGACACTTCTACCCATTAGGGCGACCGTGAGAGCTTGACAAGGACAAAGGAGCGGAAACCCTGAATTGTGGCTCTCGACGACATGCCGACCGTTGGCTCGACGTATGCCATACCTAGTTGTGCCTTGAGTTTAGTTGTCGCGACGCCTCACGAACGCCGCCATGTGAGCGTCGGATTCCGCGCCGACCTCTTTGATCCGTGCAATAATCTGTTCGTCGCGCGTCAGGTCTCTGGAGATGGACTCAAACGCGTTCTGTGTATAGGAATGATACTCGGTTAAGCACGACATGCACATCCATCGAATCTGAGTCGGGCCACCTGTGATCTGTGAGAAAGTATCCGGACTGCCGCCACATGGAAAGCCTCCACAATAGTAGCATCTCGCGCTCTTAGCTTCATCGGCCATCCGCGCGGCAAACAACGCAGCAATAGATTCGTCGACTCGTACGCATTCATCGCAAAGATCGACCGGCTTACCCATGTCAAAGATGTGGATCGTCGCAGGCCTTGCGCCGCACTTGCCACAAAGTTTCCGCTCGTTGCTCCGTGTCATAGGGTCACTCATTTTCTGGCACAACGTTCCTAATCTGCCGCAGGGCGGTTGGGTAGCTTTGGGGGGGGAGTTGTGGGGGGGTGTAGTTTCGCAACGATAGGCCCCTTGCCCCGGGCTATCAACGCTATCCGCCTCGATACCGGATCCAACATGCAGATCTGATTATCGCCTAATTGAAACACAACGAGGTCACCTTCCACCTGGGTGGCATTCCGTGCAATCCAAGCAGCAAATGGAGTCTCCAATGAAAGACTCACCGTTGTCTTCTCCTTCTTGTTTTCTTCCGTGATACCTTCGATAGGCCAGAATCCAGTGCTGAATTCCCAATCAGACTTCGATGCGAGCGAAGGCGCAGGACCAAAGTTAAACCAAGTCCCTTCAGTCTTCTCGGAATGACCTTCTGAGATTCTCCAATCCACGGGCGCAAGGTCCAAGAAATTGGCAGCAATCAAATCTTCCCTTACTTTATCCCTATCGTCCGAATCGAGGTGAATAAAGAGATCGTATCCTGTCTTGGGATTCCGCCGCGCGAACAGCCGGTCATTTCTGTGGTGCGCTACGACCTCGCATAGAACTGACCTGTGTTGGCCGTTCAGGTCGGTCTGGAGTATCTGACTGCCGTCAGTGGAGATATAGAAAAGTGCATACACATCTCGTGGAGTAAGACTACCCGGTCTTTCGCATCAACCTAAGAGCTCCAAGAGCCGACAGTTCAATGAGTTGCGGCTTCTTTTCTGGCTTTGCAGATGGCGCGGATCGGGCTTGAAGCGGGCAATGTCGGTAAGCTTTGTGAGTG
>Ga0118677_10007436_pt1 | contig 18071 bp, 17 predicted proteins | sample AliMusrvi5mmetaG_FD_86154 | JGI IMG/M metagenome (GOLD analysis project Ga0118677, IMG submission 86154) | reverse complement strand
CTGCTGGAGGTGTGGCCGTAGCCACAGGCTTCGCACGGGACCCACCCTGGCGGGCGCATCCCTCCTCTCCGCCTGCTCGCCAGATGTCCTGGCCGTATCGAGTTCACTTTCGTTTGGGGCTGGTCTTTCGCCTCATGCAGCTCCCCACGACACATCGCTGCGCCGCAGTAGCACTCGGCTACCCGTCGGTTCCACGTCACTGACGGACTCAGACTTTCACTGGTTGGTTTCATGGTTTCATCAACGCACGGAGTGTGGGCGTCCCGCCCACATAACCAATGTGCTCAACCCGTCAAATCATTTGCCTATCAGCCCCCCAACAAAAAATCGATTTTTCAATTTGACACCCGCCACCCAGCATTCCTAACTGATACCGCTCCACAACGCCCAGCTCTCTCTATCGTGCCTGCCTACGCCCATACCCATCGAGATTTCCCCGGTGACCCTTCCAAATGGGAGTTGCTGTTTACGCCCTTTGGCAATGCTGCGGCCGAGTGCCAGCGAGAATCCTGCCGGAAGTGCTTCAGTCTTGATCCCGCCCACGGCCACCTCAATAAAGTCGCATTCTGGACCGCCAAGTTCGCTGCGGATATGTTCGCACCGGACTCGGAAGAGGCAAAATCAGCCCATCATTGGGGTTACCTCGCCGGACTCTGGCATGATCTGGGGAAATTCTCAGCAGAGTTTCAGGAAAAACTCAAAGGCGTGCCATTTCCTGTGGATCACTCCACCGCAGGTGCCCGTCACGCTGGAGCATGCCAACCCTTCGGGCCGCTAGTTTCGTATCTCATCGCTGGGCATCACGCAGGCCTCGCCGACGGCTGCAGCCTCTTTTTTGGTGAGCGTGCTAAGAAGGGAATTCCAAATTGGCTCACCAACGCGCAGGTCAGCGGCATACCTCTCGTTCTTGCTCTGCCTAATCCGCCACTCACTCGATCGAATGCCGGCAATGACGCCATGGCCTCCATGCTTCGCTTCTTTTTCTCTTGTCTCGTCGATGCCGACTTCCTCGCGACCGAAGCATTCATGAATCAGGACCAAGCGAAGCCCCGTGCGGATTGGCCTGACAGCATCATTTCTAATATGCTGCCGGTTCTGGAAAATCATCTCACTACCAAGTTCGCGAATACAGAAGACACGCCCGTCAATCAAGCACGCGAAAACGTCCGCCAAGCCTGTTTCACTGCCGCCCCGCACGATTCAGGTTTCTTCTCGCTCACCGTTCCCACAGGCGGAGGGAAAACCCTGTCATCGCTTCTTTTCGCTCTACGTCATGCCCATCTCCACGGGCATCGCCGCATCATCTACGTCATTCCATTCACCTCCATCATTCGCCAAAACGCTGATGTTTTCCGCGAAGCCTTCACTTCTTTATCCAAGGAACTCGGCCGAGAAATCGTCCTCGAGCATCACTCAAAGTATGAGCCGAGGCCCAGCACCGAAGACAACGAGCAAGATCGCCATCGCCTCGCCAGCGAGAACTGGGACGCGCCGATCATCGTCACCACCAATGTCCAGTTCTTCGAATCTCTTTTTGCCAACCGCACCTCCTCCTGCCGCAAGCTCCATCGCATCGCCCGCTCCGTCATCATCTTAGATGAAGCGCAGGCGCTCCCGTCTCGCCTCCTCCATCCCATCCTCCGCAGCCTCACTTGCCTCGTCAAAGATCTCGGCTGCACTGCCGTCCTCTGTACCGCCACCCAGCCCGCGCTCGATCAGCGCAACGGCTTCACTGTCGGGATCCCGCCGCAGGAAATCACCCCGATCATCCAGGACGAAGCCGCTCTCTATCGGATTCTGAAACGCGTAGAACCCAAAAACCTCGGCTCACTTGATGACGAATCGCTCATTTCACACATTCGCCAGCATGCCAGCAATGGCTGCCTAATCATCCTCAACACCACCAAAGCCGCTCAAACTCTCCACGAGAAACTCTCAGCACACCTCACAGCCCTCCATCTCTCAGCGCGGATGTGCCCAGCTCACATCATCCAAGTGCTCGATAAAGCGAAGCACCTACGCGCACAGAATCTACCCGTCGCCCTTGTTTCCACCCAACTCATCGAAGCCGGCGTCGATATCTCATTCCCCGTCGTCTATCGCGCCGAGTGCGGCCTCGACTCATTTGCCCAAGCCGCTGGCCGCTGCAATCGCAATGGAGAACTCGAAGCCGCAGGAGAACTCGGGAAAGTCTATCTGTTCGCGCCCAGCGACCACCCCATTCCAGCCGGACTCAGCGACATCGCCTCTGCGGCTGCCATCACTCGCAACCAGGTGCTCCCGAATTTCCCCCAAGTCGACCTCCTTGATCTCGCCGCCATCCGCAGCTACTTCGAGCAAGCCATTTGGCAAGCTGGCGAGATAACCAAACAATGGGATGACCAAGGCATCGTCTCCGGCGGGATGCCCTGCTTTTCGCCGAACGACACCAGTAAAAACTGGGCACTCGCTTACTCCTTCAAAACCGCCGCCGAAAAATTCCGCATCATTGACTCCGCCACGCACCCCGTCCTCATTCCATGGGGCGAAAAAGGCCAAGCTCTCGGCGAAGAACTCCGCAGCCTCGCCAAACAAGGCCGTTCGCCAAACCGCAGCCACTACCGCCGCGCCCAGCAATTCACTGTCCAAGTCTATGAGCACGAATGGCTCACCCTCAAGCCAAGCCTCACAGTCCTCTTTGACGAGGCCATCGCCATCCTCACCCACCCCGAAAACGACTACGACGCATGCACTGGTCTGAAACGTCCCGGAGCCGCCTGCGATCCCAACGCCTTCTGCCTGTGAAAGAAGTTCTCCTGACCTCGACTGCATTCAAAGAAAATGGCCGGGGAAAATTTCCCCGGCCATCCAGCAGCGTCAGCATGCCTGTATATGTTTCAATCCGCGCCCGTTTAGAGGAGTCGGAATCCTGGAACGGACGACAAAATACCATCGACTCACGCACCCGATATTGCATGAGCAATTTCAGGACAATTTTTGAGAATGTCTCCATCCCTCGTGTAGAGCGGGTAACCCAGCCATCTGGCACAAGCCGCATAGGTCGCGTCATAGAAAGTCAGTTTGCTCGCGTGCGCCTCGGTCAAGATGACCTCCTCGGCGCACTCACTGCAAAAACTCACCATCTTGAGACCCTGCCGCAGCATCAACAAACCGTCCGTTTCACTCACCAATCCCCGGCGAATATAGGTTCGCAGCACGTTTCCAAATTCGTACCGGCACAGCGGAGACGTCATCCAGAACGGAAATTTTCTTCTGAGATTCTCAGCATCCTTCTTCAAGACCTCTTCACCGACGAAGAAATCCACGAGTGCATTGTTGTCGATCAGGATAGGGCGGTCAGACATGATAGACATTCTTGTTCCGAAACATTTTAAAATCAATAATTATTTAGCTTGCCTTTATATGAAAAACTCCCCTTATTCCGTTATGACCCCGTCATTTCTGGATCTCTCGCACCCTCAAGCACGGCCTTCCAGCTTCGCCTCGTCGATTTGTTCCGCCGTCAGAAACCCCTTCGCTCGTGCACGGAGCGCATCAATCTCCAAAATCTCACGTTCCACGCGGGCACTCCTTTCCTCGGGTGTTTCATGGGTGATCGCCAAGCTCAACTCAGCGATCACCTCTTGGTTCACACTCCGATGGTTCCGTTTCGCCCGACGCTTGAGGGTCAAATGCAGCTCCTCTGGAAGATTTCGTATCGTCAATGTCGCCATGCCTGCATTCTGACAGCAAATCGCAATCAAATCAACCCTCATTTATCTCATGTCCTACGGCATCAAACTCCACGTCTCCGGCGATTTCGCCTGCTTCACCCGTCCCGAAATGAAGGTCGAGCGCGTCTCCTACGATGTCATCACCCCATCTGCCGCCCGCGGCATTCTGGAGGCAATTTATTGGAAACCCCAGATCCGCTGGGTCATCGACCGCATCCACGTCCTCAAACCCATTCGTTTTACCAACATCCGCCGCAACGAAGTCGGCACCAAGGCCAGCAAGCCATCCGCCGCAGCGATGAACGGAGCAAGCGTCCCAGCCATGGGCATCATCGTCGAAGACGAGCGCCAGCAACGCGCCGCCACCTTGCTGCAAAATGTGTCCTACGTCATCGAAGCTCATTTTGAAATCCTCGAACACCGCTTCGAAAAAAACGGACCCGAACTACCCCATAAAGACTGCGAGGCCAAACACCTCGACATGTTCAACCGCCGCGCCAGTAGCGGTCAATGCTTCCACCAACCCTGCCTCGGCACCCGCGAATTTCCCGCCCGCTTCACCCTCATCGAGGACGACGCCTCATTCCCTGAGTCCATGCTCACCGAGGATCAGAAAAACCGCACGCTCGGCTGGATGCTCCATGACATCCGCTACCTCCCCGCCACGGTCGCCGACAAGGACTCCTTCCTCACCGGCCAAGGCAAACGCGTCCGCACCGAACCCCGCTTCTTCAACGCCGATATGAAAAACGGCATCATCCAAGTCCCACCCTTTGACCAAGCAAAAGCATGATCCTGCAATCTCTCACCAGCCTCTATGATCGCCTTGCTGAAGATCCAGTCAATGGACTTCCTATGACAGGCTATAGCTTGCAAAAAATTTCTTTCTGTACCGTCTTAAGCCGCGAGGGGGAGTTGATTGCCTTTGAACCTAGACAACAGGAAATTATCACCATCGGCACCAATGGGAGAGAAAGGAGAACCTCTCGCCCGCTCGATCTCCTCGTCTTGGGCCAATCTAAGCCGCCAGGCCAAGGCATCAATCCCTGCGTACTCTGGGATAACGCTGCTTATGCTCTCGGCTTTAAAAGTGACGATGAAAAACCAGAGCGCACCTTGCTTTGCTACGAAGCTTTCCGAGCGAAGCACCTTGAAATCAAAGATGAGATCAAAGATTCCAGCTACTCTGCGGTTTGCACATTTCTTGAAGGCTGGAGCCCCGTAAATCTCCGATTTGCCATTCTCCACGAAGCCCAGAATGCAAAAATCGCTGACTTTGAGAAGCTAGAGACATCCGAAACAGACGATGAAAAAAAAGCACAAATCCAATCTGAGATAGGTGAGAGCAAAGCATCCCTAGAGGCTATCGAGCAAAATGCGAAAGCTGCTGGCATCGACTTAAAGAAAACTCTCGAATGGCTCATGCAATTACAAGCCGTGTCCACGGGTTTCGGAGTATTTCAAATTTCAGGAGAAACAAAATACGTTCACCAGGTCACACCCGTGAAAACGTGGTGGTCCAGCCACACGGACGAATCATCGTCAGAACCCGACGGATTTTGCCTTGTGACTGGCAAGCCAGCGACCATTGCAGCAATCCATAATCCGGCGATCAAGGGAGTAGCAGGAGCACAAAGCAGCGGAGCGAAGCTCGTTTCATTCAACGAGCAAGCTTACGAATCCTTTGGTAAAGAGAACGCTAAAAAAGTCGGCCAAGGAGCCAACTCTCCGATAAGTGAAGAAGCCGCCTTCGCATACTGCAATGCGCTCAACTGGCTGCTTGGCAATCGTGAGCGCCGGTTCCGTCTCGGCGATGCTACCACGGTTTTCTGGACTGATTCTCCCACGCCCGCCGAGCAACTCATGCCATGGATGATCTCTGGCAATACACCCGAAGATCCAGCCACACTTTATCGCATTCAGAGCATTTTGCAACGCCTCGCAAGCGGCAACATTGGACCCGACGAACTCGGCAACCCCGATACCCCATATTACATTCTCGGCCTCTCGCCAAACGCCTCGCGCCTCTCAATCCGCTTCTGGAATACCAGCATGCTCGGCGAACTCCTGGTGAATCTCAAGAAACACTTCGACGACCTCCGCATCGTTCGCCAGTGGGACGAAACGAACTCCAAGAATCCAGATCCACTCGCGCCTACGGTTTTCCAACTTCTCCGCCAAACTTCGCGCGACGCCGATGGTATTCCCCCCCTTCTCGTTGGTGCCCTCATCCGCGCCATTCTCTTCGGCACCCGCTACCCGGAAAGCCTCATCACGGGCGTCATGAACCGCATCCGTGTCGTCGAGAAAAAGCAACAGGGCGAAGGCACGCTCGACAACGTCTCCTACCTCCGCGCCTCCATCTTGAAAGCATGGCTCATCCGCAATCACCAAATACACATCACTGAAATGCTAGACGAAACCAACACAAATCCAGGCTATCGCCTCGGAAGGCTCTTTGCTGTTCTTGAAAAGACCCAGCAAGACGCCATGCCCGGCATCAACTCCACCATCCGCGACCGCTTTTATTCCAGCGCCTCCGCGACTCCACGCTCAGTCTTCGGGCGGTTGCTCCGAACGTATCAGCATCATTTGGGAAAATTAGATATAGGTTTGAAAATCATTCACGAAAAGCGCACGCAGGAAATTCTGAGTGCCGTGACGGATTTCCCAGCACACCTCAACCTAAAGGACCAAGCTCAATTCGCCCTCGGTTACTATCATCAACGGAAAACACTCTTCCCTAGCAAAACAGACAAAAAACAAGAACCTGAAACCGCTCAATAACTCTCAAATCAAAATTATGAACAACCGCTACGACTTCATTTACCTCTTCGATGCTACCGACGCCAACCCCAACGGCGACCCCGACGCAGGAAATCTCCCACGCGTTGACACCGAATCCAGCCAAGGACTCATCACCGATGTTTGCCTAAAACGCAAAGTTCGCAACTTCATCGAAGTGCTCAAAAAGGACACGCCGAACTACGATATTTACGTTAAAGAAAAAGGAGTGCTCATGCGCGCTCACGAGAAGGCGTACGAGGCTATCAAGTCAGAATCCAAAGCCGAAGAAGGCAAACGTAAAGGATCTGGCGACGACGTTGAAAGAGCCCGTGCTTGGATGTGCCAAAACTTTTACGACGTTCGCACCTTTGGCGCTGTGATGAGTCTTGCTACCAACTGCGGACAAGTTCGCGGGCCCATTCAACTCAGTTTTTCACGATCGGTTGATCCCATCGTTATCAGTGAACATGCCATCACCCGTATGGCCGTCGCCACAGAACGCGAAGCAACTGCCCAACAAGGTGACAATCGCACCATGGGCCGTAAATTCACCGTCCCTTACGGCCTCTACCGCTGTCACGGGTTTGTGAATCCCTTTCTCGCCGCCCAAACCGGCTTCACTGGTGAGGGAGAAGACAGCGATTTGGAACTCTTCTTCACAGCCCTCGAAAACGCTTTTCAATTCGATCAATCTGCCGCTCGCCCGGCAGGCAGCATGGCACCACGCGGTCTGTTGGTTTTCAAACACGACAGTGCGCTAGGCAAAGCTCCTAGCCATTCGCTCTTCGACCGACTCCAAATCGAATCCTTCGATGACACGCCCGCCGAAGATGGTAAGCCCGCCCGGAAATTCGCTGACTATGCCAGCCGCATCAAATTCGACGGCCAGCCTCTCGATGAGTTTATGAAGGATGGCGGCAAACAGAACGAGAAAGGTCAATGGGAAAAGCCTCTCGGCAACGGCATCACCCTCATCCGCCGCATCTGACCATGGACCATCCCATCATTGCCGATCATCCGCCCGAGTTGGTTGCTAGGATCATGGAAATCATCCTTTCCTCGGGGTTGCGCTCCGTGCATTACACGGGCAGCGCGGACGAAGGTTTGTTGCGTGCCATGATCGCCCATAAGCCGCTGCTTAAAGTTAGTGTGATGGACATGCCGGACCGTTGGGGCACCGGCTATGCGTTCTGGTATGACGAGCGCGAATTCGGTAACTGCCTACCGCGTGAGCGTCCTGATTGGTTAGATGACATTCTGTTTTACCAAGAAGGCGCGCCGGATCATGAGGTCGGGATACGAGACTGTCCGTGGGATAGCGCCAGACAGTTCTGGAAAATCGTGGCATTCACAGGAAGGCGACCTCCGCTGATAGTGATTCACTTTGGCAAGGCCGATACGGTGGATGCCTATGTTTGTGAGGATGGTGAGAGCCGGTTGAGTGAGCCGGTTGAAAAGCGCATGATCGACCATCCTTCATACACATGGGAGGAGCATAACGGACTGCGTATCGGACGGTGGAAATCAGGTGTGGTTCCCGCATATGAGAATGACCGGGAAAAAGACAGATGATCCACCCCGCCACCCAAAATCTAACTCATCCGCCGAATCTAACCATGACCTCAGATCTGGATCCCATTGATGGCATGCCGAGTCGTGCGGCGTTGGCGCAGGAAGGGTTGGTGTACATTTAGCCATGCCCTACGCCCCGCCACTCACGATCACGCCCCGACTGATCGACCTGATCAGCCGGATTGGCGAAGCGTTGGGCCGGTGGGAGGCGGCGGCAGGCACGATGTCGCCGCGACTGCGGCGGGAGAATCGCATTCGCAGCATTCACTCGTCGCTTGCCATTGAGAACAACTCGCTGAGTCTCGACCAAGTCACTGCGATCCTTGCCGGCAAGCGGGTGCGCGGTCTGCCGCGGGAGATCAAGGAGGTGCAAAACGCGTTTGTGACCTACGATTTGTTGGAATCGCTGAAACCCGCGTCTGTGCCGGATTTTCTCAAGGCCCACGGAACCCTGATGCAGGGATTGGTCGCCGGAGCGGGCGCATTCCGGCGGGGCGGGGTGGGCGTTTATCAAGGCACCAAACTCGTCCACATGGCACCGCCCGCAGATCGCGTGCCGTATCTGGTCAAAGATCTGTTCCAATGGCTCAAGAAGACTGACCTTCACCCGCTGCTGGCGGCTGCCGTGGTGCACTACGAGATCGAGTTCATTCACCCCTTCAGCGACGGCAATGGACGGATAGGCAGGCTGTGGCAGACGCTCATTTTGGCGCAGTGGAAGCCGCAGATGGCGTATCTGCCTATCGAGAGCGTGGTGCATGACCAACAGGCCGGTTACTACAAGGCCCTGGCGGCCTCGGACAAATTGGCTGACGCGGCACCCTTCGCCGAATTCATCCTGGGATCGCTGCTTGCGGCGCTCTTGGCAGCTCCTGCTACCGACCAAGTAAGCGACCAAGTAAGCGACCAAGTAAATCGGCTGATCAGTGTGTTCGGCATGGGTGAAATGCTTGCTGCCGCAGTGCTCATGGAGCGGCTCGGCCTCAAGCACCTGCCGAACTTCCGGCGGAATTATCTCAAACCCGCTGTCGCTGCCGGACTGCTCAAGATGACCCAGCCGGACTCGCCGCACAGCCCCACCCAGCGATACGTGCGGGCTTGATCTTGCGTTTTTTCTCCATGTTCACCGACGACCAACTGCTACCTATCTCCGCGCTTCAGCACCTGCTGTTTTGCCCGCGCCAGTGTGCGCTCATTCATTTGGAGCAGGCATGGGCTGAGAATTTTCTAACGGCTGATGGTCGTTTGTTGCATGAGAAGGCGCACGACGGTCCGGACGAATCTCGTGCAGGCATCCGCACGACCCGTGGCATGTCGGTGCGCTCATTGCGACTCGGACTTTCCGGCCAATGTGATGTGGTGGAATTTCACGCAAACGGGCAGGTGCTGCCTGTGGAATACAAGCGAGGCAAACCCAAGTCCCATCGGGCGGACGAAGTCCAACTCTGCGCTCAGGCGCTATGCCTTGAGGAAATGCTCGGCCTCGCCTCTGGCTCTATCCAGCGGACCTGTCTTTTTTATGGGGAGCACAAGCGTCGGCACGACGTCTTCCTGAACGAGGATCTCCGCCGACTGACGGATGATACTGCGGCCCAATTGCACGCGATGATCGGCGACAGAGTCACTCCACAAGCAGAATACGAGTCCGGGAAATGTGACGCATGTTCTCTCATCGATCACTGCCAACCGCAGGCACTGCGCTTCAAGCGCGGGGCGGCAGCATGGTTTTCCGCAAGATTGATCGAGACACCCAGCTCCGCAAAGCCCACACCGGAATGTTAGATTGTGCTTGACGAGGATGCATTGCACCAACTCATTGAGCAGTCCGCCCCCACGCCGACACCAGAACCCTCATGAAACGCCACCTCAACACGCTTTTTGTGACTCTAGAAGGTGCTTACCTGCGCAAGGACGGTGCCGCCGTGGAGATTCGCCACGAGGGTGAAACCAAACTCCGCGTGCCTCTGCACAACCTCGACGGCATCGCCTGCTTCGGTTGGGATATCTCCGCCTCGGCCTCGCTCATGGCCGCATGCGCCGAAGCCAATGTCAGCCTGTCGTTCCACAATCCCTACGGCAAATTTCTCGTCTGCGCCAATGGCTTCACCTCCGGCAACATCCTCCTGCGCCGCGAACAATACCGCCGGGCCGATGACGAAGCAGCCAGTGTCGCCATCGCCGCCAACATGATCGCCGCAAAACTGCACAACACCCGCCAGGTCATCTTGCGTGCCGCTCGCGACCACGGCGAGAAATCCCCGGCCAACGCCGCCGAGCTGCTACATGCGTCGGACACCATTGCCCAGCGCATGACAATGCTGCCTCGCGCCACTTCCTTGGATACACTCCGCAGGATCGAGGGCGATGCCGCCACCTTCTATTTCGCTGTCTTTTCCCATCTCCTTGTCAATCACGACCCGGCCATTGCCATGACCGGTCGCTCGCGCCGACCTCCGCTTGATCCTGTCAACGCACTCATTTCCTTCCTCTACTCGCTGCTCATGCACGATTGCCGCAGCGCCCTTGAGAGCTGCGGTCTCGATGCCCAATGTGGATTTCTCCACCGCGACCGCCCGGGCCGCCCATCCCTGGCGCTCGACCTGATGGAAGAATTCCGTTCCTTCCTCGCCGAACGGGTCGCGCTCACCCTTTTTAACCGCCGCCAACTCACGATGTCCGATTTTAAAACCGAGGAGTCCGGTGCCGTCTTCCTCAAGGACGACTCTCGAAAAAAGGTCCTCGTAGCCTGGCAGGAACGCAAGCAGGACGAAATCACTCATCCTTTCCTCGACGAGAAAACCACCATCGGCCTGCTCCCCCATCTGCAAGCCAGGCTGCTGGCCCGCCACCTCCGCGGCGACCTCGACGCCTACCCCGCCTTCTTGGCCCGATGACCACAATCCTATCAAATTTCAAATCGTTCTCATGTACATCCTCGTCACTTACGATGTTTCCACCACAACCCCGATTGGCAAGGCCCGCTTGCGCCGCACTGCCAAGGCCTGTCTCGATTATGGCCAGCGCGTGCAGAATTCCGTTTTCGAGTGCAAGGTGGACCCTGCCCAACTCGTGGTGTTTAAACGCCGCTTGCTTGACATCATCGACCTGGAGACCGACAGCCTGCGCTTCTATCACCTCGGGTCGAATTGGCAGCACAAGGTGGAGCACCATGGGGCCGACCCCGGCTACAACATCGAAGGACCGCTCATTGTTTGACATGTTTTCCGGGTCCACGGACTAGGCATTGCCCGCCTAAAATTGGAAGCAGCGCGAACCCCAAGCGATACATGAAACCCCGCTAGGTTCGCGTTCTTTGTAAGTGCTTCTGTTCCAGCTCTTTGACATCCAAAAACTAGCCTCACTGTCGGCCGACGCGGATCCGACCCGTAGGTTCGCGGAAAAAATTCCGCTTCCCCTAGGGCGGCAAGGGTGGCAGGATGCCGCGGTCGCCCCTCTCACAGGGGGCGCGGATTGAAACATTGGATATCGGGCGCACCTGGCCGGGGCGCAGGGTCGCCCCTCTCACAGGGGGCGCGGATTGAAACTGGATCGTCAAGGGCGCGGCGTAGCTTTTCAGCAGTCGCCCCTCTCACAGGGGGCGCGGATTGAAACTTCGAGCTGGACGGCACCTTTGGCGGCTGCACCGTCGCCCCTCTCACAGGGGGCGCGGATTGAAACTTCGATTGCGGAGATATGTGATAACTTGGCCATCGTCGCCCCTCTCACAGGGGGCGCGGATTGAAACACCGCCACGCCCGCAAATTCAAGGAAGTGAATCGTCGCCCCTCTCACAGGGGGCGCGGATTGAAACACGCGGGTGGTATCGGAGGAGACTCGCCGACGCAGTCGCCCCTCTCACAGGGGGCGCGGATTGAAACGCGGCGCAACGCGAGATTGCCCGCCTCGCCGCCCGTCGCCCCTCTCACAGGGGGCGCGGATTGAAACAGAGGCGCATGGACGCAATCCAGCCAGCACAAGTGTCGCCCCTCTCACAGGGGGCGCGGATTGAAACTTCACTAACAAGACGCCAAAATGAAAACCGACGGTCGCCCCTCTCACAGGGGGCGCGGATTGAAACACCCACTTGCGCGACGGGTCTTTTTTGAACTCACGTCGCCCCTCTCACAGGGGGCGCGGATTGAAACGGAGCGATTCGGGCGGCTTTTTCGTGTCCAGTTAGTCGCCCCTCTCACAGGGGGCGCGGATTGAAACATGACCGTGCTACGGCTCCACCCGCTCACCGGGGTCGCCCCTCTCACAGGGGGCGCGGATTGAAACACCTAACGGATGAGGCCGCAGAGAGGGCTGACTGGTCGCCCCTCTCACAGGGGGCGCGGATTGAAACTCCAGCTAGATTTGTTGGAAAATCGGCGGTAATGTCGCCCCTCTCACAGGGGGCGCGGATTGAAACCCTGCCATCGTCGCATGCGTGGCGATGGTCGCAAGTCGCCCCTCTCACAGGGGGCGCGGATTGAAACTTCCGCTGGGCGCTCATGGCAGCACCTCCCGCAGGTCGCCCCTCTCACAGGGGGCGCGGATTGAAACTATCAAGCATTGCGCCGATCGTATCGGTTCGGGTCGCCCCTCTCACAGGGGGCGCGGATTGAAACTACAGATTCAGACGCCGCACATGCCGGCGCACTGTCGCCCCTCTCACAGGGGGCGCGGATTGAAACTAACGCCGCTTGCCGTTGCGCATCAAACCAAGAGTCGCCCCTCTCACAGGGGGCGCGGATTGAAACATAAACGACACGATGAATTTTGGAAGCTACCGAGTCGCCCCTCTCACAGGGGGCGCGGATTGAAACCTGGGTTCCCGAGGGTCCGGCAAAACCCAGATGGTCGCCCCTCTCACAGGGGGCGCGGATTGAAACTATGACATCTAATTGCAGCGGGCAAAGGTGTTTTGTCGCCCCTCTCACAGGGGGCGCGGATTGAAACAATCGATCTGCCAGCAAAATCCTTGAGAATCATTGTCGCCCCTCTCACAGGGGGCGCGGATTGAAACCAGATCATCGCCAGCTTCGGGCGTCCATGCTGCGTCGCCCCTCTCACAGGGGGCGCGGATTGAAACCCGCAAGCGCGCCGAACAAGACCCGGCCTCGGAAGTCGCCCCTCTCACAGGGGGCGCGGATTGAAACGCACCTGGCGCTGGCATTGTCGTCATCCCGCCGGTCGCCCCTCTCACAGGGGGCGCGGATTGAAACAAGGCTATGGGGGGCGGTCTGGTGTCTGTTTGACAGTCGCCCCTCTCACAGGGGGCGCGGATTGAAACAAAACCGCCTGGCGTCTGCGCCTGAGGCCGGGGAAGTCGCCCCTCTCACAGGGGGCGCGGATTGAAACGTCCAATGTGGTCCAGCCTTCCCAGCGAATCGAGTCGCCCCTCTCACAGGGGGCGCGGATTGAAACCCAGTTGGTCATGCCCTCCACCTCGTCAAGATCGGTCGCCCCTCTCACAGGGGGCGCGGATTGAAACGCAAAAAGCGCATCTCGGAAAGCCGTATTTAGACGTCGCCCCTCTCACAGGGGGCGCGGATTGAAACTTGTCTTTGAGTTCAAAGGTAACCGGAGCGGCGTCCTCGAACTCACCCGTTTCAAGCTTCCGCCTGTTTTCTCTTCCGACAAGTGAGTGCTCTTGGGGCAAGGGCGACGGCAAACTCGTGCTCCGCCAACTCCAGAGCGTCGAACCAAGTCTGGGCTGTAACGTTTTGTAGCGTTTCTGAACCTCATATTGCTGCAGTTTTGCGCATCCCTGTGCACTTTCTCGCAACTCGTCAATTGGTAGAACAGGCCGAAAAAACCTTGCAATGTAAGGAAAAATGGCCATTTTTTAGCGGGTACGGGTGGCGGGAATCGAACCCGCACCTCAAGCTTGGGAAGCTCACGTTCTGCCATTGAACTACACCCGCGTCGCAGACGACGCCCAAGGCAATACCGGGATTGAGGAATTGGCAACGCTAAATGTGTGCTGGACAAGCCTCTGGCCGGATTGCACGCTTTAGGCATGGACTCCACCCCTTATTTTGCCATTCGCGGCAGCAAAGCCGAACTCGAGGAAGGCCTGGCCTTTGCCCCGAAATTTGATGTCGATGGCCTGATACCGGCGCTGGCAATGGATGCGCTCACCCGTGAGCCGCTGATGCTTGCGTATATGAACGCGGAATCGTTGCGCCGTACCCTGCAACTCGGCGAAGCGGTTTATTGGTCGCGCTCGCGTCAGGAATACTGGCACAAGGGGGCCACATCGGGCCACATCCAACGCATCGTGGAAATCCGCACTGACTGCGATCAGGACGCGCTTATTCTCTTTGTTGAGCAAATAGGTGCCGGGGCCTGCCACAGCGGGCGAGGCTCGTGTTTTTACCGCCGGGTGCTTGCGAATGGGAGTGGCGCTGGGGTCAAATTGGAGTTTGCCGAACCCGGGCTGACCTTTGATCCGCAGAAAGTTTACGGAAAAGCGCCAATTGGATGAATTTCGCAGTTGCAATTTCGTCGCACATCCTCTAGCTCTCCCGCCCCGCGCCGCAGGTCGCCCTGACCGAGACGCGATATCTGTATCAATTTCCTGCGAAGGAGGACCCCATGGACATCATTAAAAAAATCGAGCAAGAGCAGTTGAAGCAAGACGTGGCCGAATTTAACATCGGCGACACCGTCAAGGTCCACACCCGGGTGGTGGAAGGCGGCAAGGAACGGGTTCAGATATTTGCCGGCATTGTGATTGCCCGCCGTGGCAGCGGGGTGAACGCCTCGTTCACTGTGCGCAAAATCTCATACGGCGAAGGGGTGGAGCGCGTGTTTCCGTTGCACACACCGCGTATCGCCAAAATCGAGGTTACCAACAAGGGCAAGGTTCGCCGAGCCAAGTTGCATTACCTCCGTGAGCGTGTCGGCAAGCGGGCCCTGCTCGTTAAATCCGACGGCTGAGGCAGCCCTTCACGGGTATTTTTCTGCAAAAGACATCCCGCGACGGGATGTCTTTTGTTGTGATCAGGGGACGCTGACCCGGTACTTTCTGGTGTGCGCCCGCGCTTTCGGCTTTGCGCAGGCCCCGCGACAACTCAGTATCCGTCCGTGCGTGTTCCCTGGCTTCTCTCGCTCTTTCTAATCATCGCCGCGCCCGTCGCCGTTTGGTGGCTGGGCGTGCGCAAGATGGATTTCCTGAGCCCTCCGAGCGAAGCGCGACTCGCTGCGGTTCGCCAGCACACGACCGCCTCGCTACCGCCTGCAATCATCCCCGATCCCATCCAATCCCCCCAAGCGCCACCATCTCCGCCTACGGTGCCCAGCCCGGTTTCAGAAAAATTGCCGGAGCCAGCGGTTGAGATTGGCGACCTCAATCCCAATCCCGGTCTCAATAGTTACGCGGAATTGGCTCCGAAAGGGGCCCGCCACCTCATTGAACTCGCCTCATTGTTGGAAACCGCCGGCGAATTGCCCCGCACGCTGCTGGCTTGGGAACGCGTGCTGGACGCCACCACTCCGGACGCGGCCCAAACCGCCGCCGCCATTGCCGCGATCCAACGCCTCCGCCCACTTTTGCCCCCAGCGAAACGCGGCACAGCCAAAGCCACCCAGATTGTCATCCATGCCAGCACCGGCAGCAAACTCGAAACGTCCCTCAAGACCAGCCTCGAACAGGCCGCTCACAGCCTCGAACTCACCTCCTGCGGTTTTCTAAAAGTGACGACGAAGCTCACGATCAACCGAAAAAGCGCCTCCAAGACCAGCAACTCGACCGTTGACATCTGGCTGAGCGGGTCCGCCGAAAAGTCCCCTGCCACCGAACCGCTCTCGTTCGCGCCCGCCAAATCCGAGGTCCAGCAAGCCGAGGTGTTGCGCAAGTTGTTCCTCATCACCAGCAAGCGACTCCAGCAAACGCTCGCCTTCCCACCGCTTTCTCCCATCGCCGCTAACGAAACCCCACTCCACGCCTTGGAATTCCATATCACCCGCCACCACTGGGAGAAATTCGCACGCTCATTCACCCAGCCGACTTCCGCCCCATAAACGACTCAGCCCGGTTTGCACACCGCTTTTAGAACAAAAACCAACCACCTCCAAGCACCGCCGGACAAAAATTGTCCGCAGCGATGGATTGACCTGGCACGCCGCTCATGTCATCAAGCGTGTGTGTGACGGTTTGGGCGGTCGCCTCTAGCGGAATTGGCCACCCCACCGATCCTTATCCGCTAAACCACCCAGACCTAACAGCCCCAACTCGCTCAGTCCATGAAAGCCATTCCCGCACTCGTCCTCCTCAGCGCAGGCCTCGCCCTCGCCGCCCCAGATAACGCCAGTCGCTACCTTTCGCTCCAGCAAGAGATGCACCAAGCCATCGCCCGGGGCAATGCCTGGCTCAAATCCCAGCAGAAACCCACGGGCAATTGGGATGACGAAGGGCTGCCAGCCTTCACCGCGCTGGCCCTCACCGCTGCCGCCCGCGATCCGAATCTCGACCGCAAAGCCGCATTGCCGCCGCACTTGGACAAGGGTTATGCTTGGTTGCTGGCCCAACAAAAAGATGACGGCGGCATCTACAATCGCGGCCTCTCCGTCTATAACACCGCCACCGCCCTCACCGCCATCGTCGCCGCTGGCCGCCCGTCCTACGACGCAGCCGCCGTCAAGGCCCGCAAGCACCTCATCAATAATCAGTGGGACCTTGGCGAAAAAGGCAAGACCGACAACCTCAACGATGGCGGCATCGGCTACGGCTCCAAGAAAGACCATACCGACCTGTCCAACACGTATCTCGCCATCGAAGCGCTCGCCCTTTCCAAAAAAATCGTTGATGACGGGAAATTTGGCAGTCAGCCCGACCTCGATTGGGGGGCTGCCATCACATTTATTTCCCGTTGCCAGAACCTGGAGGAAACCAACGATCAGGAAAAAGCCTCCAACGATCCCAAAAACAAGGGCGGCTTCACCTACTCGCCCACCGAATCCAAGGGTGGCGAAGACAAGCTGCCTAATGACCGCACCGCCCTGCGCTCCTGCGGATCGATGTCCTATGCCGGCCTGCTCTCCTTCATCTATGCCAAGGTTAGCGCCGATGATCCACGCGTGCTGGCCGTCAAGGAATGGTTAGGCAAAAACTACTCGGTGGACGAAAACCCCGGCATGGGCCCTGAGGGCTTGTACTATTACTATCAAACCATGGCCAAGGCCCTCACGGCGGCCAACCTTAACACCCTCAAACTTGCGACCGGCACCGAGGTGGACTGGCGCAACGACCTCGGCAAAAAACTCCTCTCCCGCCAGCGAGAAAACGGCTCATGGGTCAACGATGACGGTCGTTTCATGGAGTCCAATGCCGTGCTGGTGACCGCCTATACGGTGCTTGCCCTCGAGCAGCTCGACGCTTCGATCCCGAAGTGATCCCCGCTTTCCATGAGTGAGGATGGATCACAGGGGTTGCTGGATTTCGATTCCGGCAATACCAATGGTTTTGACAATTGGTGCCAGCAGCGCGAGGAGCGCTTACAGAGCGTCCGCCGTGAATGGGGAGTGCCCGTCGGCCGCCGGGTTCGGCTCAAATTGCGCGAGTTCAACCAAGAGTTCACGGGGATTCTGATGCTCGTCGAGGAGCCGCTGAAAATTGACCGTCGGCTGCCGTTGTTGCTCAGAATCCGCAATAATCCGTTCACCCAGGCCGACATCGAACACTGCTCCACCCTGGACTGAGGACTAACAGCCCCTCGTGCGTGAGGATTTTTTGCCGCTGATGCTCTGATGCTCACTGACTGAGGAAATCTCTTGACGTGGGTAAATATTCTGGCTAGCAACATTTATGAGAACTACTACACTTGTTGTTCGCCGCAACCTCATTGCGCTGCTATCGCTGTCATCCACTCTGTTCGCGGGCGTTCCCGCATACAAATTCGACAAAGCCATTGGCCAGAATGAAATCAAGGCTGCCCCTATCAGCCTTGGCATCAATACCAAGGACTGCCTGCACGTATTGCTCAAGAATGGGACCGTTATGATGTACGATAC
>Ga0118677_10007434_pt1 | contig 18072 bp, 16 predicted proteins | sample AliMusrvi5mmetaG_FD_86154 | JGI IMG/M metagenome (GOLD analysis project Ga0118677, IMG submission 86154) | reverse complement strand
AGATCTAGCCCGAACTTTTTTACCCTCTATCCCTTTGCCTGTCTTCGTTTCCACCTGCCGGACAGACCCTAAAGGAGAGCCTTTTTTTACGAACGGGAGCTAGATCAACCGAACTCTGACCCAGCTACGGGGGGAAGTTCAGGCGCAGAGAACTTTTGCTTGGGCTGTTTGTTCTTCTGAGTCATAAAGAAGGCCCGTGCTCGCTGATTTCCATGGTAGCAAAAATATATTTATTACAGCCCTGCCGCAACAACGGGGAGTATTCCATCTGAGCGGAAAGTGAGGACGGCATGGATATTTCTCGGTGCGGTGCTTCTCGCGATGCTCACCCTGCGGGCAGGGGATGAGCTAGAATTCGCGGTGCCGGATGACGGGCGGATCACGCTCGGGGTTTTTGATGGCTCGGGAAAACTCGTGCGCCTTTTGCACCGCCTCGCCAAGGAGGAGGATTTCCGCGCCGGCCTCAACGGGCTCATCACATCGTGGGACGGAAAAAACGACGCCGGGCAGCGCGTGTCACCCGGCCATTATTATGCGCGCGGCTACTTGGTCGGTGACGACGTGCGCGTCTCGGGCGAAAACTTCCTCTTCAACGACTGGGCGGCGGACCCGGAATTCCCCGGCTTCAATCAGATCAAAGATTTCTCATTGTTGGAAAACGGGGATGTGATTCTGCTCGCGAGAGGCGTCCCAACGGGCGATCTGCTGGCGAGATTCTCTCCTGAAAAAGGTTTTCTGTGGTTCAGTAAGATCGAGCCAAAGGTCGCTTCTTTGCGGATCCCGCGCGGCCTCGGATCGACCGATTCCGCACTGCATCCTTCGATTGGATCGGTGCTAACATTCCTTCCACCAGCCCCGCATCTCAGCTTCTCGCCTCTGCTTGCGGCGAATTCTACTCTTGCCGTTGTCACAACCGAGGGAGGAACCGGCATCTATTCACTCGACGAGGGGCAGGAAAAAAACTGGCAGCCCAATGGCGCTGGTGCCGCGCCTTTGGCATTAACAGCAAATGACTCCAAGATGTTCATCAGTTTCAGCGGCGGCCTGGTGGAGAGCGCTCTTCCGGATCTCTCACAGGTGAGCGTCGAAATGAGCCAGCCCCCGTATGCCGACACGTTGGATGCCGATGCCACCACGCTCATCGGGGCATCGCCGGATGGCGTTTGGATCCGGCAGGAATCGTTCCAGCCAGTCAAACTGCCGACGCCCGTCAAGAGCGTGGCGCTCGGGACGACCGGAACATTTTGGTTTGTTGGTGTCGAAAACGGTGCCCCCTTCGTCGGCCAAGCTTCGTTTGCCGGCGAAATCCTCCGCACCCTCCGCCCGGCGGGAGAGGACCCGAAACCGGAAAAAATCCGGGCTTCGCGGACAGCGGAAAAATTCGCCGTGATCGAGTCGCTTCCCGGGCTCCAGCGCCTGCGTGTGATGGCGCGAGCGGAGAGCGGTGGGTGGACGATCGAATGGGAGCGGACGCTCACCGAGTCCGCGAATTTTGGCTTCGTGGATGGAAAGCCGGTCGCCGACACAGGCGGCGTGGCGCAGGAAATAGACATCCGGATCCGGCTGAAAGAAAACCCGCTGACCGGGAAGCACGACTTCCTCACCCTGCGCGCGGAGTTCGACGGATCCGGTTCGCGGCTCGTCTCGCCGGACGGACTTCCCTTGGTCGAGGTCAGTTCCCGGAACGATATCCGCCGGATCGCCATCCATCGCGGCGCTTCCCCCGGCACCCTCCGGCTCCTCCAAGGCAACGGTTCGTTTGTCGAGGAGTTTTCTATTTCCGGTCTCGACGACATCCTGCCGCTGGATGCCGGCAGCATCGATGTTCCCTGACACGCGCCGGAACAGCGCGAAAGCGGTTGGTTATTCCTGGCTTTTACACCTTTCTATTCTGCGGCTGTCGGCCTTATGTTTTTCAAAGAGCAGTAAACCATCCCAACACGATTCCACCGCTATGAGAAACCTCACCTTATTCGCTGTTTTCGCACTCGGACTTTCATTGTCCTGCCCCGTTCAAGCCCAGGGCCAGCCCTCTAAGGATTCCCAGAACGAGATCCTACGGAAAAAATTCCAGTCGTTGAACCCGCAGACCGGAAAAATCAGCCTGCATGGAGGGATCGGCCAGATCGAAGTTCCGAAAGGACTCCAATACCTGGACCCCACGGATACAAAGACAATCCTCGTGGATTTTTGGGGCAACCCTCCAAAATCCGCCGAAGGGGTGCTTGGCATGCTCATCGTGTCTCCGGAGAAAGTGTTGTCCAAAGGCGGATGGGGGATTGTGATCACCTATTCCGAAGATGGCCGCGTGGACGACAAGAATGCCCAGTCGATTAACTATTCCGAGCTGCTCAAGAAGATGCAGGCACAGACCGAGGAATCGAACAAGGAACGCGCGAAGCAGGGGTTCGAGACCGTCAGACTGGTCGGCTGGGCCGAACCGCCCCATTACGACCCAGAAACACACAAGATTTATTGGGCCAAAGAAATTCAATTCGGGGGCTCGCCGGAAAACACCTTGAATTACTCCACGAGGATTCTCGGGCGGAGGGGGGTTCTTGAACTCAATGCCGTTGCGCCAATGAGCGCCCTCGACAACATCCGCCTGCAGATGCAGAAAGTTCTCACCATCGTGGATTTCACCGAGGGGAACCGATACGCGGATTTCAACCCGTCCACCGACAAACTCGCAGCATACGGAATCGCCGCGCTCGTGGCCGGGGGAGTCGCCGCCAAAATGGGCCTGTTCAAAACGATCTTGGTCGCGCTTCTTGCCGCAAAGAAGCTGATCATCGTCGGGATTGCCGCGCTCGTGGCCGCCCTCGCCAAAATTTTCAAAGGAAAACAATCCTGACGCTGCGGTTTCAGCGCTCCGGGACCGGCTGGCGGGATTGGAGGATTTCCTGTTGGCTGGGAAGTGCCGGGGGCTTTCCGCCGCCCCAGATCAGTCGGCTGGGCCGCTCGGAAAGGTCCTTGAGGAGAACCCTCGAGTAGGTGGAGGTGACCTTCAGATTATCCGCGGTCACACGGAACCCCGCGATCGTGGAGGAAAGGTTTTTCGCGTTGTCCTGGACCAGCGCCTCGCCTTTTTTTGCGAGGGATTCCATGGAGGCGGCAGCCTTGTCCATGCGCGTGATCGCTTGCCCGATGCGTTCTTTGTTGTCCGAGAGGAGAGATCTCGCATCGGCCATGGTGGCTCTGGCATCGGCCATGGTGGCTCTGGCGTCGCCCACGACAAGCCCGGCGTCCTTGACGACCGGCTTGAGCTCGGTGAGCAGGCTCTGAGTGTCATCGACGATCCGATCGATTTTCGAGAACAAATCTTTGGCGTTTGCTGAGGCGTCTCCCCCCATCGCCTTCCGGAGCCCTTCGAGGGTGTCATCGACATTTCTGGCGAGCTTGTCGAATGTTGTCGGGGTGATGCCGTTAAGGATCTCTCCCTCCGCGAGGAGCGGGGCTCCCGCGCCTTCGTCCTGCACCAGCACAAATTTGTCGCTCAAGAGCGTGTCTGCGGCGATGCTCACCCGGGCGGATTTTGTCAGCGGGGGGACGTCCCGGAGCAGGTGGAGGGTGACCTCGACCAGGTGATCCGGATCCGTCTTGCGCTCGGCGGCGGTGAGCATGCGGGCCCCCGAGACCGAACCCGCCGGTGCCCCGGCGTATTTGACGTGGGAGCTGACTTTGATGCCGGTGATGTCGTGGAACCTGACGCGGACGGCATGCCCGTCATGCACGAGGACCCTGCCGCTCAACCCCAGGGCCAGAGCGATGAACAGCACGATGCTGCAGGCAATCACCGAAACCGCGATCCACGCGTCAGACGCCTTCTTTTTCAATGCCTCGAAACCTCCATACCTCGCGATGTCTAGGCGGGGAGACTCATTGCATCAAGGCAGAACTGGATTGAAATGCGGGAACCTGTGTATGCTGCGAGGGATGCCAGTGGAGAAGCCCAATTCAACGCGCGTGCCGCGCATGTTCCGCAAAGTGTGGATTTTTGCGTCGGTCGTGGCGCTCCTGCTGCTCTGGTTCCTGCATCCGCTGGTCCTTTCTTGGGCGCTCGCGAGGGCGCTGGAGTCGTGGTCCTCCGCAAATCATCTGGTTTTCTCCGCAGAAAAAATTGACGCGCGGTTCAACGGCCCCGTGATTTTGCGCGGGGTGAAGTTTCGTTCGCTGCCGGGGAGCGGGCTGGCCACGGCGCTGGACATCCCGTTTTTCGAATGGCACTGGAGCGGGCTCGCCAGCATTTTTTCCGACAAGGAAGGATATGTGAATGACCTCACATTGAAGGGGCTTTCGGGGATCTGGGATCTTTCCGCAGGCGAGCCGGCCCATGACCAGATGGCCGGGTTTTCCCCGCAGCGGTGGCTGCCCCGGGATATTTTCGTCGAAGCTTCCACGCTCGAACTGCTGGGGAAAAACGCGAAATGTCTGCTGCATGGTTTCACGTTGAGCCTGAGCGAGAGCGCGGTGGGCCAGATGGAGGCCCGGCCATTTTCTCTTTACCTCGGGAACTACTCAAAATCCCTCGGTCCGATGCGCGCCCGCACCGCCTGGAAAAATGGCACCCTTTGGATCGCTGGCATGGAACTGGCCCCGGGGGTCACCTTCGAAAATCTTTCGCTGGATTTTCTCCATGCCGACGGTCCCGCGATCTCTCTGGCCGCGTCGTGCTTTGGCGGGTCGCTCCGGAGCGACCTGATGTTTCAGGGATCGGGGGGCGTGCTGGACATGGCGGCTTGGGCTTCCAACATCCCGCTCGACCAGATGGCGGCGCTTATCGGGGTTCCCGGCGGGATCGGGGGCAAGCTGGCCGAGGGGAGGTTCACCTATCGCGGGCACACCGACCGACCGGCCGATGCAGAAGCCTCGCTCCGGCTGATGGCGGATGGGTTCCGGTGGAACAACCGCGGGTGGGAGTCGCTCGAGGTCGGTGCCAGCCTGATCCACCGCAGGCTCGTCGTCACGAATTTCGATCTGCGCCAAAAACAGAACAGCGTGAATTTCAACGGGGAGATTTCGCTGGCCGAAGGGTGGTCGCAGATCTCCCAGTCCCCCTTCCTCGTCAATTTTCATGCGGACATCCGCGAACTCGGAGCTTTGGCCGGTTTGCTCGGGGGCCCGTTCGGCGAGACGGCCGGGCGGATGACCGCGTCCGGTTCGATGACCGGACGGCCGGGGGAACTGGATGGGTTTTTGAACATCGAGGCATCGGATATGGCGTTCCGGTCCCTGCCGCCCAGCTCGCTGCGCGTGGAATCGGTCTTCCGGAAAAACGAGATCGATGTCGTGGTTTGCGACTTGTATTCCCGCAAAGACACGGCTTCCCTGCGCGGCACGATCGGCATCGCGGCCCCGCACGATTATGCTGCCGAGCTGGACGCGCACATCGCGGATCTGGCCGTTTATCTCTCGCCCTTTCACGCTCCCGGCGCGGAGCAGATCTACTCGGGGGCTCTCGATGTGCGGTGGCAGGGCGACGGGAATTTCAAATCCCACTCGGGAGCTTTCGACTTAAAACTCCACGAGTTTGTTTCCGGGTTCACCCCCGACGGCCTGACCGGAGAATTCACCGGCACCTACTCACCCCAAAACCTTTATTTTTCCAGGCTGGAGATCGAGCGCGGCCCGCTCAAACTGGATTTGCGCGCCACGGTGGCGGGCTCGGGGCTCACCTTGAAGGATGTCGAATTGAAAACCGGAAAAACGTCCCTGTTCGAGGGGGCGGCGTTTGTTCCGATGGATCTCTTTGCGGTCCTCGGCGGCAAGGATTGGAGGGCGGCCATTGATCCCGGGCGCGAGGCCTACTTCCGTCTGTCCACCCCCAAAGACCTCAACCTGCGCTCGCTCCTTCAGTTGGCCGGCCAGGATGTTCCGCTGGAAGGACAGGTGCGGCTGAACGCGGAGGCCGGCGGTCCGCCGGCGCGGCTGTCTGTCACCGGTGATCTTTCGGCCCATGATCTCGTCTGGAAACTGCCAGGCATCGATGTCCCGCTCTCATCGCTGAACATGAAAATCGCGGCGCGCGACGGAGCGGCTTCGCTCGACGGGCTGCTGGAGACAAAGAAACTTCCGCCGGTGAAGCTCTCGGCGCGCATGCCGTTCGGCCTGGTCCGCACGGAGTCCGGCGACTGGCAGTGGACGAATCCGGCCGGAGCATTCGATGCGTCGCTGGATTTCCCGCGAACCGAGCTGGCGGTTTTTCGGCCATTTTTTCCCAGGCTCCGTCGATTGACCGGAGCGGTTTCCGGAAAGCTGGCATTTTCGGGGACAATCGGCGCACCGCAGACGAACGGGCGGATCGATTTGAAAGGAGGAGGTTTCGAGCTGGCTCCCGGTTTTCCAGCCGTCGGAAAGACAGAAGCGGCGCTCACCTTTGATGGCCGCAGTTTGCAGGTCGATCACCTCAGCGGCGAGGCCGGAGGGGGGACATTCCGGATCACGGGAGGCGTCGGGCTCACAAATCCCGCAAACCCGTCGTGGAACCTTCAATTGCACGGAGAGAAAGTTCTCTTGATAGGAGGTGAGGGGATCAAGCTTGGCGCCAATGTGGAAGCAACTTTGAAGGGTGACAACTCTGCGGGAGCGGTCAATGGTGCCGTCCATTTCGTGGACTGCCGGATCCAAAAACGTCTCCGGATCACCCCGTTGTTGCCCGTGGTTTCCGGTGAATCCCCTGATGCGGATTTCCAGAGGCCGCTGGCACCGGGCACGGTTCCGGAGCCGTTCGCGCACTGGACACTGGATCTGAAAATCGAAAATCCGACCCCCTTCCTGATCCCGGGAAAAATTGGTTCCGGAGAAATCATTCCGAACATCAGCCTGCGGGGAACGCTCGGCAGGCCGGTGCCCGTGGGACGCCTTACCCTCAAAAACGTCCAGGCTTTTCTTCCCGCCGGGACCATGGAAATTCCCGAGGGACGCGTGGATTTCCTCCCGGACTCGCCTTGGATCCCCCTGCTCGATGTGCGTGCCACGGCGAGGATAGCCGGCGTCGAGATTCAAGCCTACGCGTTCGGTCCGCTGAACGAAAAGAAGCTGATCCTGCGTTCCTCCCCGCCGCTTTCCCAGGCGTCGCTTGTGCGGCTTCTTTCCGGAGAAAGCCCGGCCGGGGCGACCGCCGTTCAGGACTCGCTCTTCCCGGAATTTTCTCTTGCCGGAAAATTCGATTGGCCGGGCGTGGATGCCGGGTCGGTTCTGAACCGCCTCGATGTTCTGGAGATCTCCCAGCGCCCGCTCGGGGAACGCATCACCGCCCCGCGGAAATTCCTGCTAGCGGATCATCCGGATCTCGTTCCGGAGAACGATGGCAACGGGCTGCACGATTCCGCCGCGACCTACACCTGGCAGTGCCGGTGAGATTTCGCTCTCTGAGGCTCCCGCTATTTGACCGGCAGGACGAGCTGCGGAGATGAGCCGCCCAACGGCACATAAACCCGCTCGGCCCCGCGGATGTTCTCCATGCCGAGATACTGGATGTACGCGGGCGTGAGGACGGCGCTGATCGAACTGATCGCTTTCGCGCGCTCCACCGCCTCGGCGGCGGACTTCGCGCCGGACGCTTCGCCGTTCTTGCGCTCGATCTCGATCATTTTTTCAGCGATCTGCGCTTCGATCGCCTTCTGTTCGAGTGTCTGGTTCAGGGCGACCTTGGTGGCGATCGCGTCGATGACCTGCTGCGGCGGCGAGGCGTTGCCCATCACGACGGACAGGACTTCGAAAGGGGTTTTGCTCAGCATTTCCCTCATGATGTCGCTGATGGCGGTGGAAATCTCCGGCAGGTATTCATTGACAGAGAGCCCGTCGTATTTGGCGACGACCGACCGGGTCACCGTCCGGAACGGCTCCTGGATGAACTGCGAGTAGGCCTGCTTGGCGATCTCGTCCGGGTTGCTGGAAACTTCCCATCCGCCGAATTCCTCCATGAACTTCTTCACCGATGCCTCGTCGGGCTTGAGCCTCCAAACGATGTGCGCCTGGCTGTTGAGCGGCAGTTTGTCCTGGGCCAGGATCGCCGTGTTCCCGTCGAATTTCTCGCTGTAGGTGTAGGGGGTGATCGAGACGCTCTGCCCGCTCAACCTCCAGCGCAGGCCGGTCGAGGCCGGCCCGATCAGCACGCTCTTGAACACGCTGCGTCCGAAAATCGGTTTCGAGTAAACGTAGCTCGCGTATCCGGCCGTCGCCCGGACGTTCTGGGAGTTCGAAAGAAAAACGACGCCGGCCACGCCGAGGGCCATCAACAGGAGGACGATCATTGCCGCAGGAGCTTGTTTCATAAAAATATCCGTTGCGGGCGATTCTAGCGGGGCGGATCGAAAAGGAAAGTGCTCACTGTCTTTTAGCTGCGCCCCTGCCCGGCGTGTTCTGATTGACAACCACCACAGATGCCGCCACGGTGGCGGGAAGTGTGACCGGGATCAATTTCCCCCCGGGTGCGCCCCGACATTTATGAAATCCTTCTGGAACCACATCCGCCTGACCAACTCGATCTTCCTGATCGGAACATTTTTGACCACCGTCACCGCCGTGCCGCTTTACATCTGGCATTACGGGCTGAGCGGCTTCCAGATCGCGCTCTTCTTTTTCTTCCTCATCTCGACCGGCCTGAGCATCACGCTCGGATACCACAGACTCTTTTCCCACCTGACATTCAAGGCGAGTTGGCCGGTGAAGGTTTACACGTTGTTGTTCGGGGCGGCAGCATTCGAGGGGTCTGCCCTCGAGTGGTCCGCCGACCACCGCCGCCACCACAAGTTTGTCGATCACGAGGAGGATCCCTACGACATTTCCAAAGGGCTTTTCCATGCCCACATCGGATGGCTGCTTTTCCGCACCGGCCCCGATACCCCGCTCACCTGGGTCCCCGACCTTCAAAAAGACCGCTTGGCCGTCTGGCAGCACAGGCATTATGTCCCGATCGCCATTACGGTGGCTTTCGCGCTTCCCGCAGCCATCGGCTGGGCCTGGGGAGGTCCGGTGGCAGCGCTGGGGGCCTTCCTGATTGCCGGGGTGGCGCGGGTCGTGGTCGTGCATCACATGACTTTTTGCATCAACTCCCTCTGCCATTGGATCGGGGACCGTCCCTATTCGAGCGACTGCACGGCAAGGGACAGCATTCTGATGGCCGTCTGCACGTTCGGGGAGGGATACCACAACTTCCACCACGAGTTTCAGCACGACTACCGCAACGGAGTGAAGCCCTGGCAATTCGATCCGACAAAATGGACGATCTGGCTTCTCAGCAAGGTCGGCCTCGTCCGGGGCTTGCGCACCGTGCCGGAGGAAAAAATCCTGAAGGCCCAGATCGCCGAACAGGAACGCCGCCTGCAGGCGCACATCGCCGGGCACCCGCTGACCGACTCGCTCCACGCCCTGCTGGAAAATGCCAGGACCCGATTGAACGCCGCCTTGGAAAAATGGGAAACCCTCCTCGTCCAATACCGCGAGGCGGCAGATCGCGGGGGAGAGATGTCGCGTCGCGAGATGAGAGAGCTCAAACGCGATGTCCGCGAGGCGGCGGACCAGCTCCGGGAGTCGATCCGGCATTGGGTGCGGACCCACCGGACTCTTCCGACCCCGGCCGCCTGACCGGCGGTTGACTTTCCGTTTGAAATTCTGCGCTTTCCTCCCGCTCGCCGAGCCGCTAGTCACAGGGGATGCAAATCGAAAAATCGGACACGGGTGGTATCGCGACACTCAAGTTGTCGGGGGAAATCGATCTGCACGCCTCGCCCGTGCTGAGGGCCGAGCTTCAAAAGTGCGCGCGTTCGAAGACGCCCGCGCTGCTCTTGGATTTCAGCGCCGTCGAATACATCGATTCGAGCGGGCTCGCGACCCTGATCGAATACGTCCGTGAAAGCTCGGCGTTCAAAGGCAAGCTGGCGCTGTGCGGCCTCCAGAAAAAGGTCCGGACGATCTTTGATCTGGTCCGGCTGAACGAACTCTTTTTGATCAGCGGGACGGCCGGGGAGGCCGCCGCGGCACTCGCGGCAAAATGAGCCTGCCGGAGGAATTCCGCACGTTTTTTTCCCTGAACGGGAGCATTCTCTACTGGCTTTTTTGGGGCCCGTTCCACGGCCAGCCGATCCGGCTGTCGGCGGTGTTCCAGCAGATGGTCCGCATCGGGGTGCAGGCCTTCCCGATGACGACGCTCACCTCGCTGAGCATCGGGTTGACGCTCGCCATGCAGGGAGCCCAGGAACTCTCCCGGATGGGCGCTTCGTCCTACGTGCCAAACCTCGTGGCCGTGACGATCCTCCGCGAGCTCGGACCGCTGCTGGTGGGCGTCGTAGTCATCGGGCGCAGCGGGTCGGCGGTGACGGCGGAGCTCGGCACCATGAAGGTCGGCGAGGAGATCGAAGCGCTCGAGGTCATGGCGATAAACCCGGTGCGGTTCCTCGTCGTCCCGCGCTTCCTGGCGATGCTGGTCATGCTGCCGGTCCTCACGGTTTTCGGAAATTACATCGGCATGGCGGGAGGCTGGACGATCTGCCATTTCACGCTCGACATGAACACGGCCGGATACATCCAGCGCTTGATCGAGGCCGGGCATCCGATGGACCTTTACTCGGGAATCCTCAAGAGCTTTGTCTTCGCCTGGCTGATCATCCTGATCTCCTGCCAGGCGGGGCTCGGAGTCTCGGGTGGAGCCGAGGGCGTCGGGCAGGCCACCACCTCGTCGGTCGTCACCTCGATCCTCGCGATGCTCGTCGCCAACGCCGTCCTCACGGCGATGTTTTTCTTTTTGTAAAATGCCCGCCCCCGTCATCGAAATCCGCGATCTGGTCAGAAAGTTCGGGCCGCGCACCGTGCTCAACGGGATCAGCTTTTCCGTGAACAAAGGGGATACCGTGATCATCATGGGGGGATCGGGATGCGGGAAAAGCACGCTCCTGCGGCACATCATCGGGGCCATGAAACCGACCTCGGGATCGGTCAAGCTCTTCGGCGAGGAGATCACCACGATGCCCCAGGCCCAGCTCGAAAAACTGCGGCTCCGCTTCGGGATGAACTTCCAGTTCGGCGCCCTCCTCCAGTCGCTGACCGTCGGCGAAAACGTGGCGCTCCCGCTCATCGAAAACAGCTCGGTCGATCCCGAAATCGTGGACCTCATCGTAAAAATGAAACTCGAGCTCGTCGGGCTGACCGGCTTTGAAAACCTCAAGCCGGCCGAGATCAGCGGCGGCATGCGCAAGCGCGTCGGCCTCGCCCGCGCGGTCGCGCTCGACCCCGAACTCCTCTTCAGCGACGAGCCGACATCCGGGCTCGACCCCATCATGACCGCCGTCATCGACCAGCTCACCCTGGACCTGACGCGCAAGCTCGACATGACCGCCGTGGTCGTCTCCCACGATATGACCAGCGCGTTCCGCATCGGGACCATGATGATCATGCTCGGTGCCGGCAAACGCGCCGGCACGATCATCGCCCAAGGAACGCCGGACGAAATCCGCAACCACCCGGACCCGGAAGTCCAGCAGTTCATCAAAGGTGAACCCGACGGCCCCGTGCCGCTGAAACTTTCTCCCGAGGACTACATCGACCGCCTCCTCGGCCACGAGAGGCAAAAGGGCGTGGATTATTGAATCCCCCATGGAGCGAGCAGCGGGATGATCTGCCGGCCCATTCCCCTCATGGCTTGCGCCCGAAGTTTTTCAGGCGCGCCTTGTTGGTCGAGAGATCCCGTATCCCGCTGCTGCCAATGCCGCCTGGAGATTCGAAATAGCGGGCGCACAGATCGTAGCAACTGGCCTCCGGAAAACCCGCCGCAGTGGCGGCTCGCAGCCCTTTTCTCAGAAGACCGGAGAGAGAGACTTTTTGCGCGTCTGCCAGTTTCCGCAACCTGGCTTTTTCCTCGGAAGAAACTTTTATGGACAAAACTTCTTGCATGGAAGAATTGTTAAAGCGAACTGGCACCTGTCAACTACCTTCGGCGATCGAGCGGAAAAAATGCAGTTCACCCGGTTCCGTTGCCTGAAAGCGGACCAAAGGACGCTTCTTGCATTTGGCAGCCGCCTTATCTTGTGGCGATAAAATCTTGTCCGGGCACGGGAAAATGCCGAGAATCCCGACATGCAGCCCCAAGTCGACATCAAGCAGCTCCCGTTTCTTCCGCTGGCATTGTTTCGCGGATCGCCGAGCAGGGAAATCACTTTGTATTCCAAAGGGAAGATCCAGCGGGCCGGTCCAGGGCTTTCGGGTGTGATGGTCACCACGAGCAGCTCCCTCACCTCAGTGCCTACCGGCACGATCGCCTGCCCGTTCGGCCTGAAGTGTCTGTCGTCCGACCACCAGTCGATTACGATCAACGGCACGGCGACGTTCCTGTTCGAGAACCCCGGCAAACTCGGGAAGACGTTCGACTTTTCCGTTGGCTCGAAAGGCCAGTATCTGTCGGAGGATCCCGACAAAATCGGGGACCGGCTGGCGGAGATATTGGCCTCCACGATTTTCTCGGCCACGGGCCAGAAGGAGTTGAACCTGCTGCTGTCTTCGCAGGATGCCCTCTCGGCGGAAGTCACCGAATCGCTTCTGAAAGATCAGGCTCTCGGAAAGACCGGGATCTCGCTCAACAGCCTGGCGATCACAAGCCTCCGTCCGTCGCCGGATATTGAAAAAGCCCTGGAGGCGATCCGGAGCGAGGAATTGAAAAAGAACTCCGACGTCGCGATCCACGAGCGCCAGATGGCCGCGGAATTGCAGGACCGACGGCTCAAGCAGGAGCAAATCCAAACCTCCAAAAAAATCCAGGAAGGCGAGCGCGAGCTCCTCGAAACGAAGATGGAAACGGAGAAACGGAATGCCTGTCTGCAAAAGGAAGTTCAAGAAATCGAATTGGACAAAGACACAGACTTTCAACTCCACAACCAGGAGCAGAAGAAACGGGCGATGGCGACGGATGCGGAAATCGCAATCATCGAAAGCGGCATCGTGGAAGAAAAGGCCCGCAACACTGTGGCCATGGGCGAGGCCCAGGGAAAATCCCTCCATGCGTTTGCAGAGGCCATCAAGGAACTCGATCCCAAAACGATCCAGGCCCTGGCCCTCCAGGGAGGAGACGCCAAGAATACCATCGCGGCTGCCTTTCTCGAATTGGCGGAAAAGGCCGGAGCGATCGGCACCCTGAATATCACGCCGGACCTCCTCGACTCGCTCACCAAGCGCTCCGGAAAGTGAGCCCCGAGCAAGGCATGTCCGGGCTCGGAATCCTCCGCGCCATGGCGGTGGGCGACAGCCTGGGGCTCCCCTATGAAGGACTTCGAGGCCGTAATAACAAGGCAAACTGGCAGCAGACATTCATGGCAGGATGGGGAATCACGAGTGACGACACCCAGCATGCGGTCATCACGTATCAAGCGCTGCGGGAATCGAACGGAGATCCTGAAATCTTTCGCGCCTGCCTCGGGCGGAGGCTGGCGGTTTGGTTTCTCTGCCTGCCCCCCGGGATCGGATTTGCAACCCTGAGAGCTTGCGTAAAACTCAACCTCCTCGCCCTAGTCATCATTCTCGTCTGGCACGTCCCCAAACGACTGCTCACCGGAAGATGATTCCCAACCGATTCATTCTCATCACGCGCCGCCCTCGCGCGTCCACGATCCGTGATGCCTACGCGAGCGCCCGCCTAGCCAGTTTCATCATGGGAGAAAAAGGCGAGTCCTACGAGGAATACGAACGGGAGGAACGAAAGCTGAAAGAAGCCGCCTTCCGCATCAAATCCGTGGCCTCGGAACTCGGACCCGTATTGGAAATCGAACGAAACCTTCTGCCCTCCACTCCACTGGGACGACACGATGTCTTGATCGCAATCGGGCAGGACGGCCTCGTCGCCAACACGTTGAGATACTCTGCGGACATTCCGATTCTGGGAGTCAACCCGGACCCTGACAGTTACGAGGGAGCCCTCCTGCCATTTGATGTGGAATCGGCGATCCGCTACCTGAAAAGCCGACCCGCACGGGAACACTGCGAAGAAATCACGCTCGCGGAAGGAATCTTTTCCAACGGATCGACCATCAAAGCGGCCAACGATATTTTTATCGGAAAATCCGACCACTCCAGCTCTCTCTACAAAATCCGGCATCGCGAAGAAATGGAACACCACTCGTCGAGTGGCGTCATTGTCTCCACGCCGATGGGGGCAACCGGCTGGCAGAGGAGCATCCTCGAGGGCAGTCTGCGGATTCTTTCGGCCGTCACGGGTGCCCCCTTTCAAGACATCAAGGAGAAGAAGCCCACCGGAAAAAGCGAAAACCGCCTGCGGTTCTGGGTCCGTGAACCGTGGCAGAGCCTCAAAAGCCAATCGAGCCTTGTCTCAGGAACCATCACAGCAGGGACTCCTCTGCTGGTCACATCGGAAATGGGTGAAGGTGGCACGGTGTTTGCCGACGGCATGCAGTCCGACAGCTTCGCCTTTCCGGCCGGGGAATCCCTTCAGATCACCCCGTCTGCCACGAAGGGCAGGCTCATCCTGAATTACGGAGAAGACGTTTCAAGCAAAAACAAGTTGCGCGCATGATTTCTTTACCGGAACAAAACGGATTTCGACCCGGCGATCCAGCGCGGCGGCAATACGGTTGAGCATTGCCATCGAGTGCCCTTCGTAGTCGGCGTCCTACAACCGGCGACAAGGGGCATCGTTCCTTCCGTCTTTCATAATATTTTCAAGCGAGGTAGTTGCCAGGTGCCCCGCGGTAGGCGACCGGTTTTTTTGCGGGCGTGGACCGGGCGATCTGGCGGCGCAGAAACGCGGCGTATTGGGCGGGGGAAACCGGAATCTCGACCGTGCGGTCCTTGAACGAGGCGAGCTGCATCGCGTTGATCAGCTCGAGGGAATGGATCCCCTCCTCCGCCGGCGCGACCAGCTCCTCGCCGTGCAGGATTGCCCGGATGAAATTCACGAGAATTTTTTGGTGCTGGTTGCCGGAGTCCCCGGCCACCGGGATATCGGCCCGCCAGGTTGCCGGAGGGAGATACCCTTCTCGGGTGGTGCGCGAATACTCCGCCGTGCCGGTTTCGTTCCTGATGAACGAGAGCGCGCGCTGCTCGCAGGTGAGGCGACCGAGATTGCCGGAGACTTCCAGGCGGTTGACCCCCGGCGCCTCTCCCGTGGAGGTCACCAGCACAGCCGAGGCCCCGTTCGCGAATTCGAAGATCGCGCTGACATCATCTTCGACCTCGATGGCGTGGTGACGCCCGAAACAACAGAGCGCGCGGACTCTCTGCGGCATCCCGAAGATCCACTGGAAAAGGTCGATGTTGTGCACGCACTGGTTGATCATCACCCCCCCGCCTTCGCCCGCCCAGGTGGCGCGCCAACCGCCGGAATCGTAGTAGGCCTGGCTGCGGAACCAGTCGGTGATCGTCCATTGCACCCGCCGGATTTCGCCGAGCTCGCCGGCCTGCACCAGGGACCGGATCTTCCGGAAAACCGGATCCGTCCGCTGGTTGAACATCGCCGCAAAAACCTGTTTTTTCGACCGGTGCGCCGCGATCAGCTTTGCCGCGTCGGCCGCGTGGACGGAAACTGGTTTTTCCACGAGCACATGCAGCCCGGCGCGGAGGGCATCGGCGCCGATCGGCATGTGGGAATAATGCGGGGTAGCGATGAGAATGGCATCGATCTTCCCCGAGCGTATCATCTCGCGGCTGTCCAGGAACAAATCCGCGTCGGTATAGGGGCGCAGCTTGTCTTCATCGGTGTCGCATACGGCAGCCAGGACGCAACCCGGTATCGACCCGGCCAGCACCATCCGCGCGTGATACCCGCCCATGTTTCCCACCCCGGCAATGCCGAGGCGGACGGATGCGTTGGACTTTTTCTTCAATTTGTCTTCAGGAAAGATTTCGAAAAATCCTCGCCGGCCCCGCTCTTCTTCACGGTTTTCTTTTTGAAGCGGGAGGACGCGATCAGGTTCTTCAGGAGCTTTTCATACCTGGCCGAGGCGAAGGGAAGTTCGACCGTTTCCCCGAGCATCGAGGACATGAGGATCGCGTTCCCGAGCTCGACCGAGTGAATGCCCTCGGCCGCCGGGGACAGAAGCTTCTCGCCGTCCAGGATGGCATTCGTGAAATTTTTCAGGATCCCGTTGTGCTGCTCGCCGGTCTGGACGACAGGGATGGTCACGTCCCACACGGGCGGGCGGGAAAAGCTCTCTGGTGTCGTGCGGCTGAATTCCGTCATCGGGATCTCGTTGCGGGTGAAAGAAAGCTTTCCTCCATCCATCACGAGCCGTCCGCGTTCGGCGGAGATTTCCAACCGGTTCGCGCCCGGCGCCTCGCCTGTCGAGGTGATGAACACCGCGCTCGTGCCGTCCTTGTATTCGAAATAGGCGGTCACATCATCCTCGACTTCGATCTGGTGGTGGTAGCCGAGCTTGCAGAATCCGCGAACCTTGCACGGCATCCCGAAAATCCACTGGTAGAGGTCGAGGTTGTGGGGGCACTGGTTCAGGAGGACGCCGCCGCCCTCGCCCGCCCAAGTCGCACGCCAGCCGCCGGACGCATAGTAGGCTTCCGAACGGAACCAGTCGGTGATCGTCCATGTCACCCTCCGGATTTTTCCCAGCTCGCCGCCCTTCACGAGCGAGCGGATTTTCTGGAAAACCGAATCCGTGCGCTGGTTGAACATCGCGGCAAAAACCTGCTTTTTCGACCGGTGGGCCGCGATCAGCCGCTCGCAATCCGCTTTGTGGACCGAGATCGGCTTCTCGACGAGAACGTGCAGCCCCGCCTCCAGCGCGGCGGCACCAATCGTCGTGTGGGAGTAATGCGGGGTCGCCACGAGAACCGCGTCCACCTCGCCCGAGCCGATGAACGCGCCGCTGTCCGTGCAACCGTAAACCCCGGGGTATTTCACGAGTTTCTCCGGATCAAGATCGCAAACGCCGGCCAGCCGGCACCGCGGGATATTTCCGGCCACAATCGAGCCCGCATGCGCGGACCCCATGTTTCCAAGTCCGATGATGCCGAGGCGAAGTTCTTTCATAAGCGGGTTGCAGGCGGATCAAACAAGCCGGTGATCCTTTCTTGCCTGACCTCGAAAAGAAAGCGAATTTTTCGGGCAACACTTGCGCGCCAAGGGCGTGACGGAAGGCGGGGCGAGGTTCCCTGTGGGAGACCGGGTGCTCGCCCACGGGAGCCGGACCACCATCTTCCGCGGCTAAAAACCGCTCTAATACCGGTATTTCGGGCGGCTGGCGGGAGTGGCGTCTGGAGCGGGAATGTTTTTCGGCACGATCTCGGGCTCGACATTCAGATCCGGAGGCGGGACGTTCCGGTCGGGCAGAGGCGTGTCATTGACCTGCGGCCCCGAATACAGCGGGCCTTCGTCGCCCCGGTGTCCACCCCGTTTTTTCGAGGCGGCTGTTTCCGCCTCCTGTTTGACCTGCTCCGGCGGACGCGGGGGAGCGACGGCCATGTTTTCATTCGCGGCATATCCGGTCCGCAAATCCTCCAACTGGACGAGGCTGAACCCCATTTCCCGGCGGAGCAACTTCACGCGGTCGCCGGCGCGCAAAGAAGTGTCCGGGCCCCGGCTCTGCTGCGGGCCCAGGCGGTAAAACGGGGTAAAATCCCGGACCACCACGTATTCCGGAGCGACCTCCGGCGCGAACGTTTGCGTCGCGCACCCGCCGAGAAAAAAAATTGCGGGCAAGAACAGAAAAGCGCGCGCGGCGCCGGTTTTCAAACACTGGGATCTCATGGAATCAACCGTCATTTCCCGGAGAATATGGCGGGTTGAAAGCGTTTCTGCAATACGCGCGATGGGAGGGCATTGCGGATTCGGGGCGTGGGGCAGCCGTCGCGGCCGCCGGTTTGCAGCAGGCGGGACGCCTGCTCTCGAGATTGGTTCTTTCTAGATCGGTGATCTAGTTTTCTTGTTTTTTCGCTTGCAATACCGCGCTTGTTGCTCTAGTATATACGCTAGAATACACTTGGCAGTCCACCAACCAAAAAAAATACTAACCATGGGATACCCAACCAAAGTCCAGCTCATCTCCCGCAAACAGGGAGCCGACCAATACTACATCAACTTCCCGACCGCCGTGGCCGAGGCCATGGAGTTTCAAAAGG
>Ga0118677_10007432_pt1 | contig 18076 bp, 19 predicted proteins | sample AliMusrvi5mmetaG_FD_86154 | JGI IMG/M metagenome (GOLD analysis project Ga0118677, IMG submission 86154) | reverse complement strand
GAAAAACAAAGATTTAATGAAACCAGAAGATAAAAAATGTGATGAAACCCGGGCACACTGTTTCGTAATTCAACCTTTTGGAAAAAAAACTCATCCTAAAACCGGAAAGGAGATAAACAACGATGATGTTTATGAAGAATTACGGAAACTTCAAAATCTTATCCCATCTTTTCCAATTTGTATTTCACGTGCAAATATTGGTAATATAAGGAAAGAGGATCTTCATGAGCATGTTATTACGCGTCTCAATGAATCAGATTTTTGTATTGCAGATTTAAATGGAGGTAATTTAAATGTTTTATATGAAGCTGGATATGCAAAAGGGATTGGATTGCATGTAATATTAATTTGCCAAGACCCAGATGAAATACCAACTGACTTAAAAAAATATTTTTGGGTACAATATTCCATGACTAATTTAACGGAGTTATCCACAAAAATTTCAGAACACCTTGATGTAGTAAAAGATAAAGTTCAAAAAAGAAGAAAAGAAAAAGAAACCAAAGTAGAATGTTTTGAAACTAGAGCTTCTGCAGATATTCGAAGTAGAATTTTAAATGCTAAAAATAAAATTGATATTCTTCAGACAAATCTTATAACTATTGCTACTGATTATTTGCAGCAATTACTTGATAGTATGAGAAGTAATAAAAATTTACGTTTAAGATTATTAACTTTAAATCCTCAAAGTATCTTTGTAAATTATCGAGGTCAACAAGTTGGATATAAGGATAACGTTGGATTATATCGTCAAGAATTAGACGGAAATTTGCAGAGTGTACATTTTGCTTTACGCGAATTTGGTGAAAGAGTTGAAATACGGATATATGATGATTTTCCTAGTCAAATAGTTTTTTTCTTTGATGATGATATATTGTCATGCGTAGTTAATGCAATTGGCAGAAGTAGGGAAAATTGTTCATTTCTATTAAAATCAGCAATGCCGGGTGCTGAAAAAACATTTATTAAACATTTTGCTCATTTGTGGAAGGAGAAAAGTATAAAATATCCATTACCAGTATAATTCAATTATTTTGATTACCGATAACACGATCCGGTAGTCGAGCAATGCGGGAGTTTTCCATAACTTGGCTGTTACCAGAACTCTAAAAGATAAAGGAAAAAATGAAATAACAAGTAAAACCCTACTGCTGCTGCAGTTAGGTTATTAAATATTTCTAATTAAGGAGGTATATATGATAGACACATTAGCTGGAGAAATAATCAAGGCATTAACTAGTATCCTTGGACAAAAACATGAAAAGAAACTAAAGGAATTGGAAGTTACCATTCAATCCTTACTCATGGCTGAACGACTTAAGTACGACATATTTAGAGACTTACTTGGGGAAAGGATAAACTTATATAAAACTGTTTGGACAGATACAGATATAGTTTCTTATAATCGATGGAAAAAGTTAGATAATGGCGAAAGAGTGATTGATGTTGACCAAATTGAAAAATTGCGCCATTATTTAATAAAATTAAATGAGGAAAAAGGGTACTTATTTGACCCTATCTCAAGAGGTTTTCTTTTGGATTTAAGAATGTGTTGCAAAGAATGTATAGAAAAAAGTGACAGAAAAGTAATTCATTGGATTTATGAGGATAATATAGATGATGAAAAATTCCCTCATGGAATTAAATTATGGATGAATAAATCAGGTTTAAGACGAAGCATGGTTATTTCAATGCAACTACCTGAAGCAGGCAATGCACTCTATTTTGATATCGAAAAACAAAAAGAAATCGTGATGGAAGTTGAAAACACCATTCTTGATGATGCTGAAAGATTTGGTCTTGGTAAGGATAAAGCTAAAAAATTGATTAATTCTATAACAAAATTAAAATCCATTAAAACAGCTGATAATAAGGCTCCCGTCAATGCTGGCATATCCGGTATGTAACCGCTTGTCTGAATGGCCAGCACTTATTAACACGAAAACAAACAACATGTAAAATCCATATTGCGGCTACCGGTGGACCATTAATGTTTGTAAAAAACGCTTGCATGTTTCATGCAAGCATTTTTTATGTCCTTTAATCACTGCAATTGCAGCGATATCTTCGCTGTATGAATCATGAAATTATTGTTTGGCTTAATTCAGATCAGGATTATACCTCCGGGCTGATATTACATGAGAAGTACGCCCGAAACCCCAACTTAGGCCGCATACTGCGCGTTGGGGGAGCAACCGGTAAGAACCGGTTGACTCTTATTTACGAGCTTGGGAAAATTGCAAAGCATGTAGCGGTTTCTGTTGACACTCCTGCAATGAAGAAACCGCAGGTAAAGCAGGAAATTACAATTGCAATTCCGCAAGTACCCAACCAGATCACGAGCATTGAAAACCTTCGGTCACAGCAGAAGATGTATTACAAGATGCTCGATAACCTGCACGCAATCCTGCCATACAGGGAAATCCAGGAACGAAAGGAGATAGCTTTCCAAATTCTGGAACTTGATGACTGGCTGATAGAGATCACTGGGCGGATCGTTCATTATGAAAAACACGGCGTGATACCACCTGCGCCGGTAAATGCTGAACCTAAAAAAGTTTCTGAGTTCAGTGATTCAGAATTGATCCAGCGGCAGAATAACGTTCGCACATACATCACTAGATATAAACGCCTAACAGAAGATCCAAAGGAACTGAAGTCATTGTCCAGGAATCGTAAAACACTTGAGAAGTACCAACAGGAATTGGATGAAATAACAGAAAGGCTGAATAAATGAGCCTGTTTTCAACAGAAGACTTGGGAAAGAAAAAACCGGACAGATCAAAATCCGGATCAGTTCCTTTTACAGGCTCAAATCTTCTCACCATTGGCAAGGCCAATGAGAAGCTTCAACAGGTATTTGGTCAGGTGGCCGATCGACAGAGTGTTCATTACGCTTCCCTGGGCGACTGGTCAACACATGACCTGCTTTTCTTTTTGCTTGAACAAACCGGACCGGCCAGGGTCTATTTCACTACCTGGGCAATCTCTGAATATGCCATTCGCCAGTTATATCAATTCATCGAACATGGATTGATCCTTGAACTCAAAGGCATATTTGATTACCGTAATGGTATCCGCAAGCCTGCTGAGCTTCAATTCCTGCAAAAGATCACTACCGACATCAAAGCTGCCAAGTGCCATGCCAAGGTAACAGTGATCGAAAACGATAACTGGGGAATCAGCGTGGTAGGATCGGCAAACTATACACGGAACCCCCGCATTGAAGCCGGTGTTCTGTGCTGTGATAAAACGGTGGCAGCTTTTCACCGGGATTGGATATTAAAAGAACTCTCAAATACAAGCGACTTTGATCGAACAAAATGAATCCTTCATCACCGAAGTTGAAACCTATGCTTCGCTGATGTTCTCAAAAGAAGAAATTGCCGTAATCCTGGAAGTTGACCCGGTGCAGTTGGTCGATCTTTTGGAAGATCAGGATAACCCTGTCTTCAGGGCATTCCAACGTGGAAGATTAAAACGTGAAGCTGAAGTAAGGAAAGGAATTTTTGACCTGGCTCAGAATGGATCTTCACCAGCTCAGACCTTCGCAATGAAACTCATCGATAATGCTAAAGCTAATGATGTATGAAAAGCCTGATATCGGAAACAACACTTGAGCGGATCAGACTGTATTACCTGAAGGATAATACAGAATTATCAGAACATGATCAGCAACTCCGTGAACGTTGGGAAGCCGCCCATTCCATGCTGATAAACCAGAACAGCATTGTTCGGGAAGTGGTCAAAATGCTCATGAAAGTTTATAATATTTCGGATGTACAGGCTTACCGTGATGTGTACAATTGCACCCGGTGTTTCGGTCCTGTTCGTGGGATGGACCGCCAGGCATTGCGCAACATGGTCACGCAATGGGCGATTGAAGATTATCGCAAAGCTTCTGTTGTTAATGATTTCAGGGCAAAAGATAAAGCCCTGGAAAGAATTACCAAGGCCAACAATCTTGATAAAGAAGACATGGATCTTCCCGACCCCTCTAAAATACAGCCTCCGGTTCAATTGCTTTCAATCAATTACAATTTTCTTAACTCAGAGTATTTCAAACTCATTGATCCTAAAGCGCAGAAGGCATTGCTGGAACTGAACGAAAAGGTGATGGCATTGATCGAAAGCTCACCTATTGCTGATTACAAGGACATTCTTTTAGCCGACGATACCCCCTATGAAGATGTTACAGACTAAGCTCAAGCCTGCCCCATTTTTAAATGATCCCCAGGTGGCCATCCAGCTTTCCAATAGTCCGCATAAAATATTTATCGGTGGCAGGGGAGTCGGAAAGACCACAATCATCGCGGAAGAGATCATCAAATATTTCGTGGCAATGCCCAGAGGGAAAATATCCCTCAATGGTCTTACATATTTTCATATCCGGACAAAATCATTACCCCCGATCATCGATCATTTTGAGCGCCGCGGCCTTTACCGTGGCATCCATTATTTTGTAGGTCATAAAGCCTCCAAAAAACACGAATGGCCTGAACCGTATGCACCCCCTTTGGATTATACCAATTGCATCCATTTTTATAATGGCTTTGTCGTTGAATTCAACTCCTTTGATCGTCCGGAAATGGCACGATCAGGCTCTTATGATGGAATGCTGTTTGATGAATGTACAAAGCTCAAGAAATCGGCCATCGATGCCGATGTCCTGCCAGCAAACCGTGGAAACCGGGATCGGTTTGGTCATTTGCGCTTCCATCATGGCACTTTGTTCCTTGGAACCATGCCATTGACCCCGGATGGAGACTGGATTTTTGATTATCAGGAGCTTGCAAAGAAATTTCCCTCAAGGTATTGCTATATGGAGGCTTCTGCTCAGAAGAATATCAAAATACTGGGAGAGATGTATTTCCGTGACCTTAAAAGGGTGCTTCCTAAAATCGTTTATGATCTGGAAGTGCTGAATATACGAAGGATTCAGAATACAAACGGCTTCTATCCGCTTTTAACGTCAGCAGTTCATGGATATACTGATTGCTATGAGTACAATTTTATTGATGAAGCAAGCCAGCAATTGCAGGGGAGCACGTTTGACAGTCGTGCCGATAAGGATTGCCTTAGTAGTGAGCCTTTGTATATTTCCTTTGACTTTGGTACTACTCAAAACTGTATGATCATTGCCCAGTGGAACAGACCATTGAATGAGTTCCGGATCATACGCAACTTCTTTGTAGAGAATGAAACCCTGTCTGTTTTAGTGCAACAATTCATTGATCATTATCAACATAAGCAGAACCGATATGTCTATCTATATGGTGGCTCAGACGGCAACCGTAAGAATGATGCAGCATCCAGGGATTCCTATTTCGATGATGTCCGGGAGCAGTTAACCAAGGCAAGGTGGGATGTGCAGTTAAGAGCAGAACTTTATGAAGCTCACCACATGGACAAGTACCAGTTCTGGTATAAGTTCCTGTCCGGAGAGTACCCTACTCTGCCTGCCTTCCTTATCAACATGAACAATGCAATGGAGACCTTTGTCTCTATGGACAATGCACCCATCCTTCCTCAAGAGTTCAAGAAAGATAAATCATCTGAAAGAAAAAAAGATCAACCAAGATGGAAAGCAACAGACTTGTCCGATGCTGTGGACAATCTGTTCTATTGGCTTCTTAGTCCATTGTTGGGGGATCAATACCCATCCAATGAGATGATACTGCTTCCTGGTCGATAGGGGAGCATCCCGCCTTCCTTCCTGTTTTTATATCCAATTTGCTATATATGTAGTATCAATTCATATATCCGTAAAAAAAAACGGGTGGTGCAATTGTAATTTTCGATAGGGCGGGGCGTGCACTTCGTGGAGATTTTGTAACTACAAAAGGGAAAATTTACCCGTTTGTAGTTAAAAATCAATAAAATGGATTTTCTGTTTTGTAGTGCGCCAAAAGGGCGGACTGCTTTTCTTTGTAAGCGACAAGAAAAGCAGCAAAAGAAAACGCCGGCAGGTTTATATCAGCTATAACCTGACCTTCAACGGAGTACTTTTTCTTTGTCGGTGAGGGTCAAAGCAAAAGTACCAAAAAGAAAGACCATCGGGCAACATTTTAATGGGTCGTACCCTTCCTCCAAAAACACCGTGACAACCGCTCCGTTTTCCTGCCGGACGGATTCATCTGTTTTTCCATCCAAGCCTGTCACAGGCTGTGCCCGGGCTTTGCTTCCCGCCTTTTCTGGCCGAACACCTTATTTCTCTCCTGCCTGGTTCCACCGTTGACTAACCGGCCATTCCGGCTGAAGGGATTTCCGTCCACTCTGAAATGGATGTTTCGCCCCATGAGTGCAGGGCGGATCATCCTGATGGAAATGGATCTGTGCAATCACTTTTCTCTCCCGGCGGATGGTACCACCAAACAATCATGGCTTTTTTTCCGGTCATATTTGTATGCTAAGCTATGAGCTCATTACAGGGTAAAAGTTCCACTCATTCAAGGATTTTCCCGGCATATCCTCATTGCAATCCGGTATTCCAGTTCCTCCTTGAGTGCCCCTCCATGTTCTTCATGACACTTGCATAAAATTTTAACCTTAAAAAAAGAAAGCCATGAAAACATTTGTCAAGAAGTACATCGCCAAGGGAAAACAGGTAAAGGATCTGCAGATCGTAAAAATCTCCATCAGGATCGAAGATATCCTCCAACACGCTCATGAATACAAGGGCGAACAATACATCACCTTCGAGGTGGCCAAACTTCAGAACCCTGACAGCTTCGGTAATGATTACACCGTTTACGTCAACAAACTGGTGGAATCTGAAACGACCGTCGAAAAATCGCAGGTGAACGAACCGAAAAAAGAGATCAAGGCTGCAAAGCCCGGTAAGAAAACAGCCAAGAATGGCAAAAAGGCTGCTGAAAAACAGGCCGATGAATTACCCTTCTGATCGAGGGAAAACGGAGCCGTGGTCGTCACGGCTCTTTTTTTGGTCGTCGGGTCCTGATCCTGACGCACCAAAGGGCATCAAATCGCTATTCTGCCTGAAATTTCTGCAAAATTACCTCTGGAAAATAAAACTGTCAAGGGCGACCTCCTTCCGGAACTGTCGCCTTTCAGGGTTATTCATTCCGCAAGTGACGGAATGACCCAACCCCTTGACATTATTTATTTCTCCCCGGTAAAGCTGGTGGCAAAATTTCAGTACGAACCGCGGCCAGAGGGCTGCATAAAACCATCAGCTATGGAAACTACAAACACAAACCAGACATTGACAAACTATGAACGCAGGATCCCCATGAGCGCATGGGCGGAAGACGACATCCCATCCAGCAAACTGCTACTCAAGGGATCGGCCAGTCTCTCGAACGCTGAACTGCTCAGCATCATCATCGGCAACGGCATCGAAGGAGAAAATTCTCTCGACATTGCCATGAAGACCTTATCCCAATGCGGAAACAACCTATGCGAGTTCTGGCGCCTGGGCGTCACCGAGCTTCAGCAGATCAAAGGCATTGGACCAAAGCGTGCCGTTCAGATCGTGGCCATGTTTGCCCTGGCCCGTCGCAGGAATGAGAGCGAAGTCATCAACCGCGACAAGATCAAATCCAGCACTGATGCCTTTCGGATCTTTCATTCAATCATCGGAGACTTGCCTTATGAGGAGTTTTGGGTGCTGATGCTCAACCGGGCGAACAAGGTGATCCGTAAAGTCAGGATTTCAGAAGGCGGAATATCGGGCACCGTGGTGGATCCGAAAAAGGTATTCAAGTTTGCCCTGGAACTTCACGCTTCATCCATCATCCTCGGTCATAACCACCCTTCGGGATTGATCACCCCGAGCGAAGCCGACATCAAGATCACTAAAAAGCTGGTTGATGCCGGCAAACTGCTTGAGATCGCAGTGCTGGATCATTTGATCATCGGGCAGGATCAGTTTTATTCGTTTGCCGACGAGGGCAGTTTATAGATCCAGGGCCCCGGGAAACCGGGGCTTTTTCTACAGAATTCAGAACGTGAAAGGTTTTTGTGAAATTTGCTGGACAGAAAATAATCGACACGGATCAAAGTTATCTTTAGGGATTGTCGTCGCTTCAAAATGAGAACAATACTTTGGTATATGATTTGCATTTAATGAGATCGTATCGGATCATATTAGTAAACTACAATTAAATAGAAAATAAATCTTTATTTTTGGACTGGTCAATGAAAGAGCAAATAAATATCGGTGTTAATCACGAAGTCCTTGTTTGGGCAAGGAACTCGCTTGCCTTGACTAGAAACCAGGCTTCGGAAAAAACTCAGATTTCCTTCAAACGGTTGTCGCAATTAGAGGATGGCGTGAAGTCTCCAACATTGGATGAACTTAAAGCTTTTTCAAAAGCTTACAAACGCACCATTGCTACCCTGTTATTGTTAAAACCACCTGTTGAAAAACCGTTACCTGCAGACAGACGAACAGTGGATTCTCAGTCACTTTCTATTTTTCACGAAAAATCGGTGATGGCGGTCCGCAAAGCTCGTGCACTGGCCCAATCTTACATTGAACTGCGCCAGGAGGTGGGAATCGAAATTCCTGGATTGAAATTTTCAGCATCCCTCTGGGATGATCCGAAGTTTAAAGCCGAGACCTTACGAAACGAACTGAATCTTGATGAAATACGTGAAATAAAGAATATCAACCATGCCTTGGAAGCGTACATAGAAAAGGTTGAATCATTGGGTGTTGCCGTTTTTCAACTTAGTCTGACGCAGGATCAAATAAGGGGATTCTCAATTGTCGATGAAATTATTCCGGTTATTGGGATAAAAAGAGGCAGTGAAGCTCCGACTGGTAAAATATTCACACTTTTTCATGAATTGGGTCACATCCTCCTGAACGAAGGAGGATTATGCGATCTCTCAGAAAAATCCAATGTTGAAATCGAAAAATGGTGCAATTCCTTTTCTGCCGAAATGCTTATTCCTACCAGTGAATTACTTCAGATGGAAATTGTTGCTGACCAAAAACAACGTGGGGAGAAAACATGGGCAAAAGGTGATTTGGTTGCCCTTGGTAACTATTTTCATGTTGGTCCTCTGGCAATATTGAGAAGTTTGCTGCAGAACAATCTTACATCCTCTGCTTTTTACGACCAAAAACATATTATCTGGAATAAACCACAATTCGGCAGGTCGAAAAATCCAGAAGGCCGTAACATAGCTAAAGAGACAATCAAAGAAAAGGGAAGGACCTATCTGTCTATGGCTTTTAAGGCATATGATCAAAACCGGATAGATCTAAAAGACTTATCAGATTTTCTGGGAATCAAATTGTCTTACATTACCAGGACCCGTCAATTAATGAATGCATGAGATGCAGTTAAATTTCAATCAGGGTGATCCGGTTTATGTGATTGATACAAGCGGATTGATTATGCTTGAATCGACATTCAAGAAGGATAATCCTGTATTTACTGCGATTTGGGAAGAAATTGAAGATCTTATTGCCCAGGGTAATTTCCGGACAATAGATTTTGTTGAAGCTGAAATCAACAGTTATGAAGGGAACGAGGAGTTCCTTAAGACTTGGGTGAAAAAATGGAAAAAACATTTTGTTGTCGGGACTGATGAAGCAAGTTTCAAAGAGGCAATCCCCATCATCAATGAAGAATACAGTACCGGTTTTTTCGATGCAAAAAAACAGGCTGCTGGTAAAGAGGAAGCTGACCCTTATCTGATTGCCTACTGCAAAGTATATAATTTTGTATTGATTACTAACGAAAACAAAGTCAAACCCAATAAGATTCCTGCGGTTTCCAGGAAAAATGATGTCAGGTGTATTGATATCAATGACTTTCTGATAGAAAGAGGATTAAGAATGGAGCGCAAGAAGTAATTTTATCTTTACCGAATTCATAATGAATTATTACTATTTGTATCACATTAGTCAGGTTTAACCTGACTAATGTGATACAAATGATAATTTATTTACATTCAATTGCAAATCGTCTCAATTATTATTTGTATCATTGTGGTCAGGTTTAACCTGACTGAGTTACTATGAGACGTAAGAATATCTCGACGCAATCAAATGAACTTCTTTCCTATTTTTTTGGATTGAACCGGGTTTGTTTTGATTATGCCGAGGCTTTTAAGGTGTTTCCACACGCGAATGAGAGCGCAGTGAAGGAACTGCTCAGTGATATGACAAAAAGAGGTTTGTTGATGCGTCTGAAAGAAGGAGTGTATTACTTGATTCCATACGATCAGGATGCGGAAACCTTTATGCCCGACTGGCACCATATCGCCGGGTACCTGGCTGGTGATATTGACCATTATGTAGGTTATTATTCGGCATTGCAAATTCACAGTCTCATCACGCAACCATCGTTGAAAGAGCAAATCGTCGTTTCAAGACAAATCAGACCGTCTTCAATCACAATCAGGCAAGTCACATTCCAGTTCATTTTCCATAATGAAGATCATTTTTTTGGCGCCCGGAAAATGTGGATTGACAATTTTACTCAAGTTCAGTGTTCCGATCTGGAGAAGACAATTATTGATTGTTTGTTCCGGCCCGAATATGCCGGAGGAATTGTTGAAATTGCAAAAGCAGTTGAAGCCTCTAAAAATAAAATAGACTTCAATAAACTTCTTGTCTACGCTACACGGTTCAAATCGCAAGCTGTTATCAAGCGCCTGGGTTTTCTTCTTGAACTGTTTGAAATCCATACTGTTATCATAAAGGATTTACAAAGCAAAAAAACGGCCTCTTATGTTCTGTTGGATCCCGGATTGCCTGGGACAGGTAAAATGAGAAGCCGATGGAGTATCAGGCAAAATATAGAATCAGAGACCATTAAATCAGCTATTTTCACATGATACGACCCGGAGAAATACAACGCATTGCCCGTGTTACAGGAGTACGCGACCAGCAGATCGAAAAAGATTACGTTCTGTCCTGGATTTTGAATGGAATTGCACACCATGACCGGCTTTCCGGTATTATGGCATTCAAGGGTGGAACCGTCCTGAAGAAATTTTATTTTGAGGATTACAGGTTTTCCGAGGACCTCGACTTTACTTTGCTAGAAGGCAATGTAAGCAATGATCACATATTTTCCTGGTTTAGGGAGACTTTCGAATATGTACGCAATGAAGCCAACATCCCGCTTGAAATCATTGACAACAATGAACACGAGGATGGAGGAATTAACTTTTATATCGGATATGTTGGCCCGTTAGGAGGTCTTGGCAGCAACAAAAAAGTGAAAGTTGATATTTCGAAAAGCGAAAAATTGGAATTCAAGCCTGTCAGAAAACCTTCTTTTCTCGGATATTCAGATTTGGAACCTCACGAACTGTTGTGTTATCAATTGGATGAGGTGCTCGTGGAAAAACTGAGATCAGTAATGCAGCGCATGCAGGCACGTGATTTCTATGATATCTGGTATCTCCTTGAAGAGCATGGAATGGACGTTGATTTCCTGATCAAGGAATTCTCGAATAAGTGCATCAGCAAAGGGTTGTCTGCTGATGACTTTCATTCAAAACTGGACGAACGGATTCTACAATACAAAGCCCGATGGAAGACGACCCTCAGTGAACAAATACACGATCTGCCCGATTTTGAAAAAGTGGAACGGGAAGTAACGCGGCATTTGAAAAAACTGCAAACAAATTAAGGCTGGGTCCTCCTAGCCTGTTAACCTCGAAATTCCCGCAAAATTACCTGCGAAAAATCCGCTTCGCTGTAAAACTGTCAAGGGCTACCGGTGAACAACCGGCGCCTTTCAGGGCTATTCACCCCGAGTAACCGGGATGACCCAGCCCCTTGCCATTATTTATTTTTCTCGGTATAGCTCCCTGGCTAAAATTTCAAGTTTAACCAGGTGGGCCAGATACCAAGAAAAGACCTCAGGGCAGGGGCAAATCCAATGATCAAATCAGAAATCTATGCCGCGATCACCGAAAAGATCATCGCCAACCTTGAATGTTGCGGCAGTTGGCAGCAAATGTGGCGCACAGTGTCACCGGTGAGCCTCAATGGACACATCTACCGGGGCATAAACCGGTTGATGCTGGCCAACGACCACTTCCAGAGCCGGGTGTACGGCACTTTTCAGCAGATCAGATCCAACGGTGGCAGTGTTCGCAAGGGCGAAAAGTCCACTTTGGTCGTGTTCTGGAAGAGACTCCAAAGCACCGATCCGGTCACCCTGGAAGAGAAAACGAAGTATCTCCTGCGGTACTACCATGTTTTCAACACAGACCAGGCCCATTTCGACGAGATCGGCAAGCAGAAGATCGAAAAGATGAACGGAACGGCCCCGGGTCAGCCGGTCATGGAAGCCGAACAGATCATTCAGGGTTTCCGGGACGCTCCTAAGATCATTTTCGATCAGTCCGACAATGCACCCTGCTATTACCCGTCGATCGATGAGATCCATGTTCCTCCAATGGCGACATTCACGACTGTCGAAGCGTTCTACCGCGTTTTATATCATGAAGGAATTCACTCGACAATGCACGAATCCCGTCTCAACCGCCCGGAAGGCCGGGGCAACAAGTTCGGTGATGAAAACTACACAAAAGAGGAACTGGTAGCCGAACTTGGCAGCGCTTTCCTGGCAAACATGGCAGGGTTCTCCGATCTGCAGAACACGTCGGCCTATATCCGGAACTGGTCGGGTCATCTGCGCGACAATAACAAGCTGATCGTCTGGGCAGCATCCAGGGCAGAAAAAGCCGCTGTATACATCCTGGGTCACCCGGTTCTGACCATTGACGACGAACAATTGGCAGAAGTGAAGCCGGAGGAAGAGACCGCAGAAGTTCCTTTCTGATATCCACCAATACCAGTGAGCCGGGAGCGAAAGTTTCCGGCTTTTTTATGCCCGGACCTGGCTATGGCAGATTTTGACATGGCGCCTGTTGCAAAAAATTGACTGCAAAATTAACCTCATGAAAATATCCCTCTCGAAAGGCTGGCGATGCCGCCCTTCGGGTTCATTCAGATTTGAAGGAAAATCTGACCAGAACCTTTGTTCCGGAATTTTCATTGCGGTTGGTGGCCACCGGCATCAGTTTTTCAACAGGCGCGCCACAAGCCAAAACAAGTCCTAAGGGCATAGGCAGCAAAAATGAGTCATACCAAATACGCTCTTGATCCCCGGCAGATCACGGCAAAGTTCCCGGGCACTTGTCACACCTGCGGCAAGAAGATCAATAAAGGCGAACAGATTATCTACTGGCCAAATGGCAGGAAAGCCGGTCATCTGAAGTGCGATGAGGCCGATTACCGACAATCGCTGGCATCCTTCGAAGATGAAGACCGGTACAACGGTCGCTATTGAAAACGGGCGGGGAAACCCGCCTTTTTTTTTGCCCACTACCGCTTTTTTCTTTCAAACCGGGACAAAGAAGAAAGCGCGAAAAAAGAAATCCAACGGGCAGCTTTTGAAAAAACCAAGCAAAACCCACAGCACCTCTTAATACTCGAAATTTTGGCAAAGTTACCTGCGGAAAAAGGTAAAACTGTCAAGGGCAACCTCCGGATGGAACCGTTGCTTTCAGTGTTTTCAGATTGTAGGGAACAATCTGACCTACACCCTCTGACATTATTTATTTTCCTCGGTGGCTGCCTTCGGCAAAAATTTCATTATTAACCGTGGGCGACCACATAAATTCTATCGCTATGGAACGCTACTATCAAATGTTCGTCGATCAAATGGATTCGATCTACTACGAAGGCTATTGCCAGAACATGCAACAGTCCAATCCCGAAAAACTTGAATTCGAATGGAACGAGTTTCTCAGAATGATCAAATAACTTGGGACCGGGGAAACCCGGCCCCTTTTTTTATACTCGCAGAGGCCTCCAAACGGACTTCCCATCGGACATCAAAGCGCTTGTTACTCAAAATTTATGGCAAATTTAACCTCATGAAAATCTCTCTCACTAAAGGCAGCTTCGCGCCCTTCGGGTTCATTCAGATTTGAAGGTAAATCTGACCCGAACCTTTGTTCCAGAATTTTCATTCCGGTTTTGCAGGTAGCATAAATTTTAATTAACCGGCGAGCCAGAAGCCATAAACAGTCCTCAGGGCAGGGGCAAACATCATGTCAAAAGTGACAGCAGAATTAACCAAGTCAGTCAGTGGAAACGGAAACGGAAACGGCAACGGAAGCCATGAACCAAAACAAATCACGGCAGCCCCGGCACCGGTGGCCGAAACAAAAGAACCTGTACCGCCTGCTCCGGAACTGCGCAAAGAAATGACACTGATGGAGCGCATTCTTAAAGTTGAGAACCTCCAGCTGGTCATTGAAAAACGCGGGAAGCTGGTCCAGACCCGCAGCGAACTGGAGCGTTTCCAGACGGCCTCCAATGATTTCAACTGCTCCATGCGGCTGAATGACTCTGATGGAAACGTCTTCACCACCAGTTTCACCCCGGGCATCAAGAAGGTCATCGAGTTTCTCAAAGCCTCATTCGATGCAAGCATCGCCGAGACTGAACAGAAGATCACCTTCTGAATTTTTTGGGAGTTCCGCCCTTTGGGGCGGAACTCCCGTTTTTTATAATCATAAAAGCATGTAGGAAAAGGTAAAAAATGTTTGAACCCGAATGCTTGTGAAAAAATGAAATTTGTGGATACTTATAATATCGGGATGGCAATAAATGGAATGCCTAAAAGCACTCAACTAAAGCGTACTACTCGATATTTCTTATAGAAAATGCGTTCTCAGCTTTTAGCATTTATTCCATCTTAAACCAAAGGGATTTCGAAATATTTCATATTTAGAATGTTTACAAACAACATATGTGATGTATTACAATGAATATCAAACACAAGACGCCAACTAATTAAAGAATAAATTTTAGGTCAAATATGTTGTTTATTGAAAAGAATTGTAATTTTACGATCGTCAAGGCTATGATATGTTTCAATCTATATGATTCATCTACCTATTTCCAATTCATTTAGATTTACAGCAGCAAAGAAAGGCAAAGGCCTATCGAGGGATAAGCATATTTTATCCTCTGAACCAGATATTCAATTCTTAGATTATTTTCCCTGTATTAGGCATCCTTTGCAATTTAATTAATTGGGAGTTACTCTTCTCCAAATAAAAAGAGCAGACGGCTTTGGTGAATTTCCGGGAACATACAATATACTAATTATCTGATATCAAAACAGGTTGCCGTCCGGATAAAAGGAATCCTCATTCGTTATAATTACGCTACTCATATTGACAACGACCCAAACAGGGTATTCCAAATCTATTACTGTAGCATTGCAATGAAGTTATTTAAACCAATAGAGTCAAACCATAAAACAAAACACAATGGCTTATATAAACATAGAAATTTGGGATGCAACTGGAAACAAGAAAAAAGTAGTTGAAGTTCCAGATGATGTTCAGGTTAAGAGGATAATTGTTTTGTTAATTGAAAGGTTGAATTACCCTAAGTTCGACGCGACAGGAGGAATGTTGCTAAGTTATAAACTTCATCATCAGGCCACGAGAAAGCAACTTGTAGATGACCAAACATTTTTAAATGCTGGTGTTAAAGATGGTGACATTCTTCGGTTAATTCCCGAAATCATAGCTGGTTAGTTTATGAAGGAAGAATATCTTAATACCTTTGAAAATATTTCAGATCTTAATGAAGATCGGTTTTCCCGATTTAAATTGATCAATTGGTGGGATCAGGAAATCCTTCGTAAGTCAAATGTTTTGGTGATTGGAGCCGGAGCGTTAGGGAATGAAATTTTAAAGAATCTAGCGCTTCTTGGTATAGGCAATATTTTCATCGCCGACCTTGATGATATTGAAAATTCTAATCTTTCTCGTTCTGTATTATTCAGAGAAAGTGATAATGGCAAATCTAAAGCTGAGGTTGCAGCGGCTTCCATAAAAGAAATCTATCCTAAAGTTAAGGTACAATGGTCGAAAATTGACGTCATTTATTCTTTAGGAATGGGAGTATTCGAATGGGCAGATGTAGTTATTTGCGGATTGGATAACCGGGAAGCACGGCTTGCAGTCAATCGTAATTGCTGGAAAACTAACACACCTTGGATTGACGGCGCAATTGAACAATTAAATGGAATAGTCAGAGTATTTGTACCCCCCGATGGTGTGTGTTATGAATGTACGATGAGTGAGATGGATTGGAATATCATTAAAGCCAGACAAGGGTGTGGTGGGCTTACCAGGGATGAGATGTTGTCAGGGAAAACACCAACAACACCAACATCCTCTTCTGTAATTGCAGGAATTCAATGCCAGGAAGCGGTTAAATTGCTTCATGGAATAGAAACATTGAAAGATAAGGCATATTTGTTTAATGGTTTAAATCATGATTCATATCTGATTAACTATCAGAAGAAAGAAGATTGTATGAGCCATGAGACATTCAATCAAATTAGGAAAATTCACAAAAGTGCAAAGACAACAATTATTGGTGATCTTCTGAATTATGTAAAAAGTGAATTGGGACCTAAAGCAATTATTGAATTTAGCCGGGATAATAGTGATCTTGTTCACAGATTCGAATGTAATTCATGCGGAAACATGGAAATCATTTTTAAACCAAGGGGAAAAACAACTGAAAGGGAGTCTGTTTGTCCGGATTGTGGAGTGGCAAGAATTCCATACATTTTTCATCAAATTAGAGGTGATGAGCCCTTCCTTGACAAAACATTTAGCGAAATCGGAATTCCATTGTTCGATATAATGGTGGGAAGAAATGGAATGGAGCAATTTGCTTTCATTTTTGACGATGATGCATCTGCAGTTTTGGGTGCGCTGTACAATCCAAATCAATAAAAAATGAATAACAGTAGACCAGATGTCATTGAAATTCTTTCTGAAAATATTCAGAATAAACCATTTCCAGCGCAGCCTGATTTTAGAATTTCAATTTCTGACAGGGCCTATAAGGCAATTATTAAACATGCCAAGGAAGATCAAAAAATTGAAATATGCGGAATTTTAATCGGTGAAGTCTTTAAGGATTCAAATGGACCTTACCTTGAAATATCAGATATTATTAGAGGTGAACATGCAGATAATCAGGCAGGACAGGTCATGTTTACACATGAAACCTGGGAATATATTAACTCAGTTAAAGACGGACAATTCTCAGATAAACTAATTGTTGGTTGGTATCACACACATCCCCGATTTGGGATCTTTTTATCTGACCAGGACGTCTTTATCCATAAGAACTTTTTCGATAAACCTTGGCAGGTTGCATTTGTTTTTGATCCTATTCAGGAAGAAGAAGGATTTTTTATCTGGCGAAACGGAATACCGGAAAAAACAAAGCATTATTGGTTGGAAGGCAAAGAAGTTGTTGATTCGACAGATATTAAAAAGATTGAAAAACTTTTGGCTGAAAGAGTCAGCACGGTTGAGGAAAAAAAGACAGATGGGAGAAAAAAACCACCTTTAAGCTACTTGGTTTTCGGATTTACTATTGTACTGCTATTATTTCTGACGACTCTTTATTTTTTCAGGAATGATATCAAAATGTTTTTGAGTAATCCAAAGCCAGATATTTTATCGATGTCTGAACAATCTAAGATCAATGAAAGTAAAAAAATCGTAAATATTTTTGAACCATTAATTCAAAAATTAACTGAAAATAAAAGATTGCAAGGATTGCATATGCTCATCAATTTTAATCCTTCTGAAAATAAAGCTTATTTCGAGGGTGAAGTCTTCACTTTCGAACAAAAGGAAATTCTAAGAAAACAAATAGCGTCTATGTTAGATCCAAAATATTTTGATATTCAAAATGTATTGGTAACACATATTTATATTATTCAGCCGGGTGAATCTTTGAGTGAAATTTCAGAAAAGATATACGGAAATCCAAATCGAGTGAAGGATTTATATTTGTATCAAGCTTATCAGATGATGGCTTTTGACACAACAAAACCTTTATCCTATATAAAACTATACTTGCCGGAATTAAAATAAATTTTTAAGCTAAGGAAAGTAACCATGAAAAAACACTACTTCATCATTGTTGAAAAAGAAAAGGACAGCTGCTACGGGGTTTACAGTCCTGACTTCAAGACCGTCATCAGCGCCGGCGACACCTTTGCCGGAGGATTTATCG
>Ga0118677_10007431_pt1 | contig 18078 bp, 14 predicted proteins | sample AliMusrvi5mmetaG_FD_86154 | JGI IMG/M metagenome (GOLD analysis project Ga0118677, IMG submission 86154) | reverse complement strand
GTGTGCGCCAAAAGCGGTTCTCCGCAACTCAGAGTGACATCAGTCCCGGCCGGTCGGTTTGTTTCTCGGCGGCGGCGGGGGCGGCAGCGCGGGTTGGGCAGGGACTGGCGGGTAGCCGCCACGTCAGTGGTAGGGATATACCCCATAGCGGGCGCCGGTCGCGCTGGCTATCATTATAGCGTGAACGTCCGCCCATCACTGGATGCGACCGCCCAAAGACTCCGGCAACCCCGCAAGAATCCGTGGCTGGCCGTGGGAGGGGGCATGAACTCCCGGTTCCCAGTTTGGTTTTTGTCCGTCGCCATCGGACTGACCGGGCTGCTCTGTGTCAGCGTGGGGTGGAATGCGTGGCAATCGCAGCACTCCCACGTATTCATCCAAAAGCAGGCGACCCGCTTTGAGGAGTTGCGCGGGACTATCTTGCGCCTCGATGAAGTACTCACCATGTCGGCCCAGATGGCGGCGGCGACCGGCGAAGCGCGCTGGGAGCAACGTTACCGGCAGTTCGAGCTGCAACTCGATGCCGCCATCAAGGAAGCCATCCGCCTCGATCCCGATCCGCGAGTTACCGGCTTTGCCCAGCAGACCGACGTGGCGAACCTCAAACTCGTGGAAATGGAAAACCGGGCGTTCGACTTTGTGCGCGCCGGCAACGTGGTCGCCGCGCGCGCCGTCCTGTTCAGCCCGGCCTACGAGGAACAGAAACAGGTTTATGCCGATGGGATAAGACGGCTGCTGGCCGCACTGACCAGGCGGCTCGACGCGGCCAATCGCACCGAGGCGTCCTTAGCCCGTCTGTCGTTGGCCGCCGCGTTCGTCGGCTTGTTGCTGGCCGTCGCGGTGTGGGTGGTCGTCATGCGCCGGTTGCGCTGCTGGGGCGGCGAGTTGAACGTCGCCGTCGCCGAACGTACCGCCGCGTTGGCGGCTTCGGAACTCCGGTATCGCCGGTTGTTTGAGGCGGCCAAAGACGGCATTTTGATTCTCGATGCGGAGACGGGGTTGATCGTGGATGTGAATCCATTCCTGATCGAGTTGCTGGGTTTTTCACACGAGGAGTTTCTCGGCAAGAAGGTCTGGGAACTGGGCTTCTTCAAAGACATCATCGCAAATCAGGACCACTTTGCGGAATTACAGGCGCAGGAATACATCCGTTACGACGATAAGCCGTTGGAAACCACGGATGGCCGGCGGATCCCGGTGGAGTTTGTCAGCAACGTCTATCAGGTGAACGGCCACAAGGTGATCCAGTGCAACATCCGCGACATCTCCGAGCGCAAGCAGGCGGAGTTGGCGCTACAGGGATCACCGACAAAGCGATGCCAGATATGAATGGCGAACAATTGGCCACCGCCATTTATGCGGGCGCGACCATTACGCCGGTGATCCTGATGACCGGGTTTGGCGATCTGATGAAAGCCACCGGTGAACTGCCGCCGCATATCAGCGCGATCCTGAGCAAGCCGATTACCCAGGAATCACTGCGCGAAGCGCTGGCCAAGGTGTTTCCGGGGAAATAAGCATGACCGCAAAGAAAACCACCAAGAACATCGCGCCGGTCAAGACGCGGGTCTTGATCGTGGACGATCATCCGATGGTGCGCGAATCGCTGATAAATCTCATCCAAGATGAGCCGGACTTGCTGGTCTGCGGCGAGGCGGAGAGCCGGTCGCAAGCGCTGGACGTGGCCGGCACAACGAAGCCGAATGTGGCCATTGTGGACTTAGAACTCAAGGGCTCGTCCGGGTTGGAGCTGGTCAAAGATTTCAAGAGCCGGTACCCCAAACTGGCGATCTTGGTGTTCTCGTCCTCCGATGAGATGGTTTATGCCGAGCGGGCGTTGCATGCCGGCGCCCGTGGCTATATCAACAAGCTGGAAACCCACCCGACCATTTTGCAGGCGATCCGGCTGGTGGCGGCCGGCGGGGTAAGCTTTAGCGAAAAGTTGACTCAACAGATGGTCGGCCGAATGGCCGGCACCCGTCCCACAACTGCGGCGCCGTCAGTGGAACAACTCTCGGACCGGGAACTGGAGGTTCTTCAGTTGATCGGCACCGGCGACACCACCGGCCAGATCGCCGCGAAGTTGCACCTCGCTCCCAACACTGTCGATACCTACCGCGTCCGCATCCGCCAGAAACTTGGGCTGACTGCGACCGGTGACTTGTTGCACTACGCCATCAGTTGGACGCATCGCGGCCCAACGCCGTAGCCAGCGCCGCCTCTCACAGTCCTCCCTGTAGGGATTTTCCCTACAAACTTCATCCAGCCCGGTCAGGACAGAAAGTCTCAGTCCTGGCCCGACAGACAACCCGCCCGTTCGGCGCGAGGCTTATGGCATGAACAAACCACTCTCGTTGTGCTTTATGAAACGCTGGTTTTACACTTTGGTCGTGTTGCCGAATCTGGTTTGGATGTGCAATGCGGAACAGCCGGTGGCTCTTCTCCAACCGGTCATCCGTGATCTCCTCGCCAAGCAGCCTTACTCAGCCGCCGCGATTCATACGATTGAAGCGGAACTCACCAGCGCCATTAATCCTGTTGCCAGCCTGATCGAATTTGCCGGTGACAAGGATCCTGATGTCCGGATGATTGCCGCGCAATTGTTGCCCGAACTGCGCAATCCCGATGTCGCCAAACCCTTGTGGAATCTGTTGCGCGACGACAGCGAGGCGGTGCGGTTGCTGGCAGTGTGGGCGCTGGGACGATTAAACGAATCAACACCAGTAACCCCGGATGTGTCGGGGTTGAAAGATCCGCGTGCCAACGTGCGCTGTTTGACGGTCGAGGTCTTGGCGCGGCTTCACAATCCAGCCACAGAAGCCGATTTAATCAATGCACTCGCTGATCCAGACGATTTGGTGCGTTGGCAAGCAACTTTGGCTTTAGGTTCATGCGGAAGTCACCGCGCATTAGCCGCCTTAAGTCTGCGACTCAATGACTCCAGCGCGCGCGTCCGGCGCGCTGCAGCCGGTGTGCTAGCCAAAGTTGGGGACGCGACTGTGCTACCGCTTTTGGTGGCTGCTCTCGACGACAAAGATTGGCAAACGCGGGCTGCGGCCGCCAATGCACTGGCCGTGCTCGCGGAAAAGTTAGGCGGCGACCGGATCGCATTAGCCAACACGATTCTGGCGAAGCTCAAACCCGATGACCTGGCCTTGGTTGTGGCCTGCCGTGCGTTTGGATTGGCCGACGATGAACGTGCGCTCAACGGACTGGTTAGCGCGCTGAGCGGGAACAACCCGGAGACGGCCATCGGTGCCATGCAAGCAATCATGTGGCTGCGGATCACGCCGATCTTGCCATTACTGGCCAAGCAAAGCCGACATACCAATCCTGATGTCCGGCGGCGCATCATCGAAGTGTTTGGTAAAATCGGCGGCGCCGCTGAAGTCCCGTCAGTCGTCGCCGCGCTCGGCGATCCGGTCGCCGCCGTGCAATTGGTCGCTGTTTCCGCACTCCGTCAATTGCACCAGTACATCCAACCCGACCTGCTGGTCGAGCAACTGGCTAATGCCGATCCGCATGTGCGTGCGGCGGCGGCGCGGTTTTACGGCGAATACGGCGACCGCAGTTTTGCCAACAACGTGGCGACTCTGCTGTTTGATGATAACCGTTTTGTGCGTGCTGCCACCGTGGAAGCCCTCGGTAAACTCGGCGATTGCAGTGCCGTTGGCATGCTGGTCGAAGTCCTTACCGGTCAACATCCCCACGGCGAATCCACCGGTGCTCCGAACGCCCAAGGCCACGGTGTTGTTATCGGCACCGCTCGCAGTCTGCCGCCGGTTTTGTCCGGTCTGGAATTACTCGCGCACAAAGCCGAAGCGATCAAAATTCTTGGTGACCTGCATGCTGGTGAAGCCATCATCCCCATTATCGAAAACGGGTTACAAGCCAACGATTCCCAACTCGTTGCGATTTCCGCTTACGCACTTGGCCAGATTGGCGACCGCCGTGCCGTTGGACCGTTGGTCGCGTTGGTGCAGGGCTTTTACACCAAGCTGCCATTTGAAGTTGATACTTCCAACCAAATCATAATTCAGTCGGAGACGATTCCCAATCTGTTAGGACAGGAATACGAAGTGCAATGCAACATCCGTCGAACCGTCATTTGGGCTCTCGGCCGGCTCGGCGACACCGCCATCGTGCCGCTGTTGCGCCAGGCGCTCAACGACCGCAACAGCACCGTTCGCGAAGCCGCCAGCGAAGCCCTTACCCACCTCGGCGAAGGACAACAGATACTCGCGTTGGCCGATTAACTCATAAAGGAAATGAAACAAATGAATTGGAACGATTTTTCGGGAACACTGGTTTGGAGCCTGGTTGGTTTGGTCGCCCTCGGATATTATTGGGTTTTGCAGCGGTACCAAATCGTTTGGTCTACCGCCGGCTGGAATCGGATTGCAATCTTGCACAGGAAGCATGCTGTCTATCACCTAGTTCCGCGCGTGTCGCTTGTGACGCGGTCGTGGTCAAGCTATGGGCGTCAACTGATACGGACTTTCACAAATCAATCTCGCCATGGTTTTTGTTCAAGATGAAAGCCGCCGGTGAACTGCCGCCGCACATCAGCGCGATCCTGAGCAAGCCGATTACCCAGGAATCACTGCGCGAGGCGCTGGCGAAGGTGTTTCCGGGGAAACTGGTGTGTGCGCCAAAAGCGGTTCTCCGCAACTCAGAGTGACATCAGTCCCGGCCGGTCTGGTTATTTCTCGGCGGCGACGGGGGCGGCGGCGCGGAAGGGTTGCGACATTCTCCGTTTGTTCAGGCGGCCGGTTGCGATGTGGACTTCTGCGGATTGGGACCGGTTGCGGGCCATGACGTTGGCAATCACCGCTTCCGCGGCGAACACCAGCAACGCCAGCAGCAGGCAGGCCGGCCATAACGGCGTGAGCTCCCGTTTCTGGTCCAGCCATTGCCGCAAGCCGTCCAAGCCGGTCACGATGTCGCACGGGGCGAGCTTCAGGAGCGCGGCGTCGGTGATCGATTTCAGATTCGATTCGCGCGGGTCGATGTTCACGGCGATCTGCTGAACCACGCCGTCATGCGGCGATGCCACGCTGTAGATGCCGGCGTGCTCGGCGCGTTCCACCACCCACTCACCGGCGCCCAACGGTTGGGTCGCGCCATTCGGCAGGGTCACGGTCAGCGGTTCCTCGCGGAGGAGGTTCGGGGCGGCGGGCAGGCCGTCGCCGACGGAGTAATTCGCCAGTTGCCGATCCAGTTCCGCCGACCAGCGGGCGATTTGTTTGACGAGCGGCAGGAAGGCCGGCGAGATCGGCAGGTCGCCCCACGAGCGGTCAGCGGAGGCGTTGACGAACAGGACTTTGCCGGCGCCGCGTGTGCCGGCGATGAGGAAGGGGATGTTGTCGCCGAGCGTGAGCAGGACTTTCGCGTCCTTGACGATGTCGAGGTTGAAGAGTTTCTGCTGCGGTAGCGCTGGGAAGGGGGTGCTGGTGTCCCAGGCGTTGACGAACAGCGGGTGCCGGGGTTCCAGCGTGCGCACCGACATGCGTCCCGCCGGTAACTCGGAGACGCCGGCGGGTTTGGCCGGCAGGAAGTCAATGTGCGCGAGGTTGTCCGGGTTGGAATGGTCGCCGAAGAAGAACGCCACCGTGCCGCCGCGTTGCAGGAGCCGGTCGAGCCGGACGAGCGCGCGGTCGCTGAGCGTGGCGTCGCAGATGAAGACCGCGGAGTAGCCTTCCAGCGCAAAGTCGTCGAGCTCGGTCGCGGAGACGACCTTGGCGGTGATGTCGCCGCCGGCCGCGAGCGCCTTGGTGAGGAAGTAACCGGAGTGCAGCGATTCGGGGCCGACTTGCTGGCCTTCGACCACGACGACGTGGGGCGGTTGGTAGACGGCGAGCCAGAAGTATTGGCGGTTGTCGTCGGGCAAATGGTCGTCCTGGATGCTGACGGTGCCGTGGATCGAGTCGCCGGTCACGAGCGGCATGGGGAATTCAAACGGCACCTCCGTCGCCGAGCCGGCCGCGACGTCCACCGTGCGTTGGGTGACGCGCTGGGTGCCGAGATTGACTTCGAGCAGGTCATGCAGGTCCGCCTTCGAGAAGTTTTCCACCGTGGCCGAGCCGCGCACCGTCGTGCCGACAGTGGCAAATGGGGATTGCAGGATCACGCGGGTGACCGCGGCGTTGACCGCCGTCAAGTCGTCGGGCCGCACCACTGTGAGTTGCGCGCCGGTGTCCCGCCAGATGTCGTCAAATACCGTGCCGGGCGCGAACCGCCAGCCGCCTTCCTGGTTGTCGGTGAGCAGATAGACATGGCGGATGCGTTTCTGGGACCGGGTCACGATCTTGCGCGCTTCGCGCAGCGCCGGCCCGAAATCGGTGCGGAATTGCGTTTGCTGAATGCCTTCCACGGCCTGCCGGGCGGAGGCGTAATTCACGGTCGGCTCGCCGATGAGCATTTGCGCCCGGTCATTGGCGGCGATCACCGCCACCTCGTCACCGGCGCGGACGTCGTCGAGGATCGCCAGCGCCTGTTGCCGGGCGGCATCGAGCCGGGTGCGGTCGCTGGTCCGGTAATTCATGCTGAGCGAGTTATCAATCACCAACACGATGGTGCGCGGGACGCTGCCGCCCCACCAATTGGCGGCTTTCGGCGAGACGACGGGCCGCGCCGCCGCCAGCACCAGCAACGCGAACACGAGGCAGCGCAGGATCAACAGCAGCAGGTTCTCGACGCGCGACCGGCGGGCGGTCTTCGATTGCACCAAGCGCAGGAAGCGCAGCGTGCTGAACGGGATTTGCACGACGCGTTTGCGCTGCATCAGATGGATGATGACCGGCAACGCCAGCGCCGCCAGCCCGCCCAACATCCATGGTGAGAGAAATTGCATTAGAGGGACATCCGCCGGCGTTCGGCCAGGTACTGGTGGACGAAGTCTTCAAAACTCTGCTCGGTGGTCACGAGCCGGTAATCCACGTTGAGCACGGCGCACTTTTCCCGGCATTGGTCGATGAGCTTCTGGAGTTCCTGCTTGTAGGCCAGCCGGGCGGCGCTAGGGTCGATCTCCATTTTCTCGCCGGTCTCCAAATCCAGGAACTCCGCCATCTGGCCAATCTCAAGATCCAGTTCCACCGGGTCGAGAATCTGGAGCAGGATCACGTCGTGCATCTTCTTGCGGAAATGCGCTAGCGCGCTGAAGACGGCTTCGGGGTCATCGAACAAATCAGACAGCAGGACGATCATGCCGCGGCGGGAAATCATTTCCGCCAACGCATGCAACGCTTTGCCGGTCTCGGTCTTGTTTTTCGGCTCATGGCCGGCGAGGCGTTCGAGGAAGACGCGCAGGTGGCGCTTGCCGGTGCGGGCGGGGACGTGTTGGCGGATTTCGTTGTCGTAAATCGTGACGCCGAGCGAGTCGCGCTCCTTGCTGACGAGGTAGCCGAGCGCGGCGGCGACATTGCACGCGTAGCGGTATTTGGTCGGCCGGCCCGCGGACGCATAGGCCATCGAGCCAGAACCGTCAATGATGACCTGGACGCGGAGGTTGGTTTCCTCCTCGAACTGCTTGATGTAGTAGCGGTCGGTCTTGCCGAATACTTTCCAGTCGAGGTTGCGGAGGTTGTCGCCTTTGACGTATTGCCGGTAATCGGTGAACTCGACGCTCGCGCCTTTGAGCGGGCTGGCGTGGCCGCCAGACTGGAAACCTTCGACGACGTACCGGGAGCGGAGCGAGAAGCTGTCGAGCTTGCGCATCGCTTCGGGTGAGAGAAAGTCGCTGATGCCGATTGCCATATTAAAACGTGACGGTGAAAAGTTGGTCCGGTCCGCCCAGCAACGCCCAGCCGTCGCCGGCGAACATCAGTACGCAGCCATCGACTGTGCCGCCCGGTTGGATCAACGAGTTAGCGGTTACTGATTGAAACTGCAACGCCCGTGCGCCGCCAATATCCTGCGGCGTGATTTTCCAACCAGCCGCCGGTGGCCGGCGATTGGTGATGGCATCGTGCAGCAAACTCAAATGTGGGCTGCGCGTTGTTCCAAGCTGGTAGCGCTGGTTGAACTGATGCGCGAAGCCGGTTGGGGCGTGTGGCGAATAAACCCACGGTTGCCCCCACGGATCAACCCGCAATGATTCCGGCAGATCTTTACCTAGAGCGGTGAGCGTGTCCGGGAAGCTAACGTGGCGTTGATAGTAGTTGCGCAGCACAGCCGCCAGGTCTTCCATCCAAACGCGAGCCAGCCACGGGCGCGCGGCTTCGCGGATGCCCTGGGTGACTGGGTCATCGCCAGTGAGGCGCGCAAACTTTTCAAGATCAGCCCGCCAATCCGAAACCGGTGCGCCGGCCAGAATTGCGCAGAACATTTTTTGGAATTGGAGCGCCGGTTGGAGTGCGGACGGTACGGCTTGGGCAATGGCGAGCTGGTTGGAAAGTATGGCCGGGTTAGGTTGGAGTGGCCAGAGTTCCGGCAAGGTCGCCGCCGATGCCGGCAAGGACAAGGCCAAAAAAAGGCAAAGCGGGCTAATGCGCCAGGGCGTAGAACAAAACATTGACGCCCAGCGCCGTCGCATCCCGCGGTTCATAGCCAAGTGCATACGGTGCAATCGCGCGTTCCCAGCCCGCGCTCAAGTCGTAGGGACTGTAAATCACGTTGAGTGTTCCATTCAACTCGATTCCGTAAAGTTCTGGCGGCTGGTCGATCTTGTTGTCGTGCTGGACGGCTAGCGCGCGACGGGCTTTCATCGAGTGGACATCCTGCGGTTCGCTGAACAACGCATGGTTTTGGGGGATCACCTGCAACTCGTGGCCCGGCAGAATTTGCGCGATTTCGTGCCGGAATGATTGGTCGAACGATTTGCGGCCTTCCGCCGCTTCGACAAAAAGGATGCCACCGTTCATCAAAAACCGGCGCAGGTTGGCGCGCTCATCGGCAGCGAGGACAAAATCAGTCGTGCCGGTCAGATAGAGGAACGGCATTTCAAAAATCGCGGAGTCGTTCAGGTTGACGTTGCGCAGTTCAAATGAAACCGGCGTGCCGGTCGTGACGTGAAATTGGTTCAACAACATTGGAAACGCCGCGGACCGCGCTTGCCATGGACCATTGTGAATGATTTGGCCGACGCGCAGCTTGCCGGCGGTTTTTTGGTCGCTGTTGAGCAGCTCGACGCTCTTGCCGACGCTGTGGCCGGCGTCGCGCATGGCGGTGACGTAGGCAAGGATGTTGCCGCCGATTTTGCGGGCGTCGGTGTCGGCGTAGCCCCAGCTATCGTGCGGATTGGCTTCCCAGCCGAGCGAGAAATCCCAGCGGGAAATGAAAACCGCAGTGCGGTTGTCAACGTCCACGCCTTCGAGATAGGGGAATTCATCGATGACAACGCCGTCTTTGATCATGCGCGGCCGGTAGGCGACTTTGTTGATTTCGTAGAACGAATGAAAAACCGGATGATCGAGCCGCAGCCGGTATGGCGGCCGCTCCGGCAAGATGTCGTGGGCTGCTTGCAAGGCGGATTGGTAGGCGGCCGGGTTGCCAACCAGCGAATTGAAGATGATCGTGCCGCCGTTGAGGATGTATTGCCGGAGAATTTTCACTTCGGCTGGCGTCAGTGTGAATTGTTTGTAGCCCGACCGGTAAAGGATCGGGTTCTTGGCCGGGTCGACGTTAATGCCGGTGAACAACTTGATGTCGTTACTGAAATGGACGTTCATCTCGGCGCTGATCCAGACGAGCAAACCCTTGATGTCGTCGGGCGTGCGGGTCCAGTCTTCGGCGTCACTGGAGCGGATTTTTGTGACCAAGACCGGCGGCAGCGGCGGGTTCTTTTTTTCCTGCCGTTTGAGCGGCACGGCCGGCACTGGCAACGGTGCCACAGCTTCAGACGACGAGATTTGTGCCGGCTTCGGTTTCGGGTTTTCCAACGGCGGCGGTTCCGGCGGTGGCACGGCCACGGCTGACAAGGTGCAGAGGGTGCCCGCTGCCAGCCAGGCAGAAACGACTAACCGGGGAAAGCGGCTCATGGAGAAATGGTCACACGCGCACTAGCCATTGTCAACGGCTTTCGAGTAGCTTTACGACGACGAGTTTGCCAGCCTTGAGGATTTGGCCGGTGCGGACGGTGACGCGTGCCTTATCGTCGGTGATCTTCTCGCCATCAATCGTGACGCCGCCTTGCTGGATCAGCCGGCGGATATCGCCCCGGCTCTTGAACTTGCCAGTCTTTTCGACAAGCTCCACAACCCAAATCTCAGACGGTACGCTCAGCTCGCCGACATCGCTGTAATCCTTTTTCGAGAACCGCTTCTCGAATTCCGCCACAGCCTGTGGGCCGGCATCCACACCGTGGTATTGCTCGACAATTCGTCGGGCGAGAGCTTTCTTCGCTTCCATCGGGTGACCGGTTGGCACGTCGTTGAACAGCAGCTTGTACCACCGGCTCATCAGCTCGTCGCTGATGCTCATTGCTTTGCCGAACATGTCACCGGGCGCATCGTTCAAGCCGATGTAATTGCCTTTGCTCTTGGACATCTTTTCAACGCCGTCGAGCCCTTCCAAAATCGGCAGAATCATCACGCATTGTGGTTCCTGCCCAGCGTCCTTCTGGAGTTGCCGGCCGACGAGGTTGTTGAATAGCTGATCGGTTCCGCCCAACTCGATGTCGGTTTTGATCATGACCGAGTCGTGGCCTTGCATCAGTGGGTAGAGGAATTCGTGAACGCCAATCGGAATATCTGCGTCAAACCGTTTCTCAAACGTGTCGCGTTCCAGCATTCGCGCGACCGTCATTTGGCTGGCCAGGCGGAGCGTGTCGGCCAGGTTCATCTTGCCGAGCCATTCGCTGTTACGATGGATTTCCAACTTGCCGGGGGCGGTGTCGAGAATCTTGCCGGCTTGGTCAAAATACGTTTGCGCGTTGCGGTCAATCTGCGCGCCGGTCAGCATCGGCCGTGTTTTGTTCTGGCCGGTCGGATCGCCGACCAAGGCGGTGTAATCGCCAATGATCAACACCGCGACGTGCCCGAGGTCTTGGAATTGGCGGAGTTTTCGCAACACAACGCCGTGGCCGATGTGTAAGTCTGGCGACGTCGGATCGCAGCCGAGCTTGACGCGCAATGGCCGGTGTTGCTCCAATTTCTTGAGCAACTCGTCGCGCGTCACGAGCGACTCGACGCCTTGTTCCAGTAGATTGATTTGGTCTAGCGGTGATTTCATCCGGTAACTGGTTGTAACAAGAATTACAGGCAACTGCCTACTGCTTTTTAGCGGTTACACAATCAACATGCAATCGCCGTAGCTGAAAAATCGGTACCGCTCACGGATTGCTTCCGCATAGGCCCGCAAGACCAGCTCCCGTCCGGCAAAAGCACTCACCAGCATTAGCAAGGTGGACTTCGGCAAGTGGAAGTTCGTCAGCAACGCGCCGACGATTTTGAACCGGTAGGGTGGGCGAATGAAAATGTCCGTCGTCCCGGCGCCGGCGCGGAGTTCGCCGAGCGTTTCGAGCGTGCGCGCAACAGTCGTGCCGACCGCCACAATCCGCTTAGCGGTCCGCATCTGCTCGGCGGCGGCGTCGGTAACGGCAAAGTGCTCGGCGTGCATTTTGTGGTCTTCGACATTCTCGACCTTGACTGGCCGGAAGGTGCCGATGCCGACGTGGAGCGTGATGAATGTGTGTGGCAATGCGGCCAGTATTTCCGGTGTGAAATGCAAGCCAGCCGTTGGCGCGGCGATTGCCCCCGGCACTTGCGCAAAAATCGTTTGATAGCGGTCGCGATCAGCCGGGTCGGTCTTCGCGCGTTCGATGTATGGTGGCAAGGGTGGGGCACCATGATGAATGAGGTATGATTCAACGTTGCCGGTAAATTGGAGCACACGCCCACCGAATTCGGTTTCGCCTTCGACGACTGCGTGCAGCCACGGCACGAATTCCAACCGTGCGCCAACCTTCGCCCGCGCGCCTGGTTTGACCAAGGCCGACCACCGGTTGTTGCCGAGGTTTTCCACCAGCAACAATTCCAGATTCGGCCGACTGGACCAAATGCGCGCCGGGATAACCTTCGTGTCGTTTAAGACGAGCCGGTCACCGGGTTGGAGATATTTGGCGAGATTGTGGACATGGTCGTGCCGGAATTTGCCGGTTGCACGCTCGATGACCAGCATCCGCGCAGCCGCCCGGTCAGCGAGCGGTTGTTGTGCGATTAGTTTATCCGGCAGGTTGTAGTCAAACTCCGCAGTCTTCATCCACACGATGATGTATGCCGGGCGCTAGCTGCGAACAAGCGAAAACGCCAGTTGGTCATCGGTCTTTTTATCCACATCGGCCTTGAGGCGGTCGCCGTCCTTGAACTTACCGGCGAGAATCTCCAGCGAAAGCACGTCCAGCAGTTTCCGCTGAATCACGCGTTTGAGCGGCCGCGCGCCGAAGACTGTGTCGTAGCCTTCCCGGGCCAGCATCAGTTTCGCGGCATCGGTCACGGTCAGTGTGATCCGCTGATCGGCCAGCCGTTTCACCACGCGTGCCAGTTGAATGTCCACGATCTGCTTGATTTCCTCGATGCCGAGTTTGTGGAAGATAACGATCTCATCCACGCGATTCAGAAATTCGGGACGGAACTGCGCGTGCAAATCTTCCAGCACCAGCTTCTCCACGTCGTTGCCGTCGGCAAAATGCCGACTGCCGATGTTGCTGGTCATGATGATGACCGTGTTCTTGAAATCCACCACGCGCCCCTGGCCATCGGTGAGCCGGCCATCATCGAGGATTTGCAGCAGCACATTGAACACGTCGTGATGCGCCTTCTCGATTTCGTCGAACAACAGGACGGCATACGGGTGCCGGCGGACGGCCTCGGTGAGTTGGCCGCCTTCCTCATAGCCGACGTAGCCGGGCGGCGCGCCGATGAGCCGCGCGACGGTGTGTTTCTCCATGTACTCGCTCATGTCGATCCGGATCATGGCGGTTTCGCTGTCGAACATAAATTCCGCCAGCGCCCGCGCCAGTTCGGTCTTGCCGACGCCGGTCGGGCCGAGGAAAATAAATGAGCCGACTGGCCGGTTGGGGTCTTGTAAACCGCTCCGCGCCCGGCGCACGGCATTCGAGACGGCGAGGATGCCTTCCGCCTGGCCGATGACGCGTTGCCGGAGCCGCTCTTCCATGTGGACGAGCTTGTCGCGTTCGCCTTCGAGCAGGCGGGACACGGGGATGCCAGTCCACGCGCCGACGACTTTGGCGATATCGTTCTCGGTGACTTCCTCGGTCAACATGCCGGCGCCCTTCTGGACTTTGGCAAGCTTCTCCTCGGCGGTTTTCAATTGCTTCTCCAGTTCCGGCAACCGGCCGTACTCGACTTCGGCCGCTTTCCCCAAATCGCCGGTCCGCTTGGCCTGTTCGGCCTGCTCTCTGGATAATTCAATCGCCGACTTCAAATCGCGCATCTCGTTCACCACGCCGCGCTCGGTCTGCCATTGCGCCTTCAGCTTCCGGCTCTGCTCCTGCAAGCCGGCCAACTCCTTCTCCAGCTTCGCGAGCCGCTCCTTGCTGGCCTTGTCGGTTTCCTTCTTTAACGCCGCCCGCTCAATCTCCAACTGCATCACGCGCCGTTCGAGCTGATCAATCTCCGTCGGCAACGAATCCAGCTCGATCCGCAGTCGGGAGGCCGCTTCGTCAATGAGGTCAATCGCCTTGTCCGGTAGGAACCGGTCCGCGATGTACCGGTGCGACAACACCGCCGCGCTGACCAGCGCGCTGTCCTGAATCCGCACGCCATGATGGACTTCGTAGCGTTCCTTCAACCCGCGCAAAATCGCGATCGTGTCTTCCACACTCGGCTCGCCAACGATGATCGGCTGGAACCGGCGTTCCAACGCCGGGTCTTTCTCGATGTACTTCCGGTATTCGTCGAGCGTCGTTGCGCCGATGGTGTGCAACTCGCCGCGCGCGAGCGACGGCTTGAGCATGTTTGCCGCATCGACCGGCGCGCCCTCGGACTTGCCGGCGCCGATAATGGTATGCAACTCGTCAATGAACAGAATGATCTGCCCCTCGGCGGCAATGACTTCTTTCAGAAACGCTTTCAGCCGGTCTTCAAACTCGCCCCGGTACTTTGCTCCCGCCAACATCGAGCCGATGTCCAGCGTGACGACCCGCTTGCCTTTGAGACCTTCCGGCACGTCACCGGAAATGATGCGGCGCGCCAAACCTTCGACGACCGCCGTCTTGCCGACGCCGGGTTCGCCAATCAAGACCGGGTTGTTCTTCGTGCGCCGGGACAACACCTGCATCACCCGGCGGATTTCCATGTCGCGTCCGATGACCGGGTCGAGTTTGCCTTTCCGCGCCTCCTCGGTAAGATCGCGGCCATACTTTTGCAATGTCTGATATTTGTCTTCGGGATTCTGGTCGGTCACCGTGGCGTTGCCGCGGACTTCCCGGAGCGCCTTGAGAATGTCGGGCACCTTAGCCGGTACCTTTTTCTGGTCGGCCAGCCCCAATAAGAAATGTTCGGTGCTGACGTATTGGTCTTTGAGTTTGTCCGCGTGCGACTGCGCGGCGTCGAGGGCCTGCTGCAACGCCTTGCTCAGGAAGGTTTCCGTCTCGCCGTGCACTTGCGGCCGGCGGTTTAACTCCGCGTCGAGTTTCTGGAGTAGATCATCCGGTTGCAGGCCGAGTTTCTCCAGCAATGGACGCACCAAGCCTTCCGGCTGCTGGATGAGCGCGGTGAGCAGGTGTTCGCAGTCCACTTCCTGATGGTTGAGTTTCTGGGCCACCGCGTGCGCGGCTTGCAAAGCGTCCTGCGCCTTGATCGTGAGTTTATCGAAGCGAATCATGCTTCAGTATAAGCAAGCCCAGTGCCAATACGCAAACCCACAGAATCGTACGCAGGTGTGCCAGAGTGGCGGAGTCACTCTGTGCCAACTTAAGTAGATTGGGACAATCGGTCGCGGAGTTCTGCGATTTGTTGTTCGAGTTCCCGGAGCTTGGTGAAAGTTTCCGGCAAGCGTTGCGTGGCGGCGTTGACCTTTTTGAATTCCTTATGCGGCACGGCCGGGGCGCCGAGCATGAAGGAACCGGGCGGCACGTCCTTGGTCACGCCCGCTTGCGCCATGATGATAGATTTGTCGCCAATGGTCAGGTGGCCGGCAATGCCGACTTGGCCGGCAATGGTGACGTAGTTGCCGACAATCGTGCTGCCGGCCATGCCGACGAGGCCGCAGATGATGCAATGCTCGCCGATGACGCAGTTGTGGCCGATCTGGACGAGGTTGTCGATCTTCGTGCCCTTGCCAATGCGCGTGGTGCCGAACCGGGCACGGTCAATGGCGGTGTTGGCGCCGATTTCGACATCGTCGCCGATTTCGACATTGCCAAGCTGAGGGATCTTTTTGTGCCGGCCTTCAACCATTTCAAAGCCGAATCCGTCGGCACCGAGGACAACGCCGGCATGGAGCAGCACCCGGCTGCCGATAACGGTGTGTTCACGCAAGGTGACGTTGGCATGAAAGACGCAATCTGTTCCAATCCGGCAACCGGTGCCGATGAAGTTACCGGCGCCGATGACGGATCGGTCGCCAATGACGGCACCGGCTTCGATGACGGCGTGAGGTTGAATGGAAACATCTGCGCCGAGCTTGGCAGTCGGGGCGATGACCGCCGTGGGGTGAATCCCCGGCGCGAAGCGGACGGGTGGCGGTGTGATTTTTTCGACAAGCCGGGCAAACGCCGGCATCGGGTTTTCGACGATGACTAATGCAGCCGGCAGTTGGCCGGCCAAGGTGTCAGCCAACGCCTGGGTGAGCAGGACAACGGACGCCTGGGTGGTTTTCAGCGCGGCAGCATATTTGGGATGCCCCACAAACGTGGCATCACCGGACCGGGCTTCCTTGATGCCAGCCACACCGGTCACCAGCACGTCAGGATTGCCGACAAGCGTGCCGCCGGCAATGGCCGCAATCTCGCGGGCGGTTAGCTGCACAGTTATTTCTTCTCGGCTGGTTTGTCAGCGCCTTTGTCTTCAGCCTTGGGCGCGTCGGCGGGCTTATTCTTGTTGAGGACCTTGAGCATGTCCTCGGTGATGTCAATGGACTCCTGCGAGAAGATAATTGTTGGTTCGCCGTTGGCGGTATTGCCTGATTTGTCGAAAACGATGCCGTAGCCGGCGTCGCGAGATTCTTTCAGGACAATGTCTTTGATTTCCTTGAGGATGTTTTGGCGCATCCGTTGGGTCTGCTGGTCGAGCATCTGCCGGTGGCCGGCCCGGTATTCCTCGATGTTTCGCTGCATCGTTTGAGTCTCCGTCAGTTTATCCTGGACCGCTTTTTTCTTTTGCTCGCGGACTTCGGGAGTGTACTCGGTTTTGTCCTGCTCTTCGCGGAGCTTGTTGAGATCGTCAACCAATTTCCGGTAAGTCGCCAGCATCTCGTCATGTTCTTTGTTGAACTGCTCGGCGGTGTCTTTTAGTTTGGCGGAAGCGACGGGTGTCTTATAATATTCCGTGAACAGCCGGTTCAGATCGACGGTGACAATCCGTCCGCCCGGAGTTTGGGCGAAGAGTGGGCCGTGGAACGCGAACATCGCCAAGCCGATTCCGATAATATATTTAGTGTATTTGTGCATTAGTTTTTCCTTTCGTTGTAAATGTATCAAAATTGGAAGCCACTGCTAAATTGAATTTTACCACTCCTACCAGTCAGGCTGTCACTCTGAATCGGATAACCGTAGTCCAACCGTAGCGGTCCGACAGGTAAATTCAACCGCACGCCAAGGCCGGCATCCGATTTTATGTCACTGACGCTAAAACTATACGAGTTTCTTTCCACTTCGCCAATGTCAAAAAACGCCGCGACACGCACACGTTCCACGACCGGCACAGAGTATTCCGCCATGGCATTTGCGGTGGTGTTGCCGCCGACCGGCTGACCATTGATATCTTTGGGGCCAACTTGTCCATAAGTAAAGCCGCGCAGTGTGTTCGCGCCGCCAAGGAAGTACCGGTCAAACAGCGGCACGTCGTCCACTCTGACCGTACTTCCGTCAGCCTCGGTTACTGTCTGTCGTGGTGTATTGTTAAATGCACTCACAGTTCCGACTGCTCCAAGGAGTTGTAAAACCTGCTTGTCGAAGAATGGGAAAAATACCGTGGACTTCGCGTTTAACTTATAATTGGACACGTTGCCGCCTAATGGTCCACCAGCTAATTCTGTAGATATTTCTGAACGCATGCCCTTCGTAGTCAGAAATACGCTATCGCGCATATCATGTACCAACGACAACAATATCGAACTGCGCAAACTGGAGCCAGCTTGCGACTGCAATTCTTTCGAAGCTGAACTGTCGACGCCATAGCTAATGCCTTGAATCGTGTATTGGGCTTGTGCGCGCAGGAAGTCGTTCAAGGCTTTTTCGAGTCGCAGGGAGGTACCGGTTCGCTCTTCGGAGAATTCTGAGCTTAGATAACTGCTCTGCGTATGGAACAAATCCCAACCCAGCAACAGTCGTTGGTCGAGAAACCACGGCTCGGCCAGCGAAATAATGTAGTCTTGCCTTTTTAACCCTAATTGCATGCGCACTCGCGCTTTTTGACCGGCACCGGTAAAGGTTGGCCAGTTGAACAGGTCAAAATTACCCTGCGAGACTTCGACAAACCCCATAAGATTATCGACCGAACTGAAACCAGCGCCGAACGTCACGTTGCCAGTGCGTTGTTCTTCGAGCTGAACTGCGACGTCACGCCGATTTGGTATCGAAGTTGGCTCTGGTGTGGCGTCGATTTTGGAGAAGTAGCCGAGATTTTTGAGGCGTTCCTTACTGGCGTCCACTTTGACGGTGTTGTAAATATCACCAGGCGCAACCGCAAGTTCGCGGCGAATCACTTTATCTTTGGTCTTTGTGTTCCCACGGATGACAATTTTTTCGATGTAGGTTAGTTCACCTTCGTGCAATGTGTAGGTGAGGTCGAGTTGACCAGTTTCAACATTAGCATCACGCTTCGTATTAACGCGTGTATCAATATAGCCGCGCCCACCATAATAATCTTCCAACGCCTTGGTGTCTTTTGACAAACCATCCGGTGTGAAGACCTTTCCACTGTCCATCTTGATAAGCTTTTGGAGCTGAGCCAACGT
>Ga0118677_10007428_pt1 | contig 18081 bp, 17 predicted proteins | sample AliMusrvi5mmetaG_FD_86154 | JGI IMG/M metagenome (GOLD analysis project Ga0118677, IMG submission 86154) | reverse complement strand
GATAAAACTCCAGCATTTCCGCGTGACGTCCGCACTGCGGCTTGTTCCAGTCGAGATGGCTTTGGTCGAACAACTCCTCCGACCGGGGGTCGGCAGCGCTGCCGGAGCTGAGAAACGCCGCGATGAATTGCTCGTCACCGTGACTCACAAAATACCGGAACGGATTCGTCTCCGCATATTCCTCCCCCATGAACAGCAACGGGATATATGGGGAAAGCAGCAGCGCCCCAGCGGCGAGCTTAAGGTGCCTAAGGTCGGTTAGATTCGGGAGACGCTCGCCGTGGGACCGGTTTCCCACCTGATCGTGGTTTTGGGCACAGACCACAAATTTCCGCGGTGCGAGCGTCGCCGCCGGGGCTCCATGCATGCGCTTGCGGTACTCCGACCATGCCCAGTCGTAGACAAATCCCTCGCAAAACGCCTTAACAAGCGCCGGAAAGCCGCCAAAGTCCGCGTAGTATCCAGCGCGTTCACCGGTTAGGAATGCATGCAGGGCATGGTGGAAATCGTCCGACCACTGGGCGTCAAGACCGAGACCGCCCTCTCTACCCGATTTGATGACGCGGGGGTCATTGAGGTCACTCTCGGCGATTAGATAGCGGGCCCTACCCCCGCTTGCGGAGAATACCCGCACCCGCTCTGCGAGTTCGGCGAGCAGATGCTTTGCTCCGAAGTCGAAAATGGCATGCACCGCGTCGAGGCGCAGCGCGTCGATGTGGAAGTGCTCAAACCAATAGAGGGCGTTGCCGATGAAGTATTCTCTAACAGGCCCGCAGTCAGGCCCGTCGAAATTCACCGCCTTGCCCCACGGAGTATGGTAGCGCTCGGTGAAATAGGGGCCGAAGCATTCCAGGCAGTTACCTGCGGGGCCGAGGTGGTTGTAAACGACGTCGAGAATGACCGCCAGGCCGGCGCAATGGCAGGCGTTGACCAACTGTTTGAGCGCCTGTGGGCCGCCGTACGAATCCTGTGCGGCGTATGGAAAAACCCCGTCGTAGCCCCAATTCCGGCTGCCGGGAAATTGCGCCACGGGCATCAGTTCCAGCGCGGTGATCCCGAGGTCCTTGAGATAGCTGAGTTTTCCTTCCACTCCTGCGAAGCCGCCCGCGGATGTGAACGTGCCGGGATGCAATTCGTAGATGATCATCTTGTCCGGCGAAATCCCCTGCCATGCGGCGTCCTCCCACTTGAATGCGGCGTGATCGATCACCTCCGACGGACCGTATACCCCTTGCGGCTGATATGCCGATGCGGGATCCGGATGCTCGTGCGCGCCGTCAATCACGTACTTATACAGTGCTCCGGCACCAACTCCCGGCACCGACTTTTCCCAGTAGCCGCCAGCCACCCGCTGCATGGCAAGGGTCGCGGGCTTGCCAGCAACTATTCTAACATTCAGGGAGGCGGCGTACGGGGCCCACACTCTGAAAGCCGTGCGCCCGCGGTGCGGCGCGGCGCCTGCTGGTTTTGGATACGAGGTTTTCACGATTTCACCTGTCGATCGTACGCCCCATCTGCGAGCGGGTCAAGTAAACAGGCCATCCGGGGGCGTCGCGGCGCAAAGCTACTCAAATCCCCTATTTGCTTCTGCCAGAGACGCGCGCTTGGATCGTCTGGTTCACCTCTTGACGTGCCATCCTCGTAGGCTCAATTGAGACCATTGCCGTATACCGTGGTGCCCGGCACTGAGCCTACCGAGTGCCCTGAGGTTCAAGTTCTAGGCGGATGGTTTGGGTCCTCGCGTGGCGCGGCGTCGAGCATGCGGTGCAAGATTCTGGCGGGAATGATGGCCCAGTCCTGACGACTCGCGAATTCCGCATCGAGCGCAGCCACCGCCCGGTCAGCCAGGAAAACACGCAGCAGCGTGTCGACCTCCTGGCGCGTCGTGGGCAATAACCGGGAGATGCCGGCGGCAGTCAGATAGCCATTCAAGAACGCCCCGCCGATAGAGCCAAACCAAAGGTCGATCCAAGGGGTGAGGCCGGCCATATCCTTGCGCGGAAGTTCGCCGGGTAGGAGGAACGGGGCGTGGGCCACAAAATACAACGACATGAGAAGTGCTGCCACATCACGCAACGGGGAACGCTTGATGCGGCGTTCCCCGGCGGTTTCGTCGAATTCTCCTGCAAAATCCTTAATGAGAAAGTCCTTGCCCGTGAACAGCACCTGGTTGAGTGAAAGGTGCCCGTGAATCCGGATCTTGCTGCCGGCGAACGGCAGATTCGTTATCTGTTGTATCAGCGTGAGAATTCGTGGCTGGTTTTCCAAGATGAATATCACTTCAGTCTGGAGATCCGGCGGCAAATCCTTGAGCCGCTTCGGCAACCCGAGCAAGGCCCTCTTGGAAGCCCCGGTCATCGATTGATAGGTGGAGCGCTGGTCAAGCCGTGACATCGGTTCCGGGGCGAAGTCAGGATCCGCCGGACCACCAGCCAGGGCGACATGCAGTTGCCCCGTGCGAGTGCCGAGCAATACTGCCATTTCGATTGCCACGGCACCAACAAGATTGATGACTTGCGAAGGGATGTCCTCGACGCCCGCTGCGCATAATGCCACAGGCGCAGACAGCCCAGCGGGCACCATCGGGAGGGTTTGCACGGCATTGAAATACCGCGCCGCTTCGCCCAGCATCAGCGTCCATGCGTCGCTCTGGTGCGGGATGATGCCGCGCAAAACGCCCAGCGTGCCGTGGAACTGACCCTCACGGCTCAGGCTCAGGTCGCCGAGAGTCGGCGGAAAATTGACGAAGTTGGTTTTCGTCGCGAGGTGGCGTGCGACCTCCAGGTCCGCGCTGAAACCCTCGTCAAGCATGCCGCAGAACTGTAGTAGATATTGCCCGCCATAGGCAATCGAGACCCCGGTGGCTGTGCTGGCGACCAAACGGGACTCTGCGGGCGGCGGTTTCAATGCCAGCGAGTTGCGCAAGGCACGGTCGGTCTGTGCTCGCAACACACTGGTGCCGCAGCGCAGCGTTTTCTTGGCCACAAACAGCAACAGCAGGTCCGCATGGAACGCCGGGTGGCGCATGGCGTCAACCAGGAGACCCTTGTGGCCGGAGAGTTCGAGCGAAGCGATCAGTGCCAGCGGATGTTGTTTCGCAGCTTCCGCAGCGGCATCCCCCGCGAAAAACATCAGCGGAAGCAAGTAAGTCTCGGTCCGGCCTAACGAGTGGGACACTTCCAGCACCACCAAGCATGATCCCGAGGGAAGGGCGAAATGCCCGATCACACTTGCCCCGCGGCGACCGATCGTGCCGCGGCCGCTACCCAGCGCCCGGTTCACATATCCCGCCAGTACAGCTGCCAGGCCGGTGGCGTTACATCGATCGAAGAGGTCGGTCCAGGTGCGATTGGGAAAACCCAACTCCGGCAGCAAATGGCCGTCGGGCAGTCCCCCGTCGGGCTTGTTCAACTGAAACCAAAAGGCGTTATGGCTTCCCGGCGTCAAGAGATACGTCTGGTCCTTGATTACCGGGAAGGCGCTGCCGCTGAACACTTCCACCGGCACATAGCCGGTGTATTTGGATAGGTCCAGGCCGACGGCTTGGGGAAAGCGCGAAAGATTTGCCACCACCAACACAACCTCCTCGAGGTAGCGGCGTACGAAAGCGATGATCTTCGGGTTGTCAGAGCAAACCTGCTCTAACGAACCCCTGCCGAACGCCTTGAAACTGCCGCGCAGGGCGATGACACGCTTCATCCACCACAGCAGCGACGAGAGGTTGGCCTCCTGGCATTCGACGTTGAGTGCCTCGAAATGATACTCGGAATCCACCACCACCGGCAGAAACAGCTTCTGCGGATTGGCCCTGGAAAATCCGGCGTTGCGGTCCGGGCTCCACTGCATGGGGGTGCGCATGCCGTAGCGGTCGCCCAGATAGAAGTTGTCACCCATGCCGATCTCGTCGCCATAATATACCACCGGGGTGCCGGGCAGCGAGAACAGCAGCAGGTTCATCAGCTCGATCTTGTGGCGGTTATTGCCGAGTAGCGGCGCGAGTCGGCGGCGGATGCCGAGGTTGATGCGGGCTTTCGCATCCCTGGCATAAACCTTATACATATAGTCCCTTTCCTCGTCAGTGACCATCTCAAGTGTCAGTTCGTCATGATTGCGCAGGAACACCGCCCACTGGCAAGAGTCCGGGATGGCTGGCGTCTGGTCGAGAATGTCCGTGACCGGAAAACTGTCTTCCATCCATAGCGACATGAACAGACGCGGCATGACGGGAAAGTGAAACGCCATGTGGCACTCGTCGCCGTCACCAAAGTAGGCGGCCGCGTCTTCGGGCCACTGGTTGGCCTCGCACAGGAGCATCTTATCCTTGAAGGCGGCATCGACATGGGCGCGAAGTTTTTTCAAAAACGCGTGAGTCGCCGGAAGGTTCTCGCAGCTGGTTCCCTCCGCCTCGAAAAGATATGGCACCGCATCGAGGCGCAGACCGTCCACTCCGAGACCCAGCCAGAAGTCCACCACCTTCAACAGGGCCTTTTGGACCAGCGGGCTTTCAAAATTGAGGTCCGGCTGGTGGTGGTAAAAGCGGTGCCAGTAATATGCCTTGGCGACCGGGTCCCAAGCCCAGTTGGAAGTTTCGAAGTCTTTGAAAATAATCCTTGCGTCACGGTATTTCTCCGTGCTGTCGCTCCACACGTAGTACCCGCGTGCCGAGGAGCCCGGGGCGGCCCTGCGGGCGCGCTGGAACCACGGGTGCTTGTCGGAGGTATGGTTAACCACCAACTCAGTGATGACCCGCAGGCCACGACGATGCGCTTCCTTGAGGAAATCCTTGAAATCCCTCATGCCGCCATAGTCCGGGTTGATCCGGTAGTGGTCGGAAATGTCATAGCCGTCGTCGCGCAGCGGCGAGGGATAAAAGGGCAGTAGCCATACCGCGGTCACGCCCAAGCTCTCAAGATAGGGCAATTTCCCAAGCAAGCCGCGAAAGTCTCCCACTCCGTCGTCGTTGAAATCGTGGAATGATTTTACATGTAGTTCGTAAATGACCGCATCCTTGAACCAGAGCGGGTCGGTGGCCGGGAAGGGTGCTACGTTCATCTGGGCTCGAATGGTCAGCGAAGAAGTCGCGCTTGATCGAGTGACGTCCAGGCTCAGTGCCGCGGCACCGCGCCAAAAACCGCCACCGACGGCCACTTGGAAATGATGCCGGGCGGTCCCGGCCGGTTAGCCTTGGGGCTGGATTCGCGTGATCTTGGTGCCCTGCAAGCTGAGCCCACCCATCAGTCCCCGCTGGTTGAAGAAATATGCGTAAGTGCCCCTGCGGACGGTCGTGGTACTCAGCGATGTGGCCACACCTCTGTCTACGACGACTACGTTGGGGCTGCCGCCAAATTCCCAACCGCCACTGCGGGTAAAGTTAGTCAGCGCCTGATCATCCATCAGGAACAGTGCATAACCGAATTCCTGGACCCCCGCCTGTAAGCCGTATGAGGCCGCCACCGTCTGGTAGTAGCCACTGATTTCTCCACCGCGGATCATCGCCCCGTTGCCGCCCTCAGCACCGACGACAAAACCTCCTTTGACGATAGATGGAAACACCAGCACGGCCTTGGCTCTCTTGCCGAGGGCTCGCGCGCTTGGGTCTTGGGCATAGAGTGAGTGCAGCGCGGAGCGCGAATTGTGGGCAATCTGCGCCGCGCTGGCATTCGTGGCGCTGACATGATGGCGCGGAGTGCTGGCACAACTTGGCACGAATGCGAAGGTAGCTACACTGGCGATGCCGAGTGCGATTGTTTGCGTTTTCATAACCTGGTAAAATCGGTTGTTTGCGAATGATTGCAAGCAGAAATTCGTTACCGCGCTGCCATGCCATCCACCGCCATCCTCTTGCTTGTGACGCTGCTGACAAATGCTGCGTGACACGGCTGGAAATGAAGCACCCCTCAACCCACCCGCGCCGGCGTATGTCTCATGCAAAGCACAGGTACGGTTGCCTCAGCTCGGCTGATGATTAACTTGCGTTTCGCGGGTCGCATCTGGTCATCGACGTGAAAAGCGGCACCAGCACATGATAGATGAATCTCGCCAGTGAGCTCATGCCAGCGCACGGCGGGAAAATGTCGCGCGTGGCCATCGGCTCGCGCACGCAAGTAGCCGACGAGCGATTCGCGGTGGCGCTCTTGAATCAACACCATCTTGAGACTCGGCAGTGCGGCGGCGGCACTGCTGCTTGCGCCGAAGGTCAGACGCGGACCGATGGAGGGAATATTCATCACCTCCATCCACAGCACCTGCTCGTCGAGTCGAATGTCAATGTTCGACACCCTTAGGCCAACGGGCCTGGCTTCTGCGGTTAGCTTGGCCAAGGCGGCATAGGCCCGCGGGAACCCCTCGCGGCCACCCGCGAGGGACTCGAATCGTTGAGGGTCATGGTCCTCCAGGCGCAACAATTCCGCCAGAACTCCGAAGCCGACGCTCTCAAAAAAGCAGCCTGCAGCTCCGGCGCCTTTCACCCGTCCGAAGCGGAAGGCGGTGGGAACAAGTCTCCCGATACCGCGGACAATTTCCCGCCACTTGCCGCCAATCCCCAGGGACCCTGCTATGTTGTTAGCGCTGCCCACCGGCAATACCACAATCGGTGGGCCGGGCCGCTCCGACACCAAGCCGAAGGCCTTTCGCAAGGTGCCGTCACCCCCGGCCACCACGATGGCATCGGCAGGGCGCTGCAACTCGCGCCGCCAATGAGCCTCTTTAACCGACTTGTACTTCACCTGATGGCCGCTCCCCCGGATATCGGTCAACAGTTCCTCGCGAGTTGGCTCGCCCGTGCCGGCTTGTGGGTTGTGGAGGAGGATTAGATTCATCGCTATGACAGATAGCGCAGCTTGGCCCTGTCAGAAAGCGGTGGGCCAAAAAAAGCTGGAAATCACCGCGGAATCCGGTAGTTTGAAGGGTGAACATCTTGATTGTAAATGACGATGGGATCTATAGCCCAGGACTTCTCGCACTGGCCAAGAGTGCCAAGGCCCATGGCGATGTGAGGATTGTCGCTCCCGATGTCGAACAATCATCCGTGGGCCAATCCATCACCCATTCGCGCCCCCTGCGCTTCCAGCACGCCGCGATCCAGGACTTCGAGGCATACACGGTCAACGGCACACCCGCCGATTGTGTCGCGCTGGGAAGTTATCATTGGGAGAAGGCGGACATTGTGCTTTCCGGCATCAATCTTGGCCCGAACCTAGGAAATAGCCTGTGGAATTCCGGCACCGTGGCGGCCGCCAAACAGGCGTCTCTGTTAGGCATCCGCGCGATTGCTTTCAGCCTGCGCGGCAGTTATGACACCGCTGACTTCGAGTCTTTGGCACCGCATGTGGATCGAGTCCTGAATCTTCTGCTAGGAGATCCAGCTTTCAAGTTGCTCAACGTGAATTTTCCGGCCGACCCGCATGGGATTCGTTGGACACGGCAATCCGTGCGCCAATACGATGGAGCCGTTGTACCCGCCTCCGACCCGCACGGCCTGCCGATATTCTGGTGTACGATTTCGCCGCTTGAGTCTGCCGACGAAGGCACTGACCGGCGCGCAGTGGAGGACGGATTCATCTCGATCACCCCACTGCGGCTCGACCTAACGGATCATGAGGAGCTGGCGCGACTGCGGGATTGGGGCCGTGGGTGATGCCCAATCCGAAGACGATGCCAATCGCGCTGTTGGCGGTCATACTTTGCGTGCAACACTTGGATACGGATTCGGAGCGCGCCAGAAGCCAATTTCCCCATCGGTTTGTCGATTGCGGGGATCCTGCTGGTGGCGGAGGCAACGACGAGTCAACCCGCCCCTCTCTCTCCTCAATTGTCATCCTTGAATTGGATCGATGGGATTTGGACGGAGTCCACGACGCGGTACTTGGTGTCCACGGCGACCACGTTACTACCTGCCACATAGTAGCGAACGCCGGTTGTCGATTCGGGCAGGACCTTTATCAACTCCGGCGGAGCGGCCACAAGGTATTCCCGTTCGTTCTCCGGGAAGACAAGTCCCGGCTTGATGCGTTCGGTTCGCCATGTCATCGGCATTTCCTTGACTCGGATCTTGCCTTCCCATCCGGGCGGCAGACCATGTCGGTGGCTCTTGAACGAGTCGAAGAACCGCTCCAACCTGCCGCGTGCCTCAGGGGTGAACGTGGTGGTTGTTTCGGTCTTGGTGACACTGCCATCGGCGTTCTGGGTGGTTTCGGTAGTTTTCTCGGTGGTTTTCTCGTGGCGTTTATCCTCGGCCGTCGCGGGAATCAGACAGGCCAGGACGATGGTGCTGAATAGCGTCATGCTTGGTTTCATTTTGGTTTGATTGGTTGTTGGTTTCATGGGTTTCCCCCCGGTCGTATTGCAGTTCCGGTGGGGCTCACTGCTCGTTTTGCAGAAATCATGCCACGTCGGGAAATCAAGCTCAACGGGACATCATGCAGCGCCTCGGTCCCATCTTTGGGTGCCTGTGCAATGCAAAAGTCACGATTCATCCGTGGCTGGAAATGCAGATTGCAACCAACACCGCAGGATCCGAGCCATTACACTTTCGACGCGGTGTCACCAATCAATCCCCTGCTACTGTTAGTCATGGGATTTGGCGATGAGGACCGCCTCGGACATGGTGGTGGCCACCGTCTCGATGCCTGTGCTGCTTAGCGCAGCGTGCATCTCGTTCGCGTCGCGAGTGCTGCCCAAGAACGTGGCAATGACCCGTGCCGTCGGCAGTTCGGTTTGGACCTTACCGCAAACATAGCGCACCCGCGAGAGGCTGGTGGGGACCATTCCCAAGATGAAGAACCAGTCGGCCGGGTCCTCCCGAATCCAATCGCATAGCGCCCCCCACGCCATACCCGGCGGAGCGATTCTGACGCGATAGCCGGCTTGGTGGAGTAATTGCCGCAGCATTTCGCCTGCCAGTTGGTCCCGGCGCGCCTTGACGGGAACACAGCTAACCAACTTTCTGAGTGACTCGTCCGCATCCGGCAAGCCGCCCTGCCGTTGCTTCAGTTCTTCCAGGATCGCGGCCAGTTCGACCTGGACAAGCTCAAAGGTTTCGCCATCCAGCTCGCCCTTGCGGTATTCCGACTCAGCGGTCATGAGTGCCGGAATCAGCAGCGCATCAAACACATCGGCAAGCGGATTGTGTTCAAGATACGCGTCCACCCATTCCATGGCGTCGAGGTCTCCGTCGCTCCGCAGGCGATGATAACATTCTTCTCCGGGAGTTGGCGGCACTTCATCGCTGAGGATCACGCTAACAAAGCGGAGGCCCGGCACATGGCGGCCCAGCACCACCAGGCACACGGTGAGAGGGCAGGCCAACAAGAGACCCACCGGGCCCCAGAGCCAAGTCCAGGCCAGGGCGGAAACAACCAGTGCGAAAGGGGTTAGGCCCGTGCTGGAGCCATAGAGCCATGGCTCCACGACGTTGACGACCAGCAATTCCAGCGCAACAAACAGGCCGATGGTGAGGAGAGGTGCGGTCCAAGCCGGAGTCACTGCCAACGCCATCAGAAATGGCAACAGTGCGGCGATCCATGGGCCCACATACGGAATGAAGCGCAATACCGTGGCCAGCGAGCCCCATAGCAGCGCGCTGGGCACGCCAATGCAAAACAAGCCGATGGCGACGCAAGCCCCATAGCCCAGGTTCACCAGCAATTGTGTCAACAGATACTTGGAAACGCGTGAACTCGCCTCGTGCAGCGCATCGGCCGTGGCCCGGATTCCTCTCCTATCAACCAAATGAATCAAGCGCCTTAGCAGGTCGTCCTGCTGCAGGAGCATGAAGATAAGCAACAGCACCACCAGGGCTATGGTGCCCAGGTTGCCCAGCACGGGTGAAAGCAACGCCTGAGCGAGTTTAAGCCGTTCGGCATTGCCGGAAATCACTTCCACCGCCAGGGGTTCGGCCGCAGGGTTCCGGACTGGGCCAGGGTGCGACGAATTGGCAGGGGCTGCGGGCACCTCCTTTTTGAGATCCTCCCAAGTGGCGGCAAGCTTGGACAGCGGCGCCGAATTGGATAACTGAATCGACTGGATCTTAACGCGGATGTTTTCCTTGTAGTCAGGCAGGCGCTCGATGAGGACCACCGCCTGCCGGGTGACAATCCAACCGACTCCAAACATCAGCGCGCAGAGCAGGCCCACCGCGCATGCAACAGCCACAACGCGGCCCAAGCGCCGCTGCAACCACCTGACGAGCGGAGATAGCAAAAACGTAAACAATGCCGCCAGCGCCAGTGGCACGAACAATTCCCGGCCCACATGCAGGGCTGCGACTATGGCCACGCATAGGAGTACCCGTGCGATGGTGGCCAGAGATCGCGTAGGGGTGGGCGTTCTGCTGGATGTGGCCATTGGAGGCTCTCTGGCGGATCGCTACACTGATTTTGCCAATAGGTTGAGTGCCGCGACATGCAGTCTGGTGCGCGGCAGCAAGACGTCGCTAATCAATTCCCTGCATGCAGGCAGGAGGCTATCGTCGCGCAAAGCCGATTCATAGTCTTTGCAGCCCATCATCTCACCGCGTTGCAGGGAGTGAAATGCCGAGCCTTTGCCAAAGAGGCCGGCCGCGCTTTGCACCGCATGGGCGAACACGCCCCAAACGCCCGAGCGACTTTCCGGCCGGCCACCCATGTCGCGCACACACTCGGCTAGCCGCGCGGCGGACTCGGTGTGCTCGAAGCGAATCCGGTAAAGCTCGTCCACCACGGGGGTGTCTGTGTATTTGTGGATCGCTTGGTCGTAGGTTTCCATGGCGGAGAGTTCGCCGCGAAGCAGGCTGTTGCAAATTCCGATGCATGGTACGGAGGTGATTGAAGCTTCTGTGGTTTGCATGGTTCTCTGAGGTTACCTTCCCACGGAATGTGAGAGCTATCTTCCACCTTGCAAATAGGATACCAGAGGTGATTCCATGATTGGCCTGCGGAGTGCTGCGGATAAAGGCTCAATTTGCAATCAATTCGCCGCTGGGGCATGCGAATTGCAACGCTGAGTCCCACCCGCGCCGCACGTCGCATTGGTTTCGGCCACGCCGCCGCAAACACGCTAGCCGATTCCAAATTTGATGATGGATGGCAGCGACAGCAGACCCACAAGCGTCGTCTTCCCTTAGTGATGCCTTCGGGGCGTTGGTGATGTCCCTGCGTTTGGGCCGTGTTGTCATATATTGTCCCGGGTTGGCACTTTGATTGCTAAAGAGCTCCTTGATTCGTCCAGTCAGGCCGAATTCCAAACCATCAACCCACAAAACCATGTCAAAACTTAAATCGCTAGTAAATCTCCTGGAAGAGGAGGTAAAGGACCTTTACAGTGCCGAAACCCAGTTGGTCAAAGCTCTCCCGAAGATGGCGAAGGCGGCCTCCTTCCCTGCATTGCGGAATGCCTTCGAGGCTCACCTCACTGAGACCCATGGCCATGTCGAGCGCCTGGAAGCGGTTGCGCAAATGCTTGAGGTGTCGCCGCGCGGCAAGTCCTGCAAAGCAATGAACGGTCTGATCGACGAAGGTCAGGACACCATCATGGGCACCGGAGAGGATGCACTCAAGGACCTTGCCCTGATCGTCGCGGCCCAAAAGGTCGAACACTATGAGATATCGGGCTATGGCTCCGCCATCTCCCTCGCTGAAACGATCGGTTTGAAAGACGTGGTAAAACTGCTCCAGGCGACCATCGAAGAGGAAAAGAAGGCCGATCAATTGCTCACTGGACTGGCCAAAAAGGTCAGCTCCAGTTTGGAATTACATGTCGGCAGGTAGGTAGGGGAACTCGAAGCTTGCAAAGTGCTTGTCCATTGCGATCGCATCGCCCTGCCCTGAATCCGCAAGCAAGTTGGAACACCATAACACGTTAACTTTATGATTGCACTCCTCATGCCACCCATGTTGGCTGCCATCGGCTATTCGCTTTTATACCTTCTTTTTGGAGGAGGTATTGGCGTCGCTTTTCTCATCTTCATCGTTGCAAAGATGATGGGGAAGTGACGATTCGGCTGGCTTGCGCCCAGAACCGGACTTCTTGCCACCACCAGTCAGTTTGTTGACGGTGGCCGAGGCGCGACGCTCCGCCTCGTCCTTGGGGGCTCCTTTTGCTTCGTAGCTTTCCTCGATGTGTTCGGCCTGGCGAATTTGTTTGCCGGTGTAACTATCTTTGCTTCCGCGTGGCATAACAGGGGTTCCTTTCATGTTGGATCTGGGGCGGGTGAAGTTGCATTCGCCCTTGCCATCAATTTAGCAGTTTGCGTGGCAAGCCAGTCAATCCAGGTGCTGGCGCGACTGCTCACCATCGGGCTCCGGCAAAGCATGGCGACCCGCACCATGGAAAACGCCGCACACTCAGCCGTGTGCGGCGTCCGTACCCTCCGGGTTCAGCAAGCGCCCTTAGCGGTTGCGATAGCAATCCTCAATCTCCCGCTCGACCATCTCGCGGCTTTGGCCGGTGCGCTTTTGTATCCGGCCGATGAGTTCCTCCTCTTTGCCTTCAACATATGTGAGATCATCGTCGGTGAGCTGAGCCCATTTCTGCTTGATTTTGCCCTTGGCGATGTTCCAATTTCCTTTGAGTTCGAGTGTTTTCATTGGTGTTAGTTTCCTGGTTTGTTAGTTTGTGCCAGCAGCCATCGGCGGCACGCGCCACCGCTTGCCGGCGACTGGGTTAAGCATGATTCATGCCATTTTGGAACGCTGAGGGAAAACTCGTTTTGCTATTGGCAAGAACGCAGACGCCCGGAAATGCCTGAAGCCGGGGCAAGTGCCGCGTTGCAACGACGACTTTCAGCCCAACGGCGCGGCGCAGGCTCCGTGGCTAAGCGGCGACAACTGGCTGCCTGCCGGGGGAATAGCAACTCCCAAATACGGCCCGTGACGATCCCAATGGCGGGGCAAGCCGCAGGGTATGTCCCCATCGCCTGCGAGGCAATATGCACGACATGCCCGATTGAGAGGGACAATTTGCAACCCATTCGCGCGGAGTGCATGACTGCGTCCGTCTGAGTTTTCCCTTGTTGCCACATAGGTTGACCTGATTTTCAAATCCCTTGCATGCGGTTTGCTTGACCCATACCTGCCGGAACATCCTTCCGGCACGTCTTGAAAACACCATCCGACTAACGATTATGAAACTTCCAATTACCGTAGGCATTACCGGCGCGGCATTGATGCTGCTAATGGGTTCCGCAACCGCGGATGATAAGTCCACCCCAACAACCGCCGACAAGGGTTCCGGCGACCAAAAGGCCAGCAAGGTCATTGGTTCGGCGGTGCGCAACCCCAATGACGACAAGCTTGGCAGCGTCGAAGACCTGGTGGTCAACCTCGCGCGGGGCCGCGTCCTGGGGGTGGTCATTTCATCCGGCGGATTTCTCGGCATTGGCAACGAGTTGAGCGTCGTGCCGTCCCAGGCCTTCACCCCCGATGACAACAACAAGCTGCTGCGTCTCGACACCACCAAGGAGCGGCTCACGGAGGCACCCAGATTCGAGTCCTCGAAATGGCCTGACTTCAATGATCGGGAATTCATGAACAAGCTATATGAAGCCTATCATGTCGTTCCCTATCCCGTCGAACGCGCCAAGCTGGACTCGAGCCTGAGCCCGGATGATTCCTCGCGCAGGGCCACCAAAATCCTCAACCTAAGTGTCAAGAACACCCACAAGGAGAACCTCGGTGAAATCAAGGACCTGGTGCTCGACGACAGGGTCAGCAAGGTGCTTGCCGTGGTCATCAGCAGCGGTGGCTTCCTGGGTATGGGCGACCATTTGAGCGTCGTTCCACCCCAAGTCATCTCATTCAAGGACAATTCGGCTTGGATTGATGCCTCCAAGGAAACGTTGGGCAAGTCTCCGCATTTCGACCCGGCTGACTGGCCGCAAGGCATGACCGAGCAATCCTATCTCAACCGGGTCTATGAGCCGTTTCGGATGAAGCGCGCTGATAGCAGCACGGCGCCGGATAACACCGGCATCAACACCCGGGACCGGGAAGGCACGAACCCCACGCCGCTGGACCAGGGCAACGACACCCAGGACCTCGAGCTCACCCGCAAGATCCGCCAGAACATCATGGCCGACTCCAGCCTGTCGTTCGATGCCAAGAACATCAAGGTCATCACTACCGGCGGCAAGGTTACCTTGCGGGGAACGGTCTCGTCCAAGCGGGAAATGGAGGATATTGCCTCCATCGCGGAAAAATTCACCAGTGCTGAGAAGGTGACTAATCAGCTCGAAGTGAAAAACAACAATGACTAACCAGAAATCACAATCATGAAAAGCAACTCAGTGTATGCCACCGCCAGTTCCTACGAACAGGCCAATCAAATCACCGATTATCTCTTGGACGCGGGTTTCCCCTCTGACGATATTTCAGTGATATTCCCTGATATGGAATCCAGCAAGGATTTCGCCCATGAAAAACACACCAAGGCCCCTGAGGGTGCCGCGGCGGGCGCGGGCACCGGTGGGGTGCTCGGTGGGACGGTGGGACTACTCGCCGGCATTGGCACCATCGCCATTCCCGGCCTCGGGCCGTTCATTGCCGCCGGCCCGCTGATGGCCGCTCTGAGCGGCATCGGTGTCGGGGCCGCCGTCGGCGGGGTCGCCGGTGCCTTGATCGGCCTCGGCATTCCCGAAATCGAGGCGAAGCGCTACGAAGGCAGACTGAAGGAAGGCAACGTCCTCATTTCGGTGTGCGCCGATTCCTCCGAGCGGACGACCCAGGCCAAGCGAGTCCTCGACCAGTGTGGCGCTCGCGACATCTGTGTCACCTCCTTGGAGTCGGTGCACTGATTGCACCGATTCCAACGTATCGGAAGTTTGGGCGCCAGGCACCCGGCCCTGGCGCCCAACAGTCGCGGGCGGAGTAGAGAAATTTAAGCTATGTGCGGATATTGATTTCGGCGCGCTTGAACGTTCCGCCATCATCCAACGCGATCGTGTCGATCGATGGCGGATGGAAGCCGCACTCAAGCGACAAGGGGGTTGTATTCCTCCGGAAGTAAACCGCCTCCCGCCTAAACAAGACTCTCTGCGGTGCCGACCGCTTGGGAGTTCTGCGGTGACGAGGCGCTCGCCCCCGCGAGTGCTGCGAAATGCAATGGGCGCGTTGCATTATGCCGCTTGCGCTCCAGCCCAACCATCCAACTCCGCTGGGGTGGCGTCTCGCTGGGTTCAGTCAAACGGCGGTCCGGGATCCCGTCGCTCCAAGGGTATGGCTGACCTATTTCTTATGGCAGGCCGGGACCCACGAAGAACTCCGCAGCATGGCATCGCAATTGCTTACAACAGCAAGGGAGGACATTGCCCTCGCTGCGACAAGAGGCGGGCGAAGTTGCTCGCCCAAAGTCAATCACGTTTGAGTAACCCTAACCACCTAATACCATGCTTCACTGGACACTTGTATTTCTGATCGTCGCGCTGGTCGCTGCTTTGTTGGGCTTCGGCGGCATTGCGGGTACTGCCGCGGGATTCGCGAAGATTCTTTTCGTCGTATTCCTGGTGCTGTGGCTCGTGTCATTCCTCTTTCGAAGGGGAGGCACCCCGGTCTAGCCGCCCGGTAGCCATGAAGACAGATTCCTGAGCGTAATTGCAAACACATAGCTTTGAGAGCATTCGGGCGAAAGGTGCCGGCCCTGACGCCTGACTGACGGGACCCCGTCGCCAGAGAACCCGGAAAACCATAACCTAACATTATTATGAACTCGTTATTTAGCCAGCATCAATATGACGCCGAAGACCTCAAAGAGGATATTCAGCGTCTATTGCGAGCAACGTCGGATATCGCCGATGAAGCGGTCATTGACGCCCGGAGGAGATTGAAGACTTCCTATGGCAAAGCCGGGGAAGCTTGGGAGCACGGGGCAAGATGCGCCATGAAATTCGTCAAAGGGCACGTCGGGGAAACCGCGGCGGTATCGGTTTTGGCTGGAATCGCTGTGGGCCTCCTCCTGAGCCGGCGCTCCGAATGAAGAGCGCCGGGATCGGCCGGGCGATCTGGCGCGCCTCGAGGTATTGCGTCACCAAAACTGCTGACCAAGCATAAGCGTGCGTTGGCTCCCATGAGCAATGACCAAGCGTAGTTCCCATGGCCGTTCCAGCGGTGACGGTTCCCGCAAGAAACATCAGCATCGTGAGGATACGGCAGGTGTGACGCCCGCAGATAGGGCCGAAGATAGACGAGATCTGGAAAGCGCGCGCGCCGGGGTGCCGGCAGATCAGGTCGAACCACGCAAGCCATTCTGGAAATGCCTGGGTCCGGGACTGATCACCGGCGTCGCGGACGACGATCCGTCCGGCATCGGAACCTATTCCGTCGCCGGCGCCCAGTTTGGTTATGGATTGCTGTGGCTGACCCCGGTGTGCATTCCGCTCATGATTGCGGTGCAGGAGATGTGCGGTCGCGTCGCGATTGTGACGGGCAGCGGGTTGGCCTCCGTGATCAAACGGAATTACCCCAAATGGCTTTTGTACATTTCGGTATTGCTGCTCATGGGCGCGAATGTGTTCAACATTTATGCGGACCTCAATGTGATGGCGGCTTCCGCCAAAATGCTCTTCGGAGGAGCGTTTTCACTATGGTTGGCGATGCTGGCTGGCGTCACCGTAATCGCACAGGTTCTCATGCCATATCATTTCTATGTCCGCATCCTCAGATGGCTTTGCCTGGCTCTTCTCGCCTACGTGATCACCGCCTTGCTTCCGGCCGTGAAAAATGATTGGGGGCAGATCGCGCACAACTTCTTTATTCCGTCATGGAGTCAGAGCCCGGCCTTCATCATGACAGTTGTAGGCTATCTGGGAACGACAATTTCCCCATACCTGTTTTTCTGGCAGGCCGGACAGGAAGTGGAGGAAGCAATTGCGGATTCAAAAGCCGACGTGCCGGGTCGCCGCAGCAAACCGGTGCGAGCGGAAGAAATCCGCAACCTGCGTGCCGATACGGCCATCGGCATGGTCGCGTCCCAGGCTGCGACCTTCTTCATCATCATCTGCACTGCGGCAACACTGCACAGCAAAGGCATTACCGATATAAACACCGCCCAGGACGCCGCCAAAGCCCTGCTGCCCCTTGGCAAATCCGCCTATTGGCTGTTCACCCTGGGTATCCTCGGAACCGGGCTGCTGGCAATCCCGACCCTGGCAGGTTCGGCAGCCTATGCCGTTTCCGAAACCTTCGGATGGCGTTATGGCCTGTATCGTCGCTTCAAGCGCGCTCGCGGCTTCTATCTGACGATTGGCGCGATGATTCTTATCGGCTATGGGATGAATTTCACGCAGGCTGTTAGTCCCGTCAAAGCGCTGTTTTATTCCGCCGTGTTGAATGGCGTGGTGGCCGTGCCACTTCTGATCGTGCTGATGTTGATATGCAACAACCGCAACATCGTGAAATCCAAAGTTAACGGGCGGGTCTCCAATATCCTGGGATGGATCACGGTTGGGATTATGGCCACGGCGGTGGCACTTATGTTCTGGGCGATGTTGGCCGGCGTGGGGCAATCCTCCTGAGGATCATGCTTCTGCCCGGTGGGAATGTGCCGCGGCGCTGAACCTGATGGTTTCCATGAGTTCAATCGTCTATCTCATGGGTGCAGCCGTCCTGCTTGGCAATTTCCTGTCTTTGGAAAAACTCATAGAGCTTTGCCGCTCCGAACAGAAACAGCGCAGGAGGTGCCAGCGCCGAAAGCACGCGGGCCTGCGTGACAAGGATTGCACGCAGCGGAAGCCGATGCAGAAAATAGCCGACTGCAACTGCACCGATCACCGCTGTCGTCGGGGACTCCCGGATCTGATTCTGGCACTGCTGAAAGCGGTGGCGGATACCGTGCTGGACGTTGCACAGCAAGACATTGATCCCTTCCTCCATGGACAGTGGCGCTTCCTGGTGGTCAGATGCTCCGCTCATGGCGGACATTCTGGGCTTAAATCAGCTGCAATTCTTATTCCCGTAAGCGAAATTCACAAATTTGATTTCATTTGTAGCCATCATTATGAAATAATAATGCAAAATATTGTTTGACATACAAGCGAATATTTCTCATTCGTTTTAGCCATCAAACCGCAGCACCCAATTCACCTTGAAATTCAGCGCCGGGACACCACCCCGG